>Ga0209941_1000208_pt1 | contig 101861 bp, 93 predicted proteins | sample ThiBiot_300_plan_FD_183945 | JGI IMG/M metagenome (GOLD analysis project Ga0209941, IMG submission 183945) | Wastewater bioreactor microbial communities from Cape Town, South Africa - Thiocy_solids_1 (SPAdes) | ecosystem: Engineered > Bioremediation > Thiocyanate > Unclassified | place: South...
GATCCGGCGGAACCAGCTCTTCGAGGGTGACCATTTCCAGCCGGTGCTGGTGCGGGGCAGGCGGTTTGAGCATGACCACGATTCAAACACAAAGCCCCCAGCTTGTGGGGGCTTTGTCAGCAGTCTGGCTTTTACCGTCAAAGACGGTAAAAGTCTGAATAGTGAACGGGAGTGTCTTAATCCGGCCTCGATTTTTACCGTCAGCTCTACCGTCAACTTTTTCCGCTGACCGGCGATAGCCACCGATAGCTACCGTGACGTATTTATTTATAAATCAATACGTTACGACGGTTTTTCGATAGCTGGCGATAGTCCTCGAAGGACGTAAATTCACTCCCACTCAATTGTTTCAGAGGCCTTAAAACCCTCATGGGCACTAGCTTTCGTTGCTCTTATCATCACACTTTACCGTCACTTATACCGTCAAAAAATAAACCCTTGCTGGCATGGGGGATGGTCATGTCCAACCAAGTCCGGCTTAGCCTCCCGCCACGTTAGCCACTCCGAGCAACGTATGGTGCAAGCCAATCGGATCAGACGGCTTTACACGCGTATGTCGGCTGAACCAGGTGTTGGTGTCAACTATCACAGTCGACTCAAGGTGGTCCCCTGTTCGAGAGACTCGTGTCAGATATGCATTGATGCCTGCAGCTGCCTCTCTCGCCGTACCAGAGAGGACGTAGCCGACCATGAATCCAACAGCATGGTTTTCACCATATTTTCCGCTGGCGAACCTGTCGATACCTTCGACGACGTACTCACGGCATAGATGCCTGTCTGAGCCCGCGATCCGCTTGCATTCAATAATCGCATGAGGATCATGCTCCTGGGTACGCAAGAAAACTTCGATCATCATTAACGGAATGTCGGTACGCCCGTCCGGCAACACCACAGTGCTTTTTGATCGAGATTCGGTGCCGGGCAGCACAATAAGCTTCCATGAAGAGTTCTTCAGCGCATTGCGCATCCCGTCGCGCAGGCGTTCTGTCATGAGCACCTCGCCAGCGTCGGTATTCACATCTACGGCTGTATCCGCTTGCTGCCAACCCGCATTGACCGTTAGCAGAATTGCGGCAACAACCTCGGGCGCCAACTCGATGAACTCTCTGCCGAGTGCAGGAGGAGTCTCATACGGAATCCTCAAACGTCGCCCCCTAAGAAGCTCTCCGCGACGACCGTATCGGCATCCTCCAGAGCTGCAACGCGCATCCAGTGACGTCGAGCTGCCGGTTTGATAATCACCAGCTCATTGCGTCCGTGAACGCGTAGCTCTCGCTCGGCGCTGAGGGCGGTCGCAATCTTTACTTTCAAGCGCTGACCAATTCGCGTAAGCATGTCGTGTAATTCGCCTTGAGGGTTCACTAAACTTATAGTCGCCTCGCCTGGCCCGTCTTCCACGACAAAGCGCACGACGCGCAGGGCCGCCCCCCTCGGTAGATCCATCACTTCGGCGCGCATGTGCCGCTTATTGCGGGCCGAGAACCAACCATTCATTACAGACAGGAAAGTCTGGGCATACGCCACCATTTCGGATCTACTATCCGACGGGACTACGGAGGCCTCACGACCATCCTCCCACTGCCATCCAGCGCGCAGAAGCCCATCTAGAACGACAACGCGGTCAGCGTCACTAAGCTCGTAGAGATCGAAGACTGCCTCATCCACGGCGTTCCACTCTTGTGCGCCAATCTCCTGCTTTCGCAGCACCTTCTCCAAGTCCAGCAAGCGCCGTCCAGCCGGAGACTTTGCGGAGGCACGCAAATCAGGAACCGGCAGAAACCCGACATCGCGCATCAACAACTTTCGCTTATAGATACCGAATTCGGAGGCCGTCAAGCCGAAGAACCACGATGCGAGCGCGGAACTCAAGATTGCAGCGAGCAGATGCGCCGATTGCTTGTGGCTCGAAGGTAATGACGCAGCGAAGAAAGAATCCGTAAACACAACATCACGATTGGCGACCGCAACCAAAGCTCGCGGGTGCCCTACCACCATCTCTTTGACGATCAACAAGGGGGCTCGGTACGTGTCACGTGAGCGTGGCCACTGAGCCGACGATTGGTCGTATATCGGCAAATTGTTGGGAATATGGAAGTGCTGCATGTCGTTGGTCTGCAGGAATTCCAGGCCCTTCATTTCGCTCGCGTCACGCGTCTGCTTCGCTGGCTTGCCTTGAGTCAATCCATCACTGAACTTAGTATCAAGCAACGCGAACTGGTCACTCAGACTTTGGTGTGTCGATGTCAATTCCGCCAGTAGCAAGAGATCACGGCGGCGGCCTACGGCAGCAGCCTTCAACTTGAGCGGCTGCCTCTCGATCTCCTCCAGGCTCAACTCGATGACATCGCTTGGGGCCACCTCGAACGAATGGGTTCTGGCACCGCTGGGCGTCCAGGGAATCTGAACGACCGTCACCTGATCTGCTCTCTGCTTCGGGCGGTGACGCGCAAAGAGCACCACAGCTGGCATCGTTGCGGTTGCGAAGAGCCAACTGCACAAATTGGACAGGTTAACCAGTGTGACGGGGGCCAACGCGCGCATGAGGTGCAGAGCCGCCGCCATGCCTGTACCGCTGCGGCTAAAAAACGGTGTTGCGCTGAGAATGACGCCGAAGCGAGTCTGGTCATGCGCGAACTCTGTCGCCCGCAACACGAAGTCCAAACCTTCCCCCCGCGGCTGCGCAGGGACGCCCGCAGTTCTAGTCTTGCGCCGTACTTCAGTTCCTGCCTGACCTTTGAAGCTCCAAGGCGGATTGCCTACGATCAAATCGAATTGCTTTAAGCCGGTGGGCGTCGTTAATACGGCCTTTCCATCAGCATGACGTTCTACGCTCCGAGCGTCGCCAATAAGCAACGTCTTGCCAATCAGAGGCCGGAACTTCAGAGACTGCGGCGGCTGGGGATCGGGGTCCAGTTCAAGCGCAGCCAAGTACAAACTGAATGCTGCCACGCGAATGGCAGCTTCGCTGATGTCTACCCCATACACTTGTTCATACAACGTTGAGCGGATTACTTCCCGAGTAGGTGGCTGTCCCTCGGTACGTAGATAGACCAAGCGCCGCAACGCCTCGACCAGGAAAACGCCAGATCCGCAAGTCAAATCTAGTACAGACTCCTGTCCCGACAGTCCATCCATTACCTCATCGAGGACCAAGGAAACGACGGACAGTCGCGTGTAGTGCACGCCGTTTCGTAACGCCTCGGTGCGTTGCCCGCCTATGCCTGGTTCGGCATGCGCGAACTGTTCGTAGATCGAGCTAATCAGTTCAACGGGAATCACATCGAACTGATAAGGAAAGAAATTGAGCTGGCCGCTTTGAGGATCAACCGCTTCCAGGAACTCAGCGACGCGCTTCAAATGATGGGTGGCCGGCGTCGTCTCCACCGACGAAGGGGGGAACATGTCGCCATTGAAGGTCTGAGCCAACCAGGCAAACAGCTGTGCTGTCGCAGACCTGTCCCGCAGGATCGCCGGTAAGACCGTATACCCACACGCCCTTTTCAGACGTGTGGCACTGACAATTTGCCGATCGATCAGGTACTGGGTAAAGATCACCCGCCCGATCAAGGCCTGAGCCGCACTTCGTGCCAATTTTCCATCGACGAGATCGTGCTCAAGAGAAGCAAGGTCGGACAGAAGCCTCTGATCAACACTGGTCTTGCGATCGACGGTTGGCACCTGTGTCCAGAATTGACCCGTCTCGATCGCCAATCGGCCGGCCAGCTCGTCCAACTGCTGAAGAGACTTCTCAATGTTTTCGAAGCGACGGATCAAGTGCCTCTGCGCATCGCCATCCTTCACAGGCGCGCCAAAACCGTTGTACAGGTCGATGCGTTGCGGAGAAATAACCCACAGCAACGGCGCGAACCCTTCATTCCACACTTCTCGCCGCCACTGGCTGACTAAATCCTCGGAAGGCACACTCTGCTCGAACTTGAAATAGATGGTCAGCGACGATGCGCTACGCCAGAGCGCGTCGGGAGTGAAGACGCGGCCACGCCGTGACGACTGCGCCTCGGCGCCAAGCCGAAGTCCGGCTGCGGGCTGACCGTCCGGTAAGTAGCCAGTTGCCGCGAGTACCTGTTCGAGCGTTGCACTGTTCACGCCCTGCTCCTGATGGCTTCAGGCGGAAAAGGTAATGCTACTTGGCTTGGTACCAGCATGACAGGCAGCATATGCTGCTGAAGTCGCGCGATCAGCGGGGTGAGCGGGATAGCAAAGGCCGGTTGAGCCCCGGCACCAACGCTCCAAGTCCCCAATTCATGAAAACTGGCCCCAGTCGCTGTAACGAGCACAACGCCACCATCCAGTACTTGGGCACTGGCGTCAGCCAGCAGCCTGAACAGCGCATCCACGCCGGAACTCACCGTGCCAATATGGACACCTAGCGACCTCACCAGTTCGTTTGTGACGGCCAAACCCAGCAAGTCGGCAAAACTGAAGCGTGCCGCTTTCCCTGTCTTGGTTGCCAAGTACGGAACAGTCTTCCGCCAATGCCGCACCGTCTCTACAGACACGCCAGTAAGGGCGCGCATCTGATCCTGAGTGTACTGAATGGCTATGATTGTAGGCATTTCCGTTGTCGACAACTAGAAAACCTGTGTATTCTTGCATATGAAGCAGTTACCCGCAACGAGAATCAAGGCGGCTGCCGTATCCGCCGCCTCTGCCTGCAATAGGCACGGCTAGGTTTGCAACGGTGGGCGACGGAGCTGCCACGTCCCCAAGTAAGACATGACATGATCGGATCGGGAACCCGTCACTCGCTTGCGCAGTTCCTAGAACTTCAGGAACCTTCCGTTTGGCGACCGACCACCACTGCCCGTATGGCAGTTCACCGTCTTCACCTCACGACCACTAGCTTTCACCAGGTACGTCCGCAAGTTGTTCTTCGCGCATGTTAGGCGCCAGACAGGTCGTCAGGCCCAAGATATGCGAGTTCGATCTTGCTCACATCTTGAGAAACTTGAGCGCGCACTAGACCCGCCCTTCCGGGATTAAGCGCGGCCTGCACTGTGCCCAGCGGCGTACCATCAGCCGAGAGCACGCTGGGCTGACCGGCCCAGTGATGGATATGGACGGGCGTGTCGGGCGGCGGCGGGACGCCAAACCATGTCACGGCTGCCCTGTACCGACGATCCGCCCAGGTTCGGCTGTCGCGCGGGTTGAAGCTTTGCGCGAACTCCGTCCACATCGCCTTTGTCTCTGGGGTCGGCCAATCGGGCTGTGCGCTCCATGCGGCGACGGCTTCAGAACTGAGCCACTGCCGAAGCTCCTGGCCCGTCCGGAAGGTTGCACCGGTGTCGATGACGGCCTTGATAGCGCCGAGCCTTGAACTATACCCCGCCTGAATGAGGATGGACGCGGAGCGGTTTAACGTTCCGGTTTCCACGGCAGGCACTGCCAAACCGAGCTCATAGACATCGAGTGGAAAATCATCGATGGTGTCGCCGTTGGCGGCCGCACGAACGCGAAGAGCCTCCATTGCCCACGGCAGACGATAGACGAGTCCACCTTCAATGAACTGCAGTGTCTCCGACTCTAGACCGGCAGCGATGCCGAAGAGAGGCTGGCCGAGAAGCCAAGCGCGGACGATGTCGCGCCAATTGGCCGGCATGGGATCAGGCGTGAAGGGATAGAAGGCGAAGACGCGTTCGGCGATAGCCGTAATCGTGGCGATCGCCTCCTCGGCATCGTCATTCAGGATGGCTCCATTGGCCTGAATCAGAAGAAGGTTGGCGTCCGCTGCGATGGCGTCCAGCGCCTGTCCGGTTTCCAACCCGACGCCAGCCAGGAAATAGCCTCGGCGGCTCGCGGCGGTCGATTGATTCCAGATAAGCCGACTGCGCGAAGCAAGGCCCGCCTTAAGAACCTGCTGTACCTGCTCGTTCTGCCTCAGAAGTCGGCGGTGCCAGAGAGATGATTGCAGGATATCGTCCAGCGCGGCCTCGATCCCATCGTCCGGAATATCATTTTCGCCGATGAGGCTGAGGACAGCCGTGTCGAGCGTTGCGACGTGCCGTTCCCAATTCGCAAGGGCGCGCTCACGGTCCTCGGGCTTCTCGTTCGCGACCTCAGGGAAGGTCCACTCTGTAGCGTTGTTCGCGACATACTCGATGAGCTGGTTCAGGTCTCCACCGATGTGAGCGTTCATCCGGGACAGCAGCGCCGCGACTAGCTGCACCAGCCCGCTCTCCATGTTGCGCGCACCGAGATCGTTTATGAGCGATTCCCAGTTTCTCCGCTTCTTTGCAATTTCGTCGAACATCGGGAAGAGTACGATGCCTTCCACATCGACATAGGCCCGTCCGGCCCGTCCAATCACGTTCTTGAACTCGGATATCTCAATCCGTTCGCCGGCGCGATGGAGGGAATGCATAACCACGGCCGTAGCCGACAGGTTGAGACCTTGCGCTAGAGTCGGTGACGAAATGGTGACCTTGAGAACGTTGTCGCGCAGCAGGCTCTCGACCTCCTTGCGGTAGGCTGTTGGCAAGGCGCCATGGTGCAGCGCCACACCGAGGCGCAGGCATTTGAGGATGGCGCTATCCGGCCCGAGCCATTCCTCGCCAAGCGCAATCGCGGTGTTGAGCACAGCAGTATCTGCCTCCAGCAACGAGCGCAACGCGCCGCGCCCATGAAGATCGACGATCACTCCAGCAAACGGCTCGACGCTGCGCCGTTCCGGGCAGAAGATAAGGACTGTTTGCCCATCCTCGACAAGCCGCCAAGCCGTTGCCAGGCAGAGCTCGCGCTGATCGCACGGGAATAGCTTAGTTCGACGACGCTTGGGCGGCACCCAGGTCGGCGGCGCCGATCCGGTGAGGAACCGCTGGACCCAGGGCCGTTCTTCGCCAACGCGCAGATTCAGGCGCGCAGTAGGCGATGCCCAAACTACCTCGCCGAACCGCAGCCGCGTCGGACGCCAGTCGTGCTTTATCAGGCCGCCCGGATGGTCGCGGCGCAGCCATCCAGCGAAGTCATCGAGCTGGTCGCCGTCGGGGAGAATCGCCGATAGGCACACGATTCGCCGTTCATGCGCATCCGCACGACGAAGAAGCCTCTGGATTTGCACCTCGTAGCGGACCTCGCGCTCGTTGAGGCCGATCATGTGACCCTCGTCGAAGACGAGCAGGCCGACGTCATCGAGAAGGGATGGATCATTGCGAAGCGCAAAGTCGAGCTTCTCCGGCGTCGCGACAACGATATCGCGCTCGCGGATCGCGTCCTCATCGAAGCCGCTAACCCCGATGCTGCCGTAGAGTGCGGAGACCGTCTTCCCAAGCGGGCCGAAGGTCCGCTGCAGCGTCGTTTCGGTCTGGGCGGACAGCGCGCGCAGCGGCGTGACAAAGACCACTCGCTTTCCGCTGGCCAGACAGCGCAAGATGCATAGTTCGGCGATACGTGTTTTGCCGGCACTGGTGGGCAGCGAGACAACCAGATCATCCGACCGGTCAACCGCGCGGATAGCCGCCTCGATCTGAGAAGGCCACAGATCCACCTCGGCTTTAGAGCGCTGCTGCAACAGGGCGATGAAAAGCTCGCGAAGTCGAGGCCAGTCGGCCGCCTCGCCACCCACTGGTTGGAGCGGCACCCTTTCATGGAAAGTGCTCGACCAGAGGTCAGAAAGAAGGTGGATGGCGATGCGATACACCCACCATTGCGGAAGCATGTTCATCTCGCTACAGATGGAAAGCCCCGTACGGAGTCGCTCCAGCGCTTGGTCAAGCAGCGGTTGCTCGCCACGTTCGAGCGCGATCAGGAATAGAGCCATCGCCGACATAAAGGTGTCGACTAGCGCTGTATCCAAGCCTTCGAAGAGAAAATCGTTGCCATCCGTCAATTCAGCCGCCGCCTCGATTTGATTGAGGCTGGCTTGAATTCCCGCCGCGATTCGCGCGTCGCTGCCTTTGCCGGAGGCGCGGAAGTCAAGCACGCTGGCGCGAAGTTCGCGAAAGTTCCGCCGCATCAATAACGCAAGAACCCGTTCGGTTGGCGCGAAATTCTCATCGGCTTCGACGAGCGTCAGCAGCGAGAAAGCGCGAGCCGAGAGATGCGCGAGATGATAGCTCGCCGCTGCCATGATGAAGTGGAAGTCGCGATCCACCTCCTCGCGATTGCCTTTTGCGATCACCGCCTCAAGGGCGGCGGCGGCCTGCTCAAAGGCAGTTCGCGCCAGCGCGGCCTCCCCACCGAGTTCACGCAGGCGAAGGCCCAACCCGAAAAGGGCGTACCCATAAGAATGCAGGTCAAAGCTGAGCTGCGGCGCAAAGGCCGGGGCATCTGGCGGGAGAACCCCGTCACGCCAGATGATCGCTCGCGCCTGACCGCGCGCTAGGAGGCGGCCGCGAAAACCAGCCGTTGCCGCTTCGGCGATGCCTACTGCGATTGCCTCAGGCGTTGTTGGCATCGGCGATTACTCGATCATAGACTGCGCCGATAAAGGCGGCGTGCCCCTCGACGCGCAGGCCGACCCCCCACTGATTGATTGGTCCAGGGTAGGCCTGAAGAGAAGCGGTTAGCATGGCGTCCGGCGCGTTGCCGGAAAAGGTGAAAAGCAGATGCCGGACATTTTGCAGCGGGATGCCGTGCTTCAGCAGCGCATCATCGATCGCGTCGGCGAGCGGTAGATTATTTAGTTCGAGAAGTCGGGCCGAAATGAAGGATAGCGCGTGCGCGGATGGCAGTCCGCCATCCTTGTCCAGGCCGGCCCGCGCCTCCGTGAGGACTTGGGCGGTGAGCGTGACGCGGCTCTTGGCTTCCGTCTTCAAGAAATGAAGGCGTTGGGTTTGGGCATCCAGAAGGATGCCTATCACGTCGTCGCCGCGCATCGCCATATTGCGATGGTCTTTCCAGCGCAGGCGCTTGATCGGGGCGCGATAGCCGCCGCTATGCGCATCGATCCATTCCGTGGCGTAGATTTCGCCAAGGTCGCCGGAACGGATCGCCTTCGTTGTTGGGAGCATGCCCTGGATCAACGCTGCCGCAGCCGGCTTGCCGAGACGCGCGAGAGCGCGCGCCACCTGCTCTTCTGACGCATAGTGCCCTGGCACAATGGCCGCGGTCGCCTGGACCCCCGTTGAGAGGCTTGCCGCCTGTCCGGTCATCACTCTGCGGAAGTGGTTCCCGACCGCCTCGTCGACTGAAACGCACCAATCGTTGAACTGCACCACGCTTTTTCTCCCGGTCAGCGAGAAAAGAGATCGCGGACACGAGCTACGGGCGAGCCGGTTTCAGGAGCTCGGCGATGCTTGTTAATGCCGACGAATATCTCTTTGATCATCACACAGTCCCTATCCGATCCGTCCGAGAAGTTGCTCGATCACGTCGCTTGCCTCGCGCTGCCGCAACGCCCTCGCCTCGCGCAGTTCGGGTTCGTCGCCTTCGCCAAGCTCAAACTTCGCGACCGACACAGGACCATCCTTGCGGTAGCCTTCGGTCTTGTCGTCCTGCGCAAAACGGTCGCGCAGGATTGACAGAGAAGCCTTGACCACGTCGCCGTGCTTACCTGCCAGCTCCTTGCGGAAGGCCTCGGCGACGGCTTTCGCCCCCTCGGGTGCATGTTCAATGCAATAGATCAGGTCGTGCGCGTCCTTGCGCTCGAAGCGCTGGTCGAACGCGAACGACTTCAGGCAGGTGAAGCTGACCAGGTTGGCATGCTTGATCTGCTCCGTGGCGATGCCGTTGCCACCGAGCAGTTCGGCTTGGATCTCGGTAACTTGGTGAAGGTCGAAGACGATGGACGAATGAGGAATGTTCAGTGCCGAGATCGTGCCTTCGGTCGGCAACGGCTGTACCCTGCCGCCGGCGATGTCCGGCGCATCCGCCAGCAGTTCCAGCACCATCAGCGCACCGTGTTCCGTGCGGGTCTGCCAACGCCAGGAGAGCTTTGTCCTGGCGCTGTTTTCGGCCCGCTCGAAGCCCATCTTCTTGAGGTTATCCTCAAGCGTGTGATACGCCTCGGTATCGGCCAGGATTTGCAGGTCAATCACGATGTCGACATCGAGCGTGCCCGCATGTGCTGGCACCACCGGCGGCCTGGCCGCGACCAAGTACCTCGGAGTGAGACCGCCGACTAGGTAGACGGAGTCCTTCCAAGGCCCGAGCCCGCGCAGCAGCGTCACGAGAACGCGTTCGCAGTCGAGCGTGTACTGATCGCTGTAGCCATCGAGCGTCGCGGGTTTGGCCATTAGAAACCTAGCCTTTCTCGACGCAGGTGCTCCGCCATCTCTTTGGTCCGGCCCTCGCCGCGCAACAAATCGAGATAAACCTGAATGGGACTCGCCAGCCAAACACCGCCGACTTGCTGGCGGAACAACAGTTCTCCCGCCGATTTCGTCTCGATGACCGCGAGGTTCGCCCCTTCATTGACGACGCGTGCATCCAGTTCGGCCATCGCCGTGTCGGCCCCAGCGCCGGGTAATAACCGGGTCCGCACCTGTGAGATACCGGATAGAAAGGGGGCATAGCGCTGTGCGGCGGCTTCGTGGCTCACAGCGTAACTGACCTGATACGCATCGAAGACCTGGCCGAGCCGCTCGATCAGGGCATCGAACTTTAGGCCTGGCACGTAGTAGCGACGTAGTGCCGGTACGCGCTGCGTGGCAAGCTGCTTGGCCCAGGCGTCGAGCAATGCACCGGGTTCACGAAGATGGCGTTCCTTGCTCGGCCCCTGCCCACGCGATACCAGCCAGTCGAACCGCTCCAGCTCACCCAGCACATCGGAAGCGGTTGACGGCGCCACCTGTGCCTTCTCGGCCACCTCGGTGACACCGAACCATTCCTCGTGATTGATCAAAAGCGCATGCAGCACTTGGGCGCGCCGCCCTGAAAACAACGACCGCACCGATTTTTCCAAGGTCTTCGGAGGTGGCTTGTCGATGAAGACGAAGGCGCCGGAGGCCGGTAAGAATAGGCTTCCGCCGCTGTCGTAATAGCCGATACGCTCGGCCCTGAGCAGTTCCTTCGCCCCAGGCGAAAGGGATTCGGCAATGAGCAGGTACTGTGCGTCGGCATATTGGCCGTGGTGCAGCGACTTGAATTGCCACAACACCTGGCGCACATCTCGGGGGTAAACCGTCTTCTTTACTTCGACCAGCAAGACGATCGACTTGCCGGCGACGTGCAGATCGATCTTGGCGTCGAGTCGGTCGGCGGCCTGCACAGCGGGTTCCAGTGAATCCAACTCGGCATGCGCGTCCGGCAGCTCCCGGAGTGATTCCAGGAACTGCTCGATCATGGCTTGTTCGGCAGCGTGCGATTCGATCATGGCCAGCCATTATTCCCTGTACAGCGAATAATGCAACAATACCGAATATTCGACAAGAAAGCAATATTCGCTGACCAGCGAATTTGCCATGCGAGTACCGCTCTCGGGTTTCACAAAATCAAGTCGTTCTTGCCGTCGGTCTCCCGCTCATGGCCTTTGCGCATCAGGCGCGTGCTGCGAAAACCAGAAGACTAAACACGCTCCCCAAGAACGCCCATTGTCGCAACTGAGGACTTTCGATCGGCAACCCGTGCGCATAATGAGCGAAGTGCTCACAGTTGAAACCGGCCCACGAATATTTCTGCCCTCGCTTCAACCGGGCACGGTGCATGACGATGGCCGGCGGAAGCGACCCTGGATAGCCATCGATCCTCACTTGGCGTCCTTGCGCAAATGCGTGGAACGCCTGTTCCACAAAGCCCTGCTCTTGGGCCGAAAATGCTAGAACACCTCTCTCGCCCTCGATATGGTGATCACTGAGTAACCCCACATGGTCGTACCAACCATGGCGTACACGAATGACCGTACCGGCAGGAAGTCCCCAGATGTCTTGCTGATTATTGGTGTGGATCATGATATCCTCTCGTTAAACATATTTGCATTAAACGCATACATGCGCAAGGAGTCAATCCCCCATCCACGGCCGGTTGTTACCTACCCCTCCCTGGTGGGTAAGATACTCGCGCAGCAGCGCGAGATTCGTGGCATCAAGCAAGGCGCCATCGCGGAGGCGCTTGGCCTATCACAATCGGCCTATTCGAGGCTGGAGTCCGGCGAATCAGTACTCAATCTGTCGCAGTTGCGTAACATCAGCACACAACTACACCTTCAACCTGCGCAAGTTCTGAGCTTGGCAGATCAATACGAAACACAATTGAGCTTGCAAGGAGTTGCCGTCATCGCCGAGAAGCCCGACAACCCTGCGGCCGTCGCCATAGGCTTGGGCCTGCTCGCAGCCCTTCTATTGGGCAGCAGATAGCGAGATGCGAGCGAGAAGGCAGTTCGACTATGGATGAAGCGGTCGTCGTCTTTTCCCGAAAAGGTCTCTTTCAAACACGCATCACCGCGCGCGAGGTCCGTAGCCGCGAGCACGCCCGTAAACTATGGCCCTTGGTCGCGCCTGGTGCCATCCATCAGATGGTGACCTGGGTAAGCCCCTCCTTCGAAAACGACAAGCTACGTAGGCGCTCCCACTTCCGCCAACTACCCGCAGAGAAGACCTACGACATCAAGACGCAGTTCGAAGAAGAAGAAACCAGCCGGCAGCACGCCGTACATGAGAGTCCCGAACACCGGCGCGCGAAGGAGTTGATCGCCGCCGAGTTGGCGCGCCGGCTTGCGGCTGGTCTTGCGATGCCGTGGGCGTTCAAGGACGCCGAGGCATCGGACTATCCCTTAGAGGGCAATCTGCTGCTCGGCGCCGATCAGGTCGTTACCGAACACACACTGAATACACCCTTCGGTAGTCGGTTTCGTCTCGACATCGCGGTACTCGGGCCGCCGATCCAGACCGAGCCCATGGTGCTCGGTGGTGTTGAAATCGAACTAGGACACGCCTTCGACGGGCGAAAAGCCCTGATCGGCAAATCACTGGGCTTTGCACTCATTTCCATCGACATTACCGAGATGACGGTGGACGACATCAATGCGCAGTGGGCCGAACAGGCATTGACCGCTACAACGCGCAGCCACGAGCAGGGCCGCCGACAAACTTACATCTACCTCCACGATCTTCTATATCCGCTTTACGCCCAGTTGCCGACGTTTCTAGACAGGGAACAACGGCACCAGTACCTGATGTTTGCAGACGATGCCACCTTGCGCAAGCTGATGAACTGGATGAAGCTACTAGCGAAGACACTGGACTACCCAAGCGGCTCGGTAGCCGTCGCCATCGTCAACGGCAAGAGCGAACAGTCGCGCAAGATGCTGGAGCATGCGGGCCAGGTGGTCGGCCCCGATTGGGAACAGTTCAACAACCATCAATGCCTGCGTCTGACCGTCCCGCGCCCTAAGAGCCCCGCAGACCTGCAGGCCCATCGCTTTCACATGACGATGGCACGGCTACTGTTGTCGCACGCCGATGCGCTTGTGGGTTACAAATACCGCAATGGCGTGGACAACGACCATCCCGAGGACGATGTCTGGGTCGCGCATCGCTGGATTGCCGACCAGAAAATTCATACGCAGCACCGCGTATTACCCAAACGCCTGGCCGAACCGATCAATCGATTGATGAAGGTAGTTTCCGACCTGCAGCGCAGCCATGACAGCGGCGGTACTTCTATTGCGGAGATTGGTTAACCGATGCCTAGCTCTCAAGACCGAACATGGCTCGACGCGCTACGGCAGCACGTGCAGACAAAGCCTTGCGTGATTCTTCGCCTGGACGAGAACGACAGCGGTCAGCTCCATGCCTCGCGGCGTGGACTGAACGAGTTCACGCTGGCGCGCGCACATGAACTGTGTGCCGACATCAAGACGCCCACGATCTGCCTGATTTTTGGGAAACTCTCCGAATGGGCCACCCCTGAAAAGATCGAACACTTTGCCTACATCGGTCTTGTCAGTTCACGCAGTCCGGTCACCACGCTGGAGACGCGCATCAAGATCAAGCGTGCGGTCAGCATGGCGCCCGATACGGAGCAAGCCGTGTCAGCGCTGCTCAATGGCACAACCCATGCGACACAACTGCAAAAGAAATTGCGGTCTTCAGCGGATGTACTCGTGCTATCGCCAAAGCTGAGCGGCGCTCTAATTGATGCGCTCGTGGCAATTTCGGCGAACCAAGGGCCGATTCGCGCGGTGGCCGAATCCCTCACAGCACCCAAGCGCTACGCTAATTTCGCTGCCGTGCAAGAGGATGCTGTGCAGACCGCACTCAAAGCGTTCGGCTTGGCAGCCAGCGACCGTGCCAGTCGTATTGATTTGGTCGAATCGCAATCCACGGCGCTGGCGCGCGTACCTCTGATGGAAGACTCAGTGATCGAACATGATGCACGCGCTGTCCCTGGCTATACGCTCTCGGTGAGCCATATCACCGGGCGCGCCTTGTTTGAGAAAGGTGCCGACAAACTTGAAGTATTCACCGCCAACCGACGTGACCTGGAGCATGTCTTCGGCGTGGATCTCATCTACCTCAACCTCACGAAGAAAAACATCGTGATGGTGCAGTACAAGATGCTGGAGCCGAATGGACGCTTGGGCGAACCCACCGACTGGCTCTACCGTCCCGACTCGAAGATGGCCGATGAGGTGCGGCGCATGCACGCCTTCGCCGCCACACACGCGGCGGGACCACTCGAATACCGTTTGAATCCCGCCGTGTTTTACCTGAAGTTCGTGCGGCGCAATGGCAGTTTGGCCAACGGCAGCATCATCACGCCAATTGATCACTATGAACGCCTGTTGCAGGACCCATCCTGCAAAGGACCGCACGGGGCATTTCGGATCAGCTACAACACACTCGGTGGCCGCTACATCCGTCAGGGCGCGTTTCTCGATCTCATTCAATCGGGTTATATAGGCGCGTACGCCGACACAACCGCAGCGCTCGTCACTTTGGTCGAGGCTGTTCTGAGTGGCGATCGAGCAGTAGTCGCGGCCGTTCAATCATCACGGCATGGCCCCGACGAAGCGATTGCCCATTAGGGAAGCGTACAGGCAAACGCTCAACATACTCGGCTGCGCCGCACGAAAATCAGCGAGCCTTGTTCGACTGACTCAGAACTGACGCAGCCAGTTCCTTCGTTTCGTCTGCATAGTGCTTACTGGCAAGCACTTTTGCAGCCAGGTCTTCCATCTCCGCCCCGGTCTGTTTGCTACCGTTGCGCTGCGCAAGCGCCGACGCTGCGAGGCTCTTGGCTGTCTGGGAGGCGCGCTCATTTTGCAAGGTCTCCGCCGCCAGCGTAGCGATGCGAGAAGACGTTTGCTTTGTGTTTTTCGACATGTCGATCTCCTGTGGTGAATCAAGCTTTGGGAGGGGACCGGAACGGCAGCACCGTACTACTATCCATCGCCGGTCGATCCCCGGAACTCACTGGCGCACTGCGCATGCGTGCAAGCTGAACTACCTTGCCCTTGCCTTGGAAATAACCTTCCGGTAGCCCGGCCAGTGACTCGATGTCATGTGCAGCCAACCCGATATGCCTGGGAATTGCATCCATCGGCATGACGTTCTCATCGACCAACAAATCGATGGTACGGTGCAGCAGACGCGGCCGCTCTGGTGACCTATCACCATCGCCTGGCTCGGATTTGGCACCCCAGCGCGCGGAGCGCCGCTTGAACAGTGACTGAGCACCCTCTTCGTCCAAAATCTTCAATGCACGAAGTCGCATTACGATCGCACCGACAGAAACACCCCAGCGGCGCTTCAACAGCAACAAATCATCCAGCGTGACAGGCATGCGTACTTCGGTGGCAAACGTTTCAGCCGGCAGGAGAAACGCGCCCGCGAATCGGTGCGCTTGCTGTTCCAACTGCTTGTGGCGATCACGCTCAGTCGGTCGCGGAATGTGTCGATGAAGAACCAAATGACCAAGTTCATGGGCCAGATCGAAACGGCTGCGATACCCGTTATCCTTATCAGCGGAGAGCAACACAAAAGGACGATCAAGCACCTCACTCCACGCCGACAAACCTTCGATTTGCGCGATGCCAGTCTCTTCACGGATCAGAACGACACCGGCGCCCTCAACCGCAAGTGCAAGATCCTGAACAGCCGATCGACCAAGCCGCCATAGATCGCGGCACTCACTAGCTGCAAGTTCGATTTCCTCTGACGTAATCTCTTCCGGATCAGAAAACAGTCGGCTGGGCAAATTCAGAACCGGATAGTCGACGAACTCTGACAGAGCTACAGCAATGTCTTGTCCCCATTCCAATCGGGCCTCAAGCATCGCGCGGGCAGCAACATGCGCAGATGCGTTGCTGCGAAACAATGGCAATGAGACCTTTGGTGTCGGCGGGCGGGTAAACCATTCCGGTGTGACATTGACGACGCTTGCAAGACGCTCCAATGCGTCGCGCTCAGGCGCTTGGGTACCTGCACGCCACTTGCTAACTGTTGCTGGCGAAACTCCTACAAGCGACGCCAGTTGCACTTGGCTCAGGCGGCGCGCGGCCAGTATCTGGCTGAGACGACCCCTCTGGAAGCCTTGAATGCCGCCACGGCTCATGGCGAAGTTCCACCCGTACCTTGCTTCCCGATATTTTTCTTCAACTTCGGCGTTGCGAGGTCGTCCTGAATCGCGGGCTTCTGTTCGTAGCGTTGCACAAAGACATCGATCTGTTCGCGAAATAGCCAACCGCGCATGTATCGATCAGGCACAGCGACCTGGATGGAAACCGGCGACTCAGGCCGATATTGCAGCGACCCTGGGAAGCAAGCCACAAAGAATGCCACCGCCTCAGATGGCGGTGTGTAAGCTTCAAATAATTCCGGCTGGACCAAAGGCTCGATTGCCTTGTTTGCCAGCGACAGTTGTTTACGGGTATGGCTCCGCCGCCCGTTAATCCAGAATCCTTCAGGGATATTGAATCTGGCTAACGTAAAGATGCCAGTCCGTCCTGTCACAATGCCATTGCCCCGAATCGCACTCGGCGAAGCATCTCCAACGATAAGCGCTCGCTGGAAGGACTCATTCATGTGGAAATGCCGCATTTGACCGACAACGTGCGGTAGATGGCCATCATCCATCCCCTTGGCAGAGGCATAGGCACGCTGCGCGCCCGCGGACAAGGCCTCATCAATTCCCATTATCAAGCTGCGTGGGATGTTTCGTACCAGCAAGTCAGGAATCGAATCTTTAGGGGTGATAGTCATATGAACGGCCCGAGGCTGATTTCGCTTAAGAGGAATATACACCAATTAAATTTCGTTTAAAAGTGGTAAACGGCTGCTCCGTTTCGATGCCTGTTCAATACACCGGCTACTGGACTGAAAAAACCTATATCACTTCTCTACGTCTCGGCGTACCGCCGTCGGGCTCGCGGGCTTGCTGCACCCCACGCTTCGTGCCGAATCGTGGCCATTCGGCTTTGATCCCTGACGCCTCCGGCCCTTGAGGGCCTGCGCGCTGCGCTTGCCAACGGCAAAGGGGGCGGTGTGTGGTGGCGGTCTTGCTGTTCCCTTCAACGTACCACGTCGTTCTCGCCCTCAAGGGCTGCGCGTCCGCCCTGTGGTTGGCCGCTGGCGTCACCGTCCGGCCCAGGCCGACGAGGTGCTGCAGGCGGCACTGCGGGTGCTGACCGCTCAGATGCGCGGCAGCGAGGCGCTAAGTTCACCGCAGATGGTGCGCGACTTCCTGCGGATCAAGCTTGGGACGCTGGAGCACGAGGTGTTCGCGGTCATCCATCTGGATGCGCAGAACCGCGTCATCGACTACGTCGAGATGTTCCGCGGCACGGTGAGCCAGACATCGCTGTATCCGCGCGAAGTGGTCAAGGAGTCGCTAGCGCGCAACTCGGCGGCGCTGATCCTGGTGCACAACCATCCGTCGGGTGTGGCGGAACCCTCACGCGCCGACGAGATGCTGACACAGACGCTGAAGTCTGCGCTGGCGCTGGTGGACGTTCGGGTGCTGGATCACCTGATCGTCGCCGGTAGCGCCATCCTGTCGTTTGCCGAACGTGGGCTGTTGTAGCTCTGGGGGCATCGCCCCCTTTTTTGCTGTGTCCTCGTTTGGCGAAAAAGCTGCGCGCTGCGCTTGCCTCCAGGGGTCGGCTGACGCCCACCCCGCCGCGCAGGCTTGGCGCCCCAAAAGACCGCCGAACAGGCGGCGCCTGATCGGCCTGTGCACGATGCTGTTTTCGCGCTGCGCGCTTTGTCCACTCCCATTAAGGCGTGCCTGTGGCACGCAGCGGCGCTCGCCGCGCGGCGTTGGTCCGTCGCTCATCTGGCCGTAGGCCGGTCATCCGTCTTTCCCTCTCCTTCATCACCAACCCCGCGACCGTAGCCAGCGGTGCCTGTCCGTCAAGGCGCGCAGGGCCGTGTCCTCGCTGCGCTGCGGGCCGCACCACCCTGCGCATTCCTCCTTGACCGCCAGACCCTCGCTGACCCGGTTGTTCGCGGGCGATGAACTCAGGAAAGACGGCGGCAATGGCGACCAGCCCAGGTCACTGCGCCGAACCCACCAAAGCCAACACCGGGCTCCGAATCTTGGAATCCGGTCAGCTTGGAAACCACAACCTGTAACCACTGGAGAAATACCATGCAACTCAGTTCCCGTTTCGCAAACGCTACACCCATCTTACGCGCCGACCATCCGTTATCGGATGATCAGATTCGCAGCGCAGCCCCTTCCATCTTCGCGGAGGAAAAGCACCAGAGCCGATCCGACCGCTACACATACATCCCGACCGGCGAGGTATTGGGTGCCCTGCGCAAGGAAGGCTTCCAGCCGTTCATGGTGTGCCAGACGCGCGTGCGCGATAACGACAAGCGCGAACACACCAAGCACATGCTGCGATTGCGCCACGCAGCGCAGATCAACGGCGCAGAGGCCAACGAAATCATTTTGCTGAACTCGCACGACGGCACCAGCAGCTATCAGATGCTGGCGGGAATGTTCCGTTTCGTATGCAGCAATGGGCTGGTGTGCGGCGACACCGTGGCCGACCTGCGCATCCCGCACAAGGGCGACGTGATCGGCCAGGTGATCGAAGGTGCCTACGATGTGCTGGAGGGGTTCGAACTGGTGCGGGAACGTCGGGAAGATATGGCCGCCATCACGCTCAACCTCGGAGAATCAGAGGCATTTGCCCGCGCTGCGTTGTCGCTGAAATACGATGACCCGGTCAAGCCTGCGCCCATCACGGAAACACAATTGCTGCGGCCTCGACGCCGGGACGACGACCGGCCCGACCTGTGGAGCACGTTCAACCGCGTGCAGGAAAATCTGGTGCGGGGTGGCCTGTCCACACGCACGGCCAACGGACGCAGGAACCGCACCCGCGCCATCCAGGGCATAGACCAGAACGTCAAGGTCAACCGGGCGCTGTGGATACTGGCCGAAGAGATGAAGCGGCTCAAAGGCTGACATCCGAGGGGGCTTTGCCCCATCACTTCGGTACAACGCAACGGCGGAGGCATACAACGCCGCCGCGCCGCCCGGCCTTGTCAGTCCGGGCGGCGCGGCAACAGTCGGAAAGCGACTGCCCGATGGCGAAATGACTTTAGCCATCCCTGTTTTTGTTCATCCGTCCAATTAGTTCGCCATGCTTTTGGTTGAGCAATCCGAATATCCCGTAGAAATTTTCCTGGCGTTTCCCGGCCGCGCCGGGTTGTGCAATCACGCGCCTTACCCGACGCTGGCGGGCAGCCTGCCATAAACAACGGAGGCTCACCGACAAGCCGTCCACCATGCCGAGACCTAACCACGCCGCGATCGATCACGCCCGCGCCAATGCGCGAGGAGCTTTCATCCTTGGTGATTCGGAACTTACCTTGCCTGCGATGGGGTGCGTGCCGGCGACGCTTCTGTGCAGGGATGCCGGAGCCATGCTGCCTTTCGGTGAGGATCACACCCAACGGCGGCCTTGGCTTGTCGTGAATCCTGGCGAGGCACCGGCTGCGCCTCGGGCTTCATGGCTGCAACCGTCCGGCTCAACAAATTTCCCCGGCACTGCGTGCCTTCCTCGCGAAACAAATTTCTTGTTCCTACCGGTCCTCCACTGCGTTGCGGCCGCTGCGCGATGCAGCCCGCCCGTACCTCGCCCTTCGGATCACCGACAAGGCCGCGATGGGCGCGACCTTGCACCACCAAAAGGAGATTCATCATGGCAAACATCGGCACCTTCACCGCACAGAACGACAGCTTCACCGGCACGGTTCGCACCCTGACGCTCAACGTCAAGGTCAAATTCATTCCGAACGCCAAGGAAAGCGAGAACGCCCCGGACTACCGCATCGTCGCCGGCAACTTCGAGATCGGCGCGGCATGGAAGAAAATCAGCAAGGCGGAGCGGCCCTACCTGTCGGCGACCCTCGACGATCCGTCGTTTCCGGCGACCATCTATGCCCGCCTGGTCGAAGGCGAGGACGGCGCGCACAACCTGATCTGGTCGCGTAGCAAGGGCGACTGATCATCACTCCATTCGCGCCCCGCCAAGCGGCGGGGCGCTTTCGAGTTCAGCATCCGCGTTGGACGCATTTCTGTAAAAGCGTAATTGCGGCTTCGTGCATCGGCGGCAAGCCGCTTTCACGACTTTGCGATTTCGTGGAACTCAGTCAATGCGCTGAGCCGGCTTTGTGCATCCGTTGTTTTACAGGAAATCGGTTTCGATATTTTAAGGGATCGAAATTCCGTGCGTCCCCCGGCTGATGCCGGGGCGCGCTGTCGTGCTGCGCATCGAGCCACCCTTGGCGTCTCGCCCCTTCGGCTTCCATCACTGACGCCTGCGCGCTTCGCTTGCTGTAGCGGGCAACAGTTGGGGGCTGGCTTGCTGTTCCCTTCACCTTATCACAGCGTTCTCGCCGCCAAGGTCTGCGCGTGCCTTGCACGCTGGCGTCCTGCGGCCGTCTACAACCCTGACTGCTGCGCTGCGCCGTGCTTGTCGCGGTTCCGGGCAATCCCGCCCTGAATCCTTCCAAGGAGAAGACCATGACGAAGCTCATCACCGACGAACAACGCGCACAACTTTTGGCCAACGGCCGGCAGTCCCTCGACAACGACGACTTCGACCCACCGCCCGTGGTCAAGCTGTTCACCCCCGACGCGGACGCGACCTGGCTGCTCACCGAGATCGACCCGGATGACCACGACCATGCCTTCGGGCTCTGCGACCTGGGGCACGGCTTCCCGGAACTGGGCTATGTGAGCTTGGCCGAACTACAATCCGTACGCGGCCGACTCGGGCTTCCGGTCGAGCGGGATCTGCACTTTACAGCCTCGAAGCCGATCAGTGCGTATGCGCGCGAAGCGCGGCTCGCGGAGCGCATCGTGACGTAGTCGTCACGCGGGCGCTGCCGCTTGGCAGCGCCCTTTTCTCGCCTATTTGTCCTTTTCGGCCTGGAGGGCAGCCAGTTCGCGCCGCACGCGCTCGATGAGCTTGTCCACCCCCTTGCTGTCGCCGCCATAGGCCAGCGTCAGCAGCGTGAGTGGATGCACGTCCATGACCTCGCACAGCTCGGCGACCTTGCTCAAGGTCGGGCTTTTCAGGCCGCGTTCGAGCGAACTCATGTACGTGCGGCTCGACACGTCCGAGAAAGCTTCCTGGCTGAGGCCACGGGCTTTTCTGACCATCTTGAGCGCCGCAGGAAATGAGTTCTTCGATGTCATCAAATCGTTTCTTGTAAAACGACGATGACACCTGATGGCGCCCTATAGGGCTACAATCTATAGTGTTCATTTGACAATCTTCCCTGCTGGAACTTGCCACGGGTGTGTCTATGCTGAAAACCGTTTTTGCTGAAATCATAGGTTCCGTGCCTACGCATTCGCCGATTCGTGCATCCACGGATTCGGTGGAATACGCTTTGGCGACTTGGCGCAGAAGCGCATTTTCACAGTCACGCTTTGGCGCATCAGCACGTTTGCGCAAAACCAACGCCCGTTGATCGTGGCCACTTGCGCGCAGCGACCATGAAACCACTCATCACCGACGAACAACGCGCCCAACTGCTGGACAACGGCGCCGCCGCCGCGCGCGGCGAGAAGCGCGACCCGTTGCCGGTCGTCAAGCTGTTCACTCTGGACGCGCACGCGACCTGGCTTTTGACCGAACTCGATCCCGGCGATGGCGACACCGCTTTCGGCCTGATCGACCTCGGGATGGGCACGCCGGAACTCGGCCACGTTCAGCTCTCTGTCCTGGAAAGCATTCGCGGGCCACGAAATCTGGCCGTCGCACGCGATCTGCATTTCACGCCAAGGCGACGGCTGTCTGAATACGCTCGGCTGGCTCGGGCCGACGGATCGATCAACGATTGATCGACCCCCGATGGCCCGTCGCTGACGGGCCACACCGTGCGATGCCACAACGGTTCGCATTGCGTCTTCTTGGGTCTGGGTCCAGACCTTTTTTGCATTGATCGCCACTCAGTACAGCAACGGCGCAATGCAGTCGCAAATAGTGCGAATGCCCGGCCCATTGTCGGCCACCTTGTCGATTGATTTCCTTCCATCCGAAAGGAGGTTTCGCCATGGCCGATTCGAGCGCCGTTCACTGGCATCCAAGCGCTGCATACCTGTACGTCCTGCATCTGGACGGACCCGCGCTGGCTTGGGAGTATCTGCGGCGCAACCCGGAATACCGGCGCGTCTGGCAACGCCACCGACGACGCCCTCAGTACGAGGCTCATCGCTGGTGCTTGCGCCTGCTGGAAGACCCCACGCGCGATGCGCGCGACGCGCACCCCGACTGGTTCCCTGATCCCTCCTCGGTAGTCCAGGTCTATCCGGATGCCGATCCCACTGATGATGCGCTGCCGTTCCACCTCTGGCACTTCCCCGGCCGCAAGCACCTGACGCACGACGGCAAGCGCCTGGTGCTGACCACCCAGCTCGTCGACCGCAAGCTGCGCATGGCGATATCGCCCGCACTGGAAGACGGCATGCCTTATGCCTATGCCGTCCGCGCCGGTCGCCAGCTTCGCGAGCACTGGCGCGCAATCGAAGCCGATCTGGCAATGCTAGACGCCGACAACGCGCACCACAGCGCGATCGCCACGGACAGACCTGGCCGCACGGCCATGCTCCACATGCGCACCCTGCAGGCGCTTGATGGCACGCTGGCCGGTGCGTCGCAGCGCGGCGTGGCCGAAGTGTTGTTCGGCATCACCGCCGTCGCCGAGCGCTGGTATGACGACAGCGATCTGCGCGCCCAGGTTCGCCGCCTCATCCGACGGGGTCAGACGCTCATGGGTGGCGGCTACCGTCACCTGCTACAACCCGGCGGCACCACACCGGGACGTTAGCACGCTGTCGCAAAACGTCCCTGCGCAGCACGCCTGGCTTTCCCGAGACTGCTTCCATCCGGCGGCGATTGCTTCGTCGGCGATCTTGACCGATGGAGCCCCTTGCCATGAGACCCGCACCGTTACGGCCGTATCCCGTACCCGCTACCACCCAGCAGCCTGCCCAGACCACGCAGTCTGCGCGCTACCTGACTAACAACGAAGCCGCCGAATTCCTGCGGCTGTCGCCGCGCACGCTGGAGAAGCAGCGCGTCATCGGCGGCGGGCCGCGCTTTCGCAAATTCGGCCGGCGCGTGATGTATGCCATCACCGACCTCGAAGCGTGGGCCGACGCGCGCAGCTTCGAGATGACCTCCGATCCGCAGTACACCGAACAACACGCCGCGCGCCGCCCCGGCTCGCGCTGATCGGCGTGGACACCGTTACTGATGACCATCGGGCGCGATCCGCGGCGCGAGCAGCTCGAACTGTTCCATGCCTTCTCGGGCGAACTGCCGGCGCGCGACGCGCAGGACCTGATGGCCTACCCGTTCTTCTCGCTGGCCAAGAGCAAGCGCACGGTGCCAATCGACTTTCGCACCGGCAGCGTGACGGTGCGGGTCGAAGGCACGGCCGAACATGGCCTGGCGACGATATGGGATGCCGACATTCTGATCTGGGCCGCGAGCCAGATCGTCGAGGCGCGCGATGCGGGCATTCGCTCGTCACGGCTGATGGCGGCCACACCCTACGAAATCCTGCGCTTCATCGGCCGCGGCACGTCGCTGCGCGACTACCAGCGCCTCAAGGCGGCGCTGGATCGCTTGCAGTCCACCAGCGTAGCCACGTCGATCCGTCAGCACAATGCTCGGCGTCTGCATCGCTTCTCGTGGATCAACGAGTGGAAGGAGCGCGCCGACGGCCAGGGCCGGCCGCTGGGCATCGAGCTGATCCTGCCGGACTGGTTCTACGCCGGTGTGCTCGAAGAGAGCCTGGTATTGACCATCGACGCCAACTACTTCCGCCTGACCGGCGGCATCGAGCGTTGGCTGTACCGCCTGGTGCGCAAGCACGGCGGCTGGCAGCGCGATGGCTGGCGCTTCGATTTTCCGCAGCTGCACCGAAAATCCGGCAGCCTGGCGCGCTTCACCGACTTCGCCTACGACCTGCGCCGCATCGCGGCGCGTCAGCCTTTGCCGGGCTACACGCTCGCCATCCTGCGGCCGAGGCATGGGCCGGAAGTGTTGAGCTTCCGCGCCGTGCCGTCCACGGCACCGCTGCGCCCCGGCGGCAGCTTTGTTGCCAGCCAGGGTGTCATCAGCGTGCCTGTGGAAAAACGGTGAATCCGCTCGTGCTATCAGGAGTAGAAATCCTCGTGCTATCAGGCGCAGCGCTGTCGTGCTATCAGGAGTACGAACAGGCCGCAAAGTATTGTGTGGTGCTGGTCTCGGCGCCTCTTAACTTAGTTTCTAACTTTGAATCTATAAAACTAACGATAAAAAGACCCTGCGCGCTGTGGATAAATCGGCGCGCGAAAGGCAGCGCATCATGATTATCGCGCTGCTCAACCAGAAAGGCGGGGTCGGCAAAACGACGCTCGCCACGCACCTCGCGGGTGAGCTGGCCATGCAAGGCAGCTCAGTGATCCTGATCGATGCCGATCCGCAAGGTTCGGCACTCGATTGGACCCAGCGCCGCAGTCAGAACGGTTTGCCAAGATTGTTCAGCGCCGTAGGTCTGGCACGGGAAACCTTGCATCAGGAAGCGCCAGAACTCGCCAGGCGCTGCGATCACATCGTCATGGATGGCCCACCCCGAATTGCCGCCCTCGCGCGCTCCGCGCTGCTCGCGGCGGACCTGGTGCTGATTCCCGTTCAGCCAAGTCCCTACGACGTATGGGCCAGCGCCGAGATGGTGTCGCTGATTCGCGAAGCGCAGGTGTTCCGGCCAGCGCTGCGCGCGACCTTCGTCATCAACCGGCGTGTCAGCACCACAGTGATCGGGCGCGAGGCACGCAATGCGCTCACCGATCAACCATTGCCATCGCTGTTGTCGGAAGTTCGCCAGCGTATCGTGTTCGCCGACAGCGTGGCCAGCGGTCAGCTCGCTCGCGAACTCGACGCAGAAAGCAATGCCGCGCGCGAGATCGCGGCGCTCGCCGCTGAAGTATTGAGGATGGCGCCATGAAGAATGGGAAACGCGTCGCCATCGGTGCGCGTCCGCCAGCCAATCCGCAGGCCGACGCCTGGGTGCGCCAGGGCGATGGTGCAGACATCGGAAAAACCGATCTCTACACCGCCCGCTTGACCCTCGACGTGACGCCGGCGCTGCGCGCCCGCATCAAGATCGAGGCCTTCACACGCGGCCTCACTGTGGCAGAAATGCTGCGTGCACTGCTAGAAGATGAATTCCCGGAGAAGCCGCAATGAACGCGGTCCAACAGGCCGCGAGCGAGAGCCTTCCCACACCGCGCACCGTGCTATCGAGCGTTGCGAACGACACGCCACTGACACGCGTGTCGCTGGCTTTCGTCGAACACCGGACCAACCTCTACCTGCGCTTCGGTCATCCGCTGCGCGAGCTGCGACTGGACCGCTGGCGGCGCAGCGCGATCTTCACACCGGCGGCTGTGTTCTGCCGCGTACGCTGGGAGTCCAACGACTATGGTACGACGCGCTGGCAGCTCATGATTTTGCAGGCCTGCTCACCGCTCGATGACATTCAGCGCATCGCAGGAATCCGACCGGGCGCGCGTCTGCTGCTGCGCGCCGAAGGCGAACAGCACGTGCAGTCAGTGCTGCCACAGATCGACGCCATCGAAACGCTCGGCATCGATCCGGCAGCGGTGTCGCCCGCGTACTGGCGCACGTTGGGCAACCGGCTGACTGCGCGCCTGCCACTGCCGGTCTACACCGCAGAACGGCACGCGGCCTACCTCGCGGGCGAGGTGTTGCGATGAACACTCGCGTCCATCGCTGGGCCGTCGTACTATTCACCGTCCTTGGCATCGCTGCGCTCGCCTGGCCGTCCGACCATGCGCCCGTTGCGCGCCTCGTCTACAACCCGAGTGACAGCGTGCCACGCGGCTGGTACCGCATCAGCCCGCCCGACTCGCTGCACGTCGACAGCATCGTGCTCGCCCGGCTTCCGGCAGACGCCGCCGCGCTGGCTGCGCAGCGCGGCTACCTGCCCGAGCGCATCCCGCTGCTCAAGCGCATCGGCGCGATGTCGCCGCAGCAGGTGTGCATCGAGAAGCACATCGTTCGCATCGACGACGTGGCGGTCGCTGGCGTCCATAGCGTCGATGGGCGTGGCCGTCCACTGTCAGCCTGGCAGCAGTGCCGACCGCTTCGCGACGGCGAGCTGTTCCTGCTCAGCGCAACCAATCCGGCGTCATTCGACAGCCGCTACTTCGGTCCCATTGCTGTCTCCGCCGTGATCGGCAGCGCGCAGCCGTTATGGACGTGGGACACGCCATGAACGTGCAGCGCGGCATGCCGTTCTTCGTGCAGCCCCACTGCACATCGCTTGCGTCACAGCCTGCGGTTGCGGTGCTTCACCCGTGCAGACCATCGCAGCCCGCCCGTCGAGGCCGGTCGCGCCAGCGATCGGAAAAGACGGAGGGCAAGATAAAAGGACGCGGCACCCGGCCGCTTGAAAACCTTGTCTGCACATGGGAGTGGCGCGGCACGCGCCAAGGGGCAGCGGCGTGCCGCGAGAGTGCGCAATGCCGCACCGGCATTGGCGAAGGCGCGTGCTTCACTCGCTGGACTGCGCCGATCTTGGATGGAGACACCACATGAGCAATCAAGACGACGACCGTTTCCGGGCGCGACCTAGTGCGCCGAGACAGCGCGGCGATGCCTTCATCAACAAGGTGATGCGGCAGACCAACAAGGCCGGCGCCGAACTCGGCAAGACGGTCGGCAAAGTCGGCCATCGGCCCGGTTCCCGGCTGGGGCGCGGCCATGTCGCGGCCCGCTTCGCCGGGGCCTCGCTCACGCCAAGCGCCCGTCGCGTGATGATCAAGGCGCGACTGGTCAATCTGGCCAAGGCTGGGCCGCGTTCGACCACCGCGCACCTGCGCTACATCGAACGCGAAGGGGTGGATAGCCAAAGCGGGCCGGGCCATGCCTACGGCCCGACAACCGACGCGGCGGACACCGCCGCTTTCGAGGAACACGGGCGCGAGGATCGGCACCATTTCCGCTTCATCGTCTCGCCGGAAGACGCGGAACAGCTCGACGACCTGCGCACCTACACCCGGCATCTGATGGCACGTCTGGAGGCCGACCTGGGCACGCGGCTGGACTGGGTGGCGGTGGATCACTGGAACACCGACAACCCGCACACGCACGTCGTCCTGCGCGGGAAGGACGACGTAGGCAAAGATCTCATCATTTCCCGCGACTACATCGCCGAGGGGATGCGTCGGCGGGCGTCAGAGCTGGCGACCGAATGGCTGGGGCCGCGTACCGAGCTGGAGATCCAGTGCGCCATGCAGCGCGAAGTCGATCAGGAGCGGTGGACGGGATTGGACCGCACCTTGCAACGCTTGGCCGTAGATGGTTTTGTGCGTTCGGAGAAGCTGGCCGAGCCGCGGCTGCAACGCCAGCGGCAAATGCTGATCGGCCGCCTGCAGCATTTGCAGCGCATGGGCCTGGCGAGCGTGCAGCAGCCTGGGACATGGACTATCCACCCAGACGCCGAATCCACACTACGGACCATGGGCGAGCGTGGCGACATCATCCGCACCATGCAGCGCGCCATGAGCGGCCGGCAGCGCGATCTGGCCGTGTTCCAGCCCAGCGAAGATGGCCGCTCCATCGTCGGTCGCGTTGTCGGCAAGGGGTTGGCGGACGAGCTGCATGACAAAGGCTATCTGATCGTCGATGGCACGGACGGCAAGGCATACTACGTTGGGCTACCGACGCGATCGGAGCTGGAGCATTATCCGACCGGCGCCGTGGTGGAGGTGAAAGGCTCGACCGACGTGCGTGCGGCCGACCGGAACATCATCGGACTGGCCGTCGATGGCGTGTACCGCACCGATCATCATTTGGCCGTCTCACAAGGTCAGGCCACGCCCGACCGTGATCCGCGTGAGGTGGTAGCGGCGCATGTGCGGAGGCTCGAAGCTCTGCGCCGCGCCGGCATTGTGGAGCGCGAAGCCGAAGGCGTCTGGCGTGTGCCCAATGATTTGGCCGAACGCGGCCGTCAGTACGATGTGCAGCGCCTGGGCGGCAGCGTCGCGGTAGAGCTGAAATCGCACCTGCCGATTGAGCGGCAGGCCCGCATCATCGGTGCGACTTGGCTGGACCAGCAATTGATCGGCGGTGGCAAGGGGTTCGGGGACCTGGGCTTTGGCGGCGAGGCCAAGCAGGCGATGCAGCAGCGCGCCGACTTCCTGGCCGAACAGGGATTGGCCGAGCGGCACGGGCAGCGCGTGATCCTCGCCCGGAACCTGCTGGGCACGCTGCGCAAGCGGGAACTGACGCAGGCAGCTAAGGACATTACCGCCGAAACAGGCCTGGAGCATCGGCCGGTGTCCGAAGGGCAACCCGTGGTGGGCATCTACCGGCGCAACGTTACGCTCGCCAGTGGGCGCTATGCGATGCTCGATGACGGCTTGGGGTTCAGCCTGGTTCCGTGGAAGCCGTCTATCGAGCAACGGTTGGGGCAACAGATCGCCGCAACGGTGCGCGGCGGCGGAGTATCGTGGCAGATTGGGCGACATCGTGGTGCATCCATTTGCTGATACGCTCATGCGGTTTCGGTTTTTGGCTTCAGCAGCATGGTCTGCGTCAGCGCTATTTCAGGTGCTCGTATGTTCGCGAACTCGATCAGCAGTCCACCGCGTGATGACCGCCCATTCACTAACACTCCCATATGTTCCACAGCCGCACCATGGAAGCGTCGTTCCTCGAGGCCCTCGGCGAAACGGTGGAGCCGCTCATCGACGACGGCAACTAGCTGCGCTTTCGCGTGCATCAATGCATGGTGGCATTGGTGCCGTACCGTATGAGCCGTCAACAAGGGCCGCAAACAGGGTGCGCAGGATATCTTTGGTAGCGTCTGTGATCGATGTGTACGTCAGGCGCATCGTGGGGGCGGAACAGTCACTCCATGCGAACGGACTTCGCCCTAGACATCTTGGAGCAAGCACTCTACAACTAGCAACCAGAACATTCGATGCCCTGGTGCACCATAGCGACAGGCGACTGCACCTTGGACTCTATCCCCCCTCCCCTCTTAGGGCTTGAGCAAAGCTGCAGTCTCGAAGAACGTTCGTGCACGCGGATCGCCAGAAAATGCAACGTTGATGCGAATCCAGGGGCATTCTTCGGAATGCGGTCGAAAATACTTGCCGGGCGCGATTGTCACTCCGAGCGGCGCGCCACACTCAACCAAGCGAGCGGAATCAGCAATATGGGGCAGGCGTGCCCAGATAAACGTACCGCCGCCAGACTTCTCGAATACTTCCCAGCCACAGCCTTCTAGCACCTGAATCGTTGATCCCATCGCGCATTGAATCCGCAGTCGTAGTTTCTCTAGATACTTTCGGTACGTGCCGCGTTCGAGCATCGTGGCCACGACCGCTTCGGAAAAGCGCGAGTTTCCAAGACTCGTCAGCATCTTGATGTCGGCTAGGTCCTTGATAATTGTGGACGAGGCGAGCACGTAGCCGACCCGCAACGAAGACGAAAGGGTTTTCGATAGCCCGCCTATGTAGATGACGTGCTCAAGCTGATCGAGTGTCGCGAGACGTTCGGTCGGCGTCGCCTGGTAGTCGGCGTAAATGTCATCTTCAACTATCGTTATTCCGTTCTCGCGTGCCATCTCCAGCAGGCGGAAAGCGACCTGCGGTGAGACGGTCGTACCCGTCGGGTTGTGAAACACCGTGTTGATGAAGAAAAGCTTGGGGCGATGCCTTTTCAACTGCGCTTGCAGAACATCGAGGTCCGGTCCGGTGTGTGTGCGAGGAATCCCAACAAGATTGACTCCATGCAGCTTGAGCAGACCGTATAGGCTGTAGTAGCCCGGGTCCTCCACGAACATCGTGTCACCCGGCTTGAGGATGTAACGAATCAGCAGATCAAGAGCTTGGCTGGCACCTTGGGTTAGCAAAATCTGCGAGGGCTGCGCCTCGATACCCAACTGTGCAACACGGTGTAGAAGATGCGCGCACAGTGCGGAAGAACCGCGTTGCGTCGCGTAATCGACTAGATTCGTACTCTCTACACGCGACACATGGCGGATCGCTCTTCCGAGACCCTCCTTATCGCGCCATGCGTCCGGGATGAATCCGCTACCAAGTTTTAGCGAGTCGCTGGGGTGGTTGAGCTGTTCGAGGATGTGTTCCGATTCGTCCTCGGCGCGGCGTGGATCTGCAAGACCCAGTGCCGCAGCTGCATGCTGCTTGCGATGGTTTGCCACGTAAAACCCGGAGCCGGGCCGAGATTCGATGTAGCCGAGTGCGACCAAGCGATCATAAGCATCAATTACTGGGTAACGGCTGACGCCCTGATCGGTTGCGAACTGCCGAATCGACGGCAGCTTCACACCAGAACTGGCCACGCCACGCTGTAACCATCGAACGATGCCGTCGACAATCTGATCAGTAAGCGGAATACCGCTGCTGCGGTCAAGCTCGATGTCGACCTTCACGCTAAATACTCTTTGAGGACGGCACGGACCAGGGCATTGGAAGTGTTTCTTTTTTCGGCTGAACAGTACTGACAAAAATACCACGAACCGTACATGTTCGCACCATTGCGGCGCACCAATAATTGCTGCCAATCGATGCCGCTGCTTGACGACTTTTTCTGAGTACCGTGGGGACGAAAATATGATCGACGTAAGTAAGAGGAACCAATATTTGTGTAATCTGCAGGAATATAAAGAAAATGGTTTCACAATTTTCAGAAACGTCATCGATCCAGACCTTCTCTCCGAAGCGAGGGAACATTTCCTCTGGCTTCGCAAAAGGTTTCCCGAGTTTCGCCCTGAACACCTTCATCATCCGCTAATGCGGGATGATGCGTTCTGGGTTCGCCTGGTCACAGACGAGCGCCTGCTCGATATCGCCGAACTCATCCTCGGTTCGGATCTTGCCTGCTTCACCGCTCACTACATCTGCAAGCCCCCGCTCGACGGCCATGCTGTTCTTTGGCATCAAGACGGCGCTTACTGGAACCTGTCTCCAATGGAGGCAACCTCGTTGTGGCTGGCGATCGATGAAAGCACGACCGAAAACGGCTGCCTCCGCGTCATCCCTGGTTCTCACAAGCTGCCCCTGCAAAAGTTAGTGCTGAGAAGGGATACACCCAACTTACTCATGACCTCGATGGAAGACAAACACGTCGACGTCCACAATGCAGTCGACATCGAACTGCAGCCCGGGGATGTGTCGGTGCATCACCCCTATATCATCCATGGATCGGAGGCAAACCGATCGTCAAAACGTCGGTGCGGCCTCGATATGGCGTACATCAACACCTCGACGACCATCGCGAACGAGGCACTCTATCTAAACCCCATCCTGGTTCGTGGCGCTTCCGTCACGGGCGTCAACAAATATCGCGCCTGGCCTTCGTTCAATGCGAACACCTCAATACCATTCAACGGCTGGGAGACGTGGACACGCAAGAGCCAAGACATCAATGCGAGACATCCTGAGTTCGTGCCGGCGCGGCACGACGATGAACCGGTACAGGAGATGGTCAGACGAATGCTGGCACGGATCGAAAGCGGGACCATGAAGGAGCTGCGCCCCGAGCCCTAGCCGTTGCTGCCGCAATTTGGCCAAAGAGATTCACCAACTGTGAATGCTTCTTCCAGCCATAGGGCTGCGGGCGGGAAAGCGCCTCCTTTCGTGACCACCACGCCGGCTTTTCGAGCCGCGCATGTTGGGCGTCTTCATATTTAACGGGCTTTTGATTTGGCCCCTGAAAAGGTCCACCGATGTCTGCAGTTTCCGAACTCACGCCACAAATGCAGGGCTATGTCGGCGAATTCATGGACCCGGACAACCTCGGCTGGTTGCCATACGTCATGTATTTCCACCCGACCAATTTCAGGACGGATATAGTGTCCACGGATGACTCCGGATTTCGGTACAGCGAAGCCCGCAACGCTCGATACTCCGCCACGACGCTAAACACAGAGGATCCGGTTCGTCTGCTCGTGGGCAGCTCCACTGTGTTCGGCACTGGGGCCACCGCCGATCGGCATACCCTCTCATCGCGGCTCACGGAAAACGATCCCCGGCCGGAGCGGTGGATAAACTTCGGCGGGCGCGCTTTCAACTCCATGCAGGAGCTCTTCCAGTTTCTGCTCTATCGCCACCGGCTGCCGCCCGTGAAGGAAGTCGTTATTTTCTCCGGGCTCAATGATCTCGTGCTGTCCGGGCTTCCATCGAATTTGCGTGGAGAGCACGGCGGGTTTTTCTTCAGCCAACAGTTCTTCGATCGCCTGACCGGTACCCGGGCGACCGGCCTGCCGTGGTTCAAAAAGGGCGGTCAGCGCGCAATGTCAGGGACTGTCCTCCCGGTCGACGAGCAGGTCATCTACACCTCCGACTTAATCTTACGGCATTTGAACTCGTGGCGAATGCTATGCGACGCGCTGGGTGCCCGACTGACCTATGTGCTTCAGCCCCTAGCAAACTGGGTTCGTCCCACCGGCTCTGTCGAGGAGCAGGCCATCTTCGCCGAGCTCGATACCCAAGGCTCGTTCCGAGAGACATACCGAGACGTTTGCTCTGTAGAGACTCATCGCCTGTTCAGTGAACACCTGCAGCTAGGCATGAAAGAAATGGGGGTCAGGTTCATCAACTTTACATCAGTGCTGGCGCAAGCCGCTCGACCTGATCAGTGGCTCTTTGTCGATCGCATTCACCTTACTGACGAGGGCTCTGACGTGGTGGCAAAACTTCTTCTCCGTGAATTGAATCAAGGAAATCTGACATGAAAACCATATGGCGTTCTTTTCTTCGGCTTTTGGGGATCGAGAGCAAAAAAAGCGACAAGCGGAAGGACGCTTCAATTTACCCCATGTTTTGAGACAGCCGTTACGCATCGATTCAAAAACGGAGCCTCGTGATCTATCTGGGCCCCGCTAAAGGGAAACATACTGAACGTGAAGGCGAACGATGACCTCATCGACCAAATCGACCACTGGCCCGCCATGTCGGCGTTAGGGCGTCGGCGGCCGTCAATGACATGGACGGTGACCGCCACGGGACTCGGGTTCGCGGTCGTGCAACTTGACGTGACCATCGTAAATGTCGCGCTCAAACAACTCGGCGTGGCTCTCGACAGCCCTCTTGACGGGCTGCAATGGGTCGTGGATGCCTACACTCTGGCGTTCGCCGTGCTGTTGCTGTCGGCTGGTACCGTGGCCGACCGCTTCGGCGCCAAACGGGCCTACCTGATCGGCTTCGCCGTATTCGGTCTGGGATCGTCTGCGTGCGGCATGGCAACCTCGGTTGCTCAATTGGTTGCCGCTCGAGCGGTACAGGGGTTAGGCGCCGCGCTGCTGGTCCCGCCTTCACTCGCTTTGCTCAACCATGCCTGCGCCCACGACCGAAAGCTGCGCGCGCGCGCCATAGCCTTGTGGACGGCCGCCGGGAGCGGGTCGATTGCTGTGGGCCCTGTGGTCGGCGGCATCCTGCTTGATAGCTTCGGATGGCGAAGCATATTTCTCGCGAACCTGCCGCTATGCGCTCTGGGCATCGGCATGACCTGGCGTCTTACGGAGACGCTGCGCACAACCCGCCCGCTCGATCTTCCAGGCCAGCTGTTGGCCGTGCTGGCGTTGACCAGCCTTTGTGGGGCCACGATCGAGGCAGGGGCGCAAGGATGGGGGCATCCGGCCGTACTGAGCGGCTTCTGCCTCGCGTTCGCCAGTGCGGTGTCCTTCGTGTTCGTCGAAGCGCGGGCAACGCATCCCATGTTGCCGCTGCGTTTCTTCCGCCTGCCGCATTTTAGTCAGGCCGTGCTGCTAGGTATGGCGGTGAATCTTACCTATTACGGCCTCGTGTTCGTCTTGAGCCTTTATCTGCAGCACGTCAGGAGCTACAGCGTCATGCAGGCCGGCCTTGCGTTCGTTCCACTGACTGCGACATCTGTCATTGCCAACCTCGTCAGCGGCTGGCTGAACAGCCGCTTTGGTGCACGGTTGCCAATGCTGCTCGGCTGCGCGCTGGGGGCTTTCGGCTACGGTCTCCTAGTGCGGCTCGACGCCGGAAGCTCCTATCTGTCAATGATCGTGCCGTTTCTGCTAATTCCCGGCGGAGCGGCGCTCGTGGTACCGGCGATGACAGCGACCATCTTATCCAGCGTAGAACCGACGTGGTCAGGCACAGCATCAGCGGTGCTCAACGCTGCGCGTCAAGCCGCGGGCGCGATCGGCGTGGCGGTGTTTGGAAGCCTCATCGCAGGCGGCGACGATCACATCGTCCCCGGGCTCCGCATTGCCGCGTCCGCCTCGGTCATCCTGCTCGCATCCGCCTGGATCATGGTCTGGCAGGGTATTCGTCGTGAGTATGGCTCGGACCCTTCCGCCTCCATTGGCGGCGCTACGAACGGCCAAACCGGACCCCAGCGGGGTCGGCCGTGAACTCCCTCAAAAACCTTTGTTAACGGTATTGCACAAATGTGGCGGGACATCTACACACTGAGCCTGAACCCCGAACTGTTTGTCGAATCGAGCAACCTTCGGGACCTGATCGATCGCACGGGTTTGGGGAACTTTGAGACCGGTCCAACCAGGGCGAGCCACGACGTCGATGCCCTGTGCGATGTGCTCACTGGCAGGGCCCGCGACAGCGAGGTCTTGCTTAGGGCGACGGTCGAGTCAATGTGCGATGACGACCGGACGAAGCGCGCGATCCATTGCACGATTGCCCACAGCGCTCCCCTTGCGTCTGTGCTTGGCCGATGGTTACAGGGGCTGAGCCGCCCGGGCAATTTCGAGGACGACGTCCAACTGAAATCACTGGCGTTGCTCGCGGACGATGTGGGCGTCGGCCTGGCCGAAATGTCGAGGACAGACGGTTTCCGCCATCTTGCCCGAAAGGCCGGCCTCGTAACCGCAGCAGGCCGCCCCCACGACATCGCGGCAGACCGGGAACTCAGCGATGGTGTCTTTCGGTTTCCGGCCATCATGCTCGCGCTGAGCCGTTGCAGCGAAGCGTTCGAACCGGAGATCGCCGGCGTCGATTATGCGCTGCGCACGATCGGATTGTTGCCAGTCTGGCGTGTCCTCGCTCATCACCTTCCCGGGCCCCATTGGAGGCGCCTGAATTTATCCGCGTCCCAAACTGACGCTCTGCCGTCTGGACATACGCCGCTCTCCCTCTCGCGCCACATTCTCGATTATCACGCCTCTCGAAGGGAACGGCGGGCGCGTGTCATGGAAGGGATACTGTGGGTGATCAATGCCGTGACGGCAGACACGGATGACTTTGTCGCTGCCCTCAAACACGTAGACGACCCAACGCTTGCAATGGAGAGGCTAATACAGGGGCGTGCACGCGAGGCGGCCATCTACCATCAGGGGTTCGATCTCGAGGGCAAGCCGCTGAGCCAGTGGTTTACTGAGGCGATCGAAGATCCGCGTCCGCTGATCGATGCAATCGCGAGAAGCCGCCTGATCCGACGCGGCGACCCGGAGCGCAGTCCCCTGCTCGGTTCCCTACTCTCGTCGCAAGGCCGCATGTTTCGAATTTTCGAGCCCGACGACATCGCGGTGATTCGGCGATGGATCTTGTCTTTGGTGCCGGCACCATCTTCGATCAAACCAGCGTCGCCGTTGGCGATAACGCCTGTGCACCAACAGTCCATCAAATGTGGCGATCTCATGCTCGGTGCGGTGCCCTCCAATATTCGGGAGGCCTACCATCTTCTGCAGGGACGCGCGCTACCGCCGAGGACGCGTCGCTTCGCGCTGGAATACGCCCAGTTCTGGCTGGGCGCTGCACGCAGGTCCATTGGGTTGTCAAAACGTCCCTGCCGGAGACGTGGCAACACGGCCTCCTCAGGGCGTGGCTTCTCGACACCCATGCGTCACACGACGAGGCCTTTCAACGGACGAAAACGCAATCGATGCCAAGTCGCGAGCAGCTCGTGGAAGAGACAGTGCAGTTGGCTCCGCTGACCTTGATCGATGGCGCCTGGCTGCAAGGCTTCAGCGAGGTGGATTACGCGTCGGATAGGGTTGGTTCTCCGCTCTTCCGCATCTTTTGGGACGAGCTAGGTAACGGCAACCTGTCCATCAACCATCCACGGATTTATCGCGCCCTGCTGTTATCGATGGACATCGATCTTCCGCCGACGGGGTCGCCACAATTTCCATACGACCCACGTTTGCGTAGCGAGTCTCTGAGGCTCCCTGTCTTCTGGCTGTGTCTGGGAAAACTACCCGTCACACTTCGGCCAGAAATACTCGGCCTCAATCTGGCAATGGAGCTTTCCGGGGTGGGTGGCAGCTACCGGTCGGCGCGCCAAATCTTGAAGCACTACGGTTTTTCGACGCAGTTCGTCGATATGCACAACACGATCGACAACGTCTCTACCGGCCACTCTGCATGGGCGGCGGATGCTATCGACGCCCATATGGCGCTTGCGTCGCAATTCGTTGACCCGGATGAGGAATGGGAACGTATCCGCGCTGGATTCGAAGCCCTGTCCCCTGTTACGGGTCGCAGTAGCGAACTCGATTTCTTCAAACAACAGAAGCGCCCTTGGCGAGCCATGGTAGCGCGGGAGCCCTCATATGTCTAAAGCCCATCTCGGAGTCTCCGCCTATTATCACGACAGTGCCGCCGCATTGATCGTGGATGGTGTTCCCGTCGCCGCCGCCCAGGAGGAGCGCTTCACACGCAAGCGTCACGACAGTGCATTTCCAAGGAATGCCATACGCTATTGCCTCGAAGCCACGGGCTTGCAGCTTTCGGACCTTGCTTCGATCACTTACTACGAACAGTCGGAAGTAAAGTTCCGGCGAATGCTGTCCTCATTCGCGAGCGCCGGTCCCGGTGGTTTTCGCACGTTTACCCGGGTTCTCCCAAAATGGCTCCAGTGGAAGCGCCGCGTCCTGCTGACCGTGGACCGTGAGCTAGATCAGCTAGGCCTTGGGCGAGGGCCGCGCGCGATCGCCATTCCGCATCACCGTTCACACGCTGCCTCGGCGTTCTTCGCGTCGCCATTCAACCAAGCCGCGGTTGTCTGTATCGACGGCGTCGGAGAATGGCAAACTACGACGGTCTGGCGCGGCGACCATGACCAGCTCGAACTCGTAGATTCGATCTCATATCCGCATTCGCTGGGACTGTTGTACTCCGCCTTCACTGAATTCTGCGGATTCAAAGTGGACTCTGGCGAATACAAGCTCATGGGGCTCGCGCCCTACGGGGAGCCGCGCTACGCGAGCCTCATTGTCGACCAGATTGTGCGCCTTCGCGACGACGGCTCATTTTCACTAAATCTGGACTGCTTCGAGTTCCTGCGCGGACACCGTATGACGGGGCCGGCCTTCGAACGCCTGTTCGACGGCCCCGCCCGATCGCCCGAAGCACCGCTAACTCAGCGGGAATGCGACCTTGCGGCTTCGATACAGGTCGTTACGGATCAAGCAGTTCTAGGGCTCGTCAAGGCGGCCAAGACGATGACCGGTATGTCCAATCTCTGCCTCGCTGGGGGCGTCGCACTGAATTGCGTCTCCAACGGCGGTATCGATCGGTCCGGACTCTTCAAGAGGCTATGGGTACAGCCAGCCGCAGGGGATGCCGGGTGCGCTCTCGGCGCGGCGCTAGACACGTCGATCAGACTGGATGGCCGCCCTCCGGTGAATAGCGACGACGCGATGAGTGGCGCCTATCTCGGGCCTCAGTTCTCCGATGAGGCCATCGTCGCCTTTCTGGAATCACACGGGCATCGCTATGTGCAACTTCCGGAAGCCCCGTTGCTCGACACAGTCGTCTCGGCACTGGACGCCGGAAAGGTGGTGGGGTGGTTTCAGGGAAGAATGGAGTTCGGCCCCCGCGCCCTTGGCGCTCGCTCAATCCTTGGCGATCCGAGGAACGCCAACATGCAGCGAACCATGAATCTCAAGATCAAATACCGGGAATCGTTTCGTCCATTCGCTCCGTCCGTGCTGAAGGAAGATTCGCACGCCTATTTTTCGATGGAGAACGAGAGCCCCTACATGCTGGTCGTGGCTCCGGTGACTGCTGCCATTCGAGAAGAAGGCGCACCGCGCCGCTCACTGGGTTGCATCAATGACATCCGATCGGACCTTCCTGCCATCACGCACGTCGACTTCTCGGCGCGCGTGCAAACGGTGACTGAATCCCGCAATAGCCGCTATGCCCGCCTTCTCAAGGCGTTCCGCGCACGTACAGGCTGCTCCGTGCTGGTGAACACGTCGTTCAACGTACGGGGCGAGCCCATTGTGTGCACACCCGAGGAGGCATTTCGCTGTTTCATGCGCACCGAGATCGATGTTCTGGTGCTCGGCTCCTGCGTCTTATTTAAATCCGAGCAGGGCGCCTTGTCCGAGACGACCGACTGGCGCGCAGAAATTCCCCTCGACTAGACGATGGAGGCCATACGACATGCATCGAGTGATCACACTACTTCTGTTTAGCTTTGTTCTTCTCCCCGTCTGGGCGTGGCGGCGGCTGGCCGGGAGCTCGCGTTTCGGTCGACGGTTTCATGCCCGCGACTCGACCTGGGATCGGCAAGCGATCTCGCGCGTTCTTCCAGCCAATACACAAACGGGGAAAGACCGTCGCCATGGGAACGCAACGTCAAACGTCCAGCCCTTTTCGGTTCGATGCGACGCGCGAGGCGTGAGTCATCCGATGGCACCGGGCGCGCAAACACATAAATGAAAATGGGGAAAAACGGCATGTTTAGCAGTATCACAAAACGACCGACGCGTTGGTCACTAGCACCGTGGACGGCTATCGTTCTCAATCTGGCCGCACATTGCATGCCAGCGACGGCAGGCGAATCGCCAACAGCGCGCTGCGCAAAGCTGCGTCAGGCCGCTATACCCGACACACGAATCGAGCTCGCTCATACCTTGCCGTCCCGCACCCGTTTTACAAACGTGGATGGAAGCATCACTACGACCCAGGTGTCCTTATGCCGTGTTGTGGCGACAGTATCGACTGAGCCAAAGCAGAAACTCGGCATCGAAGTGTGGATGCCACTGGACTGGAACGGTCGTTTGCTTGGGGCCGGCAAGAGCGGATTCGGCGGCTTTATCGACTACCGTGCATTAACAACAGGGACAGGGCGCGGCTTTGCCACGGTAAGTGGAGACACGGGATATAAAGGGAGTGGATCTGGAGAGCCGGGAAAGCGCCTCGATTGGGCTGCCGATCCAACCTCTCTGAGCAACTGGGCCCATCTCTCCGTTCATTCGATGACAGTCGCAGCCAAGGCAATCATGAATGCCTACTACGGCCGTGGCCCGGAGTACTCCTACTTCAGCGGTTGCGGCGGCGTCGAAGCGATGCAGGAGGTCCAGAACTTTTCGTCAGATTACGACGGGGTCGACGCTCGGTCGCCTGGCATTTACTACGGCCAATTGATGGAGAGCTTTTTGTGGGGCGCCATGCTTCCCGCGCGTCAACCTGATGCCCGGTTGACGAAGGATGCGCTTGCCCTGCTCAATCGCGCGGCATTGAGAAGTTGCGGTGGAACACCAGGACTCGAGAACGGCTTTCTCGACGATCCTTCTCAATGTCATTTCGATCCAGCTCAATTGCAATGCAAGGGTAGGGACGACGGCAGCGGGTGCCTGAGCGCAAAACAGGTGGAGGAGGCCAAGCGGCTCTATTCCCCCGTTCGAAACTCCGTGACCGGGGAGGTGATCTACCCAGGTTTTGCGCCTGGTAGCGAAAGCGGCTGGGAGGCGATTCAAAGCCATCTCGCGGTCTACTACGCTCAACCTTTGCTGGCCAGCGCGGTGTTCGGAAATCCGGAGTGGGACTGGACGACGTTCGACTTTGGCGCGGACGCGTCGCGGGTCGATAAAGGCCTCTCGTCAATCGTCAATGCTACGAACCCCGATATCTCAGCTTTCACCGCACGTGGCGGAAAGCTGATCATAACGCAGGGATGGGCCGATGCCACGAATGCCCCGACCCGCCCGATCGACTATTTCAATGCCGTCGCGGCGCGTAAAGGTGGCGTAGCCAAGGCCCAGCAGTCTCTGCTTTTAGTCATGGTGCCCGGCATGGGGCATTGCGGCTTCGGACCAGGACCAACAACGCTGGGCGGCTCCTCCCCTCCCACACAATATAGCCCTGACCGCGACGTGATCAGTGCCCTGCAGGCCTGGGTCGAGCACGGCAAGAGGCCCACGCACTTCGTCGCCACAAAATATGCCGATGACAGGCCGGAGGCAGGTGTCCGCTTCGAACGCCCGGCGTGCGTTTATCCAGCGTCTCTGCACTATAACGGCGCGGGAGACCGACGTCTCGCCAGCAGTTTCGAGTGTGTTCCGCCAGCTGAGCAGGTCAGAACATCGACGAACTTATCTCCCGTTCCTGGTGGCTGAACAGAACCAATGTGTTGGGAGCAGCGCGAGCACGTCGTCCTCAAACGTACGCAAGGAAAACACCGTGAATCTATGTCTAGTTCCAATTGATTCGCCAGTTCGACCAGAACTGGAACAACCATTGAGCCAGAACGACTACGTAAAGAAGATCCTCACGGCACGGGTCTACGACGTCGCTGTCGAGACCAGCCTCGACTCAGCGCGCAATCTCTCGGCGCGCGTCGGCAATTCCGTGTTGCTCAAGCGCGAGGACAACCAGCCTGTCTTCTCTTTCAAGCTTCGAGGGGCGTACAACAAGATGGTGCACATGCCGCTGGACGTGCTAGCGCGCGGAGTCATCACCGCCTCGGCGGGGAATCATGCCCAAGGGGTCGCCTATGCGGCAGCCCGCCTCAACGTCGCTGCCACTATCGTCGTGCCGGTCACGACTCCACGCGTCAAAATCGATGCTGTGCGGCTGCACGGAGGGCCGACGGTCGAGATCATCCAAGCTGGGGAGTCATACAGCGACGCCTATGCGTACGCGGCGAAACTGCAAGAGCGGCGTGGATTAACCTTTGTTCATCCTTTCGATGATCCAGAGGTGATCGCTGGGCAGGGTACGGTGGCCATGGAAATTCTCCGACAGCACCAAGGGCCGATTCACACGATCTTCGTACCGATCGGCGGCGGGGGACTGGCAGCGGGCGTGGCGACCTACGTAAAAGCCGTGCGCCCCGGAATCAAAGTGATCGGCGTACAGACCGTTGATTCCAGCGCTATGGCGCGTTCGATGGCTACCGGGCATCGTGTAGCATTGACGGAAGTCGGCCTGTTCTCGGACAGCACGGCGGTCAAGCTAGTCGGAGCAGAAACGTACCGTTTGTGCACGGCCTATCTCGATGAAGTGATCACTGTCGATACCGACGCGCTGTGTGCGGCGATCAAAGACGTGTTCCTAGACACGCGCAGCGTGCTTGAGCCTGCGGGCGCGCTAAGCGTGGCCGGCATGAAGCGATACGCGGAGCGTGAGGGCCTTGTGGGAGAGACACTCATTGCGATTACCTCCGGCGCCAACATGAACTTCGATCGCTTGCGCTTCGTCGCCGAACGCGCGGAGGTCGGGGAAGAGCGCGAGGCACTGTTCGCAGTGACGATACCAGAGGCGCGCGGTAGCTTCAGACACATGTGCGAACTAATCGGCGCGCGCAACGTAACCGAGTTCAATTACCGTATCGCCGATGAATCTACCGCTCATGTTTTCGTTGGTGTGCAGATTTCCCAGCGCGGCGAATCGGCCGAGATCGCCCGGACGTTTAGAGAACATGGTTTCGCGGCCATCGATCTAACCGGCGACGAACTTGCCAAGCTGCATGTACGCTACATGATCGGTGGCCGTTCACCGCTTGCGGAGAATGAGCGCCTGTTTCGCTTGGAGTTTCCGGAGCGGCCGGGCGCGCTGATGAAGTTCCTTTCGACATTGGCGACAAACTGGAACATCAGCTTGTTCCACTACCGACACCATGGTGCCGATTCCGGCTCGATCCTGGTCGGCTTGCAGGTGCCGCAAACCGACCAAGCGGAATTTGGCCATTTTCTCGGGGCGCTCGGCTACCCATTATTGGAGGAGAGCCAGAATACGGTGTACCGTTTGTTCCTTTAAGGAGACACTGATCTATGCACACGGGTGTGGTTTGGATAAGGAAAGATTCAGGCCATCAGACCGAGTGAAACCGACACGTAGGTCCCTGCGCTTCAGCCGCAATTGTCCCAAGCCATTGAATGCATTGCCACAATGCGATTTTTAAATCAGTGTTTCCCCGAGCGCCAGGGATGAGCAAATCATGGGCGCTTGGAAGACAATCCCTAGTCCCACCATCGATGGCATTCAGCCGTTTGCCTTGATGTAGCTGGAACGGATCCTAGCCTTGGAGCTGCGACACCTCCGCTATTTTGTTGCCGTGGCCGAAGAACTCCACTTCGCCCGCGCGGCCGAACGTCTGCACATCGAGCAGTCGCCGCTCTCGCGCGCTATCAAGGAACTGGAACACGCCCTGAGCGCTCAGTTGTTCGAGCGTACCACACGCAGCACCCGCCTGACTTGGGCTGGGCAGGTTTTTCTGGAGGATGTCCGGCGCGTCTTCATAACAATTGATCAAGCCAAGGCGAGCGTCAAAGCGGCCGCCACCGGCTATCGCGGCATTCTGCGTATCGCGCTGTCTGATAACGTCGCTCAGCCACGGCTTGCCGCAGTACTAGCCCAATGCCGGGAAGAAGAACCGGAGGTGGAAATCCGCCTGTTTGAAAAACCGCTCTCGCAGCAGGTGAAGGGCTTGCGCAGTGGTTTGTACGACGCGGGTTTCGCGCAGTTCGACGATGTGGGTCAAGGCATCATCGCCGAGCCGGTATGGAGCGACGCGCTCGTCGTCGCCGTTCCCGCACGTCATCCGCTGCTGGCGCACAAACGCATCCCACTGGAAGAAGTGTTGCGATATCCCCTGGTGCTGTGCCAGCCGGAAAGCTGCGAAGGCTACTGCCGGCAAATCGAGGGCGTATTGCGTGCCGCGAATACGCAACCCATCGTGGCGGAGCATGTTGCCACCCTCGATTTGATGATAACACTGGTGGCTGCGGGCTACGGCCTGGGCTTGGCCAGCGCCTCGCACCTCCCCGTATGCCGCCACCAGGAAGTCGTCGCGCGCCCATTGGCCGGGCGCTCGCCGAGGCTGACCACTTACTTGCTGCGGCCCGACGTGGATCCATCCGACCAGTTGAGTCGTTTTATCGACCGAGCCAATCCGGCCAAACCACTGGCACGCGACAACCCAACATGACGCGCCGGGTTTCATCGTGCCAAAGCCTGGGAGGACAAAAGATGAAGCACATAATAATTATTACAGCCGCCGCACTCACCGCATGCGGGCAGCCCGTCCCCACGGATACCGCCGAATCGCTGGTCGCCAATCCGGAACGGCTCAAGGAGGTGCGGCGTCTGTGCAAGGAGGACCACTCAAAGATGGGCGATGCCACTTGCAACGCCGCGGCCGAGGCCTTCCGCCGACGTTTCATGGGTGACGGCAAAGGCAAGTACACACCGCAGCCAGCTCCGCAAGACTGACCCGCGATCGCGCCGCCGCATCCCGTCTCGATCGGAAGAATCCGATAGAGACGAGTTCGTGCGCCTGCTCGTTGGCATCCGAATGTATTTTTCCGGAGGACCGCCATACACGCCGAAACGCGCTGCCCTTTGCCACTGACCCATCGATTTCTACGGTGCATGAAATCTTGTTTTCTCCGTCTCCGCTATCCCGATAACGGTCTTTGACCGGCACTGATTCGACACCCAATCTGACGCATGCGGCACGTGCTTGTCCGCGTCTTGTTTGGAGTGCGCTTCAGGAGGTCGTGATGCAGGGAACCAGTGTGCTGTTCGGTCAGATCCTGGCGGTGTTCGGGATCGTGATCGCGGGAACCTGGGGTGCCACCCAGTGGACCGCCGCGCAACTGGGCTACCAGCTACGCCTTGGTGCGCCGTGGTTCGACCTGCTGGGAACGCCCGTCTATCACCCATGGCGGCTGTTCGAATGGTGGTACTTCTTCGACGCCTATGCGCCCGACATTTTCCTGCGCGGCGGTGCCATCGCGGCGTGCAGCGGCTTCGCCGGCGCCATTGCGGCCATCGCCATGTCGGTGTGGCGCGCACGGCAATCCAAGCTGGTCACGACCTACGGTTCGGCACGCTGGGCACTCCCCGCTGAAATCCAGCGTTCCGGCCTGACCGAACCCGTCGGGGTTTTCCTCGGCCGCAAGGACGGCGACTACCTTCGCCATGAAGGCCCCGAGCATGTGATGGCCTTCGCGCCCACCCGCTCCGGCAAGGGTGTAGGCCTGGTCATCCCCACCCTGCTCTCCTGGCCCGGCTCTACCGTCATCCACGACATCAAGGGCGAAAACTGGAACTTGACCGCCGGCTGGCGCTCGCGCTTCTCGCACTGCCTGCTGTTCAACCCGACCGATGCGAAATCGGCCGCCTACAACCCGCTGCTCGAAGTGCGGCGCGGCATGCACGAAGTACGCGACGTGCAGAACATCGCCGACATCCTGGTCGACCCAGAAGGTGCGCTTGAGCGGCGCAACCACTGGGAGAAAACCTCGCATGCCCTGCTGGTCGGCGCGATCCTGCATGTGCTCTACGCCAGCGAGGACAAGACGCTGCGCGGCGTCGCCAACTTCCTGTCCGATCCGGCCTCACCCTTCGAGCTGACGCTGCATCGGATGATGACCACAACCCATCTCGGCGATGCACCGCATCCCGTGGTCGCATCAGCCGCACGCGAGGTGCTCAACAAGAGCGACAACGAACGCTCGGGCGTGCTGTCCACTGCGATGAGTTTCCTCGGCCTGTACCGCGATCCCACGGTAGCCGAAGTGACCTCACGCTGCGACTGGCGTATCGCCGACCTGATCGATGCCGATCATCCGGTGTCGCTGTACCTGGTGGTGCCACCCTCGGACATCAGCCGCACCAAGCCGTTGATCCGGCTGATCCTCAACCAGATCGGACGGCGCCTCACCGAATCGCTCGACGGCAGCGATGGCATCGCCCGCCGCCACACGTTGCTGCTGATGCTGGACGAGTTTCCTGCGCTGGGTCGGCTGGATTTCTTCGAGTCGGCGCTGGCCTTCATGGCGGGCTACGGCCTGCGCGCCTTCCTGATCGCGCAGTCGCTCAACCAGATCGACAAGGCCTACGGGCAGAACCATTCTATCCTCGACAACTGCCACGTACGCATCACGTTCGCCACCAACGACGAACGCACCGCCAAGCGCATTTCGGAAGCCTTGGGCACCGCCACCGAACTGCGTGCACAGCGCAACTACGCGGGCCACCGGCTGGCACCGTGGCTCGGTCACCTGATGGTATCGCGGCAGGAAACCGCACGGCCGCTGCTCACGCCCGGCGAAGTCATGCAGTTGCCGCCCGATGACGAGGTGGTGATGGTGTCCGGCCATCCCCCGATCAAGGCCCAGAAAATTCGCTACTACCTGGATGCGAATTTCAAGACGCGCATCCAGGCGCCACCCCAACTTGCGCTGGGTCACTATGCCGATGGTCCGGCGCCACGGTCCGACGACTGGAGCGGACGGGCTATCCCCGACGCACCGATTCCTGGTCTGATCTTCCCCGCACACGGTGAGGCCATCGACGACGGTGGTCACCAGCAGCAGCCGGAACTGGCCGAAGTCTCGGTCACACCGGAGCCCGAACACGCGGCAGACGATCTGATTCTCCTCGATGACGACGACCTGCCGCTGCCCTTGCCCGCCCAGCTCGATCCGCGCCTGCAACGTACGGCGCGGCTGGCGGCGCTGGATCCTGACGACGGGATCGCGCTATGAGCCGCACCCGCCTGAACCTCTTCATCGAACCCGAGCACGCCAGGCGGCTCGACGAACTGGCGACCATGAAGGGCTTGTCCAAGTCATCGATCGTCGCCGCCGCGCTGGCTTCGTTCCTGTCACCGGATTCCGGCGACCAGCGCGAGGCCGCCATCGCCAAACGGCTGGACCGGCTGTCGCGCCAGCTGGACAAACTGGAACGCGACCAGAACATCCTGATCGAGACGCTGGCGCTGTATGTACGCTACTTCCTCATTGTCAGCACGCCGGTGCCGGAAGCGCATCAGGAAGCGGCACGCGCCCAGGGCCGTGCGCGCTTCGAGCAGTTCATCGAACAGCTCGGCCGGCACCTGCTGCGCGGACGCAGCCTGGTCAAGGATGTGGTCGAGGAAATCCAGCCCGATCAGAGCCAGCTCTTCACCCACGACAAAACCAACCCGAGCGAAGCGCCTGCCGACGACGAATCAGGAGCAGTCCCATCATGAGCTGCGTACTGCGTGATCATGACGTGTCGGTCTCGCTGGCGCAGGAGCGTCGCGTGCGCATGCTGCGCACGGCCATGGGGCCAGACATCGCCAGGGCTTTGGATGACCCCGACGTAGTGGAGGTCATGCTGAACCCGGACGGTTTGCTGTGGGTGGACCGGCTGGGCAGCGGCCGCGAACCGCTGGGCATCCGCCTCACCCCGACCGATGGCGAACGCATCATCCGCCTGGTCGCAGCGCATGTGTGCGCCGAAGTGCATGCGGGCAAGCCGCTGCTGTCAGCCGAGTTGCCGGAGACGGGCGAACGTTTCGAGGGTGCGCTGCCACCGGTGACGCCGGGGCCGGTCTTCGCGATGCGTAAGCGCGCGGTCGGCCTGATCCGGCTCGACGCCTACGTGGCCGACGGCATCCTGACAAACGTTCAGGCCGCATTCCTGCGCACCGCGGTGCGCGAACGCCAGAACATCCTGATCACAGGCGGCACCAGCACCGGAAAGACGACGCTGGCGAACGCCCTGCTCGACGAAATCGCCGCCATCGGTGACCGCGTGATCGTGCTGGAGGACACGGTGGAGCTGCAATGCACGGCACGCGACCACGTCCCGCTGCGCACCCGCGCGGGTGTCGTGACCATGGCCGAGCTGGTGCGCTCGACGCTGCGGCTGCGCCCGGACCGCATCGTCGTCGGTGAAGTGCGCGGCGCCGAAGCGCTGGACCTGCTCAAGGCATGGGGCACCGGCCATCCAGGCGGCATCGCCACCGTCCATGCCGGTTCCACCGCAGGCGCGCTGCTGCGGCTGGAACAGCTGATTCTCGAAGTCGCGGTGACGCCACCGCGTGCGCTGATCGCGGAAGCGGTCAACGTCATCGTCTACATCGCCGGACGCGGCCATGCACGCCGCGTGCAGGAAATCGCCTGTGTCACCGGCTTCGACAGTCACGGCTACCAGCTCAGTAGCGAGCTGATGCCGTTCTTCCCATCCCTTTCCTCAACCCCTGGAGAACCGTCATGACGACTTCACGTATTTCCGTAAAACCTGCCTTGCAGTTCGTAGCCCTCGCCGCATTGTTGCTGGCCATCGCCATTCCCGCACACGCCGCAGGCTCGAACATGCCATGGGAAGCGCCGTTGCAATCCCTGCTGGACTCGATCCAGGGGCCGGTGGCCAGGATCATCGCGGTGATCATCATCATTACCACCGGCTTGACGCTGGCGTTCGGCGACACCAGCGGAGGCTTTCGCAAGCTGGTGCAGATCGTGTTCGGCCTGTCGATCGCGTTCGCCGCATCGTCGTTCTTCCTGACCTTCTTCAGCTTCACGGGTGGAGCGGTGATCGCATGAACGCGGCTGGCATGAATGCGCCAACCACTAATACAGCGAGCTTCGCGAATGGCTTCGAGATTCCGCTGCATCGCTCGCTGACCGAACCGATTCTGCTGGGTGGCGCGCCGCGCACCGTGGCGATTGCCAACGGCACGCTGGCCGCGGCCGTTGGGCTCGGGCTGCAACTCTGGTTGCCCGGCATGGTGCTGTGGATCGTCGGGCACTCGCTGGCCGTGTGGGGCGCGCGAGTGGATGCGCAGTTCATGGCGGTCTTCGCTCGGCACATCAAGCACCGGCAGTTGCTGGACGTGTGAGGACGACCCCATGATGCACCTCGCCGAATACCGCAAGCGCCCCGCGTTACTGGCCGACTGGCTGCCCTGGGCCGGACTGGTCGCGCCCGGCGTCGTGTTGAACAAGGATGGTTCGTTTCAGCGCACGGCACGCTTTCGCGGGCCGGATCTGGACAGCGCGACACAGGGCGAACTGGTCGCGACCTCGGCGCGGCTGAACAATGCGCTGCGCCGGCTTGGTTCGGGCTGGGCACTGTTCGTCGAGGCCGATCGGCGCGAAGCGGCGGACTATCCGGATTCCACGTTCCCCGAGCCACTGTCCTGGCTGGTCGATGAAGAGCGCCGCGCCGCGTTCGAGGAGGCCGATAGCCACTTCGAGAGCGCGTACCACCTGACGCTGCTGTACCTGCCACCCGAGGAATCGACGGCCCGCGCCGCGAAGCTGCTGTACGAGAACAGCAAGGTCGAAGGCGTGGATTGGCGCGAGCGGCTGGAGGGCTTCGTGTCGGAGACCGAACGCGTCTTCGGCCTGCTTGAAGGGGTGATGCCGGAGATCGCCTGGCTCGACGATGGTCAGACCCTGACCTACCTGCATGCCTGCGTATCCACCCGTCGGCATCCGGTGGCGGTGCCCGAGGTGCCGATGCACCTTGATGCGCTGCTGGCCGATGAGCCATTGACGGGTGGCCTCGCACCGATGCTCGGGAGCCAACATCTGCGCGTGGTGTCAGTGCGTGGCTTCCCGACCTCGACCTGGCCGGGTCTGCTCGACGACCTCAACCGCTTGGGCTTTGCCTACCGCTGGAGCACACGCTTTTTGTGCCTCGACAAGGCCGAGGCCGAGCGCGAGTTGGGACGCTTGCGCCGCCAGTGGTTCGCCAAGCGCAAGAACATCATGGCGCTGCTGCGCGAGACCATCTTTCAGCAGGAGAGCCAGCTGGTCGATTCCGATGCGTCGAACAAGGCGTCCGATGCCGATGCCGCTTTGCAGGAACTGGGCAGCGATCAGGTTTCGTTCGGCTACGTCACGGCCACCGTCACCGTGCTCGACTCCGACGCGACCGCTGCCGACGAGAAGCTGCGCGCGGTGGAGCGAACCATTCAGGGCCGTGGCTTCGTGACGATCCCCGAGACCTTGAATGCGGTCGATGCCTGGCTGTCATCGATTCCGGGACACGCCTATGCCAACGTGCGCCAGCCCATCGTCTCGACCCTGAACCTCGCGCACATGATGCCGGTCTCCGCCGTGTGGGCCGGGCAGGAGCGTAATGCGCACCTCGACGGCCCGCCGCTGATCGTGACGCGCACCGATGGCGCGACGCCGTTCCGGCTGGTCACGCACATCGGCGACGTCGGCAACACGCTGGTGGTCGGCCCCATCGGCATGGGCAAATCGGTGTTGCTCGCGACGCTGGCCTTGCAGTTCCGCCGCTATGCCGGATCGCGCATCTTCGCCTTCGACATGGGGCGTTCGATTCGCGCCACCGTGCTGGGGCTCGGCGGCGAGCACTACGACCTGGGCGCGGACGGCGCCATCGCCTTCCAGCCGCTGGCCCGCATCGACCAGGACAGCTACCGGGCGTGGGCGGCCGAGTGGATCCAGGGCCTGTTGATTCACGAAGGCGTGGTTGTCGGGCCGGACGAGAAGGAGTCCGTATGGTCGTCGCTGAACAGTCTCGCCAGCGCGCCGCTCGATCAGCGCACGCTGACCGGATTATCCGTACTGCTGCAATCGAACGCACTGCGCCAAGCGCTGCAACCCTATGTGCTGGGTGGCGCGCACGGCAAGCTACTCGATGCCGATCATGACCGGCTCGGTTTCGCCGACGTGCAAGCGTACGAGATGGAAGAACTGATGCACAGCAAGGCGGCATCGCTGGCGGTACTGCGCTACCTGTTCGCGCGCTTCGAGGAACGCCTCGACGGTGCCCCGACATTGTTGATCCTCGACGAGGCCTGGCTGTTCCTCGACGACCCGGTGTTCGCCGCGCGCATCCGCCAGTGGCTGAAAACGCTGCGCAAGAAGAACGTGTCGGTGATCTTCGCGACGCAGTCGCTGGCGGACATCAAGGATTCCAGCATTGCGCCCGCCATTATCGAGAGCTGCGTGAACCGCATCTTCCTGCCCAATCCGCAGGCGACCGAGCCGCAGATTCGCGTCATCTACGAAGGCTTCGGCCTCAATGCGCGGCAGATCGAGATCGTGGCGCAGGCCCAGCCCAAGCGCGATTACTACTACCAGTCACGACTCGGCAATCGGGTCTTCGATCTGGGGCTCGGGCCGGTGACGCTGGCGTTTGCCGGTGCGGCTAGACCTGAGGACCAGCGCGACATCGACGCCGTTTCCGCGTCGGTGCCGCCTGCGGACTTCGCCGCCGCCTGGCTGCGCCATCGCGGCCTAGCCTGGGCCGCCGACCTGATCCCGTCGTTCCCGTTCGTCCCGTCCGTTCCCAAGGAGAATCCGTCATGAAAAAAACCCTGCTTGCCATCACCGCCGCCATTCTCATGACCGTGATGCCCGCAGCACAGGCGCAATGGGTGGTGATCGATCCGGCCAATCTCGTGCAGAACATCCTGACCGCCGCCCGTACTCTGCAACAGATCAACAACCAGATCCAGCAGCTGCAGAACGAAGCGCAAATGCTGACCAATCAGGCGAGGAACCTGACCAGTCTCCCCTTCAGCGCGCTCAATCAACTGCAATCTGCGCTGTCCGCGACGAACCAGTTGCTGCAGCAGGCGCAGGGGCTGTCATTGAACCTGACGCAGATGGAGACCCAGTTCGCGCAGCTCTATCCCGCTGCCTACACCGCATCGACCCCGGCAAACCAGATGGCGCTCGACGCCAGCCAGCATTGGCAGAACGCACTGGAGGCACTGCGTACCGCGGCCGAGGTGCAGTCGCAGTCGGTACAGAACTTCGCTTCCGACGAGCAGACCTTGAGCGACCTCGTGAACAACAGCCAGTCGGCGGTGGGCGCCTTGCAGGCCACCCAAGCGACGAACCAGTTACTGGCCCTGCAGGCCCGGCAGGCGATCCAGGCGCAACAACTCCAGCTTACGCAAGACCGCGCCGTCGCCCTCGAACAGGCGCGTCAGGTCGCGGTGCATGCGCGTGCCGCCGAGGTACGCAACCGCTTCCATGGCACCGGCACACCTTATACGCCATCTCCCGTCAACTTCTACGGCAACTGAGGAACTCATATGAAAACCATCCTGACCACCCTCGCCTGCACCCTGCTGCTCGCCGCGTGCAACAAGCCGGCACCGACCGACACCGTTGAATCGCTGCTGGCGAACCCTGCGCGCCTGAAGGAAGTCCACGCGCAGTGCAAGGCCGACCACGACAAGGTGGGGGACGCCCTGTGCAACAAGGCGAGTGAGGCCACGCGGCGGCGCTTCATGGGCAGCGGCACGCCATACACGCCAACGCCACCGGCTGCACCCGCTTCTGCACCGAAAGACTGAGTCATGAACAACCTGTCGGTCATCGACCATTTCCTCGATGTCTTCTCGCACTACATCGACTCGGGTTTCGGCCTGCTGCATGGCGAGGTGGCGTTCCTCACCGCCACGCTGGTGGTGATCGACATGACGCTGGCGGGGCTGTTCTGGGCGATGGGCGGCGAAGACGTGATCGGCAGGCTGATCAAGAAGACGCTCTATGTCGGCGCCTTCGCCTTCATCATCGGCAACTTCAACAATCTGGCAGGCATCCTGTTCAATTCGTTTGCCGGACTCGGGATGGTGGCGTCGGGTTCCACGCTGAGCCAGGCACAGTTTCTGCATCCGGGCCACCTGGCCAAGGTCGGCGTCGATGCGGCGCAACCGATCATGGCGCAGATCAGCAACCTTACCGGCTTCCCCGAGGTGTTCGCGAACCTCGATGTCATCTCGGTGCTGTTTCTCGCCTGGCTGGTGGTGATCGTGAGCTTCTTCGTGCTCGCGGTGCAGCTCTTCGTCACGCTGATCGAATTCAAGCTGACCACACTCGCGGGCTTCGTGCTGGTGCCGTTCGCGTTGTGGAACAAGACCGCGTTCCTCGCCGAACGGGTGCTGGGCAATGTGGTGTCGTCTGGCATCAAGGTACTGGTGCTGGCGGTGATCGTCGGCATCGGCACCGGACTGTTTGCACAGTTTCAGACACCGCCCGGCACCGCGCCCTCGATCGACCTGGCGCTGACCATCATGCTCGCTTCGCTGGCGATGCTGGGACTCGGGATCTTCGGGCCGGGGATTGCGACGGGTCTTGTTTCAGGCGCACCGCAGCTCGGCGCCGGTGCGGCGGCCGGCACGGCGCTGGGTGCGGCGGGTCTGGCGGTGGCCGGGGGTGCGGCTATTGCCACCGGGGGTGCGGCGGTAGCGGCCGGTGCACGCATGGTGCCGGGTGCGACACGCGCCGCCATCGGCGGAGCGGCATCGGCCGGACGTGCAAGCAGCGCGATGGCCAGCGGCGCGAAGTCTGCCTACCAGACGGGTGCTGCGGCTTCCGGGTCGGGTGGTGTTCGTGCCGCAGGGGCTGGCCTCGCCAATGTGGCCAGGAGCGGTGCTGGTGCGGTCGGCCAGCGCGTCGCAGCCGGTGCAAAAGCGGTCAAGGACCGCGTGGCGAACTTCGTCGCGGAGGCCGCTGCGCCTGCGGCGGCAGACAGTGCTATCGAATCGGCCGATACGGCCGCAGCCAGCCCCCCTGCGGCAGAGCCTGCCTGGGCCAGCCGAATGCGGCGCAAACAGCAAGTGAGCCATGCAGCCACCACGGCGGCACACACCCTGCGCTCAGGCGATCACGGCGGCGGCGGCGCCAGCCCGAGCCTGCGCGACGATTCGAACCCTTGAAGATCAACTCTAACGGAGATCAGTCCATGCGATTCAAACGACCGCAGGTGCGCTACTCGGACACGCCCGAGCCCGTCACCCCCTATCAGGCCGCCGCGCAGGTTTGGGACCAGCGCATCGGCAGTGCGCGCGTGCAGGCGAAAAACTGGCGGCTGATGGCCTTCGGCTGCCTGTCGCTCGCCTTGCTGATGGCGGGCGGGCTGGTGTGGCGTTCGGCGCAGTCCATCGTCACGCCCTATGTGGTCGAAGTGGCCACCGGCGGTCAGGTGCGTGCAGTCGGCGAAGCGGCCACGCCGTACAAGCCGAACGACGCGCAGATCGCCTACCACCTGGCGCGCTTCCTCACCGACGTGCGCTCGCTGTCGATCGACCCCATCGTGGTGCGGCAGAACTGGCTCGAAGCCTACACCTACACCACGGATACAGGCGCGGCCACGCTGAACGACTATGCACGCAGCAACGATCCGTTCGCGCGCGTAGGACAGGCCTCGACAGCAGTGGAGATCACCAGCGTGGTGCGCGCCAGCCCGTCGTCGTTCCAGGTGCGCTGGATCGAGCGCACCTATGTGAATGGTTCGCTCTCTGGCACCGAGCGCTGGACGGCTGTGCTGTCCATCGTGCTGCAACCGCCGCGCACCGAAGCGCAGCTGCGCAAGAACCCGCTGGGCATTTATGTCAACGGCCTGTCCTGGAGCCGTGAATACGACGCAACCGAAGGAACCCCACATCCATGAAAACCCCAATCCGTCATTCCCTATTGCCACTGATCCTGAGTGCCACCCTGGCAACTCTCACCGGCTGCGCCACGCACGGCAAACCGCCGCCGGACATCACGCTGGACGACCCCATCGCGGCGCACGCGCTGCCGGAGCCGCCCAAGCCCATCGAGGTGGTCGAAGTACCCAAACCCCTGCCGCTACCCGGGCAGTTGAAACCTTTGGGTAATACGCCCGAGGACAAGCCGGTCGCCGAACCACCCGACGGGAAGGCCGATGTGGCGCGCGCCAACGACGAAGCGCGCGTGCCACCGAGCCGAGAGGGCTACATCAACGCGATCCAGGTCTGGCCCTACAGCGATGGCGCGCTGTATCAGCTCTATACGAGTCCCGGTCGTGTCACCGTCATCACCTTGCAGCAGGGCGAGGAACTGGTGACCGTTTCGGCCGGCGACACGGTGCGCTGGATCGTGGGCGACACGACCAGCGGCGCAGGTGCCAGTCTGCGCGTGAACATACTCGTGAAGCCCACGCGCGTCGGCTTGAAGACCAATCTGGTCATCACCACCAACCGCCGTACCTACCTGCTCGAACTGTCGTCGACGCCGCAGGCGTGGATGGCCTCCGTCTCGTGGGATTACCCGAAGGACCGCATGCTGGCGTTACAGAAACGGGCGCAGATGGCCCAAGCGGCGGCGCCGGTGGACTCGGGCTTGTCGCTGCAACAGATCAGGTTCCGCTACGCGATCACCGGCGACAGTCCGCCGTGGAAACCGCTGCGTGCGTTCGATGATGGCGAGCGCGTCTATATCCAGTTCCCCGCCGGCATCGCGCAGGGCGAGCTGCCGCCGCTGTTCGTGATCGGGCAGCAGGGCGATGGCCAGCTCGTCAACTACCGCTTCCGTTCTCCCTACTACGTGGTGGATCGGCTGTTCGGTGCGGCTGAGTTGCGGCTGGGCACGGACAAGGCCGCTGTGGTGCGCATCGAGCGCACCGATGGCGTGGTCAGCACGGCGCGGAGTCATTGAACATGAGCACGCCAGCCACGCCACAATCTCCACCCGACGGGACGAATAAGGTCGACCCGGACACCTTGAGTTTGCGCGCGCCGCCGCGTCCGGTCACGCGGCTCAACCGGCGCATGCTGGTCGTGCTCGCGGGAACACTGGGCGCGATCATCCTGGGGGCTACGCTATGGTCCTTGCAACCGCACCAACGTGATCGCAATCACGCCACCGAGCTGTACAACGTGGATCGCGTCGCGCATACCGATCACCTCGACCAGTTGCCAACGGACTATTCCAAGCTGCCGCTCCCACCAAAACTAGCACCTGTATTGGGCGAGCCGTTGCCGGGTGACCTGGGGCCCGCCATCGTGCATGCGCAGCACAATGCCAACACCGGCGGGTACACCCATCCCGCGCAGTCCGGGCACATGGCGCAGCCAGGCGATGCCGAGGAGGCAGCACGCGCTGCCGTGTTCTTTCGGAGCAGCAGTGCGGTGAAGGCATCACCGTCGCCCACTGCGAGTATGGCCATGCCCGAGTCCGTCTCGGGCAATCAGCCGTTCAATCCGATGGCAGCGGTATCCACACAGCCTGCCGATCCGACGGCGGTGCAGAACCAGCAGGCGCATAAACAGGCCTTCGTCGCCAATGAGGGCGACAGTGTCACCGGCAATTCGGCCAGCCTGCACCCCCCGTCCTCGCCCTACCAGGTGATGGCGGGCACCATTATTCCGGCGGCGCTGGTGACGGGGATCAATTCCGACCTGCCGGGGCAGGTCATCGCCAATGTGACGGAAGCGGTCTACGATACGGCTACGGGTCGTTTCCTGCTGATTCCGCAGGGCTCGCGGCTGATCGGCCGCTACGACAGTCAGGTTTCATTCGGTCAGCGGCGCGTGCTGCTAGTGTGGACGCGGCTGATCCTGCCCGATACTTCGTCGATTTCGCTCGACCGATTGCCCGGCATCGACCCGGCGGGCTATGCCGGGCTGGAGGATGGCGTCGATTGGCATTGGGATCGCATCCTTGCAGGTGCGGCGTTGTCCACGCTGCTTGGAGTCGGTGCCGAGCTGGCAGCACCCAGCAACAACGGCGGCACCGGTAGCGTCACCATCGCCGTTCGCCAGAGCGCGCAGGACACCGTGAACCAGGTCGGCCAGGAAGTCACCAAACGCAACGTGAGTATCCAGCCGACGCTCACCATCCGGCCCGGTTTCCCGGTGCGGGTCATGGTGAACAAGGATCTGATCCTGCGGCCGTACCAGCCGCTGTTCTTCCAGAGGGGAGCGTCGCAATGACTGAGTCCACCAGCAAGCTGCTGCGGCTGGGGCCGCTGCCGAAGACCGAGACGGTAAAGATGACCATCATCTTGAGCGTGGTGTTGAAGACAGAGCTGGAGCGCTACGCCGCGCTGCATGCTCAGACCTATGGCGAGCCGGTTGAGGTTGCGACATTGATCCCGCATATGCTTGAAGCGTTCATGTCGCGGGATCGGGGATTCAGGAAGTCCAGGAAGGAGTGATTCACAGCGACACCGCACAGGCACGATCGGGATACGCCCACCTACGCTTGGGTGAGTTTTCGATAGATCCCGGGAAGGTCACCATCACAGTATCGCATTTACATCGGCCGTTGCGACGCAGCCAGCAACTGCCCGGCTGATGGAGAAAACATGTATAGAGCAGATCAAAGTCTGCTGGCTTTCGAGGCGATGCATAGGCCCGGAATGCCTACTGAACCCGGGGTAGTCCACTTCAGCCTTCTGGCTCTAGGGTGGACGGGCCGACTCCTGCCTCCCTGCTTTGACGCAGACAATCTTCGTACCGAGTCTCCCTGCCTACAGTTGGTGTTAGGGCCAAGACGTCGGCACACAACGCAGTCTAGTGATGCCCTCGATGCGGCGTGACTTCCAGATTGCCTGCCTCACATTCCTCAACGTAATGGACAAAGCCGCGCTGCAAACGCTCTGCCCATCCTGTTCCGAGCAGCCCCCCGACTTCTCCGATGCGCGCTTCAATCTGTTCGGCGGTCGCCTGCAACAAGTCATAGGTGATGGAAAGGGTGTCGCCAGTAACTTCCATGGACTGGATGCCCATCATAGCACCCAACTCTTTGGCAAGGATGGCCACCTCCTCATCGGTCAACGGCTGTTCCAGGCGGAAACGCCGTTGCTTGATGACTTCAAGGCCCTTCTGTTTGGGTGCCTGCTTGCCTGGAACACCGATATAAAGATGCGGGTTCGCCTTGAACCGATCCTGACACTGCTGCGAGCAGAAGGCGTAATGGATGCCCAAATGCTCCATGGCAAAGGAATCCCGGCTGACTTGCATACCGCAGACAGGGTCTTCAATGGTGTCGTCCATGCTGTCCTCCTGTGTATCCGTCATGCTCCGCTACGGAAGGGACCATGCCGCCGCGCCCCAGCAGCTTGGCATTGATCGCCACGATGACCGTGCTGGCCGACATGAACACCGCCCCCACTGCCGGGGTCATCAGCAGCCCCCAATAGGCCGCGACCCCGGCTGCAAGCGGGATTGCAAAGGTGTTGTAACCGGTGGCCCAGATCAGGTTCTGGATCATCTTGCCGTAGGTTTTGCGCGAGAGCCCGAGAATCGCCGCGACATCCTGCGGATTGTTGCTCACCAGCACGATGTCGGCCGCCTCGATGGCCACATCGGTGCCCGCGCCGATCGCAACGCCGAGATCCGATTCCACCAGCGCCGGCGCATCGTTCACGCCGTCACCGACCATCGCCACGGTGAGGCCGCGCGCCTTCACTTCGCGGATTTTCAGCGCCTTCTGTTCCGGCAGCACTTCGGCGAAGAAATCGTCCAGGCCCAGCTGCTTCGAAACCGTTTGCGCCACAGCTTGCGAATCGCCGGTGAGCATCATGCATTGGATGCCCATGGCCTTGAGTTGCGCAATGGCGGCTTTCGATTCCGGACGCACCACGTCGGCCAGGCCAAACACGGCGGCGGCAGCGCCGTCTACCAGCAGGAAGATGGTGGTCTTGCCCTCGGCGGCCAATGCCTCCAGCCTGGGATGTGCCACCCGGATGCCTTGTTCCCGCAGATAGCCGGGGCTCACCACTTTCACGTCCCGGCCTTCGACCGTGGCTTGCGCACCCCGGCCCGTCAGGTTGGTGAAATTGTCCGCCTGCGGCCACTCCACCTGACGCTCCTTCGCCATGCGCACGATACCCGTTGCAATGGGGTGCTCCGACTGGTTCTCCAGTGCGGCCGCCAAGCGCAGGCAGGCGGCCTCGTCCAGAGTGCCCAGCGGCACGATGTCGCTTACCCCGAAACGCCCTTCGGTCAAGGTGCCGGTCTTGTCGAACACCACGGCGCCCAGATTGCGGGCCCGCTCGAACGCCGCACGGTCGCGGATAAGCAAGCCGTGGGATGCGGCCATGCTGGTGCTCACCGCGACGACGAGCGGCACGGCGAGTCCAAGAGCATGGGGGCAGGCGATCACCATCACGGTGACGGCGCGTTCCATGGCAAAAGCGAAATCCCGTCCCAGCGCCAGCCACACGAACAGCGTGGCGAAGCCGCCACCGAGGGCGATGGCGGTCAACCACACCGCGGCACGATTGGCCAGGTCCTGAGTACGCGAGCGCGACTCCTGAGCCCGACTCACCATGTCCATCACCTGTGCCAGATAAGTCTGCCCGCCGGTTTTCTTGACTTCTAGGGTAATCGCGCCTTCGCCGTTGACTGAACCGCCGATGGCCTCGGCTCCCTCGCCTTTTTCCACCGGTTTCGATTCCCCGGTGAGCATGGATTCGTCCAGACTGGTCTGGCCAGAAATGATGATGCCGTCGGTCGGCACCCGTTCGCCCGGCTTCACCAAGAGCCTGTCGCCGGGCGTGATGTCGTCGACTGAAACATCCTCTGTGTTTCCATCCGCTTGCAGGCGGTGCGCCTCGGATGGCAGCAGCCGCACCAGCGCCTCGAGTGCGCCGGAAGCCCCCAGTACCGACTTCATCTCGATCCAGTGGCCAAGCAGCATGATGTCGATCAGGGTGGCCAGCTCCCAGTAGAAGCCCATGCCGGACAGGCCGAAGGTGACGGCGCTGGAGTAAAAGTACGCGGCACTGATCGCCACCGCGATCAGCGTCATCATGCCGGGCTGGCGCTTCCTGAGTTCTTCTCCGAACCCCTTCAGGAACGGCCATCCCCCATAGAAAAACACGATGCTGGAGAAACCGAACAGAACATAGGCGTCGCCGCGAAAAGCAAGCGGTGCCGCCAAACCGAGCATGCCCCACAGGCCCGGCGACAGGGCCAGGATCGGCAACGTGAGGAGCAGGGAAATCCAGAAGCGCTTTCTGAAATCGGCCACCATGTGGGCGTGGTGGTCATGATGCGCGCCGTGCGCTGCTGGATTGCCGTGCATGCCGGCCGCATGTTCGCCATGCGCAGGATGCGCATGCGCCATGCCAGGTGCATGACGATGATCGGCTTGTCCTTCCATGAAGGCTCCTTCTCATCTACCCAACGGGATAGGCCTCTGCTTAGGCATTCTGTTCATCCTATCTTGCCTGCGTCGCGGCTGCTGCCGGATGCCGCAGGGGGGCGGTTGCAGCATGCGCCTCCTTGGGAATGGGCGTTGGCGCGGGCGTTTCCATCCAGAAAGCGATACCACGCCGACTTCAGTCGCCACCAGGAACCGGATGCATGTGAGATGCCGGCCTTGTCGAGCAATGTCTCGATATCCCGAATGTCGAGATGCGAGGCCGCGTAGGAAATCCGTAGATGGCCGCGCCGGTCAATATGTGCATCAAGAATTGGATCGAGCGCGGTAAGCTGACGGACAGCATCCTGCAGTTTCTCCGTGGCAACTGGCACGAGCGGGATTTTTCGAGAGACGTCGAATGGCCCCTTGTCCGCCTGTCCCTTTTCTCGAGTCTCACTCATGTTGTGTTCCCGGCATGCCTACTGACATGGCGCCAAACGAGAATGTCCCGGCACACAGAGAAGGTGCCTGCGTTCCGGTTATCCAAGGCAGCATGTTAATTTGCTCCCATCCATCCATAACCGCGCCAGGCACGCGCCATTTCCTGGCGCTGGCTATCGGTCAGCAGGCCATCGATTTTCTGCTGCATGTCGAGCATCGCATCCATTTGCTGGCGCTGCAGGTCAAACAAGGCCCGCGAAGCGGTGCGAATCGCATTCCAGTCCCGCTTGTCTGCCGTATAGAGTCCATTGAGCCGGGCCTGCGTTTCCCAACCCTGCTGCATGAGGCCGCGATTGCGCGCCTCCGACTCGGTCTGCAGTTGGCCAATCTTCTGCACTTGTTCAGACGTCAGGTCAGGAGGAGCCCAAGGCATCATGGTGTAACTTCCAGCCATGCCAGGCCCCATACCCGCGCCCATTCATGGCATGCCACCGCCATACTGGCCCATCATCCATGGCCCGTATCCGCCACCTGTCCCTGGCTGCATTCCATACCCCGATCCACCCATCATTCCGGGACCCATGCCATACCAGGCTTGAGCACCGTCCGCCCGATAAGCATCGCCCCATGCGCCCATACGGCCCCAGCCATGCCACGGCCCGTAGCCCATGCCGCCGGGGCTATAGCCAAACGCGAAGAATCCCGTAATGACGACGAGAATCACCCACAAGGCGATCCAGAATCCATTCTTACGATTCATTCCTTTACTCTCCAAAACACGTTTCACAGCCGCAGCATTCATGCCCCCGGGCTTCCTCGCTACTGGCTCAAGTCGCGCTTCCTCTTCTGAAACTCCTGTTCGTCGATCTCTCCGCGCGCATAGCGTTCCTTGAGGAGATCCAGCGCTTTGCTCTCACCACCGCTCCGGCCACCCGTCCCGAAGGATGTGGCCAGCCATTTCACCAGCACGACAATGCCGGCGATGATGAGTACCCACCACAGGATCATGAAAATCCCGCCGAATCCGAAACCGCCTGTCATGCCATAACCGCCCATCATTGGTGTTCTCCTGTACTCACATCCGACCATTTTCGGTTTTGCCGACCGCCAGTGCGACCGGCAAAACCGGGTTTCTGTTGCGCCAATTGCAATACGCTCAGTAACCCATCATGCCCCCACCAAAGCCACGGCGCATTTGCGCCTTCTGCTCTTTGGTCAAGACGGCGGCGGCTTTATTCCCGGCTTCAATTCGTGCTTCCAGCGCCTGGCGCTGCACGTCCGCGAGTTTGCCGTAGGCCTTGCCGATCGCCGCCGGGTCGCGATTCTCCGCATCGAACAAATCACCCAGCTTTTCCTGCGCTTCCCACATCTGACGCATGAGCGAGCGCTGCTTCTTCATCGATTCGGTCTGAATCTTCTCCAGTTGGGCGGTCTGCGTATCGCTCAGATCGAGCGTAGCCATCGGCCCCATTCCTCCGGCCCAGCCAGCCATCATGCCCGGCCCCATGCCATAGCCCATGCCGCCACCCATCATGCCGGGGCCATATCCGCTCATGCCCGGCCCCATGTCGCCCCCCATCATGCCCATGGGGCATCCCCCGCCCATCATGTTCATCATTCCGCCCATCATGCCCATGGGCCCCATGCCATAGCCCGGGCCCATGCCCCCACCCATCATCCCGGGCCCGTAGCCTCCGCCTCCCATCATGCCCATACCACCACGCGGCCCGTACCCTGGCATCGAACCGGGCATGGCGCTTCCCTGTGCCTGACCTTGCATCATCATTTGTTGATTGGGCATCGTAGGCTCCGCCGCCGAGGCGGACACTGCTGTTCCCATCAATGCGAAGGCAACGATGGAAGATGCCAGTAGGGTTTTCATGGATTTGTTCATTTACAGCTCCTGTTCATTCAACTTGCTGTTGGAAAAAACGACTGAACTTCTCTGCAGGCCAGAATGCGCCCTGACTGCATATCACCTGATTACCGCAATCTGGTGACCTTCTCCGGCTGGCAACCGGATCGTGTCCGTGACGGTGAACGTCTTCTGGTCCACCACCCAGATGATTGGCGCCTTGCCGCTGGAGACATACACTTTTCCGGTTCCCGGAATCTTGTCGAGATGGTAGGGCTCAGGAGAAAGCGTCAGGACGCGCTGTTCGCCGGTTTGGGTGTCGAGGGCCACCAGCTTGTCATCCGAGCGGCTGCTGATGAAAAGCGTTTTTCCGTCGTCACCGATGTCCAAACCGTGTACTCGCTTCCCGATCTTGTAGGTCGCCTCGACTTTGCCTTCCTTGACCGACACAACGGAAACCGTACCGGCACGGTCGTTGGAGACGTAGATCGTTTTTTCGTCGGGGGAAAAGACCAGATGCTCCGGCGTCGGCCCGGCTTCAAGTGAACGAGTCACCTCCCACTTGCTGAGGTCGATCTCGCTGAGCGTTCCGTTGCCGCTGTTGCTCACATAGGCGCGTTTTCCGTCCTTCGTCACCAGCGTGTAATTCGGCGAGGGGCCGGTCTTGATGGTCTTGTAAACCTTGTTGTTGATCACGTCGACGACGCTGATTCCACCGCGCGTCGGATGCGTGGAAATCACATATTTGCCGTCAGGCGTCACGGCTTCATGGTGAGTCCAACCAGACACCGGAATCTCGGCCATGACATGGCCGTGCTCGGGATGAATCACATACAGTTTGCTGTTGGGCGTATCCGATGGCGCGCCTGCGGGGACCGGGGTCTCCTTCAGGCTTCCCGCCACCAGATAGTCGCCGTCGGGCGTCGCCACCAGCCCATGCGGATTCTCCACCCCGGAATAGCTGCGGATGATCTTGTCGTTTGCCGCATCAACGGCGATCACTTGATTGGCCGAGCCTAATGGAATGTAGGCAGTCGGCGCGGCCATGGCGAATGTCCCGCAACCAAGACACAGCAGCGCCAGAACAAGTTTCTTTGCGTTCATTGGGTCTTTCTCCTTGTTTGCGGGTCTTGCTGAAACTCATTACGCATGTACTTCAGGACGGCCTTCAAATCCGCGTCGGTCAAGGCGGGATTACCGCCCTTTGGAGGCATGACCATGGATGAGCCGGGCGTCTGGAAACCGTCAGCCATCCGCCCGAGAAGGATTGCATCGTCTTGCGATAGAAGCCCGGTTTTTCCGGTCAAGTCCGGGACGCCTGGGAGACCTCCGGTCCCATCGCTGCCATGGCAGGCGATGCACGTTCCGTTGTAGACCAGTTGACCATGGTGAAGATCGCTGGCGGTTGCTGAAAGACTGACAAGTGCTGCGCAAATCAGACAGTGGCGGACCTTATCCATGGAATCTCGCATCGCCCAGCCTCCTTGGTGATCGACCGATCAGACCCTGTTGAAGAATTGCCGTAATTCAAGTGGTGTGGGTTGCCCCCGAAAAACGACCTCGTCGTTCACGAGGAGGTTCGGCGAATGTCGAATGCTGTGGGTTACGACCACGCCAGGGTGCTCCTCGACAAACAGCACCTCGAATGGAATGCCCAGCTCATCGAGTTCGTGCTGCAAACTCAGGCGGTGACTGCAACTCTTGGTCGCAACAATCTTGACGTCCATGAAAATCTCCTCCTTCATGCAAACTTCGAGCTGAACACGCCGAATTTCTCGATACCGAGCCCGTCAATGCTTGACTGGCGCCTCGCCGCGAAACCTGCGCTGGACCTGCAGGGCAGTGAGGCCGTCTTGTCGTCCTTGCTCGTTGTAAAGCACGTCGATGACCACCCCCTTGCTGTCGAACTCCAGGGTATAGGTGCGCACACCATTCCCCGGCTCGGTTTCATAGACGGTGTGCTTTTGCTTTGTCGGGTGCTCGTAAGTCCGGGCGTCTTTGATCCCCACCTCGTACACCCAGCCTTCCTTGCCGTTGGGCAGGATCACGGTATGGATCGCCTTGCCGTGGTGGCTGAAGGCAGCCTGTTTGGTGATGAGGCCAAGTGGATAGGCCCGCAGTACCGTCTCGGGATCCGACTGAACGGTGAAGCTTGGGGGCATGGATAGCTGCCCGGCCATGGCGGTGGTCACCATCGCCACGGTCGATGTCAGCAGCATGTTCAGGACAGGTTTCACGATCGATCTCCTGCATGTCACGGCGGGTTCAGTAACGGGTATAGGTCTGGGTGGTGCCATCCAGGTTTACGAGCAGAACGTCGTAGTGATCCTTGCGGTTGCCCTGCTCCATGCCAGGCGAACCCATGGGCATGGCGGGCACCACCAAGCCGCGGGCCGTGGGCTTTTCTTTCAGCAGGCGCCTGACGTCCCTGGCCGGTACGTGGCCTTCCACCAGATAGCCGTTGACCTCGGCAGTGTGGCAAGAACCGTAGCCATACGGCACGCCGAGCCGGTATTTCTGCTGCACTACGTCGTTGGTGTCGTGGCTGCGTACGGTGAATCCGTTGGCTCTCATGTGGTCCACCCATTTGCCGCAACAGCCGCACGAGGGGCTCTTGTAAACATCCACTATGGGGGCCTCGGAGGCAGCCAGCGCCGAGGTCGCGAAGCTCCCGATCAGAAGGAATTGGAGAAATGCAGTCTTCACACGGACCCCTTGCCTGAGAATGACTGCAGTATGGAAGACGGTTGCCTACACCAGCCTGACTTACGGATTACAAATTTGTCACCCTCGCGTCATGTCGCATGGCTTAATAATAGATTCTTACCAACGGACCAAATATTGCTTGCGTGGCAGAGCGGTTCACATTAGATTTCAGCCATGCGCCTAATTCGGACATTTCTATTCATTTTGCTTTCTGTTGCGCTTCCCATTCAGGGATACGCGAACTTGGCGCTTCCCAAGAGGCATTGTCCGATGGAGTCCGCCACGATGAATATGACGGATGCGGGTGCAATGCACGATTGCTGCAACGACGCAAAAACCGCTGCAAAAACCGGTAAGCCCTGCAAGCCTGCCCAACCCTGCCAATCGATGGGACAGTTTTTCCCGATTATGGAACAGGGAGTTTTACCCCAGAACCCAGCGTCTTCCGTTCGTTTCCCGCGCTTTGCGGACATCACGTTTTCCTTTGATCCTGCCGCCACCTGGCGGCCACCCACCCAACTCTGATTTCTTGTGCCGAGTGCTGCGCTGCGTCTGTTTGATCAGACGTCAGTGCGGATATCTGGCGCCATCAAGCCTGATTTGGCCTGCTTGATGTGCGCTGTCGCGTAAGGAGTTGGAAACATGCGTATTTCCCAATCAGCCGACCGCTTGAGTCGGTTCCCGTTGTGCTGCGTGACTACGCTGCTGGGGCTGGCGAGCCTCGTCAGCACGGCGTTCGCCGAGCCGCTCTCTTTCAATGCCGCACTGGCGTTGGCCGTGCGGGAAACACCCACGCTCCGGGCAGAATCAGCGCAGGTCGATGCTGCCCGGCAAGCGGCCATTCCAGCTGGCGAGTTGCCCGATCCCAAACTGACCTTGGGGCTCGATAACGTACCCGTCGAGGGCGTTGATCGTTTCAGCCTGTCCAGCGAACCGATGACCATGCAACGCATCGGCGTCATGCAGGAATTTCCCAATAATGCCAAGCGCGGCGCACGCGTTGAAGTTGCGCGTGGGCGGATTGCGCTGAGCGAAGCGCAAATCCGCATTACCCGCCTCACCGTGTTGCGGGAAACGGCGGCAGCATGGATTGCGCGCGATACGGTCGAACACCAGCTCGCGTTCATCGATGGGCTGTACGGCGAGAACCGCCTGTTCGATGCTGCGGTGCGTGCACGCATAGCCGGGGGCAAGGGCAGTGCGATGGAGGCAGTGTCTGCGCGCCAGGAGGCTGCAATGATCGACGCGCGGCGAGATGAACTCGTCGCGCGCCGCCAGCAATCCATCGCTGCGCTCAAACGCTGGGTAGGCCCACGCGCGGATGCGCCACTGGAGGGCGCCGCGCCCGACTGGCCAATCGCCCATGATGCGCTGGCCCATGCGCTGCACCGGCATCCGGAACTGGCGATATTTGATCCCAAGGCACAAGTGCTGGACGCCGAAGTAGCCGAAGCTCGCGCGGACAAGAAGCCGGACTGGGCGCTGGAGCTGGCGTACCAGAAGCGCGGCGCGCAATTCGGCGACATGGCCACTGTGCAGGTGAGTTTTGATCTGCCGGTGTTTGCCGCCACCCGGCAGGACCCGAAAATTGCTGCCAGGCTTGCCGAACGAGAAGGACTCGACGCCGAACGCGAAGCGGTGATGCGCGAACATGCGTCGATGCTGGAAGCGGATTTTGCCGAGTACCAGCGCCTCGACAAGGCCGTCAGGCGACAGCGCGAGGTGTTGCTGCCGCTGGCCGGCGAGAAAGTGAATCTGGCTTTGGCTGACTGGCGCGGTGGCAAAGGCGAACTCGTCAATCTGGTGATGGCGCGGCGCGAACGCATTGATGCCGAACTCATGGCCATCGCGCTCGAAGGCGAGCGCAAGGAGGTGGCTGCCCGCCTTCATTACGCCTATGGCGAACCCACTTTGTCCGGAGAAAAACAATGAGCCGCCAAACGATTAATAAAACAGCGCTGGTTCTCTTCACCGTGATTGCGCTGCTCGCCGTTGGCGCGGCGGCTGGCTTGTGGTGGGAAAGAAACCATGTGCCGGCGGACGAGAAGGTTATGCCTGCCACCGCAGCGAAAGACGGCCGCAGCGTGCTGTACTGGTACGACCCGATGGTTCCCACGCAAAAATTCGACAAGCCCGGCAAGTCGCCCTTCATGGACATGCAACTAGTGCCGAAATATGCCGACGAAGGCGGCGATGCCTCGACCGTGAAGATCGATCCGGGTGTGGCGCAGAACCTTGGCGTTCGCCTGGCCACGGTCACGCGCGCCCCGCTGGATTTGAACGTGGTGGCGACCGGAATTGTCAACTTCAACGAGCGCGATATTGCCATCGTGCAAGCGCGCACAGGTGGATTCGTGGAACGCGTGGCCAGACTGGCACCCAATGATGTGGTCGGATCCGGTGCCTTCATCGCCGAACTGCTGGTGCCGGAATGGGCTGCGTTGCAACAGGAGTATCTGGCGCTCAAGGCCGTGGGCGACGCGCCGCTGGAAGATGCGGCGCGCGAGCGAATGCTGCTGGGCGGCATGCCCGAAAGTCTGATACGGGCAGTGGTTCAAACCGGCAAGGTCAGAAATCGCATATCGATCACCGCCCCGCGTGCCGGCGTGATCCAGACGCTCGACGTGCGCCCCGGCATGACGCTGATGGCGGGACAGACGCTGGCACGCGTCAACGGCATCAGCACGGTGTGGCTCGATGTGTCGGTGCCGGAAGCCCAGGCCGGGGCCGTTCTGATCGGGCAATCCGCCGAAGCAAAATTTGCCGCCTTTCCGGGCAAGCCGGTACAGGGTCGTGTCACTGCGTTATTGCCGACATTGAACGATGCCGCGCGTGCGCTCAGGGTTCGGGTTGAACTACCCAACAAGGACGGACGCCTGCGGCCGGGCTTGACGGCCCAGGTCAGCCTCAAAGGAGCGGTCGGCGAATCGGCGCTGCTAGTGCCGACCGAAGCGGTGATCCGCACCGGACGCCGCGCGCTGGTCATCGTGGCCGAAGCAGAAGGACGCTATCGCCCGGTCGAGGTCGTCCTTGGCCCCGAGTCCGGTACCGACACGGTGATTGTGTCCGGTCTCGGCGAAGGCCAGAAAATCGTCGCCAGCGGCCAGTTTCTGATTGATTCAGAAGCGAGTCTGCAGGGGATTATCTCAAGCACTTCCGAGTCGGCCGAAGCGATGCCGGCACCGGTTGCGCTACACGAAGCCGATGCCGTCATCAAGGAATTGTCCGGCACGAGCGTGACGCTCGCGCACGGCCCCTTCAAGACGCTATCGATGCCCGGCATGACCATGGCGTTCCCGCTTGCCAATCCCCAACTCGCCAAGGGTCTGAAGGTGGGGGATCGGGTGCGCGTCGGCGTGCGCCAGACCGACGACGGGCTGGTCGTCGAACGCATCGAGCGGGCAGGAGGCGGGCAATGATCGCCAAGCTGATTCGCTGGTCGGTTGCCAATCGCATTCTGGTGCTGCTGGGCACGCTGTTCCTCACCGCCTGGGGAATCTGGTCGGTCAAGACGACGCCGGTCGATGCCTTGCCCGATCTCTCCGACGTGCAGGTCATCATCCGCACCAGTTATCCCGGCCAGGCGCCGCAGATCGTGGAGAACCAGGTCACCTACCCGCTGGCCACCACCATGCTGTCGGTGCCGGGAGCCAAGACGGTGCGCGGTTTCTCCTTCTTCGGCGACAGCTTCGTCTATGTGCTGTTCGAGGACGGTACCGACCTGTACTGGGCGCGTTCGCGCGTGCTGGAATACCTCAACCAGATCCAGTCGCGCTTGCCGGCCACGGCCCGCTCGAGCCTGGGCCCGGACGCCACCGGCGTGGGGTGGATCTACGAATACGCGCTCGTCGACAAGACCGGGCGCCATGATCTGGCACAGCTGCGCGCCTTGCAGGACTGGTTCCTGAAATTCGAGCTCAAGGCCCTGCCGAACGTGGCCGAAGTGGCCACGGTGGGCGGCATGGTCAAGCAGTATCAGGTCGTGCTCGATCCGGTGAAGCTTGCCGCCTTCGGCATCACGCAAGCCGAAGTAAAGGACGCCATCGGCAAGGCGAATCAGGAGAGCGGCGGGTCGGTGCTGACGCTCGGCGAAGCCGAGCTGATGGTGCGCGCCAGCGGCTACCTCAAATCGCTCGCCGACTTCCGGGCCATCCCGCTCAGGCTGGCGAACGGCGTGCCGGTCCTGCTCGGCGACGTGGCGACCATCCAACTGGGGCCGGAAATGCGGCGCGGCATCGCGGAGCTGGATGGCCAGGGCGAAACGGTGGGCGGCGTGGTCATTCTGCGCAGCGGCAAGAATGCGCGCGAAACCCTCGCGGCGGTGCACGCCAAGCTGGAACAGCTCAAGGCCAGCCTGCCGAAGGGCGTGGAAATCGTCACGACCTACGACCGCAGCAAGCTGATCGACCGCGCGGTGGAAAACCTCAGCCACAAACTCATCGAAGAATTCATCGTCGTCGCGCTGGTATGCGCGCTGTTCCTGTGGCATGTGCGCTCGTCGCTGGTGGCCATCGTCTCGTTGCCGCTGGGCGTGCTGACGGCGTTCATCGCCATGCGCTACCAGGGCGTGAACGCGAACATCATGTCGCTGGGCGGCATCGCGATCGCCATCGGCGCGATGGTGGATGCGGCCATCGTCATGATCGAAAACGCCCACAAGCATGTCGAGGCGTGGAAGCGAGAACATCCCGGCCAGTCTCTCCAGGGCGAAGCGCACTGGCGGGTCATGACCGAGTCCGCCGTCGAGGTCGGCCCCGCACTGTTCTTCTCGCTTCTGATCATCACCATTTCCTTCGTGCCGGTGTTCATGCTGGAAGCGCAGGAGGGCCGGCTGTTCGGTCCCCTCGCGATCACCAAGACCTATTCCATGGCCGCGGCCGCTGGTTTGTCGGTGACGCTGATTCCCGTGCTGATGGGTTACTGGATACGCGGCAAGGTCCCGGATGAAGCGCGTAATCCGCTCAATCGCTGGCTCATCGGCGCCTATCGGCCGCTGCTGGATGCGGTGCTGGCGCGGCCGAAGACGACGCTCGCGGTGGCCGCGTTGCTGTTCATCACCGCGGCGTGGCCGATCAGCCGGCTCGGCGGCGAATTTCTGCCGCCGCTGGACGAAGGCGATCTGCTCTATATGCCGTCGGCATTGCCGGGGCTGTCGGCGCAGAAAGCCAGCGAACTGTTGCAGCAGACGGACCGCCTGATCAAGACCGTGCCCGAAGTGGCGCATGTCTTCGGCAAGGCCGGCCGCGCCGAAACCGCCACCGACCCGGCGCCGCTGGAGATGTTCGAGACCACGATCCAGTTCAAGCCGCGCGATCAATGGCGGCCGGGCATGACCCCGGACAAGCTGGTCGAGGAACTGGATCGCGCGGTCAAGGTGCCCGGGCTCGCCAACATCTGGATTCCGCCCATCCGCAACCGCATCGACATGCTCGCCACCGGCATCAAGAGCCCGATCGGCGTCAAGATCTCGGGCAGCAATCTGGCGGACATCGACCGTATCGCGCAGCAGGTCGAACAGGTTGCCAAGACGGTACCCGGCGTCTCATCCGCGCTGGCCGAGCGGCTCACCGGCGGCCGCTACGTCGATGTCGATATCGATCGCGCTGCGGCCGCCCGCTACGGCCTCAACATCGCCGACGTGCAAGCGGTCGTGTCCGGGCTCGTCGGCGGCGAGAACATCGGCGAGACGGTCGAGGGGCTGGCGCGCTACCCCATCAACCTGCGTTACCCGCGCGAATGGCGCGATACCGTCGAGCGGCTGTCGCAGCTCCCGATCGTGACCCCGCTGGGCAGCCAGATCACGCTGGGCATGGTGGCGCGGGTCGCAGTGTCGGATGGCCCGCCCATGCTCAAGAGCGAGAACGCCCGCCCCTCGGGCTGGGTGTATGTGGATGTGCGCGGCCGCGACCTGGCTTCGGTGGTGGCGGACCTGCGTGCCGCCGTGGCGCGCGCGGTCAAGCTCGAACCCGGCATGAGCCTGGCCTATTCGGGGCAGTTTGAGTTCATGGAACGGGCCAATGCGCGGCTGGAGCTGGTCGTGCCGGCCACGCTGCTCATCATCTTCGTGCTGCTGTATCTCACCTTCAGGCGCTTCGACGAAGCCTTGCTCATCATGGTCACGCTGCCCTTCGCGCTCACCGGCGGGGTGTGGTTCCTGTACCTGCTCGGCTACAACCTGTCGGTCGCCACCGGCGTCGGGTTCATTGCGCTGGCCGGCGTATCGGCCGAGTTCGGCGTGATCATGCTGCTGTACCTGAAGCAGGCCTGGCACAGGCGAATCACCGACGGCAACGAGACCGAGGCGACCCTGATCGACGCCATCCGCGAGGGGGCTGTCCTGCGCGTGCGGCCCAAGGCCATGACGGTGGCGGTCATCATTGCCGGCCTCATGCCAATTTTGATGGGCAGCGGCACCGGCAGCGAAATCATGAGCCGCATCGCCGCGCCCATGGTGGGCGGCATGATTACTGCGCCACTGCTGTCCCTTTTCGTGATTCCGGCTGCGTACCGGCTGATGCGGCGCCGCAACTTTGCGAACAAATCTGTATTTCCTTAGCGTGCCCCTGAAAAAGTCCGTAATCGTCATTCCGGCGTACGCCGGAATCCAGTCAAATCAAACAACTGGAACCCGGCCTTCACCCATAAAGGGTAGGCAGTGGTTGTAAACAGCTAAAGCTGTAACAACCACGCACCGCCGGGGTGACGACTTATTCAGGGCTTCCTTAGGGAGACGCTGATTTATTCGGTTATCGCGAGGAGCGAAGTGACGTGGCGATCCAGAGGCCATTGATTAGTGCTTAGAACGTGTTGCCGTGGCCGCGATTCTGAATATTCAGAATCAGTGTTCGTGACTGGCAGCATGTGCGTGTTCATGGCTGTCTTCATTTCCCGCCGATGGAATGTGCGCGCTATCAACGTGCCTGTCTTCCGCAGGAGACAGCCCGCCATGCGAATGGCCTTCACTCGACTCAACTAGCGCAACATATTGCTCTGCTGAGAGCGTGGGCATTTTCTGAATGAAAGCCACTATGTCCCAGACAGCTTCGTCCTCGATCCCGCCCTTGGACCAGGCCGGCATACCGGATGCCTTGATGCCGTGTTTGATGATCCAGAAGTGGCGCGCGGCCATATCTGCAGCCCCCTCGTCTTCATGGCGTGTCAGGTCGGGAGGTTGCGGATACAAACCCATTCGAATTTCAGAATCGGCCTTACCAGGCGCTAGATGGCACTCCGCACACATGGCAGCGTAATTTCCCGCTCCACGGCGAACGCGCTCCGTGTCGGCCAGGTTACCAGGTACCGCAAGATCACGCGCATGGCGATCGATGGAGCGTTCGCGTGCCGTCTCGATCATGTGATACACGAACCGGCTGTGCGGCCTATCAGCCGCCACATCGAACAAGCCGGAATAAACGGCCGCAGCGCCGAGTGCTACGCCAATCGCCAGCGTGGTCAGCGCCCCCATCAAAAAACGTTTCATCTGGTTTCTCCTCTGAAACCACGTAAAAAAACCGCCGAAAATGGGTTCATCGGCGGGGACAACTCGCTGTATACACCTCGAAGGAGAATTTAGCCTGTGTCCATCCCCCGTCGTATCTCGCTTGCCGGGATAGTCAATCGAACTAGAAACGCACGCGGGCAACCCGGCACGTCACGCCCGTCCTCTCGCCGTCGGCGCGAGCCAGATCGGCCGCGGCCAAACAACGGGTTCGGCGACGTCCACTCACTTGGCCATCTTTTCCATGCGTGTGATTTCCAGTCCCGTAGCGCCCTTCTCCAGCTCGAAGCGCACCTTGTCGCCGGCGGCGATGCCCTCCAGCACCGCCTTGTCCTTGACGCGGAAGAACATGGTCATCGGTGGCCAGTCCAGCGCCGGAATGGCCTCATGGCTGATCTTGACCTTGCCCTGTTCCGGACGGGTCTGCTGCACCACGCCAATAGCGGACACGGTCGATGTCTCCGCGGTGTCTGCAGCGGCGAGATGGATGGGCGCAACCGCGCCGTCCGGTACGGCATGCGCGATTCCCACCACGCCCGTTCCAACAATTCCGAACAGGCCTAACCCAAGTATGCTTTTCTTGATCATGATTGTGTTTCCTCTTTATGTTGCGTTGCTGAAACCGGCTCGCGCATTACCTCACGTTTACCTCGATACTGCCCTTGATGCCTGGCCACATAATGACCGGGCATCAAGCAAGCAAATTCCCCGTGCCGGCCCGGGTGAACAATCGAAAGTCAAAACCAGAAGCGCAGTCCCGCGACAAGCTGCGTATTCTGGGTGTCTTCACCTGCGGCACGTACGAAATCCGCCGTCCCCCCGAACTTACGCGCCCATTCGACTCCGACATAGGGAGCAATCTGACGCGTGAATTCATAACGCAGACGCAGTCCGGCGGTGGCGTCGGAGAGGCCACTACCGATCTCTCTCGCCGTGTCCTGCTTTCCATACAGATTCATTTCGACGCGCGGCTGCAAGATGAGCTTTTGCGTCAGCAGCAGTTCATACTCCGCGCCCAAGCGCAGCGAAGTCCGTCCGCCGTTTCCCGCATAGGCGGTTGCATCGACGTTGAACCAGTAGGGCGCCAGCCCCTGAATGCCGAACGCCAGCCAGCCACGGTCCGGCCCCACACCACTGTCCCAGCGCGCGCCGAGTTGCGTATCCCAGAACGTGGCCACCGCATGCCCCCAGAGCGCTTCGGTGCGGGCATCCTGCAGACGGCCCCGCGCTACGTCGCCCTCGGCCTTGAGCACCAGGCGATCGTAATCGCGGCCAAACCAGGCCTGCGCGTCATAGGCCGTTGAGTCGCCATTGTCGGTATAGACACGCTCCAGTCGATCGATCAGCAATGCGCCGAAGTTGTGTTCATCAGCCATGCGCAGCTCACGCGGGCCAGGACGTGCATAGGGCCCCGACTCAAGCGTATAGCCGCCGGAATAGGCGTGCGGGTCGCGTGCGTCGACTGGCGCCGGGCCACCCTGCATGTCCATCGAACCGGAGTCCATACTGCCGCCGGAACTCATATTGCTCATGTCCTGCCCCATGTCCTGCGCCGGGCCCGACATGTCGCCCTGCCCCATTCCCGTCATGGTGCCGTGATCCATCTTGCCCTGGGCCATGCCTGGCATCGCCTCCGTCCCTCCGGCTGCCATTCCCTGGGCTCCCGGGTCTTGTGCCCAGGCGGGCGAGATCCCCAATGCCAACATCGCGGCAAGGGCAATAGTCTTGATCTGCTTGTTCACCATCGTATGTCCTCTGATTTTCATTTGCCGGGCTTACGCCACCACCACTTCACGGAACATGCCGGCATCCATATGCAGGAGCAGGTGGCAATGCCAGGCCCACCGGCCCAGGGCGTCGGCGGTGACAAGGAAGCTCACGCGCTGAGCCGGCTGTACGGCAATGGTGTGCTTGCGCACCTGGAAGCGCCCGTCAGGGCTTTCCAACTCGCTCCACATGCCGTGCAGGTGCATGGGATGGGTCATCATGGTGTCGTTGACGAATACCACGCGCAGGCGCTCGTTGTGACGGAAGTGCACAGGTGTCGATCTGCCAAATTCGACTCCGTCGATCGACCACGTGTAACGCTCCATGTTGCCGGTGAGATGCAGTTCGATCTCGCGCTCGGCACCCCGCGGATCAAGGGGCCCGCCGACCGTGTGCAGGTCGGCATAGGTCAGGACGCGACGGCCGTTGTCGCGCAGGCCCACGCCCGGGTCGTCGAGGTCGGTGCGGGGCGTGTCCACGCGCATGTCCACGCTCGGGCCGTATTCAGTCCTGGCATGGTGCGCGCGCGCCACGCCAGTCATGTCGCCCATCATGTCCTCCATTTCAAGCGGCTGCGGTTTGTCCAGCGCGGGCACCGCCGCCGCCATGCCGGCACGCGGCGCCAGCGTGGCGCGCGCGTAGCCGGTACGGTCCATCGACTGGGCGAAGATCGTGTAGGCCTCATCCTTTGGCGTGACGATCACGTCGTAGGTTTCGGCCACACCGATGCGAATCTCATCCACCGTCACCGGATCGACGTCCTGGCCGTCGGCCTGGACCACAGTCATCTTGAGCCCCGGTATGCGAACGTCGAAGAAGGTCATCGCACCACTGTTGACGAAGCGCAGCCGCACTGTTTCGCCTGGACGGAACAGCCCGGTCCAGTTGCCAGCCGGAGTCGTGCCGTTCATCAGATAGGTGTAGGTATAGCCTGAGACGTCGGCGAGATCGGTCGGACTCATGCGCATCTGGTTCCACATGCGACGCTTGTCGAGCGCGGTCGACAGTCCCACCCTGGCGACGTCGCGGAAGAAGTCGACCACCGTGGGTTGGTTGAAGTTGTAGTAGTCGCTCTGCGTCTTGAGCTTGGCAAAGACCCGCATCGGGTCTTCGTCGGTCCAGTCCGACAACTGCACCACATAGTCACGATCGGCACGGATCGTCTCGCCGCCAGCCGGCTCAATGACGATGGTGCCATACAGGCCGGTCTGTTCCTGAAAACCGGAATGCGAGTGGTACCAGTAGGTGCCGGTCTGCTGCACCTTGAAGCGATAGGTGAAGGTTTCCCCTGGGGCAATGCCTTTGTAGCTGATGCCCGGCACACCGTCCATTTGAAATGGCAGGAGGATGCCGTGCCAGTGGATGGAGCTGGCAACCGGGAGCCGGTTGGTAACCCGAATGGTCACGGTATCTCCCTCCCGCCAGCGCAGCGTGGGCGCGGGAAGCGAACCATTGATGGTGGTGGCGATGCGCTGTGCGCCGGTGAAATTGACCGGCGTTTCCGCAATCGTGAGATCAAATTCCGTGCCGCCGAGTACCGGAGCGCCACCTGTCGTGGTACCGACCGTGCCTGCCCAGGCCGGCTTGATGATCGCCGGCAGGCCGAGCAGGATGCCCCCCGCAGCAAGTCCCTGAACGAATCGGCGGCGCGGCAAATCCGGAACCGACAGGTAATGTGAGGCAAGAGGTTTCATGTAGGGCTGCTCTCCATTCTGAAATAAGGTTTTGCCCATCCAGGCAATGCCCGCATATTGCAGGCACGCGCCCAACATCAAACTGACAGATAAATTACAAATCTGTAATGCGCTCCACGCAGTGTGTGAGCTGTGGCAGGATGCTTGCATCCGCCCGGACGCCCCATCCATGAAAATACTCATCGTCGAAGACGAACCCAAAACAGGTGATTACCTGAAGCAAGGCCTCACCGAGGCGGGCTTCGTTACGGATCTGGCTCGCGATGGATGGGAGGGGCTGGAACTCGCACAAATTGGCCACTACGACCTGTTGATCCTGGATGTGATGCTTCCCGGTCTCAATGGCTGGCAGGTGCTCGAAGGTGTGCGCCGCGCCGGGGTTGAAATGCCGGTGCTGTTCCTGACCGCGCGCGACCAGGTTGAGGACCGGGTCAAGGGGCTGGAATTGGGGGCCGACGATTATCTGGTGAAACCCTTTGCCTTTTCCGAACTGCTGGCCCGGGTACGCAGCCTGGTACGACGGGGACATTCCAGCCTGGAATCCACCGTCCTCAAGGCGGCCGATTTGGAACTGGATTTGCTGCGACGGCGCGCCATGCGGGCAGGCAACAAGATCGAACTCACGGCCAAGGAATTTGCTTTGCTCGAATTGTTCCTGCGCCGACAGGGTGAGGTGTTGCCGCGCAGCCTGATTGCGTCACAGGTCTGGGATATGAACTTTGACTCCGACACCAATGTGATCGATGTCGCTGTGCGCCGGCTGCGTGTCAAGATCGACGAGGGTTTCGATCACAAGCTCATCCATACCGTGCGCGGGATGGGCTACGTGCTGGAGCCTCCCCAGGAAGGCAACACCGCATGAAAACCTTGTCACTGACCACGCGTATCAGCCTGCTTTTTGCCGCTGCAGCCTCCCTGGTATTGTTGACAACAGGGTTCTTCTTGACGCAAGTGGTGGAACGCCATCTCAAGGAAGAGGATCGGGTCGAACTCACGGGCAAGCTGGAACTCATCCAGAATTTGTTCAAACATGCCTATAGCCAGAAGCGCTTAGACCTACTGCCTCGGCAACTGGACGACGCGTTGGTCGGACACCCGGGTCTTGCGGTGGTCGTGACGGATGCGGCGGGAGGAATCTGGTTCGCTACGTCGGGGACTGATTTCCCGCGCCCGCTGTTGCAAGACTGCCAAATCCAGTCCAAAGGCTGTGCGCCAGGCGCTCTGCAGGAATGGGCACAGGCGGGGAGAAGTTTCCGCAGCATGGCTGTGACGATCAGCGCTGGCGGCGACACGCACTACACCGTGGTCGTGGCGCAGGACATCGAGCACCATGAGCGCTTCATGAACAAGTTCAAGTCGGTCTTGGCCATTGCCATCACCCTGGCCACTTTCGCCACAGCCGGCCTGGGCTGGATAGCCACCCGATGGGGACTTGCCCCCTTGCGCGAGGTCACCGACATGGTGGCGGGCGTTTCCGCCGAGCGCCTGTCGGATCGTCTGCCGACTACAGGCTTGCCTACTGAACTCAAGCCTCTTGCGACCGCGTTTAACGCCATGCTGACTCGCCTGGATGACTCCTTCCGACGCCTCAGCGAGTTTTCTGCCAACATCGCACACGAACTGCGCACCCCCATCTCTAATCTGATGACCCAGACACAGGTGGCACTCTCCAGCGCACGCGGCAAGGATGAGTACAAGGAAATTCTTTATTCCAGCCTGGAGGAATATGAACGCATGGCCCAGATGGTCGGCGACATGCTCTACCTTGCCCAGACCGACAACCGCCTTATCAAACCGGGCGTGGAAAAGGTAAATCTGGCCAATGAGACACAGGACCTGTTTGACTATTTCGAGGCTTGGGCAGAAGAACGCGCTGTTTCGCTGACCCAGACAGGGTCTGCTACCGCCTCCGGCGATCGGCTGATGTTACGACGCGCGCTCAGTAACCTAATATCGAACGCCATACGGCACACTCCGCCCGGGCAAACCATGCGGGTGTTCTTACAAAGCGACGCGGATAAAGCCATCTTATCCGTCGAGAACCCCGGCACGAAAATCCCGGAAGAGCACCTGCCAAGACTGTTCGACCGCTTCTACCGCGTCGACCCTTCGCGTCAACGCAAGGGCGATGGCGCCGGCCTGGGCCTGGCAATTGTCAAATCCATCGTTAGCGCGCATGGCGGCTCAATTTCCGTCACCTCCACCAACGAAGCGACGCGGTTTCGTATCACTTTACCTACGTGATGGAACGATGCAAATGTCCGCTTCTTGTCAGAGGACCATTAGGCCACATTTCACAAAGCGGACATCGGCTATCCGTTTATGGTTACAAGACGGCAATTTCAGAACGCTTTCTGGGCGCGGCCTTGCGCCAACTGACGGCGAGGAACGCTTGGCATAATTTCGCTTGTGATCTGAACTGCGATGTCACGCACAGCGGTCGGTTATGAGCCGCATCACTCTGCAGCAGATCTTGGTGTATCCCCGGCCATACTGACCTGCCGGTGTGAAGTCCTATCCTTTTGCTTTGTGAACGCCAGCCAAGCTCCATCGTTATCGTCCACCTTGCTCGTAGTGTCCAACCTTATAGCTTGGTGATTATGCAAAGTTCACAATGGACTACTCCATCCTCTGCGCATCGGCGTTTCCAGTTCGTTATCACATTTCACTTTGCATAATCGGCCCTAGCTGTCGGTGGCATCATGCTGTAATCGGGTCTGCTTCGCAGTCGTACACCAGCCGTTGACCAGGAATCCAGCTGTGCGGCTGACCAGTTCGACACCCTCCAGATCACTGTTAGTTTATTGGGCTGGCGGCTGCCCTACCTCGAACCAAGAAGGTTGTTCTTACTGGGTTGAGTTTCGTTTGATGGCCGCATCAGAATCGCTGGCAAGATTTACCCCACCCAAAGCACCGCCAGGGAGGCCAACAGGCAGTAGGCGCCAAAAAAATGCCAACGGCCCTGTTCCAGCCAGCGCGACAGCCAGCGTAGCGCCACCAATCCCGCCAGGAAGCTCAATACCATGCCGATCAAACTCGGGCCAACGAGTTGCATGAGCCCGCCTGCATGCACGGCCATGGCAGCGCCCTGCGCCTGGTAAAGTCGATACGCTTCCTTGACGATCACTGCGGGGGTCAGCACCACCGCCAGCGCGAAACTGAACTCTTCTGCTCGTCGGCGGCCTACGCCCAAGGCGAAGCCGGTCGAGATGGTGGCGCCCGAACGGGAGAAGCCCCGAAACGGCAGACACAGGCCCTGCACTGCGCCGATCCATGCCGCGCTGCGCAGCGACAAATCATCATTGTCCGTGCGCTCGGGGAAACGCGACGATACGATGATCAGCACACCGGCTGCGGCCAGCGCGGCAGCCATCAACCTGGCGTTGCCAAACAGATGTTCAATTTCAAATCCGGGCACGTTGCCAGCGACCACGTGCTTGATCAGTTGCAGCAGGGCCAGTCCCACTGCACCGGTCGCTATCGTCGCGACCACTACACGAAGCGCGTTGGTGCGAAATGCCTGGGCTGAAGAAAAGTAAGTGGTATGCCAGGACTTCCAGAAGTAGACGATGACCGCGAACATCGTGCCGGTATGCAGCATCACCAGCAACAGCGTCATCTCTGGCACGGTGGGGTCCAGCCCCATCAACTTCTCGGCCACGATCACATGAGCCGAACTCGAGACCGGCAAGAGTTCTGCCGCACCCTGAACAATGGCGAGGATCAATATCTGTAGTAAGTCCATACAGGGGATTCCTAATGATTGAGTGGGGGTGTATCGGCCGTTGATCGATGGGATACCCCCGAATTCTTGTTGCCTTAGTTGTCGCCACTGGTTCGAACGGAAGACCACATGGGTGGACGTGTTCGCAGTACTCGTAAGCGCCGGTTATAAGTCGATCGTTCACAGTATCTAAATCCTATTTTGAACTGTATGCATACATGCATTATCATGCATCTATGCATACAGTTCAGGTAAAACCCCAGGAAATATTTCAGGCACTCGCCGATCCGACCAGAGTCCGGATCGTCCGGCTATTGGCCGAGACAGACGAGGAGGCCTGCCTTTGCGAATTGGTGGATAGTCTCCTGGAGCCCCAGTACAAGCTCTCGCGCCACGTTAAGGTGCTGCGGCAGGCGGGTTTGCTGTCTGCGGTAAAGGAAGGCCGCTGGGTCTATCACCGACTGGTTGAGGGCATCCCCTATCTCGACCGCTTATATGAGGCGCTCCAGGTGCTGCCGGACGTCGATGGGGGCTTTGCTCGCGATGTCGAGCGCTTCCGCCAGCGAATGTGCCTGCGGGAAGACGGCCGCTGCCGCATCGGCATCCAGACGCCCGAACTGGCGGCGGGAGGCGAGTGATGGCGTGCTCGTGTTCCGCGTCTCTGTCTGCGCCTGGAATGGCAATGCCGCCGCCGTGGAAAAACCCGCAGGTCGTGACGTCGTCCACTGCCGGCGTTCTGCTCGCGCTGGGCTTTATTGGAGGCTACCTGGGGCTGCCCCACGCCGCCGCAGTCCTGCTATATGTGGCTGCGGTCCTTATCGGTGGTTATTACTTCGGCCGCGAGGCGCTCGAGGAACTGGTCAAGGAGCGCGAAGTCGGCATCGAACTGCTGATGTCCGTCGCGGCCCTTGTCGCCGGCGTGATGGGACAGTGGCTGGAAGCCGCCACGCTGGTTTTCCTGTATTCGATCTCCGAGGCGGCGGAGGGTTACACCGCGGAGCGCACGCGTCATGCCGTGCGCGCGCTGATGGACTTGGCGCCGAAGACCGCCTTGGTGCGCCGGGACGGCCGGGAGTCGCGCATCCCCGTCGAACAGTTACGGGTGGAAGATACCTTCATCGTCCTGCCGGGCGAGTCGGTTGCCACCGACGGCGACGTGATCGACGGCCATTCCGCGGTCAACCAGGCGCCGGTGACGGGAGAATCGGTTCCCGTGGAGAAATCCCCGGGCGGCAAGGTATTCGCGGCCAGCATCAACGGGGAAGGCGCTCTGACGGTGCGCGCGACCAAGGCGTTCGCGGACAACACCCTCTCCCGCATCATCCACCTCGTGGAAGCGGCGCAAGCCAGCAAGGGGCGCAGCCAGCGCTTCATCGAGCGCTTCGGCAAGCGCTACAGCCCCGCCGTGCTGGCAGTTGGCGTGGCTATCGCCCTCCTGCCGCCGCTCTTTGGCTTGCCCTGGGCGGAATGGCTGACCCGCGCCACCGTTTTCGTCGTGGCCGCGGCGCCCTGCGCCCTGGTGATCTCGATCCCGATCACCCTGGTCGCGGCCCTGGGCACCGCTGGCCGCAACGGCCTGCTCATCAAGGGTGGCGTCCATCTGGAGAATCTGGCACGGGTGAAGGTCGTGGCGCTCGACAAGACGGGCACGCTCACCATCGGCCGCCCGGAGGTCACTGACGTGCGCGTGTTCTGGGGGCACGGCGAGCGTGAGGTGCTGGAGACCGCCGCGGCCCTGGAATCACGCTCGCAGCATCCCTTGGCTCAGGCCATCGTGCGCCGCGCCCACGCGGCTGGCCTCGAACCGGTGCACGCCGAGGATTTCCGCTCCCTAACGGGCGCCGGTGCCCAAGGGTTAGTGGGCGGTCGGCGGTTCTACATTGGCAGCCCCAAACTATTCGCCAACCTGGCTGTTCCGCTTGCCGACGCGATGGACCAGGTTCAACGCCTGCAAAGCCAGGGCAAGACCGTGGTGATGCTCGGGACCGATTCTTCAATCCAGGCCTTGTTCGCAATCAGCGACCCGTTGCGCCCCGAGGCGGCAAGCGCCATCGCCGAACTGAAGCGCGCCGGGATCGAGCGGGTGGTGATGCTGACCGGCGACAATCCGCTTGCCGCCGCCGCCATTGCCGAACAGGTGGGTGTGGACGAGGTGCACGCCGAGCTCACTCCCGAGGACAAGACGCGCAAGGTCGCCGAACTGGAGGCCCGCTACGGCAAGGTGTTGATGGTGGGCGACGGGGTGAACGACGCACCGGCGCTCGCCGCCGCCCACGTGGGCGTCGCCATGGGGGCCGCCGGCACCGATGTCGCCCTGGAAACGGCCGATGTGGCCCTCATGAGCGACAACTTGGCGCGCCTGCCCTACCTCATCCGCTTCAGCCGCCGCACCTGGGGTGTGGTGCTGCAAAACCTGGCGCTGTCCGTGGTGGTGATCGGCTCGCTCATCGCCGGCGCGGTGAGCGGTTATTTCACCCTGCCGGTCGCGGTCCTCGCGCACGAGATCAGCGAGTTCGTGGTGATCGCAAGCGGCCTGCGCATGCTCAGGACCTGAACTGTTCTTGTTTTTTCACTAAGGAGTAAACGCATGAGCACCACCCAGTACGGTTTTGGCAAGACAGTCGCCTCGTCGTTCGACGCAGCAATCGAGAAGGTCATCCAGGAACTGCAGAAGGAAGGCTTCGGCGTGCTCACGGACATCGACGTGGCGGCGACCCTGAAGAAGAAGCTCAATCAGGATATGCCGCCCTACCGAATCCTCGGCGCGTGCAATCCGCCGCTGGCGCACCGGGCGCTCGTCGCCGAGCCCTCGATCGGCCTCCTGCTGCCCTGTAACGTGGTGGTGCGCCAGGACGATGCGGGCAAGGTGCAGGTGGAATTCATGGATCCAAACGCAGTGCTGGATCTGGTGAACAAGGCGGAAGTGCATCAATTGGCCGGCGAGGTTAGGCAAAAGCTGGAGCGGGTCATGCAGGCCCTGTAAGAGTGAAGACATCATGCAGATAGGCAAAGGGGCTTCGATCCTGGCGCTGGGCGCAGCCGTTGCGGCGTGCCTGGCTGCCCCGATTGCGGCATCCGCAGGCGAGCTTGCTTCCAGCGAACCGACGATCCTGGCTGGTGGGATGGGGATGATGGGTGGAATGGGCATGCACCGGAACATGATGCAACGGATGATGGGGGGCACGCTGCCTCCCGGGATGGACCCCGCCCGCCTGCCCGAGTCCGATTCGTCAGGGGCGCGCCTGCTGCAGCAGTTCTGCATGCAATGTCACAACCTGCCGGGTCCAGGCCTGCATACCGCCTCGGAATGGCCCCAGGTGCTGGGCCGGATGAACATGCGCATGCAGATGATGGGAGGGATGATGGGCGTTGCGGCTCCCGATCCGGTGCAGTTGGAGATCCTGCTGGGATATTTGCAGAGGCATGCCCAGAAGCCCATCGATGCAGGCGAATTTCCGGACCTGAACACACGGGAGGGTCGGGCATTTAGCGCGACGTGCGTCCAATGCCACGCGCTGCCGGATCCGCGGCAACACATCGCGCGGGAGTGGCCGGCGGTGGTCGGCCGGATGCGCAGCAACATGACCGCGATGGGGAAAATCGTCCCGGACGAGACGACGACTAACGAGATCGTCGATTTTTTGCAGCGGCACAGCGCGGACCAAAAATAGCGTGTGCGGCGGAACCAAGCTCTGGAGATCTGCACGATGTGGGAATACGGCATGGGTTGGGGATGGGGGTGGTTCGGCATGATTCTGTTTTGGCTGGTGCCGATCCTGCTCATCGCGCTGGGGCTCAAATATTTTTTCGGGGACGGTATCCGTCGTCCGAACCCGGGCGCCCGCGATGGCAGGCAAGGAGCGCTGGACGTGCTGGAAGAACGATATGCTCGGGGAGAAATCGATCGCGAGGAATTTATCGAGAAACGCGACGACTTGAAGCGTGGCTAGGTGCCCATGCTTGCGTGGGCGTTACGTGTCACTGGATCACCGAAGGAGAAACAGCATGAAAAAGATCGTGTTGGCTGGACTAACAGTGCTTTCGCTCACGGCCCCCGCGGCTTTTGCGCAGCAAGCGCTATACCCTTGCCAGGGCTATGGGTGCGGAATGATGATGGGTCCTGGAATGATGGGTGGCTATGGCATGGGTCCTGGAATGATGGGTGGCTATGGCATGGGACCCGGAATGATGGGCGGCTATGGCATGGGTCCTGGAATGATGGGCGGCTATGGCATGGGACCCGGAATGATGGGTGGCTATGGCATGGGTCCTGGAATGATGGGTGGCTATGGATATGGAGGTCCTTATTCCGGGGGACCCGACCTGACGAAGGAGCAGGCTGAAAAGATCGACAAGATTCGCGACGATCTCGCCAAAAAAGAAGCGCCCCTGATGCAGCAGATTTTCGAGGAAAGACGAAAGCTGCAGGACATGTATTCCTCCGGCGCGGACCCCGCCGCGCTCGACCAGGCGTACCGGAAAACCACCGACCTCGAGCGTCAGGTCTTCAATGCCCGGGCCGATGCGCAGAAACGGATGAACGCCGTTCTGACCAAGGAACAGCGGGAAAGGATGCAGCGCATGCAGCGCGGCTACGGTTACGGCCACGACATGTGGGATTGGGATTAAGCCAGGGCGCCTTGGACGGTCCGGGTGTTGAAGGGTTGGTCCCCTACCTCACCCGGATCGCGCATCACTTAAACGAGGATGCCATAAGAGTGCCAAGCTATTCCCCTACGCCACAGTGGGCAATCAAGAAAACAGCCACACAAAGAACGCAAGCAGATAAGATAGCAACATGCATCCCGCAGCCGCACGCCGACTCCTGTATTTCCTGCTGGTCACCTTGCTGATCAATGCGGCCGGCTGGACGTTCAACCGCGCCGCGGTGGCCGATGCGTTTTTCGCCGGGCAAGAAACCGGCCCGGCGGAGATGATGCAGCCATCCCTGCAAGCGGGCCATGGTCATGGCGAGTTTCCTAAAGCCAAGGCGGTATGTACCCACTGGTGCCACGAAGTGGGGCATTTCCTCGGGCTGTTCGGCCAGGCGCCAAGCTTGTCTTCAGAGCCCGTCGAAGGCTACTCCTCCCACAACTCCCGGTTCATTCCCGAACCTGCCCACGAAGGCCTTTTCCGGCCGCCGCGACTCATCTCCTAGTTTCCAAACGCATTGATTTTTGTGTTGCGAAGACGCATCCGCCTTCGGCTGGGTGTCGTGTTCGCCTTGGAAAGGAATGAGCATGAGGTTTTCATTTTTATGCCGCAACGCCCGGAGCGGGTTGCGGCCGGTGTGCCGTGCAGCCGCGGCATCGTTGGTCTGGTTTTTATTGTCCCCCGTCGCGTTTGCAGACCCCGCGGCATTGACCCTGGAGGGTGCGTGGCAGCGCGCCGAGGAGGCCAACCCGACGCTGCGCGCGGCCCAGGCCGCCATCCCCGCAGCAGAAGGCGAGCTGCGCGATGCGCGCGCGCCGCTGTGGAACAACCCGCAGGTCTCCGTGGAGCGGCGCCGCAAGGAAGTCCCGCAGGTTTCGAATCCCACCCAAGTCAACCGCGAGTGGAACGTAGGGCTCGCCCAGACCTTCGAAATCGCGGGCCAGCAAGGCGACCGGCGGGCCGCAGCCGAGCAATCGCTGGCCGCGACCCGGCAGGTGATCGCGGAAACCCGGCGGCAGGTGCGCGCCGAAGTGGAGAGTCGTTTCGTGCGGGTGCTGAGCCTGCAGTCGCGCATCCAGACCGAGGAGTCGACGCTCAACCTCATCGAAGACGCCGCCAAAGCCGTCGGCAAGCGGGTCGCAGCGGGAGAGGACAGCCGGCTCGACGGCAACCTCGCCCGCGTGGAAGCGGAACGGGCGCGCAACCAAGTGGCGCTGCTGCATGAGCAACTCGTCCAGGCGCGCGCGGAGCTGGCCGCTTTGCTGCAACTGCCACCTGATGAGCTGCCGCAGGTACAGGGCGCCCTTGATCCGGCCGCCGTCCCCTACTCCCTGGAAGACCTGCTGAACGCTGCTGCAGGCCGGCCCGTCCTGCAGGCGCTAGGCCATCGGGAACAGGCGGCGAAGAGCCGCCTCGACCTTGAGCGCGCGACACGCTACCCGGACGTCACGGTTGGACTCAGCACCGGGCGGGAGGGGCCATTCGATGCCCGCGAAAAGATCGTCGGCTTGAGTGCTTCCCTGCCGCTTCCCCTGTTCCGCCGGAACGCGGGCGGCATCGGGCGGGCGACCACGGAACTCACCCAGACCCGGATCGAGCGCGAAGCCACGAACCGCGACGTGCGCGCCCAGGTAATCGCCCTGTGGGAACGATTCACCAACCTCAAAGTACGGGTAGATCGGCTCAAGGAATCGGTGCTGCCCAGCCTGCAGGAAAACCGGCGTCTCTCCGCCATTTCCTTTCGCGCAGGCGAAATCGGCCTGCTGCAACTGTTACTGGTCAACCGCCAGGTGCTGGACGGGCAGCGCGACCTGCTCGACGCCCGCACCGACTTGCGCCTGACCCAAGTGGCGCTGGAGGCGGCGGCGGGCTGGCAGTCCACGCCCGCCACGCGCTGAACAAGACATTCAAGAATTCAGGAACTCATGACATGGAAAACTCACACAGCCAACAAAGACGCGGCCTGAAACAACTGGCATCGCTGCTCCTGGCCGGCAGCCTGTCGGCAACTTTACTTGCAGGGTGCGGCGACAAACCGGCACCGGAGAAAAACGTCTCCGGAAAAACGGAACCCGCAAACCAGGGCGCGCAAGAATCCCCGTCAGAAAAACCGGGAGAAAAATCCGCCGGGAAACTGCTCGATCTGAGTGACGCGGAGATCCATCAAGCGGGCATCAAGGTACAGAAACTGGAGCTCCAGGAAAAGGCCGACCAGATCGTGGTCACCGCCACCATCCAGGCCAACCAGGACAGGCTTGCTCGTGTTGCCCCGCGGGTGCCGGGTCGCATCATCAAGGTGAATGCCAGCCTGGGCAACCGGGTGAAACCGGGCCAGGCACTGGCGATGCTCGACAGCATCGATTTGGGCGAGGCGCGCTCGGCCTATCTGCAGGCGGCGAGCGAGGCGGCGGTGGCGCAGGCCGGCTTCGCGCGCGCCCAGCGGCTGAATGCCGACAGCATCATCCCCGAGAAGGACTATCTGCGCGCCCGCGCCGAGCACGAAAAAGCACGGGCCGCATTGCGTGCCGCCGCCGACAGGCTGCGCATGATGGGCGTCAACCCGGAAAACCTCTCCGGTTCCGTCTTCCCGCTTACCGCGCCCTTCGCCGGCACGATCATCGAGAAGAAAGCGGTACTCGGCGAACTCGCCCCGCCCGACCAGTCGCTGTTTACCGTGGCCGACCTTTCCACGCTGTGGATCGAGGCCGACCTGTTCGAGAAAGATCTGGCCAAGATCAGGCCGGGCATGCAGGCGAGCGTCACCGTATCAGCCTATCCGGGCGAGGTATTCAAAGGCCGCCTCACCTATATCAGCAGCGTGGTGGACAAGGACAGCCGCACCGTGAAGGCACGGGTGGAGGTACCGAATCCTGACGGCCGCCTCAAGCCTGAAATGTTCGCGACGGCCGCGATCCAGACCGGCTCGGGCGCGAAAGCGCTGCTGCTGCCGGAGGATGCGGTGCTGCTGGTGCAAGGCCAGCCGACCGTATTCGTGGCCGAAAATGGCGGCTTCGTGCCGCGCGCAGTGGAAGTTGGCGAGCGCATCCAGGGCCGGATCGTAATCAGGTCCGGTGTCGCGGCTGGCGAGTCGGTCGTGACCAGCGGCGCCTACGCGCTCAAAGCCCGTCTGCTCAAGTCGCAAATCGGCGACGCGGATTGAGGGGGCGGCCATGTTGAACAAAATTGTCGATCTCTCCCTGCGCTACAAGGTACTGGTGCTGGTGGCCTTTCTGCTGGTGGTGATGCTGGGCGTGAAGGCCTGGCGCGAAGTGCCGGTGGACGCCTTCCCCGACGTGACGCCGGTGCAGGTGAACATCTACACGGAGGCGCCTGGGCTGGCGGCCGAGGATGTGGAGAAGCTGCTCACCTTTCCGGTGGAAGGCGTGATGGCCGGTCTGCCGGGGGTGGAGGAAATCCGCTCGGTGTCGCTGTTCGGGTTGTCCTATGTCAGCGTGTATTTCAAGGACGACGTGGACATCTATTTCGCCCGCCGTCTGGTAAGCGAGAAGCTGCAGGAAGCCAAGGGCCGCATCCCGGAAGGCTACGGCGAACCGGTGCTGGGCGCCAACAGTTCCGGCCTGGGCCAGGTGTTCTGGTACACCGTCGAATCGGCCGACAAGAAACTTTCCGGGATGGACCTGCGCACCCTGCAGGACTGGAGCGTGCGGCTGGTGCTGCGCACCGCGCCCGGGGTGGACGATGTGACGTCCTGGGGCGGCGACGAGAAGCAGTACCAGGTGCTGATCGATCCGCGACGGCTGATCAAGTACGGGCTGACCTTCAAGGAAGTGATGGAGTCCCTGACCGCCAACAACCGTCAGGTGGGCGGGCAATACGTCGACCTGGGCCAGGAGCAGTATCTGGTGCGCGGACTGGGTCTGGTGGCCAACACCCAGGACATCGGCAGCATCGTCGTTGCCGAAAGGGAAGGCACGCCCGTCTATGTGCGCGACGTGGCCGAGGTCAAGGAAGCGCCTTCATTGCGCAGTGGCGCGGTCACCAAGGATGGTGGTGAAGTCGTGCTCGGCATGGCCCTGCAGCGCATCGGCGAGAACGCCAAGAACGTGGTGGACGCTGTCAAAGAGAAACTCAAGACCGTGCAGCAGGCCCTGCCCGCGGGGGTGACGATCAATCCGATCTACGACCGCACCGAACTGGTGGAGAAGGCGGTCAAGACCGCCGAGAGCGCCCTCGTCGAAGGCTCCATCCTGGTGGCGATCATCCTGTTCCTGTTCCTGGGCGAGGTGCGCTCCGCGATCGTGGTGATCCTGGCGCTGCCGCTGGCGATGCTGATCAGCTTCATCCTGATGCAGCAATGGGGGCTGTCGGCCAACCTGATGTCGCTCGCCGGGCTGGCGGTGGGCATCGGCATGATGGTGGACGGCGCCGTGGTGATGGTGGAAAACGGCTTCCGCCTGCTCTCCCACAAGGTCGGGCAGACGGTCAACAAGACCCACGTGATCCTGGAAGCGGCGCGCGAAGTGATCAACCCCACCGCCTTCGCCATCCTCATCATCATCGTGGTGTTCCTGCCGCTGTTTTCCTTGACCGGGCTGGAGGGCAAGCTGTTCAAACCCATGGCGCTCACCATCACCTTCGCCATGATCGGCTCGCTGGTGCTCACCATGACTTTGGTGCCTGTTCTCAGTTCGCTGATCCTCAAGCCCAAGGAGGAGAAGGACACCTTCGTGGTGCGCTGGGCCAAGCAGCTTTATCTCCCGCTGCTGGACTGGGCGCTGGAGAATAAGCGCAAGGTCATTGGCGGCGCGGCAGCCCTGTTGATCGGAACGTTCGCGCTGTTTCCCTTCCTCGGCAAGGAGTTCATGCCAACCCTGCAGGAAGGCGGCATCATGTTCCGCGTCACCAGTATCCCGTCCACCTCGCTGGACGAGTCGATCCGCATCTCCGAAGGTATCGAAACCGCGCTCAAGCGTTTCCCGGAGGTGAAATCGGCCGTCGCCATGATCGGGCGCGCGGAGAAAGGCGAAACTGCAGACGTCAACTACATGGAAATCCTGGTCGACCTCAAGCCGCGCGAGCAATGGCCTGAGCCGATTTCCTTTCCCGAGTTGACGCAGGAGATGCAGGCAGCGCTGGAGAAGCGGGTGCCGACCGCCGTCATCGCCGCCACGCAGCCGATCCAGATGCGCGTCGAGGAGCTCATTTCCGGGGTGCGCGCCACGCTGGCGCTGAAACTCTATGGCGAGGACCTGGCCACGCTGGACCGGCTGTCCGCCGAGCTCAAATCCACCCTGGAAAAAGTGCCCGGCGTGGCCGATTTGGCGCTGGAAGCCAACAAGGGCAAGCCGCAGATGGTGATAAAGGTCAACCGCGAAGCGGCGGCGCGCCTGGGGCTCAACGCCGACGACATCCTGGAGGTGGTGCAGGCCGGCATCGGCGGCAAGGCCGTGTCCACCCTGATCGACGGCGTCAAGCGCTTCGACATCCAGGTCTGGCTCGCGCCCGATTTCCGCAACAGCGTGGAAGCCATCGGCAACATCCCGATCCGCACCCGCGCGGGCGCGCTGGTGCCGTTGTCCGCAGTGGCCACGGTGGAACTGGACGAAGGCTATTCCTTCGTGCGGCGCGAGCAGTTGCAACGCTATGCCGTGATCCAGATGGACGTCAAAGGACGCGACGTGGACAGCTTCGTGAAGGAGGCGCAGGCGCGCATCCAACGCGAAGTGAAGATGCCGGCCGGCTACTGGGTCGAGTGGGGCGGCGCCTTCGAGAACCAGCAGCGCGCCATGGCCAAACTGGCCGTGATCGTGCCGCTTACCATCGGGCTGATCTTCATCCTGCTCTACACCGCGTTCAATTCGCTCACCTACGCCACGCTCATCATCGCCAACGTGCCGTTCGCCACCATCGGCGGTGTGATCGGGCTGTTCGTCACCGGGCAGTACTTGTCGGTGCCCTCGGCGATCGGCTTCATCGCGGTGTTCGGGGTGGCGATGCTGAACGGCATCGTGCTGGTGTCCTTCCTCAACGACCAGCGACGACAGGGACTCTCAATCAGAGAAGCTGTCAAGCAAGGCGCCGCACTGCGTCTGCGGCCGGTGCTGATGACAGCCTCCATCGCCATCTTCGGCCTGGTGCCGATGCTGCTGTCCAGCGGCGTCGGCGCGGAGACCCAGCGGCCGCTGGCGACGGTGGTGGTGGGCGGGCTGTTCACCTCGACCGCGCTGACCCTGCTGTTGCTGCCGTTGATGTACGAATGGGTGGAACAACGCCGCGAACGCAAACAAGCAAAGTAAACCGGAAACGTGCGGCCTGAAGAGGCCGCACGCAATCATCAGACAGGAGAAAACGCATGAAAGAAATCAAGGCCTACGTCCACAACCACCGTATCGGCGACGTGATTCGCGCCCTCAAGGACTCGGGGCTATGCAATGCGAACGCCGGTTGCCGCAATCTTACCGTCATCCCGGTGCAAAGCCTGCTGAAGGCGGTGGACGCAAGGGAGCAGCACTACTCCATCGAACTGGCCGAAGAGGTCATTTACGAATCCAAGCTGGAACTGATCTGTGAAGACCATCAGGTGGACGAACTGGTGGGCATCATCGCGCGCACCGCCCGCACTGGCCAGGCCGATCCGGGGTGGATATTCGTGATCGACGTTGTCAGGGCAATCCCTGTCGCGGCAATGTAATGAGCGAACCTGGTTTCCGGTCATGGCCTGTGCCCACGTCCTGAACCCGGAAAGCGATATCGAATTTCTATCTCAATCAACTAATGAAGGAGTAAATCATGGGATTCCTTGAACGCATGCTCGGTAATTTGATAGGAGGCCATCACGGCGGCTACCGGGGCGGCCATCACGGCGGTTCCAGGCATGGGGGCTTTGGGGGTGATCCAGGCTATCCGCAGGGCACAGGCCCAGGCGGCGGCAATGCGGGCAATCCCTGCCCAAAGTGCGGCAGCGCCAATGCGAACGATGCGCGCTTCTGCCGGCAATGCGGCGCTTCCCTGGCGGCCGCCGAATGTTCCGGTTGCGGCGCGGAACTCGCAGCCGATGCCAGGTTCTGCGGCCAGTGCGGCAAACTCCGGCAGTAACGCAGCACATATCCCGCTGTGGATCGTTTGATTCTTGAGGAGCGGCGACATGGCCGAAAAACTTGAACTGGAGCTGTCCCTGGTCTTGCCGGAAATTCCTGACGAGCGCGACGCCTGCGTGGGGCGGCTGACCAATTTACTGCAAGCCGAGGGCCTGGAAAAAGTACACTTGGTCCATGAAGACGGCGGCGCCCGCCTGTGCCTGCACTACGACCCGCAGCAGTTCAGCGTGGGTCGGGTACGCGAACTGGCGCAGGCGTCCGGCGCGAAGATCAGTGACCGGTTTCGCCACGAGAGCCTGCGCATCGACGGCATGGATTGCCCCACCTGCGCTGTCGTGATCGAGCATGCCTTGCAACGCACGGACGGCGTGCTGGAGGCTTCGGTGAGCTACGCCGCCGAACGCCTGCGGCTGGAATTCGACAGCGAGAAAATTGCGCGCCCGGCGATCGTCCGGCGCATCCAGGCGCTCGGCTATGCCGTGCTGGAGGAGACAGGCCATGAGGCCGGTTGGTTCGTCGAGCATCGCGAGCTGATCTTCAGCTGCGTAGCCGGCCTGTTGTTGCTGGCCGGCTGGCTCACGGGTCTCGCCGGTGCACCGCACACGCTCTCGCTCGGGCTGTTGCTGGGTGCCTACGCGGCGGGCGGCTTCTACACCCTGCGCGACGCCTGGCAGAGCATGAAGAGCCGCAGCTTCGATATCGACATCCTGATGATCGTCGCGGCAGCCGGAGCGGCGGCGCTCGGTGCCTGGGAAGAAGGCGCGCTGCTGCTGTTCCTGTTCAGTCTGGGGCACGCCTTGGAGCACATGGCCATGGACCGTGCCCGCAAGGCCATCGAGGCACTGGCGAAGCTCGCGCCCAAGACCGCCATCGTGCAGCGGGACGGTGCGGAGGCCGAAGTGCGGGTCGAAGCGCTGCTGCGTGGCGACCGGGTAGTCGTCAAACCCGGGCAGCGCATTCCCGCCGACGGCCAGGTGGCCTCGGGCAACTCGGCGGTGGACCAGTCCCCGGTCACCGGCGAATCCATGCCGGTGGACAAGCAGCCGGGCGACAAGGTGTTCGCCGGCACGGTCAACGGCGAGGGTGCGCTTGTGGTCGAGGTGACCCGACTGGCGCGCGAGAGCACGCTGGCGCGCATGGTCACGATGGTGGCCGAGGCGCAGACGCAGAAATCCCCCACCCAGCGCTTCACCGACCGCTTCGAGCGCATCTTCGTGCCATTGGTGCTGGCGGGCGCCGCGCTGCTCATCGTGCTGCCGCCGCTGTTCGGCTTCCCCTTCGCCGAATCGTTTTACCGCGCCATGGCGGTGCTGGTGGCGGCGTCCCCCTGCGCGCTGGCCATCGCCACCCCGTCGGCGGTGCTGTCCGGCATCGCCCGCGCCGCGGCCGGCGGCGTGCTGATCAAGGGCGGCGCCCATCTGGAAAATCTCGGCGTGCTGACGGCCGTCGCCTTCGACAAGACCGGCACCTTGACCATCGGCAAGCCCAAGGTGACCGACGTCGTCGCCGTCAGCGGGAGCGCGGATGAATTGCTGAAAATCGCCGCCGCCGTGGAAAGCCGCAGCGCCCATCCGCTGGCGCAGGCGGTGGTGACGGAGGCGAAGCGGCGGGGTTTGAGTTGGGGCGAAGCCGGCGAGGTCGAAGCCGTGACCGGAAAAGGATTACGCGCCGAATTCGACGGAAAAAAGGTGATCGTCGGCAACGCCGGGTTGTTCGACGGAGAACCCATCCCCGGGGTGATTCTTCAGCATGTCGAACGTCTCGGCACCAAAGGCAAAACCATCATGCTAATCCAGGCCGACGGTCAGTTCCTCGGCATCGTAGCCTTGGCCGACACGCCGCGCCCAGGCGTGCGCGAGGTCCTGGCGCGCCTGCACCGGATCGGCGTCCGCAAGACCATCATGCTCACCGGTGACAACGAAAGCGTAGGCCGGGCCATCGCCGATGCGGTGGGTCTGGACGAAGTGCACGCAGGACTGCTGCCGGAAGACAAGGTCACGGCCATGGAGGAACTCGGGCAGCGCTACGGGCGGGTAGCCATGGTCGGCGACGGGGTCAACGACGCCCCGGCCATGGCACGCGCCACGGTCGGCATCGCCATGGGCGGCGCCGGCACCGACGTGGCGCTGGAAACCGCAGACGTGGCGCTGATGGCCGACGATCTCTCCAGGCTGCCCTTCGCCGTGGCCCTGAGCCGCGCATCGCGGCGCATCATCCGGCAGAACCTGTTCGTCTCGCTGGGCGTGGTGGCGCTGCTGATTCCCGCCACCCTGTTCGGCTGGGCCGGGATTGGTTTGGCGGTACTGATCCATGAGGGATCGACCATCGTCGTGGTGATCAATGCCTTGCGTCTGTTGGCCTACGAGGATCAGGCGGATTGATTCGTTGATGCCCGTCGGCGATCACCAGACGAAAAACTGCGTGCTCCAAGCGGCAAGCGGAAAAGCTGCGGCCACCAATATTCCCAACGCGCCCGCGGCGCCGTTACGCTTCGCCAGACGCCATGCAAGATTCGCACTCCAGATGGCGGAGAGCACCAGCAGCGCCATACGCGCGTCATTGGCCCAAGGCAGGATCACCCTTTCGCCAGCCAGCTGGGAGGTTGTAAGCTGGCTCAAGCCCACGAAAACGCTCGTCCCGGCGAACGGGATGAGTGCATGGGCTAGCCGCTGCCAAGGCACTCCAGTCAGCATGCCGGCCAGCTTGAGCCAGCCCCACACCCAGCCGCCGACGACGAGCGTTTCGGCGGCGATGTAGGCGAGCAGGATGCCGCCGTCCAGCCAGGTGAAGACGTCGTTCGCCTCCGGGTAGTAGGTGAACAGCCACCAGTGTCCTGCCTCGTTGAGCGGCCACCAGACCTCGTGGTCTACCAGCCACCCTGCCGCAGCCTGTTTCGCGGCCACCAGCCAGGGAGAAGCGCTCCACTGGAAGGCTCCGAGCGCCACGCCCAGCATGCCGAAGACCAGCAAGCGCGCAGGCCAATCGTTCATCTCCCTGGCCTTGTTTCCGGGGACGCTGGGATGGCCGAGTATTTCGGCATTGGGCGAACGCAGGGCGAGTTGCACCGCGTTCCGTTCCCCGGCGCAGCGGCCGCACGCATGGCAGGCCGAGGCGCTTTCCATGCGCCGGATGTTGATCAGCGGGGCGCAGTTGATAACATGCTGGCGGCTGGTGCGATGGCCGGCAGGCGCCGCGTCCCAGGCGGATTGATCGACCTTGAAGTGGACGGGTGCGATCTTCGCCAACAGGCCGAACACGCCGGAAACGGGGCACAGATGCTTGCACCAGACCCGTTTCTCGCGTCCCCAGATCAGCCCCACGGCAATGGCCGCGATGGTCGAGCCGCCCAGGATAAGCAGGGCGGGCTTCGGGTATTCGTAAACGCTGGTCATCTGCCCGAACACGGTGGTCATGACGAAGGCCACGAACGGCCACCCTCCCCACTTCATCCAGCGCGGGATGCCGCGCCCCAGGCCGAACCGGGAAACCCACTCGGTAAGCGCACCCTCCGGGCACAACACTCCGCACCACACCCGGCCCAGTGCCATGATGGAAAGAATGACGAAGGGCCACCAGATGCCCCAGAACGCGAACTGCGCGAAGCGGGTCAGGTTGTTCCAGATATGGGCCTGGTCCGGCGGCAGGGGCAGAAAAGCCGGCACGGCCACCAGCATGAGATAGCCCAGCACCACGAGCCATTGCGCAACGATGATGGCGTTGCGGTAGCGTCGCATGGCGAGCCCCAGACGGGCGAGCCGGCCGGTGCCGGGGCCAGAGGCCGCGATTTGCCCTGTCGCTGCATTCATGCCTTGCGCCTCATCGGTTTCAATTTGAGTAGCACGCCAAGGGCAAGTGCCCAGTAGACCGCGAGCAATGCGTAGGCCATGCCCGATGGCGCCGCCCGGTAACCGGTGAAGGCGGCCACGAGCCCGCCTGCCCGGGTACTGTCGTCCAGCAGGAATGCCGTGTTCCACAGCGGATCTGCCAGCGGCGGCAGCGCTTCCAGCCCGACGAGTTTTTCCGCACCGTCCACCAGCAGCGCCCCGCCAAGCAGCAGGAGCATCACTTCCGTGACGCGGAAAAAGGCGCGCCACGAAACAAACCGGCTGCCGCGGGAAAGCAGCCAATAGGCAGCCAAGGCGAGCAGGAAACCGGTCGCGCTACCCAGGGCAATGTCGGCATTCGCGCTGCCCTTGACCGCGCCGTAGAGGAACACCACCGTCTCCGCGCCTTCGCGTCCCACCGCCACCGCAGCCAGGACCGCAATGCCCAGCCAGTTGGCCCGATCGGCGGCACTTTCCATGCCGGCTTCCAGTTCCTTTTTCAGACCGGCGCCGTGGCGGCGCATCCACCAGACCATCTGGAAAATTAGGCCACAGGCGACGAGCGGCATGACAGCCTGAAACCATTCGAGCGCATTTGCCGACACCCACGACTGGATGTCCATGATCGTTACGGCTAGGAACAGGGCAAGCCCCAGGCCTGCCGCGATTCCGCCCCACAGCCAGGGAAAGCCGGCGCGGGCGTCGGGACGGGCGCTGAGCCATCCGTGCAGAATGCCGATCACCAGCATCGCTTCGATGGTTTCCCGCCAGACGATGAAAAGCGCATTACCCATATGCCACTCCTTTTATTTCACGACGATGCGGCTACGTCCGGTGTCGGGATGGAATTCGTCAAAAAAGTCATACTCGCCGGGCTTCAACGGGGCGATCACCACAAAGGATTCGGCGCCAGGCGCGAGTACCTTCTCTTTCCTCAGTTGCAGGCTCTCGAACTCGATCGCGTCGCGTCCTTCATTGCGCACCACAATCTTGAAGCGCACCCCGGCAGGCACGTTAAGGATGTTGGGGATCAGCCGCCCGTTCTTGGCCACCACGGTATAGGCGGGCAATTCCGCCGCGCCCGCTTGCGCAGGTGCGAGCAGAAAAACCGCCGCCGCGAGGGCGGCGGAAACGAGGCCAACGAACGCAGAAAAACGCAATGTCATGCTGTTCACGTGATGCCCTTAATATGAAAGTTGAGCACGCAATCCCAGCACCATGGCGTTGCTGGCGGCCGGGTTGGCGCCCATTCTCCAAACGTACTGAAAATCGGGGGAAAGCTCGAACTGGTTAGTGATGTGGTAGCGATAGTAGATTTCAGCCACCCTTTCCGCGCCGCTGGGGGTGAAGTTGATATTGTCGGTGAAGGTGGAGGCATCGGCCGGGTTATCGTTGCCAAGCAGATCCCGGGTGCCGCCGGCAGCATGGTAATCGTCGCTCGCCTGCAGCCAGCCAGCGGCCACCCCGATGGCGTCGGCGCCCCGATCCCAGTAGGAACCGTTGAACTCGGCTCCCAAGGTGAGGGCGCGGTCGAAGGGCACCTTGCCCTTGGCCATCTGGCCGTAACGTCCGAACAGGGTCACGCCGTCGCCCAAACGCTGGTCGGCGGAAATGCCCCAGCCGCCTTGCGATGCGGTGGAGCCGTCTAGCTCCGTGCCCTGCCCCTGTTGCCAGGCATACAGGCGGTAGTTGCCGGTCAGGCCGTCGAAGAACCTGAGCGAGGTCTCCGCCTGGGCCATGATCAGCGGGGATGAAAAGAAACGCTGGTAATTGGCGCCCACGCCGGTGCCGAACACGCCAAGGGACACGCGCCAGGTTTGGGGCTTGCGGGTCTCGTTCAGATAAGAAGCCACGAAGCCCGGCTGGAAGCCGTTGGCATCCACGCCGACCTGTCTGCCCGCGTCCAGCAGCGGGTTGTGCACGAAAATGGAATTCAGGAACTGGCGGCTTTCGTCGTTGGCACCGGCATTCCGGTCGAAGAAGCCGAAGATATCCATCTTGCCGAAGGTGAGCTCAAGGGTTTCGCGGGAGCGCGGCTTGAAGCCGCCAAAAGGCAGCGGGATAGCGGCCTGGTACCAGGCCTGGCCGAGAATCGCCACGGAGTCGTCCGGGCTGGCGCCGCTGGCGCGGAATGCCACGGCATTGGGCGCGCTGGCAAAGGCGCCCAGGTTGGCGAAGGGGCTATTGAGACCCAGCCCTTGGCCCATGCGGAAATGGGCGAATATCTTTTGATCCACGTTGCCGAAGGGCTCCAGCGGCAGTTCGGCGGTGACATCGGCACGATAGTTGAGCTGGCTGTTGCCGTCAGCGGTACCCTTGGGCAGGCCGGATGGCATCTGCGCCACGGTGGTCAGGCTCGCCCCGACTTTCAGCCCTTCCAGGCCTTCGGTTCGCTTGACCGCTTTCCTGGTTTCCAGCACGTCCTTCTCCGCCGCCTTCAGACGCGAGGTCAGATCGGGTTCATACTGGCTGATCTCGTCGCTATCCAGCGCCTTGTTCACTTGTTCCTGGGCCTGTTCCAGGGATTGCACACGCTTCTCGATGTCGGCTGGCACCTTGGCAGCGTGGTCGGCCTGGATTTGCTTCTCCAGTTCGGCATTGCGTTTTTCGAGATTATCCAGGCGCTCGTTGAGCTTCTGGATAAGCTTCGTCAAGTCGGCCTCCGAAGAGGCGGCATGGGCCGGCAGCGCGGCAAACAGCGCAGCGGCGAGCGCCAAAGGTTTCATGGCAAAAGAATGCGACACGCTTAGTACCCGCCCTTCTTGCCGATGCCGACATAGGTGAAGTCGTACTCCACCTCGAAGGGCCTGAACCAGGGGCGCACGCCAGTAAGGCGGTCGATGTGGCGACCGAAATGCGAACCGGCAGAAGGCGGATAGATGGTGTACTTGACATGATATTTGCCCGGCCCCATGAGCTTCACGTTGTCGCCGTAATGCGGGCCGTCGTTGGCCACCATGGGCATGAAATCGCCGCTGATTTTTTCGTTACCGCCCTGCTTGGTGACTTCGTACTTGACCGTCAAATAGGGCATCCATGCACCTTCGTCAAAGCCGTTGGGGTTGTTGGCCAGGGCATGGATGTCAGCTTCCAGGTGCACGTCGGAATCCTTGGCCGGGCGCATCATGCCTTCCGGTTCCATTTCGACTGGTTGCAGATAGACGGCGCCGAGTTCCATTCCATTGCGCTGCTGAGGCGTGCCGATCGGGTATTCCACGGCCAGGGCGGTCGCCGGGAGGATGGCCGTCAATGCAGCCAGAGCAATGGGGGCAACGAGGTTACGAAAATGCATGGGGTTTCTCCCTATTCCAAGGTTCAGTAAACGTTGGCTTGCTACAGGGGTAAGAGAAACCCGTTGGCTGGCTGATCGGATTATTTCGTCAGAATTAGTTTGCCGTGGCGTGTGATCCTTAGGACATAGCGCTCGTTGTCATGCTCGATCACCAATGCGCGCGATCCCTGGAACAACATCTCCGAAGAGATGGACTCCGGCTGTCGGTCCGCCTTGCTTTGGCTAGATTCTGGCGCGCTTTGTGTGATGCGACTATTCTGCATCAGTAAACTATAACAGGAATGATTCGTGTTTGCAACAATAGGCATGTGAAGTTTGAGATAGCGATCAAACATGATGTGCGCGATGGAGGTGAAGAAGACAAAGGCTCTGGAGATCCCGGAGCAGACCGAGAGCCAGATAGACTCCGTGAAGGACTTCGTACGGCCGCATTCCGGCAAGATGCCGTATGCATCTATTCAGCCATTAACGGCTGCCTGGCAATAGGAACGACGACGCGAAGCCGCGTGTCCGGGAAAGCGCCGAATATACTCAAGACTGGGACGGCAACGTCGCTCCCATCACCGGCATGTCATAGGTGGAAAGGACATAGAACTCGCTGTGGTGGATTTCGACCGGCTCCGGATCATCAGTGAAGAAAAGCGAGGCGGCGGCCTCGCGCTCGTCAAGGCGATCGCGCACGCCCATGGCGGAAGACTGGAACTGACCGATACGCCTGGAGGTCGGCTGGCCGTACGGCTCAGCCTGCCTCTCACCTGAACCCAGGAGTTGGCGGTCTGCCTTCTGGGCTGACATTCGGAATGCTGCCCTTTTCATTTTTGTACCAGTTTGTCCATCACCAAGCTATGGACCATGCGGGCCACAATCTTCCTTTCCGCCGCAGACAGCTTATGAAAATCCACCAAGAAGTCATGCTCGAATTTCGAGCGGGTAGAGGATGGCTTGGTGTGACCATTCCCGAAGGTGAGCCACTCGGGCGATTCCCCAAGAGTTTTTGACATTTGAAGCAGTGTGGAATGGCGTAATGACTTGATCTTTCCGTTTTCAAGGTTGCACAGCAGAGACGGAGAAACACCACATCGCCTGGCGAGTTCGGCTTGGCTCAGTCCTGCGCGAATCCTGGCGTCTTTGATTCGGTTAGCGAGCGCCATATCCTTCCGAATCGCCATGGTCTTCCTTTCTATATATAGCGTCAGCATGAGTCCTGTGGCAATACTTAGGTTTTCGCTTGCCGATAAACAGGATTCTTTATTTTTGGGGGGCGCGCACGACTAGATAGGGGACAGACGTTGACGGTAGACAAAAACCAATCCCGTCCTGTCCGACCGATCTTCAAGTCTGACGGTTCCACCCAGACGTTCGGCGATATTACGCACAATTGCCAGACCCAGGCCGCTTCCGCCATCATGGCTCCCGGGCACACGGTAATGTTCGTGTTCGCATGGCCTCATAACATATGGCTTCAAATCACATCGCTATAGATTTTTACAAGGTCTCGCCGAACAGCCAAGGCCCAAAAGGTTTAAGGTGCCTATCCATGGAATTGCGTAGTCGTACGCCCTGCTTCGCCGCAGCTGGTTGTTGATCGTGGCTTCGATAGTCAGCATATGTCTGTGAAACATCGTAACGCTTCAGTCGCTACCTTTTACCCTGGACTCGACCATGAATGACAACCCATCACAGCGAGCAACCGTTCACGAGCGTACCGTGCATGACGATTGTCGCGCCGAGGACGACAAGTTACCGCATCTACCGCCCAAAAACCCTCTTCGCCTCCGACGCACCATTCGACGCACTGAGTTGCGTCAAATGGTGCCGCTGGCCGACACGACAATCTACGATATGGAGAGACACGGAGAATTTCCGCGCCGCTTCAATCTGACGGCGCGCTGCGTGGTGTGGGACCTGGCCGAGGTGGAGGCCTGGATAGCCGCGCGGCGGCAGGCCTCAGACTCTGATCAACTGAAGCGGGCGCCCTCGCCCGATGTACGCCAACGCAAGCGTCGCCCTGTCAAAGCAAGGCCTGCGTCGTGAGCACCTTCATCGATGGCGGCAGCAAGGTCGGAGTGTGCGACTTGCCTGCGGTCCACGCGTCAATCATGTCGGCCCATTCCTGCAGCATGTGACGCCGCTGCTCGGCATATTCAGCCTTGTTGTAGACGCCTCGCGACGAGCGACCGTCTTCGTGTGCTAGGCACTTCTCGATCCAGTCGCTGTTGAAGCCGAGCTCGTTGAGGATGGTCGAACCCGTGCGCCGCAGGTCGTGCACGGTGAAGAGTTCCAGCGGCAGGCTGTTCGTTTTCGCGCGTTCGACTATTAGTTGCGTAACCCGGTTGAGTGTGGCGTTGGACATGCATTTGTCAGCGTCGTAGCGCGACGGAATCAGGTAGCGCGAACCGCCGGCACAGGTGCGCAGGGCGACCATGATATCGAGCGCCTGCTGCGACAAGTAGATGTTATGGGCTTTGGACGCTTTCATGCGTTCCTTCGGGATGCTCCATAGCGCCTTCTCAAAATCCACCTCGTCCCACGTCGCGTGGATCAACTCGCTCTTGCGCACCAGGGTGAGCAGAATCAGCCGCAGGCCGAGCTTGATGGTGGGGTACGACGCGACATGCTCCATCTGGGACAGCATGATGCGAATCTCGCTCGGCGACAGCGCGCGGTCCTTCGGAACGAAGGTGGCGATCGACGACGGGCCAACGTCGTCGGCGGGGTTGGCCACCTTCTCGCCATGCAGAATGGCAAAGCCATAGACCTGTTTAACGATATCGCGGACGTGGATCGCCGTGGCCGGCGCCCCCCTGCCCTTGACCTTGTTGCACAGCCCACGCAGGTCGTCGGCCGTAATCTCGGTCAGCAGCCGATTCTGGAAAACCGGCAGGATGTCGCGATCGAGGATGCTCTTGCGCATGGATCGCGTGCTGTCGGCCATGCGCGCCTCGGCGGCCCACCTGGCGGTAAATTCGCCGAAGGTCTTGGCCTCAGCAAGCCGGCGCTTCTGGCGCTGCTTCTCCTGCGAAGGCGACCGCCCTTCAACCACGGCACGCCTGGCCTCCAGGCAGCGCTCACGCGCCCTGGCCAGCGACAAGCCATCTGGCCCGTAGCGGCCGATCGTCAGAGTTTCGCGGCGCCCATTGAGGCGATAGTCGTAACGGAAGGTGACGGTGCCGACCGGTGAGACAGTCACGTACATGCCGTCCCGGTCGGCCACCTTGTATTGAGCGCTCTTGGGCTTGAGGTTCTTCAGTGCGGTATCGGTGAGCATCGGTGTTCTCCCTTGTGCGCAACGGTTTTACCGTCACAAACATTCAGAATGACAACCCGCCCGTAACCCGCATGAAATCTAGCTTTTCGCTTGATTTTTTACCGTCATGCGCCAAAACGGCTTGACGGTAGAAATTCTAATCCTTAGAGACCGCTTTTGGCTACCGTCAGATTGACCGACACTTTGCTCTGGTTACCAGCAATCGTTACCGATAGATGTCGTGACATATACTTATAATAATCAATAAGTTAATACAACTTCCCGATAGTCGCCGATAGCCCGTGAAGAAGCCTGGATTATTCCCATTCGATCGTCGCCGGCGGTTTTCCGCTGATGTCGTAAACGACGCGATTGATACCGCGCACTTCGTTGATGATGCGGTTGGAAACCTTGCCGAGCAGGGTATAGGGCAGTTCGGCCCAGTGGGCGGTCATGAAATCGCTGGTGACGACGGCGCGCAGGGCGACCACGTAATCGTAGGTACGGCCATCGCCCATCACGCCGACGGATTTGACCGGCAGGAACACGGCAAAGGCCTGGCTGGTTTTGTCATACCAGGATATTTCCCCGTCGCCATGGGCGCGCAGTTCTTCAATGAAGATGGCATCCGCGCGGCGCAAGAGATCGGCGAATTCGCGCCTGACCTCGCCGAGGATGCGCACGCCCAGACCCGGCCCGGGGAAGGGATGGCGGTAGACCATGTCGTGCGGCAGACCGAGCGCAATGCCCAGTTCGCGCACTTCGTCCTTGAACAGTTCGCGCAGCGGCTCCAGCAGTTTCAGGTGCAGCGTATCGGGCAGGCCGCCGACGTTGTGGTGGCTCTTGATGGTGTGCGCCTTCT
>Ga0209941_1000211_pt1 | contig 101498 bp, 86 predicted proteins | sample ThiBiot_300_plan_FD_183945 | JGI IMG/M metagenome (GOLD analysis project Ga0209941, IMG submission 183945) | Wastewater bioreactor microbial communities from Cape Town, South Africa - Thiocy_solids_1 (SPAdes) | ecosystem: Engineered > Bioremediation > Thiocyanate > Unclassified | place: South...
GTGTTTCGGCGATATCCAGCGCGAAGTCGGTGCCGCTCAGCACCGTGGGGTGACCGGGGTTGGTCAATGCCCAGACGTTCGAGGGACGCAGCAGGCCCAAACCGGCCACAGCGCCGCCGATGGCGACACCCTGGACGAAACGTCGCCGCGACAAATCTGCAGGGGGCGGGGAAAACAGGTTCATGGACTCTCTCCAGGGCAGGCGGTACCGATCATGCCGATACCGATCACAGCCGATTGCTGGCAATCATCGACACACGACGATCGCCAGCAAAGCTCATCAGAAACGAGGGAGAGTCAGACCGCCGGTGGTCGCAACGGAGGGGCGGTATTCAACGAGGGCGCGCTACGGGGCAGCGGCATGGCGTAACGGGCGGTGATCGCGGCCGAGACCAAAGCCACAGCCGGCTCGGGTGGCATGGTGGTGCTGCACATCGCTGCACAATTACAGGTGTGACCGGTCATGCCGCCGCAGCAACCTGCCTGATCGTCGCAACAGGGTCGGGCTGCCTTGTTGGCGGCTACGTGGTGATGACAGTGTTCACTGACCGCCGCAACCGTTGTGTGCATGGGATGGGAATGAGGCATTCCCGTCATGCCCATCGGTGCAGCGGCCAATGAGTTGATGACCAGCATCAGCCACGCCAGCATGCCCATCGCCCGGAGGCGACGTGAACGGGCGAGCTGACGCAGCGAGAAGGTCATATGGCGAGCATACCCGTGCGACCTGGCACCCTCAACTCTGGAGGTGGGTTCAGATGATTCACGGCTTGCTGAAGCCCATATGCAACGTGATCTTGTCTCCGGCTTTCAGGCTGGCCATGGCGGACGGTGGGAAATGCACCTTCAAAGCCATACCTTCGGTCGTCACATCGACCACACCGGTCTTTGCATCCGCCGCCGTCACGGTCGCTGGCATCTTGTGCATACCCATCATGTTGCCGTGCATACCCTTCATGTCCGAGTGCATGGCACCCATTTTGTCCATGCCGCTTGCGGGCGTGCTGTCCTGGGCCACGGCGATACCACTGAGGGCGAAAGCGAGGGCCAGAGAGCCAAACGTCGACAGTAGTGATTTGCGTGAAATCGTCATATCGCTGTCCCAACGATGAGTTGCCAGATGCAACGGTGCGATCGTGTGCCCATTCGTGTTAACGGAAGTTGAAATTCCTGCCGACAGTTCACTCTGCTTCGGACAATCTGCTTACACGGTCAAATAATCCTCACAGGCCACAATGAGTTCGCGTACCTCGGGCGCGTCGGCATCGGTACGGGCCAGAAGTATGGCGCGAAGCTGCGAAATCTGATCGTTATTGGGGATCAACTCCGACGGGCTTTCCCACATCCAGTCGACCACGATGGAGAGAAGTTTGGCGGCAGAAAGAGTGGCTACTTCATGCCGGGTCGGGACATACATGCCCGCACGGAAAACCGGGCTATTCAAGCCATGGCTTTCCCGGGCGGCCTTGAACGCACTCTCCGGCATGCCAAAGCGATCGTCGGGATCAGTCATGGCACGTCTCCTTGGAGCACCGATGCCTCGGTGCGTGTTTTTGTGGTGCTGGCATGTCGCGCATCCTCTTCCGCATGAATGTAGATCGACGTTGTGCCAATGGAGCTGTGGCGGAGGTTCTGCTGGATGTGGTGAATGGGTGTGCCATCTTCGGCCTGATGCGTGGCGGCCGTATGCCGCAGCCAGTGCGTCGATGCCCGCCGCATACGCGCGGCTTTGGCACCATCCTCCTCTTGAAGCGTATCGGCCACGCGTCGGAAGGCGTCCTTGACGATCTGGTAGACCGCTGTAGGCGTCAATGGAGAAAGCCTTCCGGCGATACCGAGAATGGCTGGTGCCTTGCCGTCCACTGTGGGCACCGCTGGCAGTCCATAAAAGCGCCGGTAGCGTGCGAAATCCCCCATGAGACCATCGCTCAGGGGAATCGTGCCCTCGACACCGCCTTTGCCCACGGCGTGCAGCCACCACCGCCCACGGATATGTTGGAAGTCACTTTCGGCGGTGGCCGCCGCTTCGGCGGCCCGCAGTGCGGTTTCATAGAGAAAACGAAGCACCCAGCGGACGCGTTCATAGCGCTGCCTTTCCCGTGCCGTGTCCTGTGGCCAACCGTCGACGGCACGTAATACATCCTCCCAAAGCGCACGATCAAGATAACGTTCAATGGTGCGACTGGTGCCGCGGCGCGCCCGTCGTCGCTGCAGCACAAACGGGCTGCCCGCGAGATAGCCGGCGCGTACGAGGTAATTGAACAATCCCGCAAGAATGCCCAACGCTTGGCGCCGGCTGCGCTCGGCCAACGGACCCACAAACAATCGTCGACGCTCACCGCGCCGAGCCAAGCCATCGTCGCACCAGGTAGCAGGCGGATGCGCAAGGAAGGTTTCGTAGGCGATCACGTCCTCCCGCGTCAGGCTGGATACTGGCTTGCCCCGCATTTGCGTGGCCCAGAGCAGCAGCCGTTCGGCCTCCTTGCGGTAGCTGCGGAAGGTATGCGGTGAATCGTGATATTCCGCCAGCCACAAGCCGATCGCGGCCACGTCGTCATTGGCCGCAATCTGCCGCGCCACGCTTGCCGGTGCGCGGTTGGTTCCATTGCACCCGGACAGGGTGGACGGCAGGGCTTGGGGCAACGCCAAAAGACTCACTGCAAGCTCAGTCATGCTTTCCGATGTCGGGCACCACGGGAAAAGCAGCATACTGCCAAAAGACTTTCGATTATAGGAGTTATCGTAAATTTATTAGATTAATCATTACATACATAATGTAATACTATGATATACATCTATCGTCACTTTAAAAATTGACCCTCCGAGCGACTGGAACTACCCATGAGCCGTGTCAGCGATACCCGCCAGCGGACCCGTGAAGCCGCTGCCCAGCTCGTCGCCGGCGGCAAGCGGCCCCACGAAATCACCGTCGACCAGATCTATGCCGCCATCCAGCAGGGCAGCCGTACGACGATCAATGACGAGCTAAAATTGTGGAAAGGTGAACGCACGAAGGTAGATGCCCTTGGCGCCGATCTCCCGGCCACCGTAGCCGATGCCATGCGCGTTCTGTGGGTAGCCGCTGTCGAGCAGGGTGAAGTGGTGTTTGCCGAACAGAGTGGCGCCTTGGAAGCTGCCGTGGCAGAGGCCGACCAGCATCGGAACGCAGCTGCGCAAGAGCGCGACAATGCACTGGCGACGGTGGCAGCACTGACTGAACAATGTGAAACACTCCGGCATCAAGTCGCCGCGCAGCAAGCGCGTGCAGAGACTGCGATTGGCGCGAAGAACCAGGCTCTCCAGGATGGGCAGGAGCTACAACAAAGGCTCATTGCCTTGCAGGTTGAAACCGCTGAACAGATCGAACGTATTCGGCGAGCTCAGACCGAGCAGGCCGAGGAATTCCAAGCCACGATTGCGAGCCGGGATGCGGCTTTTCAGGGCGAGCGGGATAATGCGAATGAGCGGCTGGAAGTCGCCCAAGCCCGGATGCTGCAGGAGATCGATGCAGCACGCGAAGGTCAACGCCGCGCAGAACAGCAGGCCGGCAAAACGCGAGAGCGGCTGGAGCAACAGCAGGCCAGTTTGGCGGAGCTGCGCCTGGAAGCAGGACATCACCGTCGTGAACTGGCCGAACGTGATACCCGCTTAGAGGCATTGGCCACTACAGTCGCGGATCGCGATCGCATCGCCATCGAACTGGCCGCGGCTCGCGGGCAATTGGATGGACTGGGAACGGCGATGCTATCGCTGGAAACTCGAGCGACCACGGCCGAATCGCGTATCAGTGCGCTACTGGCAGAACGGATGTCGCCAGCAACGCCTCGGAAAAAACAGGGCAAGCAGCGCGACGCGTAGGCCTCGTTTGAGGCTTATGACTCGATTTTACCCATTTCCGGACACGGTCCCTTCGTGAGCTGCAGCAAGTTCGATCAGCAAAAAGCCACTTCGACTGTGCGGCCGGAGCGGCCTCGGATCACTCCGCGTTGGGGCTCGCTTCAAATTGATGTCGCTGGCTGGATGCCGGCCGGCTGAGGGATTAATCGTTGCCGTTGTCGATAGAGTTTTCCAAAATCTTGCCGTCTTTGGCGTCTACCCCGATCTCGTGAGTAACACCGGCTGCGGTGATGTCGAAGGAATAGCGCAGGCCGCTTCCACCCGACTCTTTTTCAAGTTCTTCCTTGACAATCTTTCCGGGAGAAGCTTTCAGGGCGATGCTACGCGCCTCGGCCATCTTAACGTGGGCCTGTGCCGCCAGATCTGCAGGAGTAGCGGCGGCGATGGTTGAAAACGCCATGGCACACAGTGCAAGGGACGAGCTGACGAGCAGGGACTTGCGCATAATTGGTTCTCCAGAATTGAGGTTGTTGGTACCGAAACAGCTCCTCGCGAAGTGTTTGGCAGGCTCAGATTGCTTGTTTGCTCTTAGCTGAGCCTTACCTAGTTAGACGCCCCGTGAGATTTCGTTCAGGTGCATGCACGCTCCGGGAGTTGTTCAGCGTAAGCCGCCGGTTCCGTAACCCACATCGCCATGCTGATCGGGTGACAGCATGTTCGGCGTTTTCGATGTGCAGCCGCGATTCGCAGCAATTCTTCGATGTTGCTAATTTTAGCTGAGTTGAGCTAATTCAATGGAACAGAACCTTAGACGCTACAGTTACTTAGATGTGTTTCTGCGAAAATTTCCAGAATCCCGGCCATACCTCCAGCAGCGCGCCGCATCGCGTGGTCTGGGGGCCTCTGGCCGGGCACATGGTGCTGGATTTCGCGGCGCCGTGGGGGTCGCACATGCAACTGGTAGGCAGGGATGTCCCCGATCCCGGCAGCACCGGTCTGGCTGCGGCCAATATCCAGTACGACGGCGACTGACTTCAGCGGCGGGCGCGGAAGAACTCCCGCAGCATCCCGGCCGATTCCTCAGCCAGCAGGCCGCCGGCCACCTCGATCCGATGGTTGTGCCGCGCGTCGACCAGGGTGTCGAACACACTGCCCGCCGCGCCGGTCTTGGGATCGGCGGCGGCGTAGACCACCCTTCCCAGCCTCGCGTGGATCATGGCCATGGCGCACATCGAGCACGGTTCCAGCGTAACGTAGAGCGTGGCACCGGAAAGACGGTGATTGGCCAGTTTCTCGCCTGCCGCCCGCATGGCCATGATTTCGGCATGGGCAGTCGGATCGTGCAGGGTGATGTTGCGATTCCAGCCCAGGCCGGCGATCTCCCCTCCCTGCACCAGCACGGCTCCGACGGGCACCTCATTCTCGGCATCACGGGCGTGCGCTGCCAGCTGCAGTGCCCGCCGCATGTGCTGCACGTCGGCAGCTGAGAATTCACTGGAGCTTGGAGAAATTTCGTCAGTCATTTCAAGTTATTGCATGATTTACATGAGAAAGCCGGCAAGTTGCCGGCTGTTCTCCTTGCATCCAAGTGGCTGATTTTACTATTCCCACTCGATCGTAGCGGGCGGTTTGCCACTTATGTCATAGACTACGCGAGAAACTCCTCGCAACTCATTGATAATTCTGTTTGATACCTTGCCAAGAAATTCGTACGGCAGGTGCGCCCAATGGGCGGTCATGAAGTCGATGGTTTCCACCGCGCGCAGCGCGATCACCCACTCGTAGGCGCGTGCGTCGCCGACCACGCCCACCGACTTGACCGGCAGGAAGACCGCGAACGCCTGACTCGTTTTGTCGTAGAGATCGGCCTTGCGCAGTTCGTCGATGAAGATCGCGTCGGCCTGGGCCAGCAGCTCGGCGTATTCGCGTTTCACTTCACCGAGGATGCGCACGCCCAGGCCCGGTCCCGGGAACGGATGGCGATAGACCATCGCGCGGGGCAAGCCGAGTTCCACGCCGATCCGGCGCACCTCGTCCTTGAACAGCTCGCGCAGCGGCTCGACCAGCTTCAGCTTCATGTGTGCCGGCAGGCCGCCGACGTTGTGGTGGCTCTTGATGACGTGGGCCTTGCCGGTCTTGCTGCCGGCCGACTCGATCACGTCGGGATAGATGGTGCCCTGGGCCAGCCACTTCACCTCGCCGCTGCCGCCGGCGGTGAGCCTGGTGGACTCCTCGTCGAAGATTTCCACGAACAGGCCGCCGATGATCTTGCGCTTGGCTTCCGGATCGGCGACGCCTTCGAGCGCCTTGAAATAGCGATCGGCGGCGTTGACCCGAATGACCTTGACGCCCATGTTCTCGGCCATGGTGGCCATCACCTGGTCGCCTTCCTGCCAGCGCAACAGCCCGGTGTCGACGAACACGCAGGTCAGCTGTTCACCGATCGCCTTGTGCAACAGCGCGGCCACCACGGAGGAATCGACGCCGCCGGACAGGCCCAGCAGCACGTGGTCGTTGCCGACCTGTTCGCGCACGCGGGCGATCTGGTCGTCGATGATGTTGGCGGCGGTCCACAAGGTGGCGCAGCCGCAGATCTCGGTGATGAAGCGCTTCAGCAGCGCCCCGCCCTGCTTCGTGTGGGTCACCTCGGGGTGGAACTGCACGCCGTACCAGCGCTTGTCCTCGTTTTCCATCACCGCGACCGGGATGCGCTCGGTGCTGCCGGTGATGACGAAACCCGGCGGTGCCTTCGATACGTGGTCGCCGTGGCTCATCCACACGTCGAGCTTGTGACTGTCCGCATGATCGCTGAGGCCATTGAACAGACGGCTGGCGTCGGTGACGTCCACCGTGGCATGGCCGAATTCGCGGGCATCGGCCGCCTCGGTCGCACCGCCGAGCTGGGCGGCCAGGGTCTGCATGCCGTAGCAGATGCCGAGGATCGGCAGGCCCGAATCGAACACCTGTTGCGGCGCCTTGGGCGCGCCTTCGAGCGTGGTGGATTCCGGCCCGCCGGAAAGGATGATGCCTTTGGCCCCGAAGCCGGCGATTTCGGCCGGATCATGATCCCAGGCCCAGATCTCGCAGTACACGCCAAGCTCGCGCACACGCCGCGCGATCAGCTGCGTGTATTGCGCGCCGAAGTCGAGGATGAGGATCTTGTCGGAGTGGATGTTGTGCATCGGCCCGGGCCTTGAAAACGTCCGTAATTAGCCGGCGTCATTCCCGCGAATGCGGGAATCCATCTTGCTTTGAGTGCCAAGGATCAAAATGGTTTCCCGCATTCGCGGGAATGACGTCCGCCAGGGGTCGGAGAATTGGACAGGGTCCAACCTCCGGATGGGTCTCAAATCAGGAATTCAGCCGGTAGTTCGGCGCTTCCTTGGTGATCTGGATGTCGTGCGGATGTGCTTCGGTCACGCCGGCCGAGGTGACCTTCACGAACTGCGCCTTCTGCCGCACGTCCTCGACGGTGGCCGCCCCCAGGTAACCCATCGAGGCACGCAGGCCGCCGATCAGCTGATGGATGATGTTGCGCAGCGGGCCGCGATACGGCACGCGCCCCTCGATGCCTTCGGGCACCAGCTTGTCGGCGTCGGCCTCGTCCTGAAAGTAGCGATCCTTCGAACCCAGCTGCATCGCGCCGATCGAACCCATGCCGCGGTAGCTCTTGTACGAGCGGCCCTGGAACAGTTCGACCTCGCCAGGCGATTCCTCGGTACCGGCGAACATCGAGCCCAGCATCACGCTGGAAGCGCCGGCGGCCAGTGCCTTGGGGATGTCTCCGGAATAGCGGATGCCGCCATCGGCAATCAGCGGGATCTTGTCCTTCAGCGCGGTGGCGACCATGTCGATCGCGGTGATCTGCGGCACGCCCACGCCGGCGACCACCCGCGTGGTGCAGATCGAGCCGGGACCCACCCCGACCTTGACTGCATCGACGCCCACGTCGAGCAACGCGCGGGCCGCTTCACCGGTGACGATGTTGCCGGCGATCACCTGCACTTGCGGGTAGTTCTTCTTGACCCATGCCACGCGATCGATCACGCCCTGCGAATGGCCATGTGCCGTGTCGACCACCAGCACGTCGACGCCGGCATCGACCAGGGCGGCCACCCGCTGTTCGGTGTCGCCTGAAACGCCGACCGCCGCGCCGACCAGCAGGGCTTCCTGGCGGTCCTTGGCGGAATGCGGATTGTCGCGCGCCTTCTGGATGTCCTTGACGGTGATCAGACCGCGCAACTGGAACGCGTCGTTGACCACCAGCACTTTCTCGATGCGGTGCTTGTGCAGCAACAGCAGCACGTCGTCCTGGCCGGCGCCCTCGCGCACGGTGACCAGCTTGTCCTGGCGCGTCATGATGTTGCGCACCGGATCGTCGAGCTTGCGCTCGAAGCGCAGGTCACGGCTGGTGACGATGCCGACCAGCTGCGTGCCATCCACCACCGGCACGCCGGAGATGTTGTGCGCGCGGGTCAGCCGCAGCACTTCGCGAATCGAGGTTTCCGGGGTGACGGTGATCGGGCTGCGGATCACGCCGGCTTCGAACTTCTTGACCAGCCGAACTTCGGCCGCCTGCTGCTCGGCGGTCATGTTCTTGTGGATGATGCCGATGCCGCCGTTCTGGGCCATGGTGATGGCGAGTCGGGCTTCGGTGACGGTGTCCATGGCCGCGGACACGATGGGGATGTTCAGGCGCAGGTCGCGGGTAAACCGCGTCGAGGTGTTCACGTCGCGCGGCAGCACGATGGAGTGGCCCGGAACAAGGTAGACGTCGTCGTAGGTCAGTGCCTCGGCGAGAATGCGCATGAAAAAGCCCCGCTGCAAAGAGGGAATTATACGCGCCCCGACGTGTTGCCTGCCAGATGCAGGCCTGAATGCCGGCCTGCCGGACCGGCTCAGCCCGCTGCCGCAGCCTGCGAACGAGCCTCGGCGGCTTCCAGCGTGTTCTCCATCAGCGTGGCCACGGTCATCGGTCCGACACCGCCGGGAACCGGCGTGATCCAGCTGGCGCGTTCGGCCGCCGGGGCGAACTCCACGTCGCCGACCAGCCGTCCATCGTCCAGCCGGTTGATGCCGACATCGATGACCACCGCGCCGGGCTTGATCCAGTCGCCCTTGACCAGCCCGGGCTTGCCGACCGCGACGATCACGATGTCGGCCTGGCGCACAAAGCCTTCCAGGTCGCGCGTGAAACGGTGGCACGAGGTGGTGGTGCAACCGGCGATCATCAGCTCGAGCGCCAGCGGCCGGCCGACATGGTTGGAAACGCCGATCACCACCGCGTGCTGTCCGCGCACCGGGCGATCGGTGTGGCCGAGCAGGGTCATCACGCCTTTCGGTGTGCATGGACGCAGACCGAAGCGACGCAAGGCCAGGCGCCCCACGTTGATCGCCTGGAAACCGTCCACGTCCTTGTCCGGATCGATGCGGTCGACCAGTGCGTCTTCGTCAATATGTTCGGGCAACGGCGACTGCACCAGGATGCCGTGCACGTCAGGATCGGCGTTGAGCCTGTCGATCAGCGCGAACAACTCCTGCTGGGTCGTGTTCGCCGGCAAGTCATGGTCGAAGGAACGGAAGCCGACCTGGTGACAGGCCTTGCGCTTGTTGCGCACGTAGACCGACGAGGCGGCGTCGGCGCCGACTAGGACCACCGCCAGGCCTGGCGCAGCCAGCCCCTGCCTGACGCGCTCGGCCACGCGCTTCCCCACGCGCTCGAGCAATTCCTGCGCGATGCGTTTGCCGTCGAGTATGCGTGCGCTCATGGATGTCACCTGGCTGGGGAGTCGTGCATTATCCGGGCTGGATCACATGCACACAAACACGGGCCGCGCATGGACATCACCGGATCGAGCGACGATCGCCTGTACCTGCGGACATGGCGGGAGGAAGATGCGCCGGCGCTGGTGGAAGCTGCCCACGAGTCCGTGGCCAGCGTCGGGCCCTGGCTGCCGTGGTGTCGCGCGGACTACGGCCTGGACGATGCCCTGGCCTGGATCGCACACTGCCAGACGGGCTGGGCCAGCGGCGATCATTTCGCGTTTCCGGTCTTCGAAGCCGACTCCGGTCGCTTGCTGGGTGCCACCGGCCTCAGCCAGCACAACCGGCTGCACCGCAGCGCCAACCTGGGTTACTGGGTGCGTGAATCCTGCCAGCGGCGCGGTATCGCCGTTGCGGCGGCGCGGCGGGTGGCCCGCTTCGGCTTCTCGCAACTGGGGTTGGTCCGCATTGAGATCGTGATCCTGCCCGACAACCTGGCCAGTCACGGCGTGGCCAGAAGTCTTGGCGCGAAATTCGAGGCGGTCGCCCGGCAAAAGTTATGGGTTGACGGCCAGGCACGCGACGCCGCGGTCTACGGATGGATACCGCGGGATCTCGACTGAAACCCGTTCAGCGCGTGCGGCTGATCAGCTCGCTCTTGCGGCGGCGGGCCTTGTGCTGCTGTTCCTTGGTCAGCACTTTCTTGCGTCCGGCATACGGATTTTCGCCCTCGCGGAACGCGATGCGGATCGGCGTGCCCTCGAGCTTGTAGCGCTTGCGGAAGAAATTCTCGAGATAGCGTTGGTAGGCCGGTGCGATGTGCTTGGTACGGGTGCCGTGGATCACGATGGTCGGCGGATTGGTGCCGCCCGGATGCGCGAAGCGCAGCTTCGGCGCATGCCCGTTGACCAGTGGCGGCTGGTAGCTTTCGTAGGCCTTTTCCAGCGTCTTGGTCAGGTCGGACGACACCAGCACCTTGGTGGCAGACGCGTGCGCGCGCACCACGGCACGCATCAGCTCACGCAGGCCCGAGCCATGCAGCGCGGAGATCTGCACCTGCTTGGCCCAGTCGGCGAACACCAGGCGACGATCCAGCGCGCGGCGGCATTCGTCGCGCTGGTACTGATCCATGTCGTCCCACTTGTTGATCGCGATGACCAGCGCCCTGCCCTCGTCCATCGCGTAACCGATCAGGGTGAGGTCCTGGTCGGCGAGGTTTTCCCGGGCATCGATCATCACCACCACGACCTGGGCCGCGGCGATCGACTGCAGCGTCTTGATCACGCTGAATTTCTCGACCGCTTCCTCGACCCTTGCCTTGCGCCGGATACCGGCCGTGTCGATCAGCGTATAACGCTTGCCGTCGCGCTCCAGCGGCACCCGGATCGGATCGCGGGTGGTGCCGGCGACGTTGGAAACGATCAGCCGTTCTTCGCCGAGCAGGCGATTGATCAGGGTCGACTTGCCGGCATTCGGACGCCCCACGATGGCGACGCGGATGGTGCCATCCTCGCTGTCGGCTTCGACGGTGCTCTCTTCGTCGGCTGGAAGGATCGGCAGCAGGATGCGGATCAGGTCATCGGTGCCGCGATTGTGCGCCGCCGACAACGGCAGCGTGGTACCGATGCCGAAGGCGGAAAACTCGGCCAGCACGGCTTGTTCGTCGAGGCCGTCAGTCTTGTTGACCACCGCGACGATCGGCTTGCCGCTGCGACGCAGCTCGCCCAGGATCACGTAATCCTGCGGCAGCAGGCCGTCGCGCGCATCGACCACGAAGACCAGAACGTTCGCTTCCTCGATCGCCAGGCGCACCTGCCTGGCGGTCAGCACGTCCATGGTGTCCTCGACGCCGGACAGGCCGCCGGTATCGACCACCACGAAGGGCCGATCGCCACTGCGGCAGACGCCGTAATGGCGATCGCGGGTGACGCCCGGCATGTCGGCCACGAGGGCGTCACGGCTGCGCGTCAGCACATTGAACAGGGTCGATTTACCGACATTCGGACGACCAACCAGTGCGACGACGGGCAACATGATGAGTACTTCGTTCCAGCGATCAGGGTGAGGACAGACGGTAGGCGCCGATGTGGCCCTCGACGTCCTCGACGTAAACGATGTCGCCCACCACCACCGGCTGGGCACGGATCGCCTTCTTCGACAGCCGCTCACGGGCAGCCAGGGCGCCGTCACCGGTCTGCAACCAGTGCACGTAGCCTTCCAGGTCGCCCACGACAACGTAGTTGCCCTGCACGGCCGGGCCGGTGACCCAGCGATACTTCAGCGAGGCGTTCTTCCACATGTCGGTGCCGGTGCTGCGATCGAACGCCCACACCTGGGACTGGTCATCCACGCCGAAGATCGCGCTGGCATTGCTGGCCAGCGAGTCGAACGTGGAGAACGGATGCGACCACAGGGGGCGGCCGCTGGGGCCGTCGATGGCGGTCAGGTTGCCATGGTAGGCGGCGCCGTAGAGCGTGCTGCCGTCCAGCAGGATCGAACCGTCGGCGTCATTCAGCTTGTCGATCTCGGTGCGGCCTTCGCCGCTGGCCAGACGCTGCTCCCACAACTTCGAACCATTGTCCTGGCGCAGTGCCACCAGCTTGCCGTCGTCGCTGCCGAAGAACACCACGCCGTTGGCCACCAGCATCGTGCCGTTGCCACGCAGGCTCAGCAGCGGCACCGTGCTCTGGTCGTAGACCCAGCGACGATGGCCGTCCGCGGCGTCCAGCGCATACACGCGACCGTCACCGGTGCGCACCATCACCATGTCGCCCACGATCACCGGCGACGCCATCACTTCGCCACTGACCTCGACTTCCCAGCGCGGGTTGCCGTCTTTGGCGCTCATGGCGTAAACGTGGCCATCCAGCGTACCGACCGCTAGCAGGTCGCCGCTTACAGCAGGGCCACCCGCGTACTGGGCATCCTTGCGCTTCTTGTCGCCCCAGCCAAACCAGCCGTGCGTGCGTGAGCTCTTCGTCCACAGCGTCTTGCCGCTGGTGGCGTCGATGGCGGCGATTTTCCCGTCGGTGCTATCGGCATACAGCACGCCGTCGACCACCGCCGGGCGCAAACGCACGCCGCTCACCTGGGCACCGTCACCGACCGTGGTCTTCCACAGCCGGGTGACCTGCACCGTCGACTTGAAATCCTTGGCCAGCGGCGTCGGCGGCTGGACGTTTTCCTTCTTGAAGGAATGGCAACCTGCGAGGGTTGCCAGCGAAGCCAGCGTGATCAACAGAAATCTTTTCATGCACCCTGCTTCCCGGCCACAGCCAGATCATCGATTTTCATCTGCAGCGCGCCGCGTTGCGGCGCTTCCTCGCCCAGTGCCGACATGGCGGCCTGATAGGCCTTGCGGGCTTCGTCCGGGCGTCCAAGCTTGACCAGCACATCACCGCGGAGTTCCTGTGCCAGCCCTTGATAGCTGTCCGCGGGAATCTTGTCGAGGGTGGCCAGCGCTGCCTTGCCGTTGTCGGCGGCCATTTCCACCTGGGCCTTGCGCAACTGCGTGAGCGACTTCAACGCCGGCTCGGTGGCATGGCTCTCGGCCCATTCCAGCGAGACCTCGGCCTTGTCCAGCTGCTTGGCTTCGACCTGCTGCTTGGCACGATCGCTGACGGCGAACACGGCAAACGGCGACTTGGCGTAATCCTTCATCAACTGGTCGGTCAGCTGCGCGGCGACATCGGTCTTGCCCGAGGCCTGCGCGATCTGCGCCTGCTGATAGAGCTGGGCAGCCTCGGCCTCGTTGCCAGCCTGGTGCTTGCGCCACTGCTGCCATCCGAAGATGCCGACCAGGCCGATCGCGATGCCGACGATGATCGAAACGCTATTCTCGCGCAGCCACTTCTGAACCAGCTCGCTCTGTTCGTACTTGTCGTATTCTTCAAATGCCATGCAATCACCATTCAAAAGGCCGCGCGCCCGCGGACGCGTGCAGGGGCCAGTGCGATAAATCCAGGGAAAAGCCGGTCACGTCCACTCGTGACCGAGTGGACGTCAGTGGGCAAGCATAACCGAAATGGCGCGCCCGAAGCGGCCGGGAATGGCGATCAGAGGCTGGCTGCAGAAGCCTTGCCGTCCTGCATCCGCACGCGGAAACGAGCCACGTTGGCCCGACGGAAATCATCGAGACCGACCTGGGCGCCGTCGATCACCACCTGCGCACCGTTGGCGTTGCCGATGCGCACGTCCAGCGCCTGGCTGCTGTGGTAGGTCTTGCTGGTCCCGGCGGGAAGCAAGCCGTATTCCAGTCGCGTGCCGTCCGCCTGCACCACTTCCACCCAGCTCGCCGAGGTGAGCGTCATGCTGAGGCTGTGGTCACCCACGCCGGTATCGGCCACGGGTGGCGTCGGTCGCGCCGGCGTCAGGCTGCTGTTCTCCAGGCTGGGAAACGGTGCCATGGAAGCGAGCAGCGGCTGATCCTGCGCCAGCGGTACGACCTGCTGCACCGGTGGCGGGGTGTTGACCGTCTTCTGTCCGTCGGTCTTGGTGGCCTCGACCGCGGGCGCATCGAGCTGCGCCACCGGTGCTGCGTCGAGCGGGGCGAGGTGGGTGAGATCCCGATCCAGCGTGCCGCGCACGCCCAGCCAGATCATCGGCACCACGATGACGGCGGTCAGCACGACGTAGGTGGCTGCCGTGGCGTAACGATCCAGCAGGAAGCGCGAATGCGAGATGCCGCCCGTGGCTACCAGTGGTGTCTCGACATGGCGGATGCGATCCAGTTCCACCTGGATCGATGCCTCATTGATGCCCAGGTAGCGACCATACTTGCCGATATAGCTGGCCAGATAGACCTTGGAATCGATGCCCTCGTGCTGGTCGCGCTCGAGCTGGCGCAGGACGCGGGCGGGCAACTTCAGCGTATGGGCACAGGTTTCCAGGTCGAGCCCGCGGGCTTCACGCGCCCCATGCAGGCGACTGCCGAAACTTACCGCGTGGGGGTCTGTCGGCGACACATCCATGTTGGGCAAATTGATACCGGACAATTCGGGCTTGTCGGAGCTCTGCCCGGTCGGCTGGGATTGCATGGAGGTCATTGGCGGGTCGTTGAATTCAGCGCCTGCGCCTGCTCCGAATCCGGGAACTGGCTCAGCAGTCGCTTGCTGTAAGTGAGGGCGCCTTCCTTATTGCCCAGACGTGTTTCGATGTCGTGCCCCAGTTTGAGTGACGCGGCCGTCGGCTGGCCCAGCGCATCGAACCGCTGGAGGAACGCCCTGGCGCGAAACGCATCCTTGTTCAGGTAAAGCGTATTTGCAAGCTGGAAGAGTGCCTCTGCATTAGCCGGATTTCTTGCGATGGCGTCACGAAAACTCGCTTCACCCCCCGCAATGTCGTGGGCGCGAAGCTGACAGACACCAGCATTGGTCAAGGCCACGTCGGGAGTCTGGTAGAACGGGTCGGCTATCGCCTTGCGGAAATACTGGTCCGCCTCGGCGATCTTGCCGGTATGGCAGAGGAAGACACCGAGGTTGTTGTTGGGCGCCCCCTTGTTCGGTTCCAGTGCAACTGCCTTGCGGTAATGCTCCTCGGCCTCGGGCAACCTGTTGATGCGTTCGTAGATCACCGCGATCACGGTATGGGCCGGCGCGTAGCGGGAATCGAACTGCAGCGCCTTGGTCACTTTTTCCAGGGCCGTCTGCAGGTCGCCCGAGTTGAGGTAACGCTGGGCCAGCTCGGTATGGATTCGGGCCGCTTCCGTCGCCTGGTCACTCTGGCTGCTCTGCGGCATGCTCTTGCCCAGCGAACTGCTGTCGCTGTGCGTGGTGACGCAACCTGCCAGTGGCAGCCAAAGGCTGAACAGCACTACCCGCTCAAACCGCATGCGATGCCCCCTCTTCCTGTCGCTTCTTGATGTCGGCGCTGCGCCGGGTACGATCGGCGACCTGCCCGGCCAGCTGGCCGCAGGCAGCGTCGATGTCGTCGCCGCGGGTCCTCCGCAGCATGGTCAAAACGCCGGCATTGAGCAACTGGGTCTGGAACTGGTGGATGTCGTTCGCATCCGAACGCTTGAACTGGGTGCCCGGGAACGGATTGAACGGAATCAGATTGACCTTGCAGGTCGGCAGCTTGCGCATCAGCTTGATCAGCTGCCGCACGTGCTCGGGCTGGTCGTTGATACCCTTCATCAAGGTGTATTCGAAGGTGATCGACGTGCGCGGCTTGCGCGCGACCCAGCGCTGGCAGGCAGCCAGCAGTTCGGCGAGCGGATAGCGCTTGTTGATCGGCATCAGCTCGGTGCGCAGATCATCGTTGGCCGCATGCAGCGAGACGGCCAGCGACACGTCGATGGCGTCGGACAGCTGGTCGATCAGCGGCACCATGCCGGCGGTCGACAAGGTGACGCGCTTGGCGGCCAGGCCGAAGCCCAGGTCGTCGCGCATCAGCTTCATCGCCTTGAGCACGTTCTCGAAATTGGCCAGCGGCTCGCCCATGCCCATCATCACCACGTTGGTGATGCGACGGTTCTGGTGAGTCACGTTGCCCAGGTATTTCGCCGCGACCCAGACCTGGCCGATGATCTCGGCGGTCGACAGGTTGCGGTTGAAGCCCTGCGCCCCGGTCGAGCAGAACTGGCAGTTCAGCGCGCAACCGATCTGCGAAGAGACGCACAAGGTGCCGCGGGTGGGCTCGGGAATGTAGACCGTCTCGATCGCATTGCCCGAGTCCATGCCCAGCAGCCACTTGTGCGTGCCGTCAGTGGCGACCTTGTCCAGCAGGGTCTTCGGTGCACCGATGTAGCAGACCTCGGTGAGCTTGGCGCGCAGCGCCTTGCCCACGTCGGTCATGTTCTCGAAGTTGTCTTCCAGGTCGTGGTAGATCCACTTCATCACCTGCTCGGCGCGGTACGGCTTCTCGCCGATCTGCACGAAGAAATCGCGCAGGCCCTGCCGATCGAAATCGAGCAGGTTGACCTTTGGGGTCGCAGCAGTGGTCACAACCTGATTCAAGACTTACCTCGGGCAAACTTCGGTGGCGGCGAAGAAATAGGCAATCTCCACCTTGGCGGTGTCGACGGCGTCGGAACCGTGCACGGCGTTGGCGTCGATCGACTCGGCGAAGTCGGCGCGGATCGTGCCCGGCGCGGCTTCCTTCGGATTGGTCGCGCCCATCAGGTCACGGTGGGCCAGCACGGCGTTCTCGCCTTCCAGCGCGGAAATCATCACCGGGCCGGAGATCATGAAATCGACCAGCGCCTTGAAGAACGGGCGTTCGCTGTGCACGGCGTAGAAGCCTTCGGCTTCCCTGCGCGACAGCTGCTTCATCTTGGCGGCGACGATCTTCAGGCCGGCCTGTTCGAAGCGTGCGTAGATCTGGCCGATGACGTTCTTGGCAACGGCGTCGGGCTTGATGATGGAAAGAGTGCGCTCCAGCGCCATACGGGTCTGCTCCGGAAAAAACGGATGATTGGGAAAGGGATGGTCGCCAGTCGAGGCCGGCTGAGGCCAAATCTGTCAGGGATTGAGGATTTAGCTCACGAAATTGTGACAGATTCTAACCCATACGCAAGTCGCGGCGCGTTTGCAACAAACGATCGTTTGACGGCCGCGGAGCTGTCCGCGTATGCTCAAACGATCGTTTGAACCGGCCCCTGGCTGCTGGATGATCCTCCCCGTGAACAGCTCCGTTTCAACCAAGGACCGCATCCTGGGCGCCGCCGAGCTGCTGTTTGCCCAGCGCGGCTTCGAAGGCGCCTCGCTGCGCCAGCTGACCACCAATGCCGGGGTCAACCTGGCCGCGGTCAATTACCACTTCGGTTCGAAGGAAAAGCTGGTCGAGGAGGTGTTCCGCCGCCGCCTCGACGCGCTGAACGAAAGCCGACTGGCCGCACTGGCGCAAGTCGCCGGCGCGCCCGAGACCACCCTGGAAGACGTGCTCGAAGCCTTCATCCGCCCGGCACTCGACCTTTCCCACGACGACAGCGGCGCCCTGTTCATGCGCGTGCTGGCCCGCGCCTTCGCCGAGCACGACGACACCCTGCGCCAGTTCCTTTCCGCCAATTACGGCCATGTCATGCGCCAGTTCACCGCCGAATTCGCCCGCCTGCTGCCGCAGCTGAGCAAGCAGGAGCTGTACTGGCGCATCGACCTGGTGACCGGCGCGCTGACTCATGCCATGTCCGGCTTCGGCATGATCCAGCGCAAAAGCGATGTCAGCGAGAACGCCCATCGCGAACAGACCGCCCTGCACCTGATCCGCTTCGCCGTGGCCGGCCTCAGCCACCCCTGAATTCACCTGTCCCACCTCTTGCACGTTTGGAGAAGCCAATGACTGCTGCATCCTCCCCCACCCCCGGCTTGCGCATCCGCAAGGCCGCCGTGCTGGGCGCCGGTGTCATGGGCGCGCAGATTGCCGCGCACCTGACCAATGCCGGCGTCGAAACCGTGTTGTTCGACCTGCCCGCCAAGGACGGCCCCAAGAGCGGCATCGCGCTGAAGGCGATCGCCAACCTGGCCAAGCTGTCGCCCGCGCCGCTGGCCGACAAGGCGCTGGCCGCCTCGATCATCCCGGCCAACTACGACGACGATCTCGATCATCTGAAGGACGTCGACCTGGTGATCGAGGCGATCGCCGAGCGGATGGACTGGAAGCTCGACCTGTACAAGAAGATCGCCGGCCACCTGTCGAAGACCGCGATCATCGCCTCCAACACCTCGGGCCTGTCGATCAACACGCTGGCCGAGGCGCTGCCCGAGGAAATGCGCCACCGCTTCTGCGGCGTTCACTTCTTCAACCCGCCGCGCTACATGCACCTGGTCGAGCTGATCCCGACCAGGCTCACCGACAAGAACGTGCTGGATGGCCTCGAAGCCTTCCTGGTCACGACCGTCGGCAAGGGCGTGGTGATCGCCAAGGACACCCCCAACTTCATCGGCAACCGCATCGGCGTGTTCTCGATGCTGTCGGCGATGTACCACACCGACCAGTTCAAGCTCGGCTTCGACACCGTCGACGCGCTGACCGGTCCGGCGCTGGGTCGCCCGAAGAGCGCCACCTATCGCACCGCCGACGTGGTCGGCCTGGACACCATGGCGCACGTCATCAAGACCATGGCCGACACCCTGCCCGACGATCCGTGGCACCAGTATTTCAAGGCGCCGGTGTGGTTGCAGGGGCTGATTGACAAGGGCGCGCTGGGCCAGAAGACCGGCGGCGGCTTCTACAAGAAGGTCGGCAAGGACATTGTCGTACTGGATGTGGCGAAGCAGGACTTCCGCCCCTCCGAGCAGAAGCCGTCCGATGAAGTGGCCGCGATCCTGGGCATCAAGGACCCGGCCGAGAAGTTCGGCAAGCTGCGCGCCAGCACTGATCCGCAGGCGCAATTCCTGTGGGCCAGCTTCCGCGACCTGTTCCACTACAGCGCCTACCACCTGGCCGACATCGCCGACACCGCCCGCGACGTCGACTTCGCCATCCGCTGGGGCTACGGCTGGAAGCTCGGTCCGTTCGAGACCTGGCAGGCCGCCGGCTGGCAGCAGATCGCCGAATGGATCAACGACGACATCAAGGCCGGCAAGGCGATGAGCAACGCGCCCCTGCCCGCCTGGGTCACCGACGGCCGCAAGGGCGTGCATGGCAAGGACGGTTCGTACTCGGCCAGCGCCAATGCCGACAAGCCGCGCTCGCAGCACCCGGTGTACCGTCGCCAGCTGTTCCCCGATCCGATCCTCGGCGAAAAGTTCGACACCGGCACCACCGTGTGGGAGAACGACGGCGTGCGCCTGTGGACGCTGGGCGACGACGGCATCGGCATCATCTCGTTCAAGACCAAGATGAACACCGTCAACGACCACGTGCTCGACGGCGTCCAGCACGCGATCAAGCTGGCCGAGGAAAAGCTCAAGGCGGTGGTGATCTGGCAGACCGGCGAGCCGTTCTCCGCCGGCGCGGACCTGAAGGGCGCGCTGGGCCTGTTGAAGGAAGGCCGGTTCGACGATTTCGAGAAGATGGTCACCAACTTCCAGGCCACCAGCATGGCGATCAAGCACTCGCTGGTGCCGGTCGTTTCCGCCGTGCGCGGCATGGCCTTCGGCGGCGGCTGCGAATTCCAGATGCATTCCGCCAGGACGGTTGCAGCACTCGAAAGCTACATCGGCCTGGTCGAGGCCGGCGTCGGCCTGCTGCCCGCCGGTGGCGGCCTGCATGAACTGGCGATCCGCGCGGCGAAGGCCAACCCGGCCGATCCGTTCGAGGAGCTGAAGAAGGTGTTCGAGACGGTGGCGATGGCCAAGGTCTCCGCCAGCGCGTTCGAGGCGAAGAACCTGGGCCTGCTGCGCGACGGCGATGTGGTCGTGTTCAACGCCTACGAGCTGCTCTACGTGGCCAAGCAGGTGGCCAACGCCCTGGCCGAATCCGGCTACCGCCCGCCCCTGCCTGCCAACGCCATCCCGGTCGCCGGCGATGTCGGCACCGCCACGTTCAAGGCCTCGCTGGCCAACCTGCAGGCCGGCTACTTTGCCTCGCCGCACGACATCGACATCGCCACTCGCATCGCCGACACCTTGTGCGGCGGCGTGATCGAGCGCGGCTCGACCGTCGACGAGGAATGGTTGCTGGCGCTGGAACGCAAGCACTTCGTGGAGCTGGCCAAGACCGAAAAGACCCAGGCCCGCATCGCCCACACCATGACCACCGGCAAGCCGCTGAGGAATTAAGCGGGGAACAGGGAACGGGGAACAGGGAACGTGGAGGCTGTCGCAAGCATGTCCTTTACGTCCTGCCCCGAACCTGGTCCCAGCCGCTTTTGATTGGAGGGTGCGAGAACGAAACGTCAGTACAGGCAGCAACAAGCAAAGCGCCATCTGCACGTTCCCCGTTCCCTGTTCCCCGTTCCCACTCCATTGAGATCCGAACCATGACCAAGCAAATCCAGGACGCCTACATCGTCGCCGCCACCCGTACCCCGGTCGGCAAGGCGCCGCGCGGCGTATTCCGCAACACCCGCCCGGACGACATGCTCGCCCACGTGATCCGCAGCGTGATGGCGCAATACCCGGGCATCGACCCGCACCGCATCGGCGACGCCATCATCGGCTGCGCCATGCCCGAGGCCGAGCAAGGCATGAACGTGGCGCGCATCGGCGTGCTGCTGGCCGGCCTGCCCCACACCGTGCCCGGTGTCACCATCAACCGCTTCTGCTCGTCCGGCCTGCAGGCCGTGGCGATGGCGGCCGATCGCATCCGCCTGGGCCTGGACGACCTGATGCTCGCCGGCGGCACCGAGAGCATGAGCATGGTGCCGATGATGGGCCACAAGATCGCGATGAACCCTGCGATCTTCCAGGATGAAAACATCGGCATCGCCTACGGCATGGGCATCACCGCCGAAAACGTGGCCAAGCAGTGGAAGGTCAGCCGCGAGCAGCAGGACGCGTTCGCCGTCGAGAGCCACCGCCGTGCGCTGGCCGCCCAGGCTGCCGGCGAATTCGACGACGAGATCAGCCCGTTCGCGCTGGACGATCACTACCCCGACCTCGCCACCCGCCAGATCGTCACCGACAGCCGCACCATCAGCGCGGACGAAGGCCCGCGCGCCGGCACCACGATGGAAGTGCTGGCCAAGCTGAAGACCGTGTTCCGCAACGGCCAGTTCGGCGGCACCGTCACCGCCGGCAACTCCAGCCAGATGTCCGACGGTGCCGGCGCCGTGATGCTCGCCAGCGAAAAGGCCATCAAGAAATACAACCTGCAGCCGCTGGCCCGCTTCGTCGGCTTCTCCGTCGCCGGCGTGCCGCCGGAAGTGATGGGCATCGGCCCGAAGGAAGCGATTCCCAAGGCACTCGCCCAGACCGGCATCACCCAGGATCAGCTGGACTGGATCGAGCTCAACGAGGCTTTTGCCGCCCAGGCATTGGCGGTGATGGGCGACCTCAAGCTGGACCCGAGCAAGGTCAACCCGCTGGGCGGCGCCATCGCACTCGGCCATCCGCTTGGCGCCACCGGTGCGGTGCGCATCGCCACGCTGGTGCACGGCATGCGTCGGCGCAAGCAGAAGTACGGCATGGTGACCATGTGCATCGGCACCGGCATGGGCGCAGCGGGGATTTTCGAGGCGCTCTGACGTTTGTCATTCCGGCGGGGCCGGAGTCGCCTCATGACAGCGAAGCGCCTTGTCCCGTGACACCAAAAAAAGAACGGTACCGTAGCGATACGGTGCCGTTCTTCATCTCAGTCCGCCGAGCGGACCGTCGACGGGGCTAGATGCCGTCTGAGGCCGGCAACGTCAATTCAGCCCGCTGCTCGGCATCGGCCGTGTTCCATCGGCGCATGTAGTCGAGCTTCTTTTCGGTGATGTCCGCCGCATGCCCGCGATACCACGCTTCGGCGGCGGGCGTGACACTGACCCATGCGGTCTTGGCCATCCATTCGCGGAAATCGGACGACTGCGTGCTGTACTTCGCACCTGCCTGATTGTGGATCGGGAGCAGTGAGAAACGCGCCTTCCACACTCCAATGCGCGGGCTGACCAGTGTGTAGTAGGTCTTCCCGGCGTCCAGATGCGCGACCATGAAGTCCGCGTTTTCCGCGATCACCATGAACAGGTGCTCACCAGGTTCGGCCTGATAGGCGATCTTGGTCTTGCTGGAGACGATGCCGATGAACTTGTCCTGCTTATCCCGGGTGTCGTACACCGAGGACTGGATCGCGCCACCGAGCGACGACGGCCGCATGAACACTACCAAAGCCTTGCCCGGCTCGGGCTTGGGATCCGCCCCTCCCGACTTCACCATCAACGACGACTGGCAGCCGGTCAGGCCAGCCAGCAACAACATTGCCAAACTCCATCGTATCAATTGCATTGGTTTTCCCTGTTTGTGTCACTGTAAGGTTTGTTACTGCGTCAGCTCTCTGGTAATCACACCCCTCATCCGGCAGCGCGCGGGTTCCGTACAAAAGCAGATGAATTTCTTTCCCTGATCCCATCACTCCTTATCCAGCCCGGCATGCGGTTGCCGCCACTTTTTGCCTGGCGTTTCGCCGGGTCCGGTAGTTGCAAGGCTGGTAACGGCTGCTGTGATCGACCAACGCTGCATGGTCATCCATTTTTACCGGATTACCCGGCAGGGCACGGACCTGCCGCGCGTGAACAACGGGGTTCGATCAAATTCACGACCCTGCTTTGCGTACAGCCTCGCCGGCACCTTGCCCACACCATGCAATGCCACTGCAAGGCCGGCAACATGGTCACCGATGTCGCCCCTAATATCCTGAGCTGTATCCCGGTATCGGCAGGAAGTAGCGCGCCCAGTTCTTGAATTCGACGGGAAGATCGTTGGCGCTCAGCAGCCACCAGTTCGGCCATGCGACGCAGGTGGCGCATTGGTCGGGCACGGCGTTGATCGCCGCCTGTGTCAGTCCGGGGCCTCCCAGCGGGAACAATCCCTTCTTTGCCTTCAGCTGCGCGGAGGCAATCAGGTAGTAAGGCGGGCCTCCGGCCGGCAGTTGACCATGATGGCTATAGACCGTGTCAACCACCAGCCAGCCGGCCTGGCCCGAGTTTTCGACCAGCAGCGTGCTCTTCGCGCGCTTGAGGTCGAACCACATGATGTCGGTCTTGTTGGCGAAGCTGGGGACGTTGCAGGTGGCGTCGGTAAAGTTTCCATCGGGCCCCTTGCTGAAGGAGTGATTGGTGAATTTCAGCGCCTGGATCGCGGCGAAGTCCTGCGTCACTGTGCGGACATTGCCCATCCAGGCCGCGTCGAACGTGGATGATCCGGGAAGCGTGACGAAGGTCTTGTCGGTGGACGCATTCAGCACCTCGTTGTCCTTGAACCCCAGGATGTGCCAGGCGAGCTGCCGCGCCACGGTGTTGAAGATTCCGCAATTGCAGGACTTCGCCAGGTTGGTACCGTCCAGCAACGGTATGCCGCCGGTGCCGGCTCCGGCTATCGCCGGGGGCTTGCCCGGAGCGATGGGGCCGCTATGCGAGGTCGAGCCGTTGTTTCCGGCCGTATCTATCCAGACCCAGTTGTTGGCTCGCGCATAACGCCACAGATTCGCGTTCAAGTTGTGCCAAAGGGTGGTCTTGTTGGCAATGTCGGCCAGAGGGTAGCCGGGCATGTTGACGATGTGGGCGGCAGGTTTGCCCGTCCAGCCATAAGCTGCAAGCAGTGTGTCGATAACCGGTTGTGAAGGCATGCCCATCAACTCCCTTGGTGGCCGATCAAAAGAGGCACCGGAAAACCGGGCCCGAGTCGGATGCTTCTGTCACATGCACAAGTCGAGTTCCCCATTCCCGCGGCACTGCGCGGTAGGGAACGTGGAATCGAAGTCACCTGTCACCCGTAATCGACATGTTCGTTCCCGACTCGTGCGAGGGGATCGAAATGCGAAGTCATGAAGCTGCAAGCTTCATGACTTCGATGCCGGCGAAAAGCAGCCGGTGGTGACGAACGGATTCTCAGGGAAAGCCTGTTGCGATCGGCGAACATGTGATGTCGCTCCAGCATCTGTCTTGCTGCCGTCGTAGCGGCAGTGCAGATGAAGGTGGCGACGGTCGGTCTGCGTTCCATGGACATCCATTCCCCCCGGAATCCGACTGAGGATAGCGCAAAAAGTACGGGGCGTACCGACGCGGCCGGCAAACCCGCCCTCGCGTGCGACAGTTCGCGCACCCCGCCTCGCAGGGTATAGTTCGGCCGGCATGGCGGGTGTCCTGCCCGGCCACGAATCCAAGGGGAAAGTCATGGGTCTTTTTCAGGCAGTGGCGGGATCGATCGGCGGCACGCTGGCCGATCAGTGGAAGGATTTCTACACGATTCCGGACGGCCTGCCGTCGACGGCGGCGCTGTTCGCGGCGGTGCCTCAGGGCAGCAATGCCGGGCGCGGTTCGAACACGCACGGTTCGTCGAACATCATCACCAACGGTTCGAAGATCGTCGTGCCCGAGGGCTACGGCCTGCTGCTGTTCCAGGACGGCAAGATCACCGGCTTCGCCGCCGAGCCGGGCGGCTACGAGTGGAAATCGGACGACCTCAACTCGACCTCGATCTTCACCGGCGGCGGCTTCGTCGATGCGCTGGTCAAGCAGAGCTGGGAGCGCTTCAAGTTCGGCGGCCAGCCGGGTTCGCAGCAGGCGGCGTTCTTCGTCTCGCTGAAGGAGCTCCCGGACAACCGCTTCGGCACGCAATCGGAAATCTACTGGGACGACGCCTTCCTCAACACCCAGGTCGGCGCGGTGACGCGCGGCTCGTACACGCTGAAGATCGTCGACCCGATCCTGTTCGTGAAGAACTTCGTGCCGGCCTCGTATCTGCAGCCGGGCAAGGTGTTCGATTTCACCGACATCGACAACGCCGCGGCCAGCCAGCTGTTCAACGAGGTGGTGGGTTCGCTCGCCCCGGCTTTCAGCCTGTACTCGAACGACGGCAACAAGGAACACCGCATCACCAAGCTGCAGCAGGATTCGCTGGGCTTCGCCAAGAGCCTGTCCGATGCGGTGGAAAGCGCCTACCAGTGGAAGTCCGATCGCGGCCTGGCCATCGTCAAGACCGCCATCGTCTCCATCGAGTACGACGCGAACACCCGCGAACTGCTGAAGACGGTGCAGCGCGCCGATGCGCTTTCCGGCGCCCGCGGCAATTCCAACTTGCAGGCCAGCGTCGCCGCCGGCATGCAGGCGGCCGGCGAGAACGGCGGCGCGGCGGGCATGATGGGCATCGGCATGGCGTCGGGCATGATGGGTGGCATCGGTGGTTTGCAGCAGCCGGTGGCGCCAGCCGCACCGGCGGCCGACGACCCGATCGCCAAGCTGAAGAAGGCCAAGGAGATGCTCGACCTCGGCCTGATCTCCCAGGCCGATTACGACGCGGCAAAGGCCAAGGCCCTCGGCCTGTAAGCGGCGAACGACGCACACACCATGAACACCACCATTCCCCCGCTACCACCGGGGCCGCCGCCTACCGGCCCCGGTTCGCCGCAGGATGTGCCGCCGCCACGCGGCAGCTTTCCGATCGATCCGGCCTCCCTGCCCCCGCCGATCCGCGACGAGCTGCAGGCGCCCGACCCGATCGCCATCGACACCGCCGCCGACGAGCTCAAGGACGGCCTCAACCGTTGCCCGAAATGCGGTTCGACCGAGATCCGGCAACGACCCGGCACCGACCTGCTGATCTGCATGTACTGCCGTCACGAATGGCATGGCGAGGGCGTCGAGGAGGCCTTCGGCCTGGGCGAGGGCATCGACCGGTTGCAGGGCACGGTGATCGCTTCCGGCGCGCGCGACATCAAGGCCGACACCGCCAGCCTGATGACCTTCAAGTGCCCCGGCTGCGGCGCCGAGGTCACGATCAATACCGCCAGCGCGATGACCGCGCGTTGCCATTGGTGCCGCCACGTGTTCGGCGTCAACGAGCAGGTGCCGAACGGCGCGGTGCCCGATGCGGTACTGCCTTTCCACATCAGGAAGGACGACGCGGTCGCACGCATCCGCCAGTTCGTCGACAAGCGGCGGTTGTTCGCACTGAAGGCGTTCAAGGACGAGTTCACGCCGGAGAACGTCGTCGCCGTCTACCTGCCCTACATGATCGTGGACGGCAACGTCAGCGCCAGCGTCGCCGGCCAGGGCGAGATCAAGACGCGCGAGTACACCCGCGACAAGAAGACCTACTACGACGCCGACGTCTACAGCCTTGACCGCCACGTGGATTTCACCGTGGACGACCTGCCGCTGGAATCCTCCGCCCGGCGCGGCAACCTGGACACGCGCACCAATACCAACAACATCATCAACACGATCCTGCCGTTCGACACCAAGAACGCGGTGAAGTGGAACGCGTCCTACCTCACCGGCATCACCTCGGAAAAGCGCGACATGGACGTGGAAAAGCTGCGCCCGCAGCTGGAAGACGAGCTGCTGTCGATCGCCCGCGCCCAGGTCGAGAAGTCGGTGGCCCGCTACGATCGGGGGGTGCGCTGGGAGCAGGAACAGCTCAGCGTGCATGGCACGCGCTGGGTGTCGATGTACCTGCCGGTATGGCTGTATTCCTATCACCAGCCCGGCCCCAACGGCGGCATGCTGCACTACATCGCGGTGAACGGCCGCACCGGCGAAACCATGGGCAGCGTCCCGGTGCAGCAGTGGAAGCTACTCACGGCCGCGCTCACCGTCGGCGGCTTTCTCGAAGCCATCGCACTCTTCATCCTGGGGCATTCGTCATGAGCGACGACAGTGGACTGTGGCTGCTGACACTGGGGCCGGCCGGGGCAGCGGGCCTGTACTGGACCCTGTACCGGTATTACCGCAATACCGACAAGTCACACGACTTCGAACACGAGACGGCCGTGGTGGCCAAACCGGTGACCGGCTCGGAACAGAAGATCGACGAGGTGAAGGGCACGCGTGACTCGCGCATCCGCGGCGACAACGTCCACGCCTACCGCAAGCGCGTGCAGCGAGTGCCCGGCGGCTCCGGATAAAGACCCCTGCGGGCCTTGGCGCGCGCGGCATGGCGCGCTGTTGGCTCTACGCCGGACAACGGCCGGGCCGGAGCCACGGCGTCTCGAAGCAAGCACACTTTTGGCATCCATACGGCACGGGAGCAGCGGACATGGGTATCGGCATCGGCATGCGGGGCACTGATCTTCGGAAGTTCCTGATGGTGGCGCGGGATCGCAACGTCATCCTGCTGGTGCGCCACACCAACGAGGATTCGCTGCGCTACGTCTGCGTGCCCGGCTACTACCCCAAGCCCGCCCTGATCAAGGCCAAGACCGCCGACCTCAACCCGCCGGCGGTCGTGCGTTCGGTGGGTGGCCGCATGGTGAGGCAGGAGTACGTCATCGCCGGACTGGTGGTGCATCCGGGCATGCATCCCGGGGCATACAAGCCGGCCAAGCTGCACAAGGCGATGGATGCCTGGCACGACGGCATGCATTATCTGGCGGAAAACATGCCGGCCATGGGTGATCCGCAGCGCCCGGAAAGCTGGGCCAGCTGGGGCGTGGGTCGCGTGGCTCACTGCTCGGCCGAGTGGCGCTGGCGTGTCGACGTCGACCCCGCCTCCCGCCACTACGGCTGCCTGCAGCTGAACCATGCCGGCAAGGGCTGGGTCTACATCCACGGTGACTACGATCTCAAGGACGTGATCGTCCGCGGCAACGAGACCGACAACCGGCGCCACGAAGGCCAGCTCCACGGCGTCAGGAACTTCACCCCGCTGCTCACCAACATGGAATTCGAACGCATCCGCGTCTCGCTGAACCAGCTGATCGGCACCGACATGGTGCAGCATGGCGCGGAGGCGCAATTCGCCTGGCACGGCGACGAGCCGATCACGGTCGCTTTCCCCGACTGGAGAATCCTGCTGCTGACCGACGCCACGACGGTGCAGCGATGGTACGAAGACCTGAACCGGTCCGTGCTGGCGAACAAGGGCCTCGACTACGCACGTGACCGCTCGCGCATGTTCCACTTCGGGCCGCAGGGCATGTTCGCGCCCGGTGCCATGCCGGCGTCAAGCTGGGGCTGAGGAGGGAACCCGGCGGGCCTGACGCACCCGCCCCGCCTGCGAAGCGGGCACTTCCCGTCGCCGCTCCGGCGGCAGCATCGCCCGCCCCTGCCCCACGGGCCTTCCCGCGACCGCGGATCCGCGCCTTCTCAGGCACGGTGGCCCCATCACCAGCGGGTCATCGCGGTCGATCCGCCTGGCAGCTGGCACGTCTTGGCGCAGGTTTGCGGCGGATCGGCCCGGCGCATGGGCCGCATCACGTCCGTGCGCATCGCGCCGACATGGCAGCGCCATGTCCGCTTTCGAAAGGATTTCCCGCTAGACAGGAAGAAGCCGGCCGCGATCCACCACGGACAACCGCTTTGGCCGTGGGTGCCGGCGGCAAGGCATCAGTCATGCGAACGCCCTGCAGGAAACCTTGTTGTTCTTCATTCCCGATACGGAGAAACCCATGCGCAAATGCTGCCGTTCACTCGCGACCCTGTTGCTTGTCACTGCCGGTGGCCCGGTTCTGTCGCAGACGCCGCCGGAACTGGCGGCGGAGCAGGTGGCGCAAGACCCCAATGCCAGTGCTTTCCCCGTCGGAAGGCTGGGGGTCGCGGAACAGAAATTCGCCCAAGGCTTCAGCCTGCACGAGACCGGCGTCGTCACCCATCTGATGCTGCCGCTCAATTGCACGTCGGCGCCGGAGGTCATCGTGGTCCACGTGACGATCCAGAGCCTGAGCAACGGCGTGCCGTCCGGGCACGCGCTGATGTCGCAGGACGTTCCCGGCTATGCGCTGGATTCGTGGGCGTCGATCAACGGCACGCAAGGCATGCGCATGATCGAATTCGAGCGGCCGCGGCTGCTGCTGTCCGGTGACTATGCCTTTACCGTCGAGGCGAGCGGCGGCAGCTGCATGCTCTGGACAGGCCCGCTCGGCGACAGCTACGCCGAAGGCCAGGCATTCATCATCAACAGCCCGTGGATCACGGCGTGGTTGCCGTGGAATCGTGACTTGTCGTTCCAGGTATTCCAGCGGCCGCGCTAAGTCGCTGCCGTCGCGGAGTGTCACATCGCCAGTTTCCTGGCGAGTGCTTCCGCGGCGGCGCGGCTGGTTTCCTGCGGCAGGACGGATTCACGCAGCACCGGCAACGCCTGCGCCAGCAAGTTGCGTGGTTCCGCCCTGTCGCCACGTTCGAAGCGGATCTGCGCCAGCTCGGCGCGGGCGGCGGCGATGTCGAAAGGATTGCCGTTCACCTGCAACCGCTGCAGCGCTTCGCGTTGCCTGGCCTCGGCCGAGACCAGGTCGCCGCGCATGCGCGCGAACGCGGCGTCGTATCGCAGGAACTGCGCGAACCTGGCGTGGGTCGGCGGCAGGCCACGCTTCGTGTAGCGCGCGCGGGTCTCGTCCAGCAGTTTCTGGCCGTTCGCGGCGTCGCCCGATCGCAGTGCGGCCTCCACCATGGCTTCCAGCACCAGCGCATAGTTCTCCGAGTCCTCACCCTCGGATCGACGCACGCGTTGAAGCAGTGCCGCCAGCTCCGCATTCGCGTCCGCGGTTCGGCCGTTTGCCAGCAATTGCTGGGCGTACTTCACTTCCACAGGCGGGCGGCGCAGGTCACCGGCTTCCTCGGCCCCCCTGCCCAATTCGGCCATGGCCAGCCGCGCGGAAGCCAGGCCGTTGACGTAATCGCCGACCGCGTATTGCAACGAGGCCAGGTTGCTCGCGATGGCGGCATTGTTGCGCGGTCCGGTGTCGCTGCGCGGCATGTGCTGCTGGACGTGCCCCTGCATCGCCAGCGCTTCGCGATAGCGTCCCTGGCCGGACAGTGCATGGGACAACACGGAATACAGGATGCCGGTACGCGTATCACCGCTGCTGCCGGTCGTTTCCGCCATGGCGATGGCCTGACGGGCGGCGGCCTCGGCCTGTGGATATTGCCCCAGCAGGATCAGCGCCTCCGCCCGGTTGCGGATGAGCTCGATGCGCAGCGGGGACTCCGGCGGCATGCCGCGCCGGTCGGCGAACGCGATACCCTCGTCGCTGGCCTGCAGCAGGCGCGCGCGATCATCGGCGAAGCGTGCGCCGGCGGCGATCAGCGCATACACGTGCAGCACCACGTCAGCCGGCGGGTCTGGCATGCGCATGGCCAGGGCCAGCGCTTCGTCGGCCTGCCTGCGGCAGGCAGGAAGGCCATATTTCTGCACGTGGGCGATGGTGATGTTGGCGAGAGAGCGCAATTGCTGCTCGGCGTCTTCCGGGGCGAACTGCTTGCGCAGCGCGACCGCCTGGTCAGCCGCGGCCAGGGTTTCCGGGAATCGTTCCAGCGATTCGAGCGCCCGGGATTCGATCACCAGATCGTCGGCCAGCACCAGCGCATCGGTGCGATCGCGCGGTTGCACGCCCTTCGTTCCGGCTTGCAGCATTTCCGCCGCCCGCTTGGGGTCATCAAGCGAGAAGTAGAGGCGTCCCAGCATGCGCTGCACCGGTTGCCGCACCTTGGGATCGACGCCGCCATGCCGGTCCAGTTCGGTGCGCGCATGGTCGAGCAGTTGCCGCACGCTCACGTCCGCCTTCAGCGATTTTTCGGGCGAGGCGGCCGCGAATATCTCGGTGAGGAACTGCATTGCCGCGTTCGCGTTCGCGCTTTCGCGTTGCGCGATGTTCGCCTGCACTCGCGCCACGTGCGCCTGCCACAGCGCCACGCCGGTTCCGGCAAACAAGGCGACGGCTATCGCCGCGATCGATGCGGCCAGCAGGCGATTGCGGCGCAGCCACAATCTTGCACGTTCACTGCGCGACAGACGCATGGCCGCGATCGGGCGGTCGTCCAGCCAGGCCCGAAGATCGCGTCCCATGGCGTCGGCGGACGCGTAACGGGCTTCCGGATCACGGCGCAGGCAGGCCTGCACGATATCGGCCAGGCTGCCGCGCAGCGCACGCGACAACGAAACGGGAGTAAGCCCGCCGCGCAAGGCAGCCTGTTCGGCGGATGCGTTCGCTGCCGCGCGCGTGAGCGGTTCGGGCTCGCGTGCCAGCTGGCGCAGCTGGCTGGCCACCGGAGTGTCGCGGGTCAGCCCAAACGGGTGCGTGCCGGCCAGCAGGCGATGCAGTACCACGCCCAGTTGCCACAGGTCGGTGGCCGTGGTGATCGGCGCGTCATGCAGTTGCTCGGGCGAGGCGTATTCGAAGGTGAGCGCGCGGTCGAGGGTCGCGGTCGCGTCGGCGCCTTCGAGCTGCTTGGCGATGCCGAAGTCCAGCAACTTGACCCGCCCGTCCGCGTCCACCAGCAGGTTGGATGGCTTCAGGTCGCGATGCACGACAAGGTTGCGGTGCGCATAACCCACCGCGTCTAGGACTTGCAGGAACAACACCACGCGTTCGCGCAAGCCGAGATTCCCCGCGTCGCACCAGCGGTCGATCGGCGCGCCGTCGATGCGTTCCATCACGAAGTAGGGTTCGCCCCCCGCGCTGATGCCACCGTCCAGCAAGGTGGCGATGTTTGAATGCCGCAGCCCGGCCAGGATCTGGCGCTCGCGCAGGAAGCGTTCGCGTGCCACCGTCGAATCGGCGCTGGCGCGGATCAGCTTGAGCGCAGCCTGCTGCGCATAGGCACCGTCGTCGCGCTGCACGGCATACACCGCGCCCATGCCGCCGTGGCCGATCACCTCGACGATGCGCCAGACGCCGATGCTGCGCCCGATGGCCGGGTCCTGTGGCGGGTCGCCCGCGTCCTGGGCAAGCGCATGGCCCCACGCCGCCGCGTCGCCGCCGAAGGGTTCGCCTTCCGCGGCGTCCGCATCGAGCAATGCCTGCACCTGGGCGCGGAGGGCGGCGTCGCCGCCGCACAATTCGGACAGGCGGGCCTCGCGCCCTGCCCCGGCCAGGTCAGCCACTTCGTCGAAGATGGCCAGCGCACGCTGGCGCCGCTGCGTCTCGCTCACGCCTGCATTTCCGCCAGCAGGAAGGCGCGCGCCCGGCGCCAGTCACGACGCAGGGTGCGATCGCTGATGTCCAGCATCGCGGCAACCTCGACCTCGGAATAGCCGCCGAAGTAACGCAATTCGACGATCTGCGCGGCGCGTTCGTCGAGCTGGGACAGGGACGACAGCAGTTCGTCCAGCGCCAGCACCTCGACCGCGGCCTGTTCGCCCTTGCCCAGCGCGGCGCTCAGGGTCAGCGCGTCCTGTCCGCCGCCGCGCTTGTCCGCCTTGCGGGCGCGCGCGTTGTCCACCAGCACCTGCCGCATCGCCCGTGCGGAAAGCGCCAGCAGATGGTTGCGGTTCGCCGCCGCCATCTGCGCGCCACCCAGCTTGAGGTAGGCCTCGTGCACCAGCGCGGTGGTCTGGAAGTCGTCGCGCATGCACCGAAGTTGCGACCGCGCAGCGCGCTTGAGTTCATCGTAGACCGCCGAATAGGCCTGGCCCAGCGCCGCGCTGTCTCCCGCGCGGGCACGGGTGAGCAACACAGTGACCTCGGGCTGCTGTGATGTCGCCTGCATGGTGTTTTTCCCCAAGCGTGTCCGCTTTCGAGGCGGAGTTTCGCATAGATCAATCAGACCGGCAGTCCGCCGGGACACCAGAGGGGAAAACCATGCATCGCCACATTGCGCGTCGCCATCGCCTGCCGGCGGCTTCCATCCTGTCGCTGGCCTTGTTGGCAGCGCTGTCCACTCCTGCCTTCGCCGCCGATCCGGCTTGTGTCGACACTGCCGGCAATCCGACCGGAGCCTCGACCGACCAGGGAAACGAGGGCGGCACCGACAACGCAACCTGCGCCTCCGCCACGAGTGCCTTCGGCCATTCGAACATGGCCAGCGGGATCGACAGCAGCACGTTTGGCAGTTACAACATCGCGTCCGGATACGAAGGCAGCGCCTTTGGCGTGGGGAATTTCGCCCAGGGGCAATGGAGCAGCGCGTTCGGCGGCTTCAACCAAGCCACCGCGCTGGAGAGCAGCGCGTTCGGCTTCAGCAACCGGGTCGAGGGCGAACATGGCAGCGCCCTGGGCTATCGAAACCTGGCCACGGCCAATGCCAGCAGCGCGCTGGGCTTCCGCGCCACCACGGCGGGCACTGGCAGCACGGCACTGGCGGGGTGGTACGACGCCAACGGCAATGGCGTCGAAGACATCGACCTGGACCTGGACCTGGACGGCATCAATGAGTCGTCCAGCGAGACGGCCTACACCGCTGGCAGCAGCGCGGTCGCGCTGGGCGCCAGCGTGGCGGCGAAGGGAAACTACAGCGTCGCGATCGGCGTGGACAACAGCGCCGAGGGACAGAACAGCATGGCCATCGGCAGCCACAACGTCGCCGGCGCCGACGCCCTCGCCTATGGCGTCGGCAACAGCGTTGAGCCGAACAGCAGCGCCTTCGGCTTCGGCAATGCGGTCCTGGGCTCCAGCAACTACGCCTTCGGCGGCGGCAACCATGTCGAAGGGCTCGGCAACAACGTCTTCGGCCTCAACAGCAAAGTCGAGGGCACGAATGCCAACGCCTTCGGCATCGTCAACGAAGTGCAGGGGGACAGGGCCAACGGCTACGGCTACAACAACAAGGCCTACGGCGCCGACAGCAGCGCGTTCGGCAACGGCAACTACGCCGGCGGCGCGTCCAGCAGCGCATTCGGCACCGGCAATACGGCCAATGCCCCGCGCAGCAGCGTGTTCGGCTATCGCAATACGACATGGACAGCCGACAGTACGGCATTCGGTGCCGGCGGTTCTGCTTTCGGCATGGGGAGCTTGGCGGTGTCGAGCTGGTTCGATTTCAATGGCAATGGCGAAATGGATCTGGGTCTGGATGCCGCCGGCAACCCGGGCTGTCCGACCGTCGACTGTGTGGCCAGCACCGAGGGTGCCGTCGCCGGCGGAACCTGGTCGGTCGCCGTAGGCGGCGCGGTGTGGGCGCGCGGCGACAAGAGCGTGGCGATGGGCCAGGCCAATACCGCCATGGGCGCGAGCAGCACGGTGCTGGGCTCGCACGGCACGGCCACCGGCCGGGGTAGCCTGGCGCTGTCCACGTTCTTCGTCGCTGAAGGCACGCCCACGCCCGACGTCGACACCGATGGCGATGGCGCCAACGACGCCTACAGCCGGGGCGCGATCGCCGTCGGGGAAAGTGCCGTCGCGGTGGGTGCTGGCGTACGTGCGGATGGCGCCTACAGCAGCGCGTTCGGCAATGGCAATATTGCCGGCGCCGATTACGCCAGCGCGTTCGGCTTCGGGTCCGAAGCACGGAACATCGGCAGCACCGCCATCGGCTACCAGGCCGTCGCCGATCGCGACTACGCGGTCAGCGTGGGCCAGATTGGCGTGGAACACCAGATCATCCATGTCGCCGCCGGCACCGAGGCAACCGACGCGGTCAACCTGGGCCAGTTGAACACGGCCATTGCCGGGGTCAGCGGCGGCGGCACGCCAGTGCACTTCTTCAGCGTCAATTCCGCCGATGGCGGCGCCGGCAATTACAACAATGACGGGGCCACCGGCACGGATGCCATCGCGGCAGGCGTGAACAATCTCGCAAGTGGCAGGCAGAGCAGCGCCCTGGGCACCAGGAATACCGCTTCGGCAGACTTCAGTACGGCCGTCGGCAACAACAACACGGCCACCGGCATGTATGCCCAGGCCTTCGGCATCAACAACACCGTCAGCGGCACGTCCGGCATGGCCTTCGGCGACATGAACACGGCCGGCAATTACGCCAGCGCCTTCGGCCGTTTCAACAACGCCGTCGGTGACAACAGCGTCGCCTTCGGGCTGGTCAGCAATGCGAACGCCGAGGCCAGCGCCGCGTTCGGCATCAATGCCACGGCCAATGCCACGCAGAGCACGGCCATCGGCTTTGGTGCGGTGGCCGACCGCGAACACACCATCTCCGTCGGCAGCGCCGGCAGCGAGCAGCAAATCACCCACATGGGCGATGGAGCCGAGGACTTCGACGCCGTCAACGTGCGGCAGTTGCGTTCGGTCGTGGACTGGTTCGGCGGCGGCGCCACGTTCACCGGCGGTGTATTCACCGCGCCGACCTTCGTCGTCCAGGGCAGCAGCTTCAGCGATGTGGCCTCGGCGTTCGCGGCGGTGGACACGCAACTCACCGGTCTGCACGACCAGATCGACAACATCGAAGTCGGCTCCGGCTCCCAGGGTCCGGCCGGTCCGGCGGGTCCGCAGGGGCCGCAGGGTCCGCAAGGCCCCGCTGGTCCGCAGGGGGAACCGGGCGTGGATGGCACTGGCAGCGGCAGTGCGCTGGCAGTCGAGTACGACGACGCGGCCAAGGCGACGGCAACCCTGGCCGGGGCGGATGGCACCCAGGTGAAGAACATGGCCGACGGTGTCGATCCGATGGACGCGGTGAACAAGCGGCAGATGGATGCCGGCGATGCCGCCACCCTCGCCACATCCGAAACCTATGCCGATACCACCGCCGCGCAGACGCTGAACTCCTCGAAGTCGTACACCGACAGCAGGTTCGCGACCTGGAACGACAGCTTCACCCAGTACCAGCAGGAGGTCGGCAGGCGCTTTGCGCAGACCGACAAGCGCATCAGCCAGGTCGGTGCGATGGGTGCCGCGATGACCCAGATGGCGGTCAATGCATCCAACGGCAGCGGCCCGAATGGACGCCTCGCGATCGGCATGGGCGCGCAAGGTGGCCAGGGCGCGGTATCGATCGGCTATGGCAAGCGCGTCGGCGACCACGGCTCGTTCTCGCTGGGCGCCAGCTTCAGTCGCGGTGAGTCCAGCGCCGGTGCAGGCTTCGGCTTCGACCTGTAAGCGCTTCGGCGGAACGAGCGGAACGGCGCGGGCAACCGCGTCGTTCCGCTCGCTGTTCATGATGGCCCGCAGCCGGCCCGCAGCGCGCCAGTCGCGCGGAATTCACGGCCCCTTTCGCACAGTAGACCGGTTACGAACCATCGCCGGGAAGCCGGCATCGGCCCGCGGCGGAAAGGCAGGTGGACATGCGGCATCTCATCAAGGTGGTCGGATCGACGATGCTCGGCCTGGCGCTGGCGGCCTGCTCGCCACCGGCGCCGGTGGTCAAGCCGGTGTCGACGGCCTTGCCGCCGGCCGTGGGCACGCCCGCTGCGCGCTACGTGCACGGCGAAGCCGATCGGCACCGGGACCAGTCCGGCTTCCGCCTGCTGATGCGCAGCACCAATGCGCTGATGAGCCGGGTGGCCCTGGCCGACCATGCGCAGCGCTCGCTCGACCTGCAGTACTACATCTTCGACAACGACGCGACCGGACGACTGATGGCGCAGCGACTGCTGGCCGCGGCCGATCGCGGCGTGCGCGTGCGCCTGCTGGTGGACGACATCAACGCCAGCCAGGCGATCGACCTGTTCGATGCGCTGGACACCCATCCGGACATCGAAGTGCGCCTGTTCAATCCGTTTGCGACGAAGAGCCCGTCGCTGCTGTCCTGGGCCACCCAGTTCCTGCTCGACACGCACCGGCTCAACCGCCGCATGCACAACAAGTCGTTCATTGCCGACGGCAACGTGGCGATCGTGGGCGGGCGCAATATCGGTGACGCGTACTTCGACGCTGGCGAAGATACCAACTTCCGTGACCTCGACCTGGTCGCGATCGGCCCGGTGGTGAACCAGGCCTCGCACGCCTTCGACGAATACTGGAACTGCAACGCGGCCTATCCGGTGAAGGCGTTCCACGGCAAGCACGCCGACCACTACGACCTGGCGAAACTGCGGATCGAGCTGGCCCACGATGCACGGGCGTTCGCGCAATCGGATTATGCACAGGCGACGCTGGACAACCTGCCCCACGGCGCATCCGCCGATCGCCCGGGCAACTGGTTCTGGGGCCCGGCCACGCTGGTGGCTGACCAGCCGTCCAAGATCGAGGCCGGTCCCGACCAGCCGCAGTTGCGCATCGGCCCGGACATCGAGGCGATGACCGATGCCGCGCAGCACGAACTGCTGCTGATCTCGCCCTACTTCATTCCCGGCGAACGCGGCACGGCGTACCTGCAAGCGCTGGCCAGGCGCGGCGTGAAGGTCAAGGTGCTGACCAATTCTCTCGCCTCCAACGACGAGCCGATCGTGTATTCGGGCTACTCGCGCTATCGCCGCCCGCTGCTGGAAAGCGGCGTGCAACTGTTCGAACTGCAACCGGCCGCGGGCGCACCGCAGCCGGCGACCTCCGGTGGCACCTCGTCCGGCGTCAGCCTGCACGCCAAGGCCATCGTGGTGGATCGACAGAAGGTGTTCATCGGCTCGATGAACATGGACGCGCGCTCGAAACTGCTCAATACCGAAATGGGGATCATCGTCGACTGCCCGCCGCTGGCCGCCGCGGTGACCGAGTTCTTCGACACCGCCACGTTGCCCGAATACGCCTACCATTTGTCGCTGAAAGCCGACGGCTCGGCGCACGGCGCCATGCAATGGCAGGCCACCGAACATGGCAAGCCGGTGACCTACGACCACGACCCGGGTGTCACCACCAGCCGTCGGGTCGAAGTGCAGATGCTCAAGCTGTTGCCGCTGGAGAGCCTGCTCTAGCTCCGCAAGGTCACGCGGTCATTCGTGACGTGAGATGTTCCGCAACACAAGTCCGGCGTCTTCCGACGCCGGACTTGCCGGGAATGGACGTCTGGCCGGCCACGCGCATCCGCCATCGAAGCACGCGGACGGCACCTTCGGCATTCACCCCGCACGATGCATCAGGACTTGTCTGCGGGCTTGCCGCATTCGCCCTTGGCGCAATCGAAGTCGACCTTGACGCCGCCGCCGGCAAGGACTGTCACGTTGGGGTGCTTGACGATGGCTTGTCCGTTCTCTTCGAGCGTCACGGTGTAGACGCCGGCCGGAACCATCTTGACCTTGTAGCGGCCCTTGGAATCAGCATGAACCCGCCGCTGGAGACCATTGACGTCACTATGAACCAAGATGCTGTCGCCAGACGGTGCGACGCCGAAGACGGTGCCTGCAGTGGACTGGGCTTGAACCGCCATCGATCCCGCCGCACCGCACAGGGCGACAACGGCGGAAATGGCCAGGCTGCGTGCGAAAGAGGAGCGACGCTGCGAATGCTTGTTCGAAAGGGCATTGCTGTTGTTCATGGGATTTCCTGGTACTTGATTGCGGTCTTGGGGACACGAACGCCGCCAGAAACCAGGCGGCCGCTCGTGGGGGAGTCCTGGACGTCCGGGCATTACCTCTCCGGCACGCGACGGGTTGTCGGGTGCAAGTCGGGTTCCACTCGTCGTCTGCAGCCATCGGTTGAAGGACGGATGTCGCCTGCCCGATGGCTGCGCAAGACTACGACGGCAGCGTGCCCTTGCCGAAGGGCCAGAGGTCATAGATCGAGATCCGACAAACAGGATGGCAGCGCACGGAGCGATCATCGCGGGCGATGAAGTGCTACGGCCAGGCCAGTTCACCCGAGCATCGGCGGCGTGATCGAGGCGGCGATCGATGTCGTGCGCGTGTGCCGAGGGTGGCTCTGGACAAGCTGTCGTGCTGAGCAGACAGGAAGAGCGCCATTCGTGCACGCTTGCAGCACTCCCATCTCATCCAGTGAGACAACGCGCCGGCCTAATCCGCGAAGACCTTTTGCGGATGTCCGACCATGAATGCACTGCCCGACCGCTACGCCACCGATGACCTCGTCCTGCGCGATCCCGGCGATGGCCGCACGCTGGCCCAGCGCTTGTCGAAGCGCTACGCGGCGCGGATCACCGGCGCCTTCGTGGTGCCCGGTCGCGAGGGCAGCTTCGCGCCCTTGCCCGCGGATCTTCCGCCGGCACTGGCGCAAGCCCTGCACACGCGGGGCATCGAGCAGCTTTACAGCCATCAGGCCGAGGCGTGGACGGCCACGCAATCGGGCGCGCACGTGGCCATCGTCACACCCACCGCCTCGGGCAAGTCGCTGTGCTACACGCTGCCGGTGATCAGCGCGGCGATGCAGGACAAGGCCAAGGCGCTGTACCTGTTCCCGACCAAGGCGCTGGCGCAGGACCAGGTGGCCGAGCTGCTGGAGTTGAACAAGGCTGGCGAGCTGGGTGTGAAGGCGTTCACCTTCGATGGCGATACGCCCGGCGATGCGCGGCAGGCGATCCGCCTGCATGGCGACATCGTGGTCAGCAACCCGGACATGCTGCACCAGGGCATCCTGCCGCATCACACCAAGTGGGCGCAGTTCTTCGAGAACCTGCGCTACGTGGTGATCGACGAGGTGCACACTTATCGCGGCGTGTTCGGCTCGCACGTGGCCAACGTGATCCGTCGGTTGAAACGCGTCTGCGCGTTCTACGGTGTCACTCCCCAGTTCATCCTGTGCTCGGCCACCATCGGCAACCCGCAGGAGCACGCCGAGGCGCTGATCGAGGACGCGGTCACCGCGATCACCGAAAGCGGCGCGCCCACCGGCGACCAGCACGTGCTGCTGTGGAACCCGCCGGTGATCAATCCCGATCTGGGCCTGCGCGCCTCGGCGCGCTCGCAGACCAACCGCATCGCCAGGCTGGCGATCAAGTCGGGCATGAAGACCCTGGTATTCGCCCAGTCGCGCAGCATGGTCGAGGTGCTCACCAAGTACCTCAAGGACGTGTTCGACCACGACCCGCGCAAGCCGCTGCGTATCCGCGCCTATCGCGGCGGCTACCTGCCGAAGGAGCGCCGCGCCGCCGAGCGCGAGATGCGTGCGGGCAGCATCGACGGCATCGTGAGCACGTCCGCGCTGGAGCTCGGCGTGGATATTGGCAGCCTCGACGTGGTGGTGCTGAACGGCTACCCCGGATCGGTCGCCGCCACCTGGCAGCGCTTCGGCCGCGCCGGGCGGCGCCAGCAGTCGGCCCTGGGCGTGCTGGTGGCCAGTTCCGATCCGCTGGACCAGTACCTGGTGCGGCATCCGGAGTTCTTCCAGGACGCCACACCCGAGCACGCCCGCATCCAGCCCGATCAGCCGCTGATCCTGCTCGATCACATCCGCTGTGCCGCGTTCGAGTTGCCGTTCACCGGCGACGAGATGTTCGGCACTGAAGTGACCACGCCGTGGCTGGACTTGCTGGGCGAGGAAGGCGTACTGCATCGCGAAGGCGAACGCTGGGAATGGATTGCCGACAGTTACCCGGCCATCGCGGTATCACTGCGCTCGGTCGCCGACGGCAATTTCGTGGTGGTCGATCGCACCGACGGTCGCCAGACCATCATCGCCGAGGTCGACTACTCCGCCGCCGCGGTGACGCTGTACGAAGGCGCCATCCACATGATCCAGTCGCTGCCCTACCAGGTCGAGAAGCTGGACTGGGAAGGCCGCAAGGCGTATGTCACGCGCACGAACGTCGACTACTACACCGACGCCATCGACTACACCAGGTTGAAAGTGCTGGACTGCTTCGACAGCTCGCACGCGGGCTGCGGCCAGGCGCATCACGGCGAGGTGCACGTGGTGCGCCGCGTGCCGGGCTACAAGAAGATCCGCTTCTACTCGCACGAGAACATCGGCTACGGCCCGGTCAACCTGCCCGACCAGGAACTGCACACCACCGCGCTGTGGTGGCAACTGCCGCAGGCGGTGCTGGATGCTGCGTTCGAACAGCGCCAGCAGGCGCTGGACGGTTTCCTCGGCGCGGCTTATGCGCTGCACATCGTGGCCACCGTGGCGGTGATGGCCGAGGCGCGCGACCTGCAGAAGTCGGTGGGCTCGGGCGATGGCGCGTGGTTCGTCAGCGCCGACCTCAGCGGCCACGGTCAGATCCGCGGCAACGACGGCCAGCCCGCCATGCTGGCGCCGGGTGCGCCGTTCACGCCCACCGTCTACCTGTACGACGCCTTCCCCGGCGGCATCGGCCAGAGCGAGCCGCTGTTCCAGCGTCGCGAGGATCTGGTGGCGCAATCGATTAGCCTGATCGAACGCTGCGACTGCCGCGCCGGCTGCCCCGCCTGTGTCGGCCCGGTATTGGCCGCGGACGAAGAGGCAGCCAGCACGCCGAAGGCGCTGGCGCTGCGCGTACTGGCCTTGCTGGTGGCGCTGTGAGCGCGCTGGCCGCGCGGATGCGCAAGCTGCGGGCGGAGGCCGGCAAGGTCGGCACCCGTGCGCCGAACGTGGACTTGCCAGCCAGCCAGACGGGTTCTGTGGCTTCGACGGCGGCCGCGCAACGGCCGCCTCCCTCCCCTGTTGCAGGCCTTGCGACAGCCGATCGCGCCCTCTCGCCCGAGCTGCGCCGTCTGCTCCAGCGTCACGCGCAAATGAAGCGCAGTCCCGCCACGATCGCGTCCAGCGACCGCGAGGTGCCCGGTATCGAGATCGCGCCGGGCCTGCGCTACACCGAAGTCCTGGTCGACTGGCTCGATCCGCCAGCGATCGTCGAAACCGGCTTTGCCCGGATGGAGCCGGTCCATCACTACCGCCTGCTGCACTTCGATACCGAAACCACCGGCCTGGCTGGCGGCACCGGCACCCGCGCCTTCATGATCGGCGCCGCCGACTGGCTCGATGGCCGCTTCCGCATCCGCCAGCTCACCCTCACCACGATGGCCGCCGAAACCGCCATGCTGCGCACGTTCGCCGAGTGGCTGAGCGGGGACACCGTGCTCGTCAGCTACAACGGCAAGTGCTACGACGCGCCGCTGCTGGCCACCCGCTATCGCCTGGCGCGCCTGCCCAATCCGCTGGCCGGCCTGGCTCATCTGGACCTGCTGCATCCGGTGCGGCGGCACTGGAAGCGGCAGTGGCCCAACTGCCGCCTGGCCACGGCCGAACGCCAGTTGCTGGGCGTGGTGCGCGAGGACGACCTGCCCGGCGCCGAGGCGCCGGCGGCCTGGCTCACCTATCTGCGCGGCGGCTCTGCCCGGAACCTGCGACGGGTGGCGGCACACAACGCGCAGGACCTGAAGAGCCTGGCCGGCGTGCTGCTGCACATGGCCCGTTGCCCGGCCACACCGGGATAGCAGGCCCGGGCAAGGCCGTTCAAAGCGCCGACAGGAACGCCACCAGGTCGCCTTTCTGCTGCCCGCTCATGTGCACATTGAAGCGGGTGTCGTAGAAGTCGACCACGTCCATCAGCGTCGCCGCCGAGCCGTTGTGGAAGTACGGCGCGCGGGCGGCGAGCCCGCGCAGGATCGGTCCCTTGAACTTGCCGATGTCGGCCCACTTGCCGGTACGCAATGCCAGGCCGGGGTCGGTGGTCTGCACGCTCCTGCCCGTGGCGTTGTTGGTCAGCGTGTACAGCGGCATGTCCGGCGTGCGTCGGCTTGCGTCGGCGATGCCGATGTTGACGGGCAGCGCCACCGAATGGTTGCCGATGTTCGGCGCGTTGTGGCAGCTGCTGCAGCTGCCGTGGATGACGGGCAGGCCGGTCACGTCGTTGAGCCCGGCCACGCCGCTGATCGCGATCGGCAACGTGTTGAAGAGCTGCTCGCCGCGGGCGATGGCGGCCCGCGCACGCTCGCCGCGATCGCGGCTGAGCTGCGCGCCGGGGACGTTCCACTCGTCGAACAGGCGCATCGCCTTCTCGTCGAAGGCATCGCCGGTGGGATCGCCGCCCAGGGTGTCGTTGATGCCGATCCAGAAGCGCTGCTGCGCCAGGATGCGGGCGCCGCCCATGCCGTCCCCGGCGTTGAGCTTGCCGGCGTCCTGGTCGACCAGCTGGGCGGTGAACAGGTGCAGTTCGAAGTCCACGATCCGGTCGATCACGCTCGCGTCGGGGGCGACCGCGGCCTGTTCGTGACCGAGGATGGCGTCGCGCGCCTGCGAAGCCAGGCTCTCGATGATGTCCTCGTGGTTGATGCCGGCATCCATCGGCGGCTTGAATGGCGCGACGGTCTCACGCCCATCCCACATGACCGCGGTAAGCCAGATCAGGTTGGTCGACGGCAGCGGGCGCCGAAACAGCGACAGGTCGCTCGCGCTGGCGTAACCGTAGGGATCATCGACGCGGGTCAGGCGAAACTCGGCATTCGCCGGCATCGGCATGCCCACGCGGATCAGGCCCCGCTTGAGCAGCATGGAGTAGGCGATGCGCCGCGCGTAGAGGCTGGACACATCGGCCCGTGGCGACACGGCGCCGTCGACCAGGCGGAAGATCGGATCGTTGCCGTTGGTGCTGGCAAAGCGCTGGCGCAGTTCGTCCGGGGTGATCGACCAGCCCTGGGCCTGTCGATGGCAGGAATCGCAGGAGCGGCCGTTGGGGCCAAAGCTCTGGAAGAACGGATTGGCGGTGTCGATGCTGCCGCTGGGCGTGCTGGTCTGCAGCCAGCCCGAAGGGTTGGCGGTGACCAGCGTGTTGGCAGCCGGTGATGGCTGGTGACGGCGATCCTGCGCCGGTGTGCCGACGACCGTCGCCAGCAGGACCAGCCCCGCTGCGACGGATACGAAAGTGCGCTGATGGAACATGACGGTGTGCCCCCTTGGCTTGTCGTTGATGCAGCCCCTGCCCCGCCCGACCGCATGGTCGTGGCAAGACGGAGAACACCGAAGGGCGACAAGTTGCGACATGTGCCCACCGCTCGGTCCACGCAGGCCAGCCGGGGCGATGAGTGGGACGCTGAAGCGCCGGTCAGTTCAGCAACAGGCCGCAGGAAGCCAGGGGATGGCGCAGCAGCGTGCTGGCAATGGCCAGCTCGGGATGTGCAGCGAGACCGCCGGCCCGGATGGTCGCGCTGGCGGCGCGGGCCTGCGCTTCGGCATCGGCGCAGTCGCCACTGCGCGCCGCGGCCACGGCAAGCCACAGCTGCGCCGCGAGTCGACGCGGATGCGCCGGTGGCAACTCGCCGGCGGCACGGGGAATCGCTGCCGTCAGCCGGGCCTTTGCCTCGCCGGCCTGGTCGTGCGCCAGCTCGACCTGCGCCAGCAGCGTGTGTACCCACAGCAGTTGTGGGTCGTTGCGGGGCGCCGCCGCGGCAAGGTCGCGCTCGACCGTCGCCTGCAGGTCGGCCGGACACGGCGTGGCGGGGGTCTGGGCGCAGGCCAGCAGCAGCCGCGCCTCGGCGATCAGCGGCGGCATCCGGTACTTGCGCGTGCGCAGACCAGCGATGGCTTCCGGCAGCAGCTTGCGCGCCACGGCAGGCTGGCCTTCGAGCAGGGCGATGCCGGCCAGTTCGCTGTCCACGCGGCCGATCCGCATGCGGTTGGCCGGATCGTTGCCGTACAGCTTGCGGGCCGCGTCGAACAGCTTGCGCGCCGCAACGAGATCACCCGCCTCCACTTCGCCGAAGGCCGTGGCCTCCAGCGAGTCGCCATGCAGGGCGGTATCCGTGCCGAAGCCGCTGGCCGACCAGGCCTGCGCCTGCCCGCAACGCGCCTGCGCGCTGGCGTGATCGGCGCGCAGCCCCTCCAGCACGCATGCTTTCTGCGCGGCATACACCTGGGTGAGCTGGGGAGCGTTGCCGTTGCGGGCGTACATCGCCAGGGCCTGCGCGAACAGTGCATGTGCCTGCGTCCAGTGGCCGGCGCGATAGGTGGACGAGGCCAGGCCGGCCAGCGCCAGCGTCGTCTGGTTGCTGGACGGGCCGAAATGCGCGAGCTCGAACTGCCACGTTTTCCGCCACATAGGGATCGCCTCGTCGTAGCGCTCCAGGCCTTCCAGCGCCGAGGCGACGTCGTTGTAGCCAATGCCGACCCGCGGATCGTCCGGCCCCCAGCTGGCGATCCGTTCGGCCAGTGCCTCGCGGGCGAGGTCCAGCGCAGCTTCGCCATGGCCTTCGCTGTTCTCGACCGCGCCCAGCGGACCGAGCAGGTCGATCAGCGCTTCGCCGCGGATGCCCTGCGCCAGCATGCGCTGGTGGGCAAGCCGCAGGTCGGTGCCACCGTCGGCATAGTCCTCCATGCGCACTGCGGCGTAGCCCCGGGCGGTCAGCGCGCGGATCGATTCGATGGCGGACGGCGCCAGCGTCCGTTCCGACAAGGCGACGGCCCGGTTCGCCAGCTGGCGCGCCTGCGCGACATCGCCAAGGTCCTCGTACAGGCGCGAGAACATCGCCAGCAGGTCCACGCGGCTGCCGTCATCCATCGATGGCGCGTTGTCGAGTTTCGCGACGCCATGGGCCAGCAGTTCGTCCAGGCTCGGTTGTTCCGATGTGGCGGCACCGTAGCGCACCGGCGCGAACAGGCTCTCGACGAAATCCCGCACCATGTTCGCGCGTGTGGCCTGCTGGCGGGCCACCTGCGCCTGCCACAGCGCGATCGACAGCGAGGTGAGGACGGCCGCCACGAACAACGCGGTGAGCACCACGCCGCCGCGATGGCGGGCCACGAACTTGCTGGTGCGATACCAGCGCGACGGCGGATGGGCCAGCACCGGCTGGCGGTCCAGGTGGCGCTCGATGTCCTCGGCCAGCGCGCCGGCCGAGGCGTAGCGACGCTCCGCCTCGGTGGCGATGGCCTTCAGCACGATGTTGTCGAGATCGCCCCGCAGCTTGTGCCGCAGCCTCGACACGCTGGCCGGCACGGTGCCGTAAGCCGTGGTGACGGTGTCCGGGCTGAGCCGTGACGACGGGGTGCCTGCATCCACGCTGGCGCGCCGTTGCCCGGTGATCAGTTCGTCCAGCAATACGCCCAGCGCATACACGTCGGTCGCCGCGGTGACCGGCTCCTGGGCGAACTGTTCGGGCGCCGCGTAGGCGGGCGTCAAGGCGCGATGCTGGGTATGGATCTGCTCGGCGGCGTCCTCGTCGAGCAGCATGGCGATGCCGAAGTCGAGCAGCTTGACGTGGCCGTCGGCGGTGACCAGCACGTTGGACGGCTTCAGGTCACGGTGCACGATCAGTGCCCGATGCGCCGTCTCCACCGCACGGCAGACCATCAGGAACAGCACCAGCCGCTGGCGCAGGTCCAGCCGATGCTGGCTGGCGTAGCGGGTGATCGGCACGCCGTCGACCAGCTCCAGCGCGATATAGGCCAGACCGGCCTCGGTGATGCCGCCCTCGATCAGGCGGGCGATGCCGGGATGGCGCAGGCGCGCCAGCGCCTCGCGCTCGCGGCGGAACTGGCGCTGCGCATCGGCGGTGTAGAGGCCGCGCGCCAGCAGCTTGATCGCCACTTCTTGGCGTACGCCATCGACCTGACGAAAGGCCCGGAACACCGTCGACGAACCGCCCTCGCCCAGCACCTCGACCAGCTCGAACGGACCGATCCGGCTGCCGGCCGGCAGCGCCTGGGCGACGCTGGTATCGCCGATGGCCCGCGCGGCACAGGCGGCATCGCCGGTGGACAGCAGCTCGCCTTCGGTGGCGTCGGCGGCGAGCAGGCGTTCGATCTCCGCGCGCCGGAGCGGATCGGGGCAGCGTTCGTCCAGCAGACGCGCACGCTCCGCCGCGGGCAGCCCGAGTGCCGCTTCGAACACGTCGCGCATTGTCGTTGCGGGTTCCACGACGAACTCCCCACGGTATGCCTTGCCACGGTTAACCCCGAACATGCCCCGTTTGCGACCTCGCCCCCGGTCGCGCTTCGCCGCCACCCCGACGGCATGCCGCGCCCGGCACCCTCAACCCATGCGGGCCTTGATGAATGCGCGGGCAAAGCGCCAGTCGCGGTCGATGGTGCGCCGGGCCACGCCGAGCGTGTCGGCGACCTGTTCCAGGCTGAGCCCGGCGAAGTAACGCAGTTCCACCACCTGGGCGGCACGGGCGTCGGACTGTTCCAGCGCGTCCAGCGCGGCGTCCAGCGCCAGCGTCTGCTCGGCGGTGTCGAGCGCCAGTTTCAGATCCTGGTCATCAAGGGTGACCCGCAGCCACTGCCCGCCCGCGCACAGGCGCAGGCGATCACGGGCGCGGTTGATCAGCAGGTGGCGCATGGCGCGCGCGGCGTAGGCAAAGAACTGGGCGGGATGGTCGAAATGCAACGCCTCGCGCTGGCCCATGCGCAGGTACAGCTCGTGCACCAGTTCGGTGGTGTCCAGGGTGGCCTGGCGACGATTCGACAACTGTCGGGCGGCCATCGCCTTGAGCCGCGCGTACACCACGACGAACAGCGCGTCGGTGGAACCGTCGCTGGCCAGGGGTCGGGAATCGGACATGACGAGCACCTCCCTGCAGCCGCCATCCTTAGCGCCGCATGGTACGCCTTTGCCGGGAATCCGTACCCCGTTCGGCGCGGACAGCCGAACGGTCGTCCGCTCGGTCGCCGCGGCGAGAAATCAGCTCAGGCCGACAGCGCGTCAGCCGCCAGCAGGGGCGGCAACCGGCGCGAGCCCGATCGCCGACCGTCGATGAAGGTGTACAGGCGACCGCCGATCATGGTCACCACGGCACGGCCGGACAGGCGGATGCTGGCGGACGCCGCTGGCGACATCGACAGGCCAAGCTGGTGTTCGGCGCGCATGCGGACGGCCTTGGCGGCAAACCAGGCCTTCGGACCGGCCAGCAAGCTGTCCGACGCCGACTCGGTCTGGCGCGAGTCCGCGATGGTCTGGCGCAGATGGGCCAGGTGGCTGGTGTTGAACGCTTCGCTCAAGGCGGCGCACTGGAAGGGCGAGGCCACGTATTCGTCCAGCAGGCTGCCCAGCACGGCCACCACGCTCAGGGCGATCCGCCGGTTGGCCCGTTCCACGTGCGAGTTGCCCGTGGATGCCTGCCAGATTCCGTCGAGGGCCGCGGCCAGCCTGCGGCACTCCGGCTGGTTCAGCGGGCGCTGGCCCAGCGGGATGGCGCGACGGGCAACCAGCCAGGCCTGGTCGCAGGCCGGCAGCGCGTGCGAACGCTGCGCGGTGCGGGCCCTGGCTTCCCGCATGGACAATTCGTCGGTGGCCGCCATCCGCAGGGACAGTGCCTCCTGCGTCAGCGGCACCGCGCGGACGCTGCCGTCGGCACGATACCAGCGCCGATGTTCCAGCGTGGCGCGATGAAACAGGCCTGCCGGTGGCGGCACCGTGGCCCGCGCCTCGGCGGCGTAATCCAGCGACGGGGCCATCGAGCGCAGCCCGGCGGCGTGGGCTGCCAGTACGCGGTCGAGCAGGATTTCGGCGGTGATCAGGTGGCGATGGTAGGCGGCGTGACGATCATGGTCGGCGCCGGCGGTGAAGTAGACGAAGCGGATGCGCGGCGTGGCTTCGTCGCTGCGGACGGCCCCGTGACAGCCCTGGCCGATGATCCGGCGCCCGATCGGCAGGGCGCGATGCGCGGTCGGCAAGCTGTCGAGCACGCTCTTGATGGTGGGCAATACGGCGGACGGATCGGCCATGGCGGCCCCTTGCACTGGCGCACTTGCAGAAATCGACAAACTCACAAAACAACCCTGCCTGCTTGGGCGACCACGGCTCTCGACTCTGCCAGCGCCCCGTCACCCGGATACCTGCCGTCCAGCCTGGACAACTACGGTTTCACTCTTGCATCGACCGCGCCAACAAAGTGTGCGCTGGATCGCATCGCTGGAAGCCCGTGCGGGGCGGTTCAGGAGCATCGCGTGCCGCGGCCGGCCGGATTTTCCCGGTTGGCGCGGAAAAACAGGCAAAATAAGCGGTTGCGGCATGCCATCCCGGGTGTCCGCCCCTTCTTGCCGATGACCGACGACGAATGACCGCCTTGAACATGCCCCCCGCCTCCCCGTCCGAAGACGCCGATGCCTGCCTGCTGGAGCGTCTGCGCGCCGCGGCTGAACTGCTGGAGTCGGTGGCGGCGGACCGCGAGCTGCTGGACCGGCTGCCGGCCGACGATCGCCAGCGCCTGCACCAGGCCGTGGCGCAGGTCTATCACCCCGACCCGGTGGCGCGCCGGATCAAGCTGAAGGCGGCTGAAAAGGCCCGCTACGCCAGCAAGGTCGAGGCGGAGGAATCGGTACTCAACCAGACCGGCATCCGCACGCTGCGCCGCCGCCCCGTGTTCACCACGGCCAACCTGTTCCCGCCCCAGGGATTCCAGCCACACGACATCCCGCCGCAAGCCGATGCCGCGCAGCCGCGCGAAGCCATCGAACCCCGGCACTGCTACGTCTGCAAGAAGAAGTATTCCACCCTGCACTTCTTCTACGACCAGATGTGCCCCGACTGCGCCGCGTTCAACTACGCCAAGCGCGACGAACTGGCCGACCTCAGCGGACGCGTGGCCCTGCTCACCGGTGGCCGGGTGAAGATCGGCTACCAGGCCGGCCTGAAACTGCTGCGCGCCGGCGCCGAGCTGATCGTCACCACGCGCTTCCCGCGCGACTCGGCGGCGCGCTACGCGGCCGAACCGGACTTCGCCGAATGGGGTCACCGGCTACAGGTTTACGGCCTGGACCTGCGCCACACGCCCAGCGTGGAAGCGTTCTGCCAGGAACTGGTGGCCACCCGCCCGCGGCTGGACTTCATCATCAACAACGCCTGCCAGACCGTGCGCCGACCGCCGGACTTCTACGCCCACATGATGGAAGGCGAGACCGCGGCGCTGCACGACATGCCCGAGCATGTGCGCCAGCTGGTCGGCCATTACGAGGGCTTGCGCAGCTCGAACATCCTGCCGCAAGGCGATGCGCCGGCCCGGCACGATTCGTCCGTTCCCGGCCTGACCCGCGCTGCCGAGCTGTCGCAGGTGGCGCTGCTGCCGGAGGAACTGCTGGCGCAGAGTCACCTGTTCCCCGAAGGCCGGCTCGACCAGGACCTGCAGCAGGTCGACCTGCGCCAGCGCAATTCATGGCGCCTGTTGATGGCCGAGGTGCCGTCGGTGGAGTTGCTGGAGGTGCAGTTGGTGAACGCGATCGCCCCGTTCATCATCAACGCGCGATTGAAGCCGCTGATGCTGCGCACGGCCGATCGCGACAAGCACATCGTCAACGTGTCGGCGATGGAAGGCCAGTTCTACCGCAACTTCAAGACCACCCGGCACCCGCACACCAACATGGCCAAGGCTGCGCTCAACATGATGACGCGCACCTCGGCGACGGATTACCACAACGACGGCATCCACATGAACAGCGTGGACACCGGCTGGGTGACCGACGAGGACCCGGCCGAGCTGGCCGCGAGGAAGGTGGCGGAGGAACGCTTCCATCCACCGCTGGACATCGTCGACGGCGCCGCCCGCATCGTCGACCCGATCATCCACGGCATCAACACCGGCGAGCACGTGTGGGGGCAGTTCCTCAAGGATTACCGCCCCACGGACTGGTGAGCGCTCGCCGTCGTCGTCAGGCCTTCCTGCCGGCGGCCTCGCCGAATGACGGCGGCCGGTCCGCCGGCGCCGCGCCGAATTCCGGGTTCGGCGTACTGCCCATCCTGAATTCCAGCGTGCCGCCGGCGGCCAGCTCGGCGTGGCTGATCCAGCTGCGGCTCCATGGCTGGCCGTTCCAGCTGACCGACTGGATGTATGGACTGTCCGGTCCGTTGCCCGGGGCCAGCACCATCAGCCTGCGCCGGTCGGCCAGCTCGATCTCCGCGCGATCGACCAGCGGGCTGCCGAACACGTAGTTGGCGCTGACCGGATCGACCGCGTACAGCCCCAGCGCGCCGAGCACGTACCAGGCGCTGGTCTGGCCGCAGTCCTCGTTGCCGGCGAGGCCGTCGGGCTGCGCCTCGTACATGCTTTCCAGCAGCTTGCGCACGCGTGCCTGGGTCTTGTGGTGCGCACCGGTGTATGCGTACAGGTAGGCCACGTGATGGCTGGGTTCATTGCCGTGGGCGTACTGGCCGACCATGCCGGCGATGTCCGGCGGCGCATCGGCCGGCAGCGCCGAACTGGTGTTGAACAGTTCATCCAGCTTGCGCTCGAACGCTTGCTCGCCGCCGAACAGTTTCATGTACTCGTACAAGTCGTGCTGGTTGAGGAAGGTCGCCTGCCACGCGTTCGATTCGGTGAAGTCGCGCCATTTCCTCGAATGGCCCATGCCGCGCGGATCGAACGGTTCTAGCCAGTGGCCATCCTTCGCGCGTGGCCGCACGAAACCCGACTGGCGGTCGAACACGTTCCGGTAGTTGCGCGAGCGTTCGCGCAGCCGGGTGGCTTCGTCATGCGCGCCGGCGGCATCGGCCAGCCTGGCCACGGCCCAGTCATCGTACGCATATTCGAGCGTCTTGCTGACCGCCTCGCCTTCCTTGTCGCTGGGGATGTAGCCGAGCTTGCGGTAGTACGGCAGGCCGCGGTAGTCGTCGTCCATCGCCCGCCGGCGAAACAGCGGCCAGGCCGCGGCGTAGTCGATGCCGGTGAAGCCTTTCGCATGCGCCTCGGCCACCACCGCGGCGGAGTGGTAGCCAATCATGCAACCGGTTTCCACGCCCTGCAGCGGCCACACCGGCGGGCCGTCAGGGCTTTCGCCGGCCATCCGCACCAGCCCGTTGACCAGGTCGGGCACGCGATCGGGCTGGTACAGCGTCAGCAGCGGATGCTGCGCCCGGTAGGTGTCCCACAGCGAATAGGTGCTGTAGTTGTTCGCGCCCGGCGGCAGCTGGTGCACGGCCAGGTCCATGCCCCGGTAGCGGCCATCGACGTCGCTGAACAGGGTCGGCGCCAGCATGGTGTGGTACAGCGAGGTGTAGAAGATGCTGCGCGTGTCTTCCGACATCGTGTCGATGCGGATGCGGCCCAGCTCGCGCTCCCACGTTGCGGCCGCCGTCCTGCGGACCTGTTCGAAGTCCCAGCCGGGCACTTCCGCATCGAGATTGCGCAGCGCGCCGGCGACGTCGACGCCGGAGATGCCGACCTTGACCAGCAGCGGCGCGCTGGCGATGTTGTCGAAGTGCAGCGCCGCCTTCAGGTGCCGGCCCTGCGTTTCGCCGGCGCCGGCCGGCAGGGCCGCATCTTCGTTGTACAACGTGGCCTGCGTGATCGGGCGCGACAGTTTCATCGCGAAATAGATGTGCCGGCCACCGGCCCACTGATGCACGCGGCGCTCGCCGACCAGCGTGTCGTTGCCGACCAGCTTCAGCCGCGCATCGCTGACCTTGCTCGGTACCGCGGCATCATCGTGGTAGCCGTGTGCGAGATCGACCAGCAGGTGGCCGCTGCCGTCGCCGTGGAAGGTGTAGCGATGCAGTCCGGTGCGCAGGGTCGCCGTGAGCTCGGCGAGGATGTCGTGGTTCTTCAGGTGCACCCGGTAGTAGCCCGGCTGCGCCTGTTCCTGATCGTACGTCGAGCGGTAGCCCGGGCCGGGCTGCGCCATCGCATCGGGCGAAATCCGCTCGCCGACATCGGCGCCGTCGTGGCGCGAACGGTAGTTCAGGTCCGGCAATCCACGCCCGCCCGGCTGCAACAGCACCGGTCCCTGTGCCGGCATCACCAGCACGTCGAGCATGTCGCTGGCGCCGGTGCCGCTCAGGTGCGTGTGCGAGAAACCCATGATCGAGCCATCGCCCTGGTGGTAGCCCGAGCAGGCATCCCAGCCGGCGTCGTTGGTGTCCGGGCTGAGCTGCACCATGCCGAACGGCAAGGTGGCGCCAGGATAGACGTGGCCGTGGCCGCCAGTACCGATGAAGACATCCACATGGCGGGCGAAACCGTCGGGCTCGGGCGCCGGCGACTTCGCCTGGCCGCCGTGCGGCGCCGCGAACGCCGCCAGCGATTCCAGCCGGCTGCCGAACAGGCCCAGGGCGGCTGCGCCCTGCAGGAAACGTCTGCGTGTCACCATGATGCGTTCTCCGTTGCGTGTTCGGGGTTCATGCGTGCCGCAGCAGTTCGGGTCGCTGCGCCGCCACTTGCACGATCAGTTCGCCGAACAGGGTGTTGGCCCAGGCGAACCACGCGCGGGTGAAATGTGCCGGATCGTCCTGATCGAAGGCCTCGTGCATGAAGCCGGTGCCGGCGTGGGTGGTCTTCAGCCAGTGCAGGCATTGGCGGATCTCGCCGTCGTCGTCGCTGCTCAGGCCCCGCATGATGATCGACATCGGCCAGATCATGCGCAAGCCCTCATGCGGACCACCGATGCCCTGCGCCGCGCGGCCCTGAAAGAAATACGGATTGCGCGGGCTCCAGGCCAGTGCGCGACTGCGCCGGTAGCGCGGGTCGTCGCCAGGGCAGCAGCCGAGATAGGCCAGGCTCGACAGCCCCGGCGCGTTGGCATCGTCCATGAACAGCTGGTTGCCATAACCGTCGACTTCGTAGGCCCAGATCTCGTTGCCCTGCTCGTCATGCATCACGCCGAACTCCTGCAGCGCCTGTTCCACCTCGTCGGCCAGCGCGGTGCATTCGCCGGCAAAGGTGCGGTCGTCGTGCAGCGCGATCGACAGCCGCGCCAGTTGGCGCAGCGAACTCACCGCGAACAGGTTGCCGGGGATGGACAGCGGATACACGCAGGCGTCGTCCGATGGCCGGAACATCGCATGGATCAGCCCGACTGCGCGGGTCGGCTGGCCGTAGCCGCCGAGGAACTGGGTATCGGTGGGGTTGGCCGATGGCCGCTGGAAATGGTACGGACCGGGGCCGTGCCTGCGCTGCTGTTGGCGGAACGTCGCCAGCACGGCATGCATCGCGACGCGCCAGTCGTCGTCGAACGGCTGGCGATCGCCGGTAGCCTGCCAGTACGCATGCGCCAGGCGGATCGGATAGCACAGCGAATCGATCTCCCATTTGCGCTCGGCCACGCCCGGGCGCATGTCGGTGAGGTCGTGCTGGGCCCACGACAACGGCGTCTTCGCCCGCGGATCGGGCAGGAACGCGTTGGCGTACGGGTCGATCGAGATGCACAGCGCGTGGCGATGGATCAGTCCGCGGAACAGCCGGCGTAGCGCTTCGTCGTGCGCTGCCAGCGACACGTATGGCCACACCTGTGCCGAGGAATCGCGCAGCCACATCGCGTCGATGTCGCCGGTGACGATGAAGGTATCGGGCTTGCCACCCAGGCTGCCCAGCTGCACCGTGGTGTCCAGCGTGTTCGGGTAACAGTTCTCGAACAGCCAGGCGAGTTCGGGATCGCCGATTTTTGCCCGGGTGCGGGCGATCAGCGCCTCCACGGCCGGGCTGGCAAACCGGCGCTGGCCGGGTGGCGGGCGGTGACTCGCGTGGCGCGATGCGGCCCGCGCCGTCGGCACACGCCCCAGCAGCATCCCGCCAGCGGTGGCGGCCATCAACTTCAGCAGCGCGCGGCGCGTGGTGATCATGGCCGTGCACTCTCCTGGGCGCTTGCGGCATGGGCGGTGGCATCGACCAGCGAATGCACCTGCAGCGCGTTGCGCAGCGAGGCGATGTCGGCCGTGCCGGCAACCCGCAGTTCGACCTGCTCGCCCGGCAGCAGGTCGAACGCATTGTCGGACAGCTGCGCGTCGAGCGAGCCGAAGTCGACCCAGACCTCGCGTGCCAGCCGCTTCGCACGAATTCTCAGCACGGCGCCCTGATCATCTTCGGCCAGCTCGGCATGCAGGCCGGGATCGGGGAGCTGCAACGCGAGCGCTGGCTCGAAATACAGCAGGTGACGCGACAGCGTCCTGCCCTGCCCGACCAGCTCGAACACGGCGAAGCTGCGACGGGGATCGGCAGTTTGCAGCAACGCCGCATCATTCAGCTCCGCCACGCGGGTGCTGCTCGACGCGGGCAGACGCACCGGCTCGACGCGCTCGCGCAGCAGCCGTCCGTCCATGTCCATCACGCGCAGGCGCAGTTCGGCGTCCAGCGGCGCGGTGCGGTCGGATATCAGGAACACCTCGGTACGTCCGCCGCGACGGATCGGCGCCACCCGCAACCGCGCGTAGAAACGGCGGGCGTGGAACTGCAGCGCCTTCCAGCGTCCGAAGTAGTCGACGCTCGACCACGAGGCGCCGGGCCACACGTCGTTGAGCTGCCAGTACAGCGAGCCCATGCTTTGCGGCCGCGCGCTGCGCAGGTGGTCGGCGGCCAGCTCGATGCCCTCGGCCTGCATCACCTGGCTGAGGTAGACGAAGGACGCGAAATCCTTCGGCTCGCCGTAATACTTGCGGATGTAGGACAGCAGGCGCTGGTTGCCGTTGCCGCCGTCGAATTTCTGGTGGGCCCGCATCACCGGCGACTCCGGCGAAAGGTCGGACGGTGCGGCGAAGCTGCGCAGAGTGGCCAGCGCCGGGAACGATTGCAGCCCGTACTCGGACTGGAAGCGCGGCGTGGTCTTCAGATAGTCCTCGATCGGGGCGGAGCCGGCCCAGACGTCCCACACGTGCATGTCGCCGTCGTCCGGCACGTTGGCCGGCCCGTCGAAATCCGTGCCGGGCGAGCTGGCCCAGTACGGCACGTCCGGCGCATGCTGCTGCACCACGTCGCGCAGGGTCTCGCCGAACAGGGTGCGCATGCCCTGCTCGACGCGCGCCCGTTCAGCCGGCCCGATCGCCTTGGCGAACTGCTTGCGGTCGGGCCAGGATTCCCAACCGGTCTGCACCTCGTTGTTGCCGCACCACAGCACGATGCTCGGGTGATCGCGCAGGCGAATGACCTGTTCGGTGGCCTCGATCCTCGTGTTCTCGCGGAACGCCGCGTCGTACGGCGGGATCGCGCCGCCGAACATGAAGTCCTGCCAGATCATCAGGCCGAGCCGGTCCGCCAGCGCGTAGAACGCATCGCTCTGGTAATAGCCGCCACCCCACACGCGCAGCATGTTCATGTTGGCGTCGCGGGCGGACTGCAGGATCTGCTGCAGGCGCGATCCGGTGACGCGCTCGGGGAAGCTGTCCAGCGGGATCAGGTTGGCGCCCTTGGCGAAGATCGGCACGCCATTGATCACGAAGGCGAAGCTGCGGCCCCAGCGATCGCGCTGCCGCCGCAGCTCCACGCTGCGCAGCCCGGTATCGCGCTCGGCGCTGGCAATGACCTTGCCGGCCACCACCACTTCGGCATGGAAGCGATACAGGTTCGGCTCGCCGTAGCCGACCGGCCACCAGCGCTGCGGATGTTCGATGCGCAACGGCAGCTCGACATGGTTGTCGCCGGCAGTCAGCGAGGTCGCCAGGGTCGTGCTGCGCTGGCTGCCGCCCGGCGCCGTCCACCTCACCCGCAGCCCGGCCTTGCCGGCATGGTCGGCACGAAGATCGAACTGCGCCAGCAATTGCGCGGCCTGCGCATCGACGTGCTGCTGGGCGACATGGAAATTCGCCAGTCGCAGATCGTCCCAGCTCTCCAGATGCACCGGCTGCCAGATGCCCTCGGTGACGTAGCGCGGGCCCCAGTCCCAGCCATACTGGTAGTTCGCCTTGCGCACGTAGTTGGCCGTCTGCCTGCCCTTCGGCTCGTCGCCGAACGCGGAATCGAATTCGCCCGGCAAGGCGTGGGGCTGTTTCAGCAGCCAGGGCTGGATCCGGGCGATCGGCGAATGCAGCGTGACCTGCAGCGTATTGCTGCCCGCGTGCAGCACGTCCTTCACCGGCACGCGCCAGCGCCTGAACATGTTGTCCGCAGCCAGCAGCGGCTGGCCGTTGAGCGAGACGTCGGCGAACGTGTCCAGGCCGTCGAAGACTAGGTCGACGTGGTCATGCCGCAAGGTCGCCGCATCGATCGCCAGTGGCAACTGGTACTGCCAGTCGGCCAGGCCGATCCATTGCAGCGCGGCCTCGTTGCCGCGCTGGAACGGATCGACGATCACGCCCGCCGCCAGCAGGTCGGTCTGCGCGCTGCCAGGCACCTGGGCAGCACGCCAGGCCGCTGCTTCCGGGTGGGTTTGTGGGGCCGGCGAATGCGGGTCGAGGCGGAAGCGCCAGCCGCTGGACAATGTCTGCGTGGCCGCGCCCACGACACCGGCCCAGAGCGCCAGGATCAGGCCCACCACGCAGGCGCAGCACCGCAGGGACGCCGTGCCTGGCGCATCCCTGCCCGCTCGCGTCCCCTGCTTGGTCATCGCGAACCCCCGGCCCTGAACAGTAGTGTCGCCGCGGATGTGGCGTGGCGGCGACTCGATGAAGGTATACGCGTTCGCGCCCGCGGTAAATCGCCACCTCCCGCACGCGCGCCGCCGCGGGAATTCGACCGCAAGACCCGGGGTGTGGCCACGATCACCGCTCCGTAGATTGGCTGCACGAGATAATCTTCGGGAGCACACCCATGAAAACCGCCGACAAAATCGCCGAACAGGCCGCCGCCACCGTAAGCGACCCCCGCTGGGCCGCGCTGCAGGCGCGCGATGCGCGTGCCGACGGCAGCTTCTTCTATTCGGTCAGGACCACCGGCGTGTACTGCCGCCCTTCCTGCGCCGCCCGCCCGGCCCGGCCCGAGAACGTGGCCTTCCACGACTCGGCCGCGGCGGCGGAACGTGCCGGCTTTCGTCCGTGCAAGCGCTGCAAGCCGGACCAGCTGTCGCTGCAGGAGCAGCACGCGGCCATGGTCACCGGGGCCTGCCGCCTGATCGAGAACGCAGAGACCGCGCCCACGCTGGAGCAACTGGCGAAACCGACTGGCCTGAGCCCGTTCCATTTCCATCGCATCTTCAAGGCCATCGCCGGGGTGACCCCGAAGCAATACGCCACCGCACACCGCGCCAGCAGGGTGCGCAGCGGACTCGGTCGCGGCAGCAGCGTGACCGAGGCGATCTTCGACGCCGGCTACAACGCCAGCAGTCGTTTCTACGAGAGCTCGAACCAGCTGCTCGGCATGACGCCGTCCAGCTACCGCGCCGGCGGCGTCGACCACGACATCCGCTTCGCGATCGGCGAATGCTCGCTGGGCGCCATCCTGGTCGCGCAGAGCCAGCGCGGGGTCTGCGCCATCCTGTTCGGCAACGACCCGGACGCCCTGGCCCGCGACCTGCAGGACCGCTTCCCCAGGGCGAACCTGATCGGTGGCGATCGCGCGTTCGAGCAACTGGTGGCGACGGTGGTCGGTTTCGTCGAGGCGCCGGCGCTCGGCCTCGACCTGCCATTGGACGTGCGCGGCACGGCGTTCCAGCAACGCGTCTGGCAGGCGCTGCGCGACATCCCGGCCGGCACCATCGCCAGTTACAGCGAGATCGCCCAGCGCATCGGTTCGCCCACGGCGGTGCGGGCGGTGGCCGGCGCCTGCGCGGCGAACATGCTGGCGGTGGCGATCCCCTGCCATCGCGTGGTGCGCCACGACGGCGGCCTGTCCGGCTATCGCTGGGGCGTGGAACGCAAGCGCGCCCTGCTCGCCCGCGAGGCCAAGGCGTGAACGCGATGCCCGACGCGATGACGAATGACGCCGCTGCACGACTGCAGGTTTTCGACTGGGCCGACGTCGCGGACGACCTCGACGCGCAGGGCTTTGCGATGCTCGAAGCCCTGCTGTCGCCGCGAGAGTGCCGCGATCTGGCCGGCCTCTACGCCGACGAGGCGATCTTCCGCAGCCGTGTCGTGATGGGCCGGCACGGTTTCGGGCGCGGCGAGTACCGGTATTTTGCCTACCCGCTCCCGGACACCGTGGCTGACTCGCGCGGCGCGATCTATCCGCGGCTGGTGCCGATCGCCAATCGCTGGAATGCGGCGATGGGAATCGACGTGCACTATCCCGACTCCCACGCGGCGTTTCTCGCGAACTGCCACGGCGCCGGCCAGCGGCGGCCCACGCCGCTGCTGTTGCAGTACGGCGCCGGTGACTACAACTGCCTGCACCAGGATCTCTACGGCGAGCACGTGTTCCCGTTGCAGGTGGCGATCCTGCTGTCCGAACCGGGACGGGATTTCAGCGGCGGCGAATTCGTGCTGACCGAGCAGCGCCCGCGCATGCAGTCGCGCGCCGACGTGGTGCCGCTGCGCCAGGGCGACGCGGTGGTGTTCGCGGTGCACCGGCGCCCGGTGCAGGGCACGCGGGGCAGCTACCGGGTGAATCTGCGTCATGGCGTCAGCCGCCTGCGCAGCGGCCATCGCCACACGCTGGGCATCATCTTCCACGACGCCACATGATCACCACCGACCTGTTCGCCGGCATCCAGGCGCCGCGGCGCGACGAGTCCTTGTGCGCAGGCGCGGTGGTGTTGCGCGGCTTTGCGCTGGCCGACGAGGCGCCGCTGCTGCAGGCGATCGATGCGATCGTGGCGCAGGCGCCGTTCCGCCACCTGATCACCCCCGGCGGCTTGCGCATGTCGGTGGCGATGACCAATGCCGGATCGCTGGGCTGGATCAGCGATCGGCGCGGCTATCGCTACGATCCGGTCGATCCGGACAGCGGCAAGCGCTGGCCGCCGCTGCCTGACGTGTTCCGCAAACTCGCCACCAGCGCGGCCGCCCAGGCCGGCTTTGCCGGGTTCGCGCCGGATGCCTGCCTGATCAACCGCTACGAGCCGGGCACCCGGCTGAGCCTGCATCAGGATCGCGACGAGCGCGACTTCGGCCAGCCGATCGTTTCCGTGTCGCTGGGCATTCCCGCCGTGTTCCTGTTCGGTGGCGAACAACGCAGCGATCCCGCGATGCGGGTGCCGCTGGCTCATGGCGACGTGGTCGTTTGGGGCGGCCCGGCGCGGTTGCGCCATCACGGCGTGCTGCCGCTGAAGCCTGACCATCACGAGGCGCTGGGCGAATGCCGCATCAACCTCACGTTTCGCCGCGCCGGCTAGCCAGGGAGTTCGCCCGATGAAAGGCCGCAAGCCGGCATCCGTCGATGCATCGAAACAGCTGGCATCGATCGACGCCGACTGGGCGCAGCTGGTGGCGCAACTCGGTCCTTGCGGACACCAGCCGAAACCTGCCCGCGAGCCGTACGAGGCGCTGGTGCGCGCGGTCGCCTACCAGCAACTGCACGTCAAGGCCGGCGATGCGATCGTCGCCCGCCTGCTCGCCCTGCATCCACGGTCGGCGTTCCCGTCGCCGCGGCAACTGCTCGAGGCCAGCTTCGACGCGATGCGCGCCTGTGGCTTCTCGGCGCGCAAGGTCGAGACGATCCGGGGCATCGCCGCGGCCACGCTGGAAGGCGTGGTGCCCGACCTCGCCACCGCGCAGTCGCTCGCCGACGACGAGCTCATCGTCCGCCTGAGCGCGCTGAAGGGCATCGGTCGCTGGACCGTGGAGATGTTCCTGATCTACAGCCTGGCCCGGCCGGATATCCTGCCGGCCGACGATTTCGGCGTGCGCGAAGGCTACCGGCTGCTGAAGTCGCTCGACGCGGCGCCGACGCCGAAGGCGATGGCGCTGATCGGCCAGGCGTGGAGCCCGCATCGCACGGCCGCGGCGTGGTACCTGTGGCGCGTGCCCCGACCGGTGAAGGCAAAGCGGGCCACTACGCCGACGGCGGAGTGACGCCGAGCCCGTGTCCATACACCAGCTTGCCGCCAAGCCAGCCGGCAACGCCCAGCGCGACGAAGCCCAGCACGCTCAGCGCGATCGCCGGGACGCCCGGTTCGGTCAGCCGGGCGCCCTGCAGGCGCAGGAACAGGCTGGCCGCATAACAGGACAGTGCGCTCATCACCGCGATCATGTGCCGGTTGAGGTCGCGGATCGCCGGGTGGTCCGCGGCGACTTTCGCCAGCTCCAGGAAACCGGCCAGCATGGCGGGTATCGCGAAGCCTATCCCCGCCACCAGCAACACGCCGGCAAGATGCCACGCCGGCTCACCCCAGACCAGGCTGGCCAGATCCGCCGCCGTGGCCAGCGACCAGCAGGCGATCGGGAAATGGACCAGTGCGGGGTGCAGCGGATGGCGCATGGCCGCTCAGCCCAGCAGCAGGCTGAGCAAGGTCAGGAAGCCGACCACCGCGACGCCGGCATGCACCAGCACCACGGCTTTCGGCGCCACCTGTTTGCGCATGTGGAACGAAGCGAGGAAGAAGCCGCCCAGTGCCGCCAGCACCAGCAAGGCCAGCGCCGCGGTGAGCCGCCCCGGCGCCGCGCCCTGCAGCACGACCAGGATCAGCAGCACCAGGCCGCTGGCGCCCAGCAAGGCGTGCAATGCCGAGATTGCCCACGGCGCCAGCTTGCCGCGCAGCACGCTGGAGGCCAGCACCAGGCCGCCGATGGCGGCCACCGCAAAAATCAGGACTGCATAGAGCAACATGTCGTTCTCCCCTTGTCGCATGGCATGGATGAAGCGGATCGTCATGGATCGGATGCAGTCATGCGCCGGAGGTTCCCGCATGCCGGGCGAGGATCTCGCGGAAGCCGCTCAATAGATCAGCCGCACGCCCAGCTGCACCTGGGTGACCGCCGACGCTGGTGCCAGCCCCGCCTCGACGCGCTGCGTACGTACGCTGTCGATGCGCAGCACCTCGGCGCTCAACCGCAGCCAGTCGCGCGGGCGCCAGTTGAGCGCCGCGGTGACGGCGTTGCCGTGCTCGCCCTGGCCGGTGCCCACGGCGGAGGCGAGTTCGCGGGTGCTGAAGTGCTCGATGCGCAATGCCGGGCGCCACTTCCCGCGGTTCCATCCCGCCAGCAGGAAGGCCGAGCGGAAGCGCGTTTCGAACTGCAATCCGTCCACCGGCTCGATCACGGTGGCGCCGTCCATCGCCTGGGCGATCCAGCGGATCGGGCCGGTGTCGGCCGAGGCGCCCAGGCTCCAGAACCAGGTGTGCCAGGCGAACACGCCACTGTCGCTGTGCGCGGCCGGATCGGCGCGGTTGTCGTAACGCATCAGGCTCAGCCTGCGGCCGGCAGTCGTGCGCCAATCGAGGTTCGCGTACCAGCCGCTGCGATGGCCGATGTTCTGGAACGGATCGTAGCGTCCCGGGGGCTGGCCACCGTTTCGGCGCACCACCGCGTCGGGCTCGTGCAGGCGGCTGCCCAGCCCGTAGGTGAGGTCGCTGAGCGACCAGCCACGCACGGCCAGCAGGTTGCCGGCCGGATCGTTGCGCTGGAACAGGGCGCTGCGCAGTTCCCAGCTGGCGTCGTCGCCACGCCATTCGAGCCGGCCCTCCGCGCCCGTCGCGCGCAATTCCTCGCCGACCCAGCTGTTGATCGCCGAGGGCGTGAGCGTCCACGAGCTGGTCCAGCCGATCGCATCGTTCTCCAGCGAGATCAGCGGCAGGAAGGCGCCGGCCTGCAGCGACCAGCGCCAGCGCGACAGCGACACCGGGCGGTAGCGCAGGTAGGCCTCGATCGTGTCCAGCGTGGCGTAGTCGGTGTCCTGCCACTGGACGGAGGCCAGCGCCATCAGCGCGGGCGTGAACTGGGCGGTGCCGACCACGCCCGCACCGCCGAAGCGGGCATCGACGCCGCCACCGCCGAAACGCGTCTTGCCCAGGCCACCGTGGGTCCAGCTGGTTTCGGCGGGTGCGGCGACCAGGCGTCCGTCCAGCCATGCATGCAACTTGAAATCCTGGGCGAGACCCGCCGGCACGTACAGGCCCAGCAGGCAGCACAGAAATATCCGACGCCTCATCGTCGCGATCCCCCGGCGGCCTGCCCGGCTTGTCCGCCGACGAAGGTCGCGAAAGCCTCGGCCGGCATCGGCCGGGCGATGAAGAAGCCCTGCGCATGATCGCAGCCGACCGCGGCCAGGTAATCCAGCGCGCCCTGGTCCTCCACGCCTTCGGCGGTGACGCGATAGCCCAGCTGATGACTCAGCTCGACGATGGAACGCACGATGATCCGGTCGTTCGCATCGGTGGCCAGGTGCCTGACGAACATCTGGTCGATCTTCAGTTCGCTGACCGGCAGGTGGCGCAGATAGGCGAAGGTGGCCTGGCCCACGCCGAAATCATCGATCGCGATGCCGATGCCCTGCTCGGCCAGCCCCCGCAGGATGCGGATCGCCGTGTCCGGTTCGCCGATCACGGCCCGCTCGGTCACTTCCACGGTCAGGCAGGATGCCGGCACCCGGTGGATCGACAGCAGCGCGGCGATCCACGCCGGCAACTCGGCATCCTCCAGGTCGCGGGTCGACAGGTTCACCGCGATGTGCAGCGCCAGCCCTCGTTCGATCCAGCGCTGAACCTGCGCCAGCGCGCTGGCCAGCACCCAGCGGCTGACGCGATGGATGTTGCCGGTTTCCTCGGCCATGCCGACGAACGTGTCCGGCGCCACCCAGCCACGTCGCGGGTGGTTCCAGCGCAGCAGCGCCTCGGCGCCGTCGGTGCGCTGGCTGGCGAGGTCGAACTTGGGCTGGTAGTGCAGCAGCAGGCCGTCGCGGTCGAGTGCTTCGCGCAGGTCCCCCATCAGCGACAACCGCTCGGGCCGATGCGGGTCGGTGGCCGCGTCATAGAAACTCAGCGCGCTGGCCGAACCGGCGGCGGCGAACTGGGCCACCTCGGCATGGCGCAGCAACGTGTCGGCTTGCCGGCCATCGGCCGGCGCCATCGCGATGCCCACGGACGGCAGCCGGTCGATGCTGACGTCGGTTTCCTGGTACGGCTCGTTGAGTGCGTCGAGCACGCGCAGCCCGGCGGCGATCGCGGCGTCCTGCCCGGCCCGCGGCAGCCACAGCATGAACTGCGTGTCGCTGGTGCGGGCGAGGAAGGCATCCATCGCGACCCGGCGAATGCGTTCGCTGGCGTCGCGCATCAGCCGGTCGCACAGGGCGTGCCCCATCGTCTTGATGATTTCCGGGGCCCGCGTCAGGCCGACCATCAGCAGTGCACCCCCGCCCGCCTGGCCGCCGAGGCTCTCATCGATGCTGGCTTCGGCGGCCAGCCGGTTGGGCAGGTCGGTGACGCTGTCGTGCATGGCCTGGTGGCGGATGCGCAGCTCGCGCTGGCGCACCGCTTCGGTCATGGCGTCGAAGGCGCCGGCCAGCTGGCCGATTTCGTCATGTCGCCGGGTGCCGGCCGGAGTGCGGTAATCACCCGCACCGATGCGTCGCACCGCGGCGGCCAGCGCCTCGACCGGGCGCGACACGCTGCGCGCGGTGAACCACGCGCCGAGCAGGCCCACGCCCAGGCCCAGCGCCAGCAGGGTCGCCCACGCGATCGCGATCGAGCGGAACGGACTCAACGCGTCGTCCAGCGAATAGCCCAGCACCGCCACCACCGGCGCGCCCTGCTTCGGCTGCTTCAGGCGCTGCGCCAGCACCATGTATTCCTTGCCGTCGACTTCGGTCAGCAGCGGTTTCCATGGCAGCCCGCGATGTGCGCTGGCGAGGCTGTCGACCAGCCCGGTGTGGCGATCGCCCCGCGCCACCACGTCCCAGCGCCCCGGTGCGTTCTGCGTTGCCAGCTCGATGTCGCGGGGCAAGGCAGAAAGACGCTGCATGTGCGCCAGCAGCACGTCATCGAGCGGCACGTTGACCACCACCAGTCCCACCGGCTGCGGCGCGTAGATCGGCACCACCACCATCCACGACGCCTTGCCATCCAGCGCAACCACCGCCGCAGTGCGCCGGTCATAGGCGTCATCGATCAGGTCGGGAAACGGAAAGCGCTGCGGCGTGCTCGTGGTGGCGGCGGTATCGGCCTCGACCGTTCCGTCCAGGCCGATCAACAGCATGCGCGAGGCGCCCACCCGCCGGCCATGGTTGCGCAGCACCGACAACACGGTGCCGCGATCGCGTTCGGCGATGGCCGAGCGCAGCGCGTAGTCGAGCGACAGCACTTCGACGTTGCCGCCGATCCGCGCCGAGATGTCGTCCATCTGCGCCACGAATGCCTGCGCGTTGGCGGTCAGCTGACGCTCGCCCTCGGTCACCAGCGCGCGCCGGGTCACCTCATAGACGAGGCCGGCGGTCAGCAGCTGCACCGTCACCAGGGTGGCGACGAAGAACAGCGCAAGGCGAAGGCGGAAACCCATGGTGCGCATGGTCGGCTCAGTAGTCCAGGTGCTCGCGATCCATGAACATGCGCGGATCGGGCATCAGCGACAGCGTGAAATCCAGATGCCCGGTGTCGGCATCACCCCCGATGGTCACGCTCTGGCTCGGTTGCGGATGACCGGGATGCAGCTGCGGGTGCCAGACGTGCGCGGTGTAGCGACCCAGCGCCAGATGGCCGATGGTGGCGTTGCCGTCACCACCGGACAGCGCGATCGCCGGCACCGCGGACACGAACAGGTAGGTGATCATGTGGTCGTGGATGTTGCAGCCCACCGCGGCGATGCCGCTCTTGTCCATCACCAGGGCCGGCGAGCTTTCCCCCGGCCGCAGCACGAATTCGAACGTCCTGATCGCGGCGAACGAATAGACGTGATGGCGGGTGCTGTCGCTGTTGCGGAACACCACCTCGTCGCCGGGGCGCAGCAGTTGCACGTAGGGAACGAAGGTCTCGTCCCGCTGGTCGACGACGTGGGTGGCCGGTGCCGGGGGCGCGGTTGCCGCGGCCGGTGCCGCATCCGGGATCAGCATCACCACCGCGTCGCTTACCGCACGGCCGCGGCCATCGTCGAGGTGGACGGTGACCTCCGCTGCCAGCACCGGCCATGCATTTCCCAGCAGCAGAGACGCAACCACGAGCAGGCAGCGCATTAACGGAGTCCCCCGATCCCCTCATTGGCAGCTAGCCTACCGCAGTTTGCCTGCTGGCCGGATTCACCGGAATCAACCCGGGCGTCCGTGCCGTGGCCCCGGCAACTTGCTACCCTCGCGGAACCCACCGATCGCGAGGCAGGCATGGCAGAACACGGCATCCACACCATCGATACCGGCTTCGTGCGGCCACGGTTCGACGCGGCCTACCTGGTCGTCGAGAACGGTCGCGGCGCATTCATCGACTGCGGCACCAACTTCGCGGTGCCGCGGATGCTGGATGCGCTGGGCAGCGCCGGCATCACGCCAGCCGATGTCGACTGGCTGATCCTCACCCACGTGCATCTGGATCATGCCGGCGGTGCCGGCGAGCTGATCGCGCAGCTGCCGAACGCGAAGCTGGTGGTGCATCCGCGCGGGGCACGCCACATGGTCGATCCGTCGCTGTTGTGGGCCGGCGCCAGCGCCGTCTACGGCGAGGCGGTGATGGAACAGACCTACGGCTGGCTGCGGCCCATTCCGGCCGAACGGGTGATCGAGGCGGTGGACGGGCACGTGGTGGACCTGGCCGGGCGGCCGCTGTCGTGCATCGATACCCCGGGCCATGCGAAGCACCACCTCACCGTCTACGACGAGCGTGCCAACATCTGTTTCACCGGCGACGTGTTCGGCCTGTCGTATCGCGATTTCGACACGGCGCAGGGCCCGTTCATCCTGCCCACCACCTCGCCGGTGCAGTTCGACCCGGAAGCGCTGCATGCCTCGATCGAGCGACTGATCGCGCTGCGCCCCGAGGCGATGTACCTCACCCACTACGGCCGGGTGGAGGCAGTGGAGCGGTTGGCCACCGACCTGCACACGCAGATCGACGCGATGGTCGCGCTGGCCCGCGCGGCGCACGGCCAACCCGACCGACACGCCGCGTTGATGGAATCGCTCACCGATCTCTACGCCACCCGCGCCGAAGCGCACGGCTGGAACCGCGGACGCAGCAGCTTGCGCCAGTTGCTGGGCATGGACATCGAACTCAATGCGCAGGGGCTGGAGGTCTGGCTGGACCGCTGACGACTCAGGCCAGGCGCGTACCGTTCGGCACCGGCCGCTCGACGGCGGTCAACACCACCCCGTCGTCGGTGTGAAACCCGGTCAGCAGGAACTGCGAACGAAACGGGCCGATCTGCTTTTCGGGAAAGTTGATCACGCCGACGACCTGCCGGCCCACGAGTTGCTCGGCGCTGTACAGCGCGGCGATCTGCGCGCTGGTCTTCTTCTCGCCGTACGCGCCGAAATCCACCCACACTTTCCAGGCCGGCTTGCGCGCCTCGGGGAACGCTTCCACCCGTGTCACCGTACCGGCGACGATCCGCACCTTCTCGAAATCGGCCCAGCTGATTTCACCCTGCCCTGCTTCGCTCATCCTTCCAGCCTCGTCTTCAACCAGTCGCGGCCCTGCTGCCACCAGTAGGTCGCCTGCGCACCAAGATAACCGAACGGCCGGTGGGTGCTGCCCAGGCCGTAGTCGGCAAACTGCTTCCAGCCCTGGTCGCCATCGGCGATCGCCGCCGCCAGCAGTTCGCCGGCCGCGCAGGTCGGCGCCAGGCCATGGCCGCCAAACGCCTGTGCCCACCAGAGCCCGGTGTCGCTGCCGCCGATTTGCGGCATCTGGTGGCGCGCGTAGCTCATCAGGCCCGACCACGCGTAGTCGATCTTCACCCCGTGCAATTGGGGGAACACCCGCAGCAGATCTTTCGTCAGCAGCCGCTGCACCGCCTGGGGCGAGCGGTTGCGGATCGAGATGCGGCCGCCCCACAGCAATCGGGTGTCCGGCAGCGCGCGGTAGTAGTCGAATGCGAAACGGCTGTCGTAGACCGCGGCACGGGTGGCCAGGCAGTCGTCCATGCGTGGCCCCAGCGGTTCGGTCACCATCACATAGGTGGCGATCGGCAGGATCGCCCGGTCGATCGGCTTCTGCAGGCCCGCCAGGTAACCGCCGCAGGCCAGCACCACCTGGTCGACCAACAGGTCGCCCTGTGCGGTGCGCAAGCGCCATTGCAGGCCTTCGCGTTCGAGGCTGCGGACACCGCTGTGCTCGTGGATGCGCACGCCCTTTCCGGCCGCCGCCGCGGCAAGCCCGATTGCATAGTTGAGCGGATGCAGGTGCAGCGCGTCACGCTCATACAGGCCATCGTGATAGCGCTCGCTGTGGATGCGCTGGCGCAGTTCCGCCTCGGCCAGCCATTGCCATTGCACGCCGTAGTGCCCGGCCAGCAACTGCTGGCGCTGGCGCAACACCGCGGGATCGCGGAACCAGTTGGCCCAGATCACGCCCTCGTCGACGGCATCGCAGGGAATGGCGTAGTCGGTGATGCGCCGGCGAATGCGCTCTACCGCTTCGGTGGTGAGCCGGAAAATGGCCTGCGCGCGCGCCTCGCCCAGCTGATCGAGCAGCGATTGCTCGCCCAGCGAATAGCCGGCGAACACGAAACCGCCGTTGCGACCGGAGGCGCCGAAACCGATCTGTTCGCGCTCCAGCAGCACCACCTCGCCGACACCGCGCTCGGCCAGTCCCAGTGCCGTGTTCAGTCCGGCAAAGCCGCCACCGACAATCGCCACCCGCGCACGTCCGCTGCCCTGCAACGGGGCGTACGCCGGGTAAGGCGTCGCCGTGGCGCGGTAGTACGAAGGAAGGGAAACCTGATTCATGCCGAGGCCGTGGCCCATGCCCGCGCTGCTGACCTGGCCGGTGCAGCCGCGGGCGCGGTAACGCTCAAAGCTGTTCGAGGAACGCGCGGACCGTCGGAGCGAGCTTCGGATCCTGCATCGCCATGTGCATGGTGGCGCGGACCAGTCCGGCCTTGTTGCCGCAGTCGAAGCGGATGCCCTCGAAACGATACGCCAGCACCTTGCCCTGTTCCCTGAGCAAGGCATCGATCGCGTCGGTGAGCTGGATCTCGCCACCTGCCCCCGGCGTGGTCTGCTCCAGCAACTGGAAGATCCGGCCAGGCAGCACGTAACGACCGACCACGGCCAGGTTCGAGGGGGCGTCTGCCGGCTTGGGCTTCTCGACCATGCTGCGGATCAGCGCGCTGCGCTCATCGATCGGGGTGGCGTCGACGATGCCGTACTTGTCCGTCTCGTCGTGCGGCACTTCCTCGACCGCGATCACGCCGGCCTGCTGCGCGTCGGCCAGTTCGGCCATCTGCCGCAGCGCGCCCTTGCCGGGGCCGTTCCAGATCAGGTCATCGGGCAACACCACGCCGAACGGCTCGTCACCGACAACGGGCTTGGCGCACAGCACGGCGTGGCCCAGGCCGAGCGCTTCGGGCTGCGTCACGAAGATCGCCCGGACGTTGCGCGGCAGGGTGCCCTGTACCAGCGCCAGCAGTTCGGCCTTGCCTTTTTCCTGCAGCTTCGACTCCAGCTCGTAGGCCTTGTCGAAGTAGTCGGCGATGGCGTGCTTGTAGCGATTGGTGACGAAGATCAGCGTGTCCGCGCCGGCATCGACAGCCTCGTCGACGGCGTACTGGATCAGGGGCTTGTCCAGGACCGGCAGCATTTCCTTGGCGACGACCTTGGTCGCCGGCAGAAAGCGCGTGCCGAGGCCGGCGACGGGGAACACCACTTTGCGCAGGGGCTTGCTCACTCATTGATCTCCGGATTGGCACGACGGATGGACACCACGTTGTCCGGCTGCGCCGACTCGCTCCAGCGGAACGAGGGCAGCAGGCTGGACACGCAACGGCGAAGTTCTTCCTCATCGAAGGCGTCCACCGCTTCGGCGGCCTTCTTCAGCAGGGATTGCAGCAGCTCCCACGACACTTCGCGGTGCTGGGCCAGAAAAATCTTGGCGTGGGTGGTCGCGCAATAGCTTTCAAGCGGATGGAACAATTCCTCGAACAGCTTCTCGCCCGAGCGCAGGCCGGTGTACACGATCGGGATCTCGCTGCCGGGCTTCTTGCCGGCAAGGCGGATCATCTGCTCGGCCAAGTCGCGGATCTTCACCGGCTCGCCCATGTCCAGGGCATAGATCTCGCCGCCCTTGCCGATGCTCGCGGTCTGCAGGATCAGCTGGCAGGCTTCGGGAATCGTCATGAAATAGCGCGACACCTCGGGGTGGGTGACGGTGACCGGGCCACCTGCACGGATCTGCCGCCGGAACAGCGGCACCACCGATCCGGCCGAGTCCAGCACGTTGCCGAAGCGCACCGTCATGAAACGCGTGGTGGTCTGCGCATTGAGGTTCTGGCAGTAGATCTCGGCCACGCGCTTGCACGCGCCCATGACGCTGGTCGGATTGACCGCCTTGTCGGTGGAGATCAACACGAAGCATTCGACGCCCGTCTCGCGTGCGGCATCGGCCACCACGCAGGTACCCAGCACGTTGTTGTCGAAGCCCGCACGAAGCTGCCCCTGCAGCATCGGCACGTGCTTGTACGCTGCCGCGTGGAACACGACCTGAGGTTGCAGGTCGGCAAACACCTTGCGCATGGCCACTCGGTCGCCACAGCGAGCCAGGACTCCGTCGAAGATCAACTCGGGAAACTCGGCGCGCAGTTCCTGGCCAATGCGGTACAGGTTGTACTCGCTCTGCTCCACCACGGTCAGCGACTGCGCCCCCAGACGAGCCACCTGTCGGCACAGCTCCGAACCGATCGAGCCGCCACCACCGGTGATCAGCACGCGACGGCCGCTGAGCGTCTCGCGGATGGCTGTCCAGTCCAGTTCGACCGCGTCGCGGCCAAGCAGGTCCTCGATCGCCACTTCCTTGATCTGGTTGAACTGGGCCCGGCCGGCAACCACGTCCTCCAGCCGGGGCACCGTGCGGTATGGCAGGTCGGTGGCATCGCACAGCGCGACCACCCTGCGCATCTCGGTCGTGGACGCGCTCGGCAGCGCGATCAGCAGCATGTCGACCGCCGCCTCGCGTGCCACTTCGGGCAGTTGCTCCAGTCGTCCCAGGATCGGATGCCCGTTGATGCTGGCGCCACGCAGGCTGGACTTGTCGTCGACAAAACCGACCACCGCGTAGCGCCGGTCGCGATGGAGGTCGCGCGAAAGCACCTCGCCGGCGCGATCCGCGCCCACGATCAGCACGCGCTTGACGCTGTGGTTCTGCAGCAGGTCGTTGCGGCTGTCCTTCCAATAGCGATAAGCCAGCCGGGGTACGCCAAGCAGTATCGACAACAGCAGCGGATAGAGCATCAGCACGGAGCGCGGTACGCCTTCCAGGCGCTCGTAGAGGAACAGCGTCACGCCGATGGAGATCGTACCCGCCAGTACCGCCCGCACGATGTTCCACAGATCAGGCAGGCTGGCGAAGCGCCATACGCTCTTGTACAGCCCGGTCCAGCGGAAGATCAGGCCCTGCACCAGCAGCACGATGGGAAACTCCAGCAGTTGGAAGCTGACCACTTCATCGGGCTTCAAGGCATAGCGGAACATCTTCGCAATCCACCAGGCCAACGCGGCCATCATCAAGTCGTGCAGGACGACGGCGATGCGGGGATGGATGAAACCGACAAGCTTACGCAGCGACATGAGGTGTCCTGTTCAAGTTGCGCCGCAGACAACGACGTTTCAGCGCCAGCCACATGGTCGACGCCACTGCATAGACCGCCATGGTAATCGGCAGGGCCAGATGCGGATGACTCCAGGCCAACCAGGCCGTTGGCGCGGCAACAAGCAGGTTCCAGCCCAGATAGGCGAGATCGGTCTGGGCGTGGGTGGCACCACGACGTACCGTCCACTGGTAGAGATGCTCGCGATGCGCAGTGTACCAGCGCCGTCCACGCCACATGCGCGTCAACAGGGTCAGGCTGGCGTCCACCGCGAACGCCGAGGACAGGATCAGCGCGGGCCAGACCAGCGCCGCCTCGACGCGCCACAGCATGGCGGTAAAGGCGAAGATCAGCAGGCCGATGCTGCCGCTGCCCACATCGCCCATGAAGATCTTCGCGGGCGGCCGATTGAACCACCAGAATCCTGCCAGCGACACCGCCATCACCGCCGCCGCCAGCGCCAGGGCCGGCTGCGCCGCCTGCCATGCCAACAGGGCCAGCCCCGCACCGAGGAAGATCGCCTGTTGCGCCAGCAAACCATCGATGCCGTCCATGAAATTGTGCAGGTTGACGCTCCATACGCCACCGACCAGCAGCAGGGGCAACCACCACGCCGGCATGCCAGTCGCGAGCAAGCCTGCCGAAAACAGGCCCGTGCCGAGCAACTGGGCAAACAGCCGTGGCAACACCGGCAACGAGCGGTGGTCGTCCCACCACCCGGCGACGGCGACGAGCAGGAATCCGGCGAGCAGCCCGGCCGTCACGCCGAAGGGCCAGCCCGCCGGCGCCGCACACAACACGCCCGGAAGACACCCCAGCATGGCTACCACCACGCCGATCCCGCCGCCGCGCGGCGTGGCCACGCTGTGGGATCGTCGCTGCCCGGGCAGATCCAGCATGCCGCGTCGACGGGCATAACTGATCGAAGCTCGGACCACGAGCAAGGTGATCAGGAAACTGCAGGACAACCATCCGGTGGTCACGAACATCCGCTGCTCACTCGCTGGCCACACCATGGATGGGCCGGATCGTGCTCCAGCTCTTGCAGCTCGGACACTGCCAGTGATGGGCCTTGGCACCGAAACCGCATCGACTGCAGCGGTACATCGCCTGCCCTTCAAGCAGCTTGCGGGTAAGGTCGCGCAGGATCAGGAAGTTCTCGCGTGCCTCCCCCTCGATCTTGTCCATGGTCGCGTCGATCAGCGCCATCAGGCCGCGCACCGAAGGCCGCTGGCGCAGCTGGGTGGTGAGGAAATCGATCGCCGCACGCTCGCCGTCGCGCTCCTTGTAAAGATGGGCCAGCGCCAGCACCGGCGAGACGCCGTGGTAGCGACCGATCATCTCGCGCAGAAAAACTTCCGCACGTTCCATCTGCTGAGACCTGGCGTAACTGTTGAGCAGCGGCGGCAGGATTTCCGGGGTGAATGCGATATCGGCCTGGATCGCCGATTCATACGCCGTCACAGCGTCGGCGTGCTGGCCATCTTCGGACAGCAACCTGCCGGTCAACATGAATGCCCGCACGCAATCCGGCTGGCAGTCGAAGGCCTGCCTGAGATAGTCGCGTGCTTCGGCGCGCGCTCCGTGCTGGCGCGAGCGGTCGGCCAGCTCGCAATAGAACTGGGCGATCATCGGCGCCTCGTCCTCGCCGGTCATCACCTCGAGGCGGCGTGCGTGCTCGATCGCCTTGTGCCAGTCGCGTTCGTGCTGGTAGATGGCAATCAGGTGCCGCAGCGCAGAGGGCGCGTGTGCGTTCATCGCCACCAGGTCGCAGAACAGCGCCTCGGCGCGATCGAGCAGCCCCGCCCTCATGTAGTCTTCACCCAGTTCCAGCAGTGCCACCGTCTTCATTGCATCGGTGAGGCCGGGGCGCGAAACCAGGTGCTGGTGCAGGCGGATCGCCCGATCCACCTCGCCGCGCCGGCGGAACAGGTTGCCCAGGGCCAGGTGCGTCTCGACCGTATCGCGGTTGTATTCGGCCAGCTTGAGGAACACCTCGATCGCCTTGTCCTGCTCCTCGTTAAGCAGGTAGTTCAGGCCACGGAAGTAGTCCGACGACAACGCGCTGACCTCGGCGCCGGAGCGGCGTGCACCGAACTGACGCGAAGTCCACCAGCCCAGCACGAACGCGATCGGCACCAGGGAAACCAGCACGAGCACGAGATTCATGGCTTGACCGGCGACTTCTTGTCCGCGCGCGACTGGCGGCGCTGCTGGCGACCCTGGCGCATGCTCACGCCCAGCCAGGCGGTCAGTCCACCGAGCAGCCATCCGATCACGACCGCGCCGAGCAGCGCTGCGCCCTTGGGCAGACGGAGTTGCGCAATGCCCAGGTCGTAGCCGACGAGGTCGGCGTTGAGCGCACCGAAGACGATGCCGGCGGCGATGAAGATCAGCAGGAGAATGATGGCGAGCAGTCGCATGGGGCGACTTTACCCGATTGGTGATGACTGGCACAGGCGCCACAGGGATTCCGTGCGGCGATGATTCATGCGTGTACGCCGGCCCGGATCAAAGACGAAAAAAAGGCAGGCCGACTCGCGTCGCCTGCCTTGTTTCCATGGCACTGTGCATGACCTGCCGGTCAGACGGTGCCTGTCTCGAGATCCTGGTTGACCCGTTCACGCAACTCCTTGCCTGGCTTGAAGTGCGGAACGTGCTTGCCGGGCAATGCCACGGCTTCGCCGGTCTTGGGGTTGCGCCCCATGCGCGGTGGTCGGTAATGCAGCGCGAAGCTGCCGAAACCACGCACCTCGATACGCTCGCCATGAGCCAGGGCATGGCTCATCTGTTCGATGACGCTCTTGACGGCCATCTCGACATCGGCAAACGCAAGATGGGTCTGACGCCTGGCCAGCGCCTCGATCAATTCGGATTTAGTCATGGGCCCCAATGTCCGTGACGTGAAACAACGGGGCGGCAGAAGCCGCCCCGTGTCAGACGGATGCAACGCGATCAGTCAGCCTTGTTGAACTGCTCCTTGAGCAGCGCACCAAGCTTGGTCGTGCCGCTGGCGGCAGACGAATAGTCGACCGACGTATCCGGTGCGTCTTCCTCGTCCTTCGCGCGGATCGAGAGCGCCAGCTGGCGACCCTTGCGATCCATGCCGGTGAACTTGGCCTCGACCTTGTCACCCACCTTCAGATGCAGCGTGGCATCGTCGATGCGCTCCTTGGCGATGTCGTTGGCGCGCAGGTAACCCTCGACGCCTTCGCCCAGATCGATCACCGCACCCTTCGCATCGACTTCCTTGACGGTGCCGTTGACGATGGTGCCGCGCGGGTTCGCCGCCATGAACTGGCCGAACGGATCCTGCTCCATCTGCTTGATGCCCAGCGAGATGCGCTCGCGCTCCGGATCAACCGCCAGCACCACGGCCTCGATCTCGTCGCCCTTCTTGAAGTTGCGAACCAGATCTTCGCCGGACATCTGCCAGGAGATGTCGGACAGGTGCACCAGGCCGTCGATGCCGCCGTCCAGGCCGATAAACACGCCGAAGTCGGTGATCGACTTGATCTGGCCGGACACCTTGTCACCCTTCTTGTGCATCGCTGCGAACGCTTCCCACGGGTTCGAGCGGGTCTGCTTGATGCCCAGCGAGATGCGGCGACGCTCCTCGTCCACGTCCAGCACGGTGACTTCGGTTTCGTCACCGACCTGAACCACCTTGGCCGGATTGACGTTCTTGTTGGTCCAGTCCATCTCGGACACGTGCACCAGACCTTCCACGCCGGGCTCGATCTCCACGAAGCAGCCGTAATCGGTGACGTTGGAGACCTTGCCGAACAGGCGGCTGCCGACCGGATAACGGCGGGCGATGGCGACCCACGGGTCGTCGCCCAGCTGCTTCAGGCCCAGCGAAACGCGGTTGCGCTCCTTGTCGTACTTCAGCACGCGCACGTCCAGCTCGTCGCCGACGTTGACCACTTCGGACGGATGACGCACGCGCTTCCACGCCATGTCGGTGATGTGCAGCAGGCCGTCGATGCCGCCCAGGTCCACGAACGCGCCGTAATCGGTGAGGTTCTTCACCACACCCTTGACGACGGCACCCTCGGTCAGGCGCTCAAGCAGCTGCTCGCGCTCGGCGGAGAACTCGGTCTCGACGACGGCGCGGCGGCTGACCACCACGTTGTTGCGCTTGCGGTCGAGCTTGATGATCTTGAACTCGAGTTCCTTGCCCTCGAGGTAGGTCGGCTCGCGCACCGGGCGCACGTCGACCAGCGAACCGGGCAGGAACGCGCGAACGTCCTTGATGTCGACGGTGAAACCGCCCTTGACCTTGCCCGAGATCATGCCCTTGATGGTTTCTTCCTTGTCGAACGCCTGTTCCAAGTCGTCCCACACCATCGAGCGCTTGGCTTTCTCGCGCGACAGCTTGGTCTCGCCGAAACCGTCTTCCAAAGCTTCGAGGGCTACCTTCACCTCGTCGCCTACCTGCACCTCCAGCACGCCCTCTTCGCTCTTGAACTGCTCGATGGGGACGATGCCTTCGCTCTTCAGGCCAGCGTTGATCACGACGACGTCGTTGCGGATTTCCACAACGATGCCGGTGACGATGGCGCCGGGCTTCAGCTTGGAGATGGCCTGCTGGCTCTGTTCAAACAGTTCGGCAAAACTTTCAGTCATGTTGATTCCATAGTGGGAAAGGATCGTGGTTCATTGCGCTGGAATGGTTGGTGCGCGAACTTCCGATCCACCGGTTGAGGGTGCATGAGGGGTTCCAACAAGGAACCGACCGCCATCACCGTTGGCCAAAACCCCCTGCCATGGCAGGGGCACAAAAGCCGCCGCGCAACCCGTTCAGGGCTGCACGACGGCAAATACTTTCGCAACGACCTCGTCGATGCCCATGCCGGTGGTATCCACCAGCAAGGCATCAGCGGCAGGCTTGAGCGGCGCCACGGCACGCGAAGCATCGCGGCTGTCACGCGCCTCAATTTCGCGCTGAAGGCCAGCAAGTGTAACGCTGAGTCCCTTTTCCTTCAACTGCTTATAGCGCCTTTTCGCCCGTTCCACGGCGCTGGCGGTGAGGAAAACCTTGTACCGGGCATCGGGGAAGATCACCGTGCCCATGTCGCGCCCGTCAGCCACCAGGCCCGGCAGCTTGCGGAAGCCCAGTTGCAGCGCCACCAGTGCTTCGCGCACCGAGGGCATCGAGGCGATCGCCGAAGCGGCTGCACCGGCGGTTTCGGTACGCAATTCGTCGGTCGCATCGTGGCCGTTGACGATCACCCGGGTCTCGCCGCCATCGGGCGCGGCCCGGAACTGGATCTTCGTCCCCTGCGCGCAACGGGTCACCGCCTCCACGTCCGAAAGGTCGAGCCCGGCCATCCCCGCGGCGTAACCCACGGCACGATAGAGCGCCCCCGAGTCCAGCAGGCGCCAGCCCAGCCGCTCGGCCACCAGCGCGCTGATGGTGCCCTTGCCCGATCCCGATGGTCCGTCGATGGTGAGTACGGGGGCTGGGGCATGGCTCATGGCGGTATCCTGGCTGAACGGCAAAGCGCGCAGTTTAACGCGTTGACCCGCTACCGGACGCGTGCTATCTAGCCGATCCCACCTTGCCTGTCTGCGTTGTCGAACTGCCTTATGACCGATCTTCGCCGCGAGTTCGAACAGGCTGCCGCAGACATCCAGCGCCTGGGAATGCGCCCCGACAACGACACCTTGCTGAAGCTGTATGCCCTGTACAAACAGGGTTCGGAGGGTGATCTGAAGCGCACCCAACCCGGTTTCTTCGATTTTGTCGGCACGGCCAAACACGAGGCCTGGGCCCAATTGAGCGGCGTTCCGCAAGACGAGGCCATGCGCCGCTACATCGCGCTGGTGCAGCAACTGCTGGCCTAAAGCACCGCCTGCACCCGCAGATGGTGCTTGCTTTCGGATAGCGAACACCGGCACATTCATACGATCGTTTGAGTCTGCCGTGGATCGCATGAACTACCCCAACCTGTTTGCCCCGCTCGATCTGGGCCATGTCACCCTGCCCAACCGCATCCTGATGGGCTCGATGCACACCGGGCTGGAAGACAAGGCCGGCGATTACGACAAGCTGGCCGCGTATTTCGCCGAGCGCGCCCGCGGCGGCGTGGGGCTGATGGTCACCGGCGGCATCTCGCCCAGCATCGAGGGCTGGCTGAAGCCGTTCGGTGGCCGTCTGACGATGCCCTGGCACAAGCCCCGCCATCGCAAGCTCACGGACGCCGTCCATGCCGAGGGCGGACGGATCTGCATGCAGATCCTGCACGCGGGACGCTACGGCTACCACCCGTTGTCGGTGGCGCCGTCGAAGATCAAGTCGCCGATCACCCCGTTCACGCCGCGCGCGCTGTCCGCCCGCGGGGTGGAGCGCACCATCAGGGACTTCGTGGATTGCGCCCGGCTAGCGCGGGAGGCCGGCTACGACGGTGTCGAGGTGATGGGCTCGGAAGGCTATCTGATCAACGAGTTCATCGCCGCGCGCACCAATCGGCGCAACGACCGCTGGGGTGGCGACGCCGACCGGCGCATGCGCTTTCCGATCGAGGTCGTGCGCCGCACGCGCGAAGCGGTGGGGCGGGATTTCATCATCATCTATCGGCTGTCGATGCTCGACCTGGTCGAGGGCGGCCAGGACTGGGATGAAATCGCCACGCTGGCCAGGGGCATCGAGGCGGCCGGCGCCAGCATCATCAACACCGGCATCGGCTGGCACGAGGCACGCATTCCCACCATCGTCACCAGCGTGCCACGTGCCGGCTTCGCCTGGGTCACGCAAAAACTGAAGGGCGAGGTCGCGATCCCGCTGGTCGCCACCAACCGGATCAACATGCCCGACGTGGCCGAACGCATCCTGGCCGACGGCGAAGCCGACATGGTTTCGATGGCGCGGCCACTGCTGGCCGATCCCGCCTGGGCGAACAAGGCCAGAGCCGGGCGCAGCGAACGCATCAACACCTGCATCGCCTGCAACCAGGCCTGCCTCGACCACGTGTTCCAGAACCGGCGCGCCAGCTGCCTGGTCAATCCGCGCGCCTGTCACGAGACCGAGCTGAAGATCGAGCCGGCGAGCCTCCGCAAGCGCATCGCCGTGATCGGTGCAGGCCCCGCCGGCATGGCCTGCGCCAGCACCCTGGGCGAACGGGGTCACGCGGTGACCCTGATCGACCAGGCCAATGAAATCGGTGGCCAGTTCAACGTCGCCAAACAGATTCCGGGCAAGGAAGAGTTCCACGAGACCTTGCGCTACTTCCGCCACCGGCTTGAGGACGTCGGCGTCGAGGTACGACTCGGCCAGTTGGCGGATGCCACGACGGTGCGCGAAGGCGGCTATGACGAGGTGGTCATCGCCACCGGCATCACGCCGCGCAAGGTGAGCTTTCCCGGCAGTGATGATCCGCGCGTGCTGGGCTATCTCGACGTGCTGGCCCGGCACCAGCCGGTCGGTGCACGGGTGGCCGTCATCGGCGCCGGCGGCATCGGTTTCGACGTGGCCGAATTCCTGGTCGAACACCTGCTCTCGCCCACCACGGACGTGGCTCGCTGGACCCGGGAATGGGGCGTGGACATGGAACTCCGGCAGCGCAGCGGCCTGCAGGCGCCGCAGCCGGAGCCGCCGGCGCGGCAAGTGTGGCTGCTCCAGCGCAGCGAGGGCCGCCCTGGCGCTCGACTCAACAAGACCACCGGCTGGGTGCATCGTGCGACGCTGAAGGCCAAGCGGGTCAGCATGCTCGGCAAGGTCGGTTATGAACGCTTCGATGACCAGGGCCTGCACGTCACCGTCGATGGCAAGGCGCAGATCCTGCCCGTCGACAACGTGGTGATATGCGCCGGCCAGGAACCCAACCGTCGACTTGCCGACGAACTCATCGCTGCCGGCATCACGGTGCACGTGATCGGCGGCGCCGACGTGGCGGCGGAACTCGATGCGAAACGGGCCATCGACCAGGGCACTCGACTCGCCAGCAGGATCTAGTCTCGCCCTTCCTCCAGTCTTGCCCGACCGCGCGGCGCTTTTTCGGCGCGCCGAATCGGGCCAGCCACCGCCCGCAGGGCGTGCGCATTCCGGGGCGCTCGGAGACCGGAGTCGTGCGGCCGCCCATGGCGACGACACCGCTGCCGGATGACAGCGGTGTCGTTCGATCCTGAAAAAGAAAGCGCCCCGCAGGTGAGACGCATCGACGTGGGTTCAGGGGGGGAGTTGAACCAGACGTCGTATTTAGCGTCGCTGCGGGGCGAGGGTCACCGCCACTGGGGGGAGGGGAGGTGGCGGGACGGCGTCATTTTATGATCGCCTCAATAAAGTATCTAATATATATTTTGCCTATTATTAATTCGATATCGCTATATGTTTGACCTTCGCCAGTTGCGCTATTTCGTCGCCGTCGCCGAGGAGCTGAGCTTCACCCGGGCGGCGTTGCGCCTGCACCTGTCCCAACCGCCGCTGTCCCAGCAGATCCGCGCCCTCGAGGAGGACCTCGATGTACGGCTGCTCGAGCGCAACAAGCGCCACGTGGCCCTGACCGAACCGGGCCGCGTGTTCCTCGAACAGGCTCGACAGATTCTCGCCAAGGCCGATGAGGCGCGCAGCCAGGTCACCGCTGCTGCTGCCGGCTACAGCGGCCAGCTGCGGCTGGCCTATAGCGTGTCTGTCTCGTTCCATCCCGCCCTGCCCCAGACCCTGCTCCGTTACGGCCAGATAGCGCCCAGAGTCGCGCTGCAGTTGAGCGAGATGTATACCGAACCGCAGTTTGCCGCCCTGCTCGCCGGCCAGATCGACGTCGGCTTCGTGCGGGATGAACCGGCCAACCCCCAGACGGCGCGCAGCCTGCGGCTGAACGTGATCGACCGTGAACCGCTGCTGCTGGCTCTCCCCACCGGTCATCCGCTGGCCGGGCGCAGCAGCCTGCACCTGGCCGAAGTCGCCGGCGATGCGTTCGTGTCACAGCCGCGCCAACTGGTCGCCACGCTCTACGATCGCCTGGTGAAGTTGGCCACCAGGGCCGGTTTTCAGCCCACGATCATCCAGCACGCTCAGCAGGTCAACGGCTTGCTGGCCCTGGTTGCCGGCGGCTTGGGGTTGGCCCTGGTCCCGGCCAGCATGCGGGCCGTGCGGCTGGCAGGCGTCAGTTATGTGCCGCTGGAAGACGCCGATGCCTACCTGTTGCTGGCCCTGGCCTCCCGCGTCGACGACAGCTCCCCCGTGCTGCAGCAGTTCCTGGCCACGGTCACGGAAACGGTGATTGCCCCGGGCTTGTGACAAGGCTTTCAACTGGTTACAATTGCCAGCTTACTTTATTCTTTTGTGTCAGGAGCTGGCCGTGAAGGTGCTTAACTCTTTGAAGTCCGCCAAGGCGCGGCATCGCGACTGCAAGGTTGTTCGCCGTCGCGGCAAGGTGTTCGTGATCTGCAAGAGCAACCCCCGTTTCAAGGCTCGTCAGCGCTGAGTCATCGCGCAAGGCGACACGAAGAAGGCCGCGCAAGCGGCCTTTTTCGTGTCTGCAAACCACCTAGTGGCTTCGGCGGATCGTATCCACCGAAGCCGCCACGCCGGCTATTCGTAACGCACGCCGGTGATTTCGTAATGCTTGACGCCGTTCGGCGCGGTGAAATCGAAGCTGTCACCTTCATGCTTGCCGATCAGCGCCCGCGCGATCGGCGATGACACGGCTATCAGGCTCTGCTTGATGTCGGCTTCCAGGTCACCCACGATCTGGTAGGTCACCGCCACGCCGCTGTCTTCGTCCTCCAGATCCACGATCGCGCCGAAGACGACCCGCTTGCCGGGGTTCAACTTCGCCACGTCGATCACTTCGGCGTTCGACAACAGGGCTTCCAGCTGGGCGATGCGCCCCTCGGTGAAGCTCTGCAGCTCGCGCGCCGCGTGATACTCGGCGTTTTCCTTCAGATCGCCATGCGCGCGGGCCTCGGCAATCGCCGCGATGATGCGCGGGCGATCGACCGACTTCAGCCGCTCGAGTTCGCCACGCAGACGTTCCGAACCGCTCTTGGTGATGGGGGGACGACTCATGCGCCGAGCTCCTTGTGCAGTTCCTGCAGGCTGTGCACTTCGCCATCGCTGTGGAAATCGAGCGAATGGACCAGCGCACGGGCGCCTGCCACGGTCGTGGAATAAGTGACGCGATGCTGCAGAGCCTCGCGCCGGATCGAGAACGAGTCGGCGATCGCCTGCTTGCCCTCGGTGGTGTTGACGATGTACGCGATCTCGCCGTTCTTGATCAGGTCGACGATGTGCGGCCGGCCTTCCAGCACCTTGTTGACCCGTTCGCAGGCGACGCCATGGTCGGCCAGGTAGCCGGCCGTGCCCGAGGTCGCCACCAGGGTGAAGCCGCGTCCGATGATTTCCTTCGCCACCGTCAACAGGCGGTCCTTGTCGCTGTCGCGCACGGAAAGAAACGCCTTGCCCACGGTAAGTGTCCTGATCCCCGCCGCCTCATGGCCACGGGCGAACGCGGCACCGAAGCTGCGCCCCACGCCCATGACCTCGCCGGTGGAGCGCATCTCCGGACCCAGGATCGGATCCACGTTCTGGAATTTCAGGAACGGGAAGATCGCCTCCTTCACCGAGTAGTACGACGGAATCACCTCGCGCGTGGCGCCGAGGCTCACCAGCGAACGACCCGCCATCACCCGCGCGGCGACCTTGGCCAGCGGCACGCCGGTGGCCTTGGACACGAAGGGCACGGTGCGCGAGGCACGCGGGTTCACTTCCAGGATGTAGACCGTGTCGCCCTGGATCGCGAACTGGGTGTTCATCAGGCCGATGACCTTGAGCTCCTTCGCCATCGCGCTGACCTGGCGGCGCATCTCGTCCTGGATCTCGGTACTCAGCGAGTACGGCGGCAGCGAGCAGGACGAATCGCCCGAATGCACGCCGGCCTCCTCGATGTGCTCCATGATGCCGCCGATCAGCACGGAGCCCTCGGCGTCGGCGATCACGTCCACGTCGACTTCCACCGCGTGGTCGAGGAAGCGGTCCAGCAGCACCGGCGAATCGTTCGATACCTTCACCGCATCGCGGATGTAGCGCGACAGGTCGGCGTCGTCGTGCACCACTTCCATCGCGCGGCCGCCGAGCACGTAGCTGGGGCGCACCACCAGCGGATAGCCGATCTCGCGCGCCAGCGCCAGCGCTTCGTCGGCGTTGCGGGCGGTGCGGTTCGGCGGCTGCTTCAGGCCGATCTTCTCGATCATCTGCTGGAAGCGCTCGCGATCCTCGGCCAGGTCGATCGAATCCGGGCTGGTGCCGATGATCGGCACGCCAGCGGCTTCCAGCGCCCGCGCCAGCTTCAGCGGCGTCTGCCCGCCGTACTGCACGATCACGCCCTTCGGCTTCTCGACATGGACGATTTCCAGCACGTCTTCCAGCGTCAGCGGCTCGAAGTACAACCGGTCGGAGGTGTCGTAGTCGGTCGAGACGGTTTCCGGGTTGCAGTTGACCATGATGGTTTCATAGCCGTCCTCGCGCAGCGCCAGCGAGGCATGCACGCAGCAGTAGTCGAACTCGATGCCCTGCCCGATCCGGTTAGGGCCACCACCGAGCACGATGATCTTGTCGCGGCTGGTCGGCTCGGCTTCGCATTCTTCCTCGTAGGTCGAATACATGTACGCGGTGCTGGTGGCGAACTCGGCCGCGCAGGAATCCACCCGCTTGTAGACCGGTCGCACGCCCAGCGTGTGGCGCAGATGGCGCACGGCGGCTTCGTCGGTATTCAGCAGTTCGGCGATCCGTGCGTCGGCAAAGCCCAGCCGCTTCAGCTCACGCAGGCGTGGTTCGTCCAGCGCGGTGATGCCCCGCGCAATGACTTCGGCTTCGGTCAGCACGATGTCCTCGAACGCGGCGAGGAACCACGGGTCGACGCGGCTGAGGTTGAACACTTCCTCCAGCGACAGGCCGGCACGGAACGCGTCGGCCAGGTGGAATACGCGGTCGGGGCGCGGCTCGCGCAATTCGCGCTTGAGCACGGCCAGGCCGTCCTCGGTGCCGAGGTCCAGGCCGGTGGGGTTGAGGCCGGTCTTGCCGATCTCCAGGCCACGCAAGGCCTTCTGCAGCGATTCGTGGAAGCTGCGGCCGATCGCCATCACCTCGCCCACCGACTTCATCTGCGTGGTCAGGCGGGCGTCGGCAGCCGGGAACTTCTCGAACGCGAAACGCGGAATCTTGGTGACGACGTAATCGATCGACGGCTCGAACGAAGCCGGGGTCAGGCCGCCGGTGATGTCGTTCTTCAATTCGTCCAGGGTGTAGCCGACGGCGAGTTTCGCGGCGACCTTGGCGATCGGAAAGCCGGTGGCTTTCGATGCCAGCGCGGACGATCGCGACACCCGCGGGTTCATCTCGATGACCACCACGCGGCCGTCTTCGGCATTGATGCCGAACTGCACGTTGGAACCACCGGTATCCACGCCGATCTTGCGCAGCACCGCGATCGAGGCGTCACGCAGTCGCTGGTATTCTTTGTCGGTGAGCGTCTGCGCCGGTGCCACCGTGATCGAGTCGCCGGTGTGCACGCCCATCGGGTCCAGGTTCTCGATCGAACAGACGATGATGCAGTTGTCCGCGGTGTCGCGGACCACTTCCATCTCGAATTCCTTCCAGCCCAGCACGGACTCCTCGACCAGCACCTCGCTGGTCGGCGAAAGCTCCAGACCGCGCTTGACGATCTCCTCGAACTCCTCGCGGTTGTAGGCGATGCCGCCGCCGGAGCCACCCAGGGTGAAGCTGGGCCGGATCACCGTGGGGAAGCCGACCTTGGCCTGGGTTTCCAGCGCCTGCTCGAAGGTGCGCGCGATTTCGGCCTTGGGGCACTCCAGCCCGATCTCGGCCATCGCCACGCGGAACAGCTCGCGGTCCTCGGCCATGCGGATCGCTTCGCGCTTTGCACCGATCAGTTCGACGTTGTACTTCTCCAGCACGCCGTTGTCGGCGAGGTCGAGCGCGCAGTTCAGGCCGGTCTGGCCGCCCATCGTGGGCAGCACCGCGTCCGGGCGCTCCTTGGCGATGATGCGCTCCACCGTCTGCCAGTTGATCGGCTCGATATAGACCGCATCGGCGGTATCCGGGTCGGTCATGATGGTGGCGGGATTGGAGTTCACCAGGATCACCCGGTAGCCCTCTTCCTTCAGCGCCTTGCATGCCTGCGCGCCGGAATAGTCGAACTCGCAGGCCTGGCCGATCACGATCGGACCGGCACCGATGATGAGGACGCTCTTGATATCGGTGCGCTTAGGCATGCGTGCGGGCCTCCTGCATCAGGGTGGCGAAACGTTGGAACAGGTAGCCGACATCGAGCGGCCCGGGACTCGCTTCGGGATGACCCTGGAAGCAGAACGCGGGACGGTCGGTCAGCGCGAAACCCTGCAGCGAACCGTCGAACAGCGAGGTGTGGGTCACCCGCACATTGGCCGGCAGCGTGGCCGGATCGACCGCGAAACCGTGGTTCTGCGAGGTGATCAGCACGCGGCCGTCGTCGTGATCCTTGACCGGGTGGTTGGCACCGTGGTGCCCGAACTTCATCTTGACCGTCCGGCCGCCCAGCGCCAGCCCCATCAGCTGATGGCCGAGGCAGATGCCGAACAGCGGGATCTTCGCATCGAGGAGGGTACGGGTTGCCGCGATGGCGTAATCGCAGGCCGCCGGATCGCCGGGGCCGTTGGACAGGAACACGCCATCGGGCTGCATCGCCAGCACCTCGGCGGCAGGCGTCTGCGCCGGCACCACGGTGACCTCGCAGCCCTGCTCGGCCAGCAGGCGCAGGATGTTGAGCTTGCTGCCAAAGTCGTAGGCCACCACCTTGAAGCGCAGCGCGGGCTGGTTGAATGCAGCGCGATCGAGGTCGTACACGCCCTGATTCCAGACATACGCCTTGGCGGTGCTGACCACCTTGGCCAGATCCATGCCGTTCAGGCCGGGGAATGCGCGCGCCTTGGCCAGCGCCGCTTCGGCGTCGACCTGTTCGCCCGCCATGATGCAGCCGGCCAGCGCGCCCTTGTCGCGCAGGATGCGGGTCAGCCGGCGGGTGTCGATGCCGGCGATGGCGACCGTGCCATGGCGCTTCAGGTAATCGGGCAGGCTCTCGGTGCTGCGCCAGCTGCTGGCCCGGCGCGGCACGTCGCGCACGATCAGGCCGGCGGCGTGCACCGCGGTGGATTCCACGTCTTCGGCATTGATGCCGGTATTGCCGATGTGGGGATAGGTCAGCGTGACGACCTGGCGGGAGTACGAGGGATCGGTGAGGATCTCCTGGTAACCGGTCATGGCGGTGTTGAAAACCACTTCGCCAACCGTTTCGCCGGTGGCTCCGACAGCGTGGCCATGGAACACGCTGCCGTCTTCGAGGGCCAGCAGGGCAGGAATAGGCATACGGTAACCGCCTTTTTGATGCAGCAAAGTCCGCAAGCCGCACGATTGCTGGCTTGTGGAGCTTGTGAGGGAAAGGATCTGGGCGGCTGGAAATGATAAGTGGCGACGCCGTTTCTGTCCACCTCGCAGGACATGAACTGGAGTCATGCCCGGAGCTTTGCAGTCAGTCGGCCGGCGCTACACTAGGCCACATTTTGCCGGAGAACGATGCCCCATGAGTGCCGCCGTCCTGCTCGATCCCGCTCGTCTCGATCGCCCGGATACCACGGTGCAGCACGCCCCCTTCCCGTTCATGGTGGCGCACGGCCAGTTGCCTGACGAAGTGCGCAGCGACCTGGACCGGGATTTCCCCACATACGCCAGCGCCGGCTTCTTCCCTTACGACCCGGCCGACTGCGGACCGAGCGTCAACGCCCTGATCCGGGACATGACCGCACCGGACTTCGCCAGCGCCATCGGCCGGCGCCTGGGCATCGACGACCTCGGGCGCTACCCCACGCTGGTCACCTTGTGCCGGCTGCTCAACAAGCGCCACGGCACCATCCATACCGACAGCCGGTCCAAGATCGCCACCGCGCTGATCTACCTCAACCCCCAGTGGCCCGACACCAGCGAGGGCTGCCTGCGCTTCCTGCACCGCATCGATGACATCGACAGCGTGATCGTTCCGGAGCTGACGCCGCTCTATGGCGAGTTCGCCGTGTTCAAGCGCTGCGACAACTCCTTCCACGGGCATCTGCCCTATGAAGGCGAACGACGGGTGATCCAGGTCGCATGGCTGACCAGCGAAGAGGAGAAACTGCGCAAGACCAGGCGCGGCAAGTTCTCGCGCGCCTTCAAGAAGATCTTCGGCAGCCTGGACCGCAAGGTCGGGGCGGGCCGTGATCGCAACGCCTCGCATCGCGACTGAACTCGCCCTGCCCATGTCGCCCATCGCGCTGCACACGGCGTTCGAGGCGCTGGCCTACGCGATCGGCTTTCGCACCTTCCTGTGGACACGGCGTCGACTGGCGCCGGCGGCATTCCGGCATGAGGACCACCTGGTCTGGGTGGCGGTGGGTGCGATCGTCGGCGCCGCGCTGGGCGCCAAGCTGTCGTTCTGGCTGGACGACCCGCTGACCGCGTTCGCCGACTTCCCCGACCTGCACCACCTGCTGGAAGGCAAATCGATCATCGGCGCCCTGCTCGGCGGCCTTGCCGGCGTGGAGCTGGCCAAGAAGGTCGCTGGAGTCGACAACTCCACCGGCGATGCCTTCGTGCTGCCGTTGACCCTGGGCATGTGCATCGGACGGATCGGCTGCTTCCTGGCGGGCCTGGGCGACCATACCTACGGCGTGCCGACGACGTTGCCATGGGGCGTGGACTTCGGCGATGGCCTGCCGCGCCATCCCACCCAGCTCTACGAGATCGGCTTCCTGCTGGCCCAGTACGTGCTGCTGCACCGGCGTCGTGAGGCGCTGACCCGGCCGGGCGACCGCTTCCGCGCGTTCATGATCGGCTACCTGCTGTTCCGCCTGCTGGTCGAGTTCATCAAGCCGGTGTTCTACACCTATCCCGGTGGGCTGTCCGGGCTGCAATGGCTGTGCGTGGCCGGGCTGGCTTACTACGCCCGCGACATTCCACGTATCCTGCGGGCGTTGTTCGCCAGGGGAAGCGGTGCATGGGAGCCAAGGTAAGGCCATATCTGTTCTACGACAGCGCGGTGTCGATCTGCACGACCTGCCTGCGCCGGGTCGAGGCGAAGATCCTGATCAAGGATGAACGCGTCTACCTGGAAAAATGGTGCCCACACCACGGCCGCGAGCGCGTGCTGATCGCCGACGACGCCGCGTATTACCGCCAGTGCCGCGAGCTGTACATCAAGCCGCCGGAGCTGCCGCAGCGCTTCAACACGCCCCGGCACTACGGCTGTCCCTACGACTGCGGCCTGTGTCCGGAACACATGCAGCACTCCTGCCTGACCCTAGTCGAGATCACCGACCAGTGCAACCTGCGCTGTCCGATCTGCTACGCCGACAGCGGGCCGCACCGTCCCGGCTTTCGCGATCTGCCCACGGTCGAGCGCATGCTCGACGCGGTGGTGGTCAACGAGGGCGAGCCTGACGTGGTGCAGATCTCCGGCGGCGAACCGACCTTGCACCCGGATTTCTTCGCGATCCTCGATGCCGCGAAGGCGCGTCCGATCCGGCACCTGATGGTCAACACCAACGGCCTGCGCATCGCCAAGGAGCCGGAGTTCGCCGCGCGACTGGCCGAATACCAGCCCGGCTTCGAGCTGTACCTGCAGTTCGATTCCCTGCACGACGAGGTGCACAAGGACTTGCGCGGCGCGAAGCTGCGCGACGTGCGGCTGAAGGCGCTGGAACATCTCAACCGGCACGACATCTCCACCACGCTGGTCGTCACCGTGAAGAAGGGCCTCAACGACGGCGAGCTGGGCGAAATCATCGACTTCGCGCTGACCCAGCCGTGCGTGCGCGGGGTAACCTTTCAGCCGATCCAGGCGGCCGGCCGTCTGGAAGGCTACGACGCGGAACACAACCGGCTGACCTTGAGCGAGGTGCGCCGGCGCATCCTCGAACAAAGTCCGCTGTTCCAGCCCGACGACCTGATTCCGGTGCCATGCAACCCGGACTGCCTGGCGATGGCCTACGCGCTGAAGATGGGCGACCAGGTCGTGCCGCTGACCCGCTTCGTCTCACCGGAAACCCTGGTCAGCAAGGGCCGCAACACCATCGTGGTGGAGCGCGACGAGGAGCTGCGCGCCCACGTCTTCGAGCTGTTCGCCACCAACCACTCCCCCGAATCGCAGGTCTGCTCGCTGGCCGACCTGCTGTGCTGCCTGCCGCAGGTGCAGGCGCCGTCCGACCTCGGCTACCGCAACGTGTTCCGCGTGCTGATCATGCAGTTCATCGACGCCCACGGCTTCGACCTGCGCGCGGTGAAGAAATCCTGCGTGCACATCGCCCAGCCCGACGGACGGATCATTCCGTTCGATACCTTCAACCTGTTCTACCGCGACGACAAGGCTGCCACGTTGGCGAAGCTGCGCCGCGAGATCGAACAGGGCCGCGCCATCGAGGAGACATCGCATGAGTGAGATGCGTCTGGAACCGCCGACCTCCGCGCCATCACCGCCGCCGCCCATGCCGCGCGAACCGGAGGCTTCCGATGGCTCGCTGGCGGCCGGGGTCGGCCTGGCCTGGCTGGTCATGATCGTTGGCGAAGTGCTGGTGACGACGCTGATACTGACGACGAACAGCCTTGGCGCCGTCCTGGGCGGCTTCCTGCTTCCGCCGCTGGCAATCGTCGTATGGGGCGTCGTCCTGCTCAACGGCAACAAGCCACGCACCGGCAAGGGCATGCTGCTCGGCCTGCTGTCGATCATCGCCGTCGCGTTCCTGCTGGTCGCCGCCTGCTTCGGCCTGATCAGCTCCTATCACTGAGCTGTCACCAGCCGATCGAGCCACCGACGCAAGTCACCGCTGCGTCGCGATGACATCCTCGAGCTGCCAGTGCCCGGCACCGCGGCCGACCAGCCAGTACGCCGCCTGCAAGGCACCCCGCGCAAAGATCGAACGATCGGTGGCACGGTGAATCAGCTCCAGCCGTTCGCCCTGCCCGATCAGCATCGCGGAATGCTCACCGACGATATCGCCGCCACGCACCACCGCGAAACCGATGCTGCCCTCGCTGCGCTCGCCGGTCCGGCCTTCGCGGCTGCAGACCGCCGCAGCTTCCAGCGTGGTTTGCCGCGCGCCGGCGGCGGCATGGCCGAGTGCCAGGGCAGTGCCCGAGGGAGCATCCTGCTTGCGGCCATGATGTGCTTCGACGATCTCCAGGTCCCACGCCGGCAACGCGGCAGCGGCTTCGCGCAGCAGTCGCGCCAGCACCGCCACGCCCAGGCTGAAATTGGCCGCGCGCAGAAGGGCGACATGCTTGCCGGCGTCGGCGAGGCGCGCCTCCAGCGCGGCGTCGAGGCCGGTGGTACCACTGACCAGGCCGATGCCGCGCGCCAGGCAATGATCGAGTGCCGATGAGAGGGCTGCCGGGCTGCTGAAGTCGATGACCACGTCGATCAGCGGCGCCTGCGCCCAGTCGTGCGCATGGCGCAGGACGCTGTCAGTGAGTGGCGCCACCAGTTGGCCATCGTGCGGCGAACCGGGGGCCACCACCGCATGCACCAGCTCGAAGCGGGGATCCTTGCCGACAAGATCCAGCAAGGCACGACCCATGCGGCCGGAGGCGCCGTTGATGGCAAGACGGACGGGTCGGGTCATCAGCGACGCACTCCAGTGGCTCGATTGTTGGATGCTGGCCCGCGGCCAGCCAGGATCACGCGGTGACTTTCGACCAGAACTTCTTCACTCCATCGACCCAGCCGTTGGCGCGAGGCGTGTGCTTGCTGGCCTCGCTGCCGTCGAACGTAGCCTCCAGTGATTCCAGCAATTCGCGCTGCTGCTTGGTCAGGCGCACCGGCGTTTCCACCACGACCCGGCAGATCAGGTCGCCATGACGACCGCTGCGCACCGACTTGACTCCGCGGCCGCGAAGGCGGAACTGGGTGCCGGTCTGGGTTTCCGACGGGATGCTGATCGGCACCTCGCCATCCAGGGTCGGCACGGGTAGTTCGGCGCCCAGGGCCGCCTGCGAGAAGCGGATCGGCAGCTCACAATAGAGATCGTTGCCCTCGCGCTGGAAAATCGCGTGCTCGCGCACCTGCACTTCCACGTACAGGTCACCGGACGGGGCCCCGGAAGGACCCGCCTCGCCCTGCCCGGTCAGGCGGATGCGATCACCATTGTCGACGCCTTCGGGAATCTGCACGGACAGCGTGCGGGTCTCCTCGATGCGGCCTTCGCCGTGGCATTTCCTGCAGGGATTCTCGATGGTCTGACCACTGCCGCCACAATGCGGGCAGGCCTGCTGGATCGAGAAGATGCCGTTCTGCATGCGCACCTGGCCGTGGCCGTGGCAGGTCTTGCACTTGCTGACCTTGCCATCCTCCGAGCCGCTGCCGTTGCAGTGGTGGCAGTTGACCTGGCTGGGTATCTCGATCTGCCGGCTGACGCCGAACACGGCCTCTTCCAGGTCCAGTTCCATGATGTAGCGCAGGTCGGCACCGCGACGCGGGCGCCCGCGTCCGCCGCCGGCACGACCGAAAATGTCGCCGAAGATGTCGCCGAAGATGTCGCCCACGTCACCGAAACCCGCGCCGCCTCGACCGCCCATGCCGTGCTCGAACGCGGCATGACCGTGCTGGTCGTACATGGCGCGTTTCTGGGTGTCGGACAGCACCTCGTAGGCCTCCTTGGCCTCCTTGAACTTGTCCTGCGCCGCGGGATCGTCCGGGCAGCGATCCGGGTGGTATTTCATCGCCAGCCGGCGAAAGGATTTCTTCAGCTCGACTTCGCTGACGCTGCGCTCCACGCCCAGCACTTCGTAGTAATCACGTTTGCTCATTGATGCATCCACACTGCCTGTCGCGCCCCTGTCCTGCATTCAGCAAACAGCCCACGCCGGGAGATTCCCGGCGCGGGCTGGCCCATCGGCAACGCCGATGACGATGCCGAATTACTTGCCGTCTTTCACTTCGGTGAACTCGGCATCCACCACGTCATCGGGCTGGGCCGAACCGCCGCCCGGTGCGGACTGTGCACCGGCGTCAGCCTGGGCGCCACCCTGCGCCGCTGCATACAGCGCCTGTGCCACCTGTTCCAGCTTCTCGACCTTGGATTCGATCGCCGCCTTGTCGTCGCCGTCCTTGACCTTCTCCAGGTCGGACAAGGCACCCTCGATGCTGCTCAACTGGTCAGCCGGCACCTTGTCGCCATGTTCCTTCAGCGCGCTGCGGGTGGCGTGAACAAGCTGGTCGGCCTTGTTGCGGGTAGCCACCAGCTCGTGGAACTTCTTGTCTTCTTCCTTGTTCGCCTCGGCGTCCGCGACCATCCGGGCGATCTCTTCCTCGGACAGGCCAGAGCCGGCCTTGATCTCGATCTTCTGCTCCTTGCCGGTCTTCTTGTCCTTGGCCGACACGTGCAGGATGCCGTTCGCGTCGATGTCGAAGGTGACCTCGATCTGCGGCATGCCACGCGGTGCCGGCTCGATGCCCTGCAGGTCGAACTTGCCCAGCGACTTGTTCGCGCTGGCGCGCTCGCGCTCGCCCTGCAGCACGTGCACGGTCACCGCGGTCTGGTTGTCGTCGGCAGTCGAGAACGTCTGCGAGGCCTTGGTCGGCACCGTGGTGTTCTTCTCGATCAGCTTGGTCATCACGCCGCCCATCGTCTCGATGCCCAGCGACAGCGGGGTGACGTCGAGCAGCAGCACGTCCTTGACAGAACCACCCAGCACGCCGCCCTGGATCGCCGCGCCCACGGCGACGGCCTCGTCCGGGTTGACGTCCTTGCGCGGTTCCTTGCCGAAGAAGTCCTTCACCGCTTCCTGCACCTTGGGCATGCGGGTCTGACCGCCGACCAGGATCACGTCGTCGATGTCGGACACGCGCAGGCCGGCGTCATTCAACGCGGTGCGGCACGGCTCGATGGTGCGCTTGACCAGATCCTCGACCAGCGCCTCGAGCTTGGCCCGGGTCAGCTTGATGTTGAGGTGCTTCGGACCCGAGGCGTCGGCCGTCACGTACGGCAGGTTCACGTCGGTCTGGTGGTTCGAGGACAGCTCGATCTTGGCGCGCTCGGCGGCGTCCTTCAGGCGCTGCAGCGCCAGCGGGTCCTTGCGCAGGTCGATGCCCTGCTCCTTCTGGAATTCCTCGACCAGATAGTCGATGACGCGCATGTCGAAGTCTTCGCCACCCAGGAAGGTGTCACCGTTGGTGGCCAGCACCTCGAACTGCTTCTCGCCGTCGACCTCGGCAATCTCGATGATCGACACGTCGAAGGTGCCGCCGCCCAGGTCGTACACCGCGATCTTGCGATCACCACCCTTCTTGTCGAGGCCATAAGCCAGCGCAGCTGCCGTCGGCTCGTTGATGATGCGCTTGACGTCGAGACCGGCGATCTTGCCGGCATCCTTGGTGGCCTGGCGCTGGCTGTCGTTGAAGTACGCCGGGACGGTGATCACCGCCTCGGTGATCGTCTCGCCGAGATAGTCCTCGGCGGTCTTCTTCATCTTCATCAGCACCTTGGCGGCGATCTCCTGCGGCGCCATCTTCTTGCCGTCGGAGGTCTGCACCCAGGCGTCACCGTTGTCGTGCGCCACGATGCCGTAGGGCACGATGTGGAGATCCTTTTGCACTTCGGCGTCGGTGAACTTGCGGCCGATCAGGCGCTTCACCGCGTAGAAGGTGTTCTTCGGGTTGGTCACGCCCTGGCGCTTGGCCGAGGCGCCCACCAGCACTTCGCCGTCCTTGTTGAAGGCGACGATGGACGGCGTGGTGCGGTCGCCCTCCGAGTTCTCGATGACCTTGGTGGTCGTGCCGTCCATCACGGACACGCACGAGTTGGTGGTGCCCAGGTCGATGCCGATGATCTTGCCCATGTTCAATCTCTCCAGATTTTTTTGCGGCCCCCGCGGCCGCGATGATTTTCAGATGGGGGTCTGCTCTGGCGATTCAATGCCGGCCATGCCCCGAAGACGTGTTCCCGACGTTTCGCCGGCGCGCCATTCAGGCGGGCGCCAGCGTGGTGACCGATCAGTCCCTGGCTACCGCCACCAGGGCGGGACGCAGCAGGCGGTCATTCAGCACGTAACCCTTCTGCAGCACGCTGACCACCGTGCCCGGCGCTTGGCCCGCAGCGTCGACCATGCTCACGGCGTGGTGGCGTTCCGGGTCGAGTGGCTGACCCAGCGGATCGACCTGCGACATGCCATGGTTCTCGGCGACCTTCAGCAGCGCCTTCAGGGTCAGGCCAAGACCTTCGCGCATCGAAGCGACGTCGGCCGCCTCGACCGCCAGGCCACTCTCCAGTCCGTCGTACACCGGCAGCAACTCGCCGAGCAGTTTCTCGTTGGCGAAACGGCGGGCCTGCTCCAGGTCGCGGTGCAGGCGGCGACGCTGGTTGTCGAGCTCGGCGTGCTCGCGCAAGACGGTCTCGCGCAGCTCGGCATTGCTGGCCTCCAGCTCGGCCACACGCGCCTGCAGGGCCTCCAGCTCGGGATTGGCTGCGTCAGCGGAATAGTCCTCGGCTGGCGCATCGCCCGACGAATGCGGATCGTTGTTCTGCATGTTCACTCCAAACGGTTGTCATGGCCGGCACGAGTGCCGACCTCCCATGATTCTTGCGAGAAACCCCGTCTCCCGCAGCGGTTATAGGGTCGTGGCCGCCCGATTCAAGGCGTCGCTGAGCAATCCGGCAGTGGCCTGCACTACCGGGATCACCCGCTCGTAGGCCATCCGGGTCGGGCCGATGACGCCCACCGCACCCAGCACCCGCCCCTGCGCGCCGTAGCTGGCGGTCACCACGCTGCAACCATCGAGCGCGGTAAAGCCCGACTCCTCGCCGATGAACAGGCGCATGCCGGGGGCCCGGGCGCAGACTTCCATCAACTGCAGCAGTTCGTTCTTTTGCTGGAATGCCTCGAACAGCTCGCGCATGCGCTGCATGTCGGCCAGCTCGGCATAGCCCATGAGATTGGTCTGGCCGCTGACCAGCATGTCCGGCCCGTTCGGACCGTCGGGGCCGAACGAGGCGGTGGCCAGCTCGACCGTACTGGCCAGCAGCCGGTTCAATTCGCTGCCGGCCTTGCGCACCTCGGCCAGCAGGTGGGCGCGGATATCGTGGATGCGGAAACCGGCAAAGTGGCTGTTGAGATAGTTGGCGGCGCGCTCGAGCTCGCCGGCATCCAGCGGCTTGGCCAGTTGCACGATGCGGTTCTGCACCTGGTTGTCGCTGAAGACCAGGATTACCAGCACCCGCGCATCCGGCAACGACACGAAATCAATATGTCGCAGCGGGAAATCGGCCTGGCGCGGCACGGTGACCACGCCGGCGAACCGGGTCATCGCGGACAGCAAGGTGGAAACATTGCCCAGCAGGTCGCGCGTGGTGGTTGGTCCCGGCGGCAATTCGCGTTGCAGGCGGGCCATCTCGGCCTGGGGCAGCGGCTGCAGTTCGATCAGGCTGTCGACGAACAGGCGCAACCCGCGGGGCGTCGGGACCCGCCCTGCCGAGGTGTGCGGCGAAGCAACCAGGCCCGCTTCTTCCAGATCCGCCATGATGTTGCGGATGGTGGCGGCACTGACATCCAGGCCGGAGGAACGCGACAGCGTGCGCGAGCCGACCGGTTCGCCGTCGATCAGGTATTGCGCAATCAGCGTGCGCAACAGGTTGCGCGCGCGTGCATCGAGGTCATGGCCGTGCCGATTCGTCATGCTGAGTGTTGCAGTCCGTGAGACCACACAGAAATAAGGTCTGCGCCCGCGCCTTGCAAGTGAAACGTATCCCAGCAGCCCGACGGCTCCCGCTACAATCCCGTCACTCCCCGATCAAGCCAGCCATGCTTACTTCGCTCTACGTCCGCCATTTTGCCGTTGTGGAAGCCGCCGAAGTGTCCTTCGGCCCCGGCCTGACCGTGGTCAGCGGCGAAACCGGTGCCGGCAAGTCGCTGCTGGTCGACGCCCTGATGCTGCTGGCCGGGGCCCGCGCCGACAGCGGCATGGTCCGCGCCGGCAGCGACCGCGCCGAACTGGCGGCCGAGTTCGACCTGACCGATCTGGCCGAGGCGCGGGCGTGGCTGGCCCGCGAGGAACTGGACGAGGATGGTGGCTGCCAGTTGCGCCGGGTGATCCGTGCCGAGGGCAGTTCCAGGGCCTGGATCAACGGCCGTCCGGCCAACGCCCGCCAACTCGGCGAACTGGCCGCCCTGCTGGTCGAGATCCATGGCCAGCACGAGCATCAGGCACTGCTGTCCCGTCCCCATCAGCTGGCCCTGCTCGACGCTTATGCCGGCCATGACGACCTGCTGGTGCAGGTGCGCGAAAGCGCCATGCAGTGGCGCGAGCTGGCGGCGCGCATGCGCAAGCTCAGCGGCGGCGACGACCGGGACCAGCGCCTCGAACTGCTTCGCCACGAAATCGAATCGCTCGAAAAATGGTCCCTGCCGGCGACCGAACTCGCCGAGCTGGAATCAAGCCACAAGCGGCTGGCCAATGCCGGTCGACTGGCTGAAGGCAGCACCAGCGTGCTGGAGCTGCTCGATGGCGACAGCGAATTCGCGCTGCGCCGCGCGCTGGGCCGCACCCACGCGGAGCTGTCCAAGCTTGCCGCACTCGACGACAAGCTCGCCCCCCTGCTCGACTTGCTGGACAACGCCGGCATCCAGTTGGCCGAGGCGGCCGATCGTCTGGGACGATACGCGCAGGACGTCGATCTCGATCCGGAACGCTTCAGCGAAGTGGACAACCACCTGGCCCGGCTGCACGAACTGTCACGGCGGCACCGGCTGCCGGCTGCGGAATTGCATGACAAGCTGGCCGCCCTGCGTGCCGAACACGACGAACTGGAAGGCGCCGGCGATGCGCTTGAAGCGCTGGCCACGCAAAGCCGGCGGCTGGAGCTGGCCCATGCCGACGCCGCCGCCAGGCTGAGCGAGGCCCGCTCGCTCGCTGCCAGTCGGCTCGGTGAGGAAGTCAGCGCCCTGATGAACGAACTGGGCATGGCCGGCGGCCAATTGCAGGTCGAACTGGAACCCGCTGTCGCCGGCGAGCCCGACCCGCAAGGTCGCGAACGCTGCGAGTTCCTGGTCAGTGCCAATCCGGGCCAACCACCGCGCGCGCTGCGCAAGGTCGCCTCCGGTGGCGAGCTGGCCCGCATCAGCCTGGCCATCGAAGTCGCCACGCTGGGCAAGGACACGGTCGGCAGCATGATCTTCGACGAAGTCGATACCGGCATCGGCGGGGCGATCGCCGAGGTGGTCGGACAGAAACTCCGGGCGCTGGGCGCGCAGCGACAGGTTCTGTGTGTCACCCATCTGCCGCAGGTTGCCGCGCAGGGGCACGCCCATCTGCGGGTCAGCAAGCACAGCGATGACGACTCCACCCGCACCCGTATCGAGAAACTCGATGCCGCCGGCCGCCGCGACGAGCTGGCGCGCATGCTGGGTGGTCTGGAGATCACCCGGGAAACCAGGGCCCACGCCAGGCAGATGCTGGACCGCGCACAGACGGACTGAGCTGATGCCGGCGCGAGTGACCCGTCAGCCCGCCGGTGACAGCAACCCTCGTTCGCTGGCCATGCGGTAGAGGTCCAGTTCCGACCCCGCTCCCAGCTTGCCCATCAGGCTGGCCCGGTGGATGTAGACGGTCTTCTGGCCGATGCCCAGCTCCGCCGCCACCTGCTTCGGGGTGAGGCCGCCAGCCAGCAGCAGGAACACTTCGCGCTCCCGCGCGGTCAACCGGTTGACCGGGTCCAGCGCCTCATTCGGCCGCTCCGCGCGACGCTGGCGCAGGTCCGAGCTCAGGAAGCACTCGCCCTGCATCACCGCGCGCAGGCCCGCCACCAGTTCTTCGGGAGCGACACCCTTGGTGACGTAACCACTGGCGCCGCGACGAAGCGCTTCGGATACGTACGGCTCGCCGTCATGCATGCTCAGCACCACAATGCGGGCCTGCGGATGCACGCTGCGAAGATGCTCGATCAGCGGCAGGCCGCTGCCATCCGGCAGGGACAGGTCCAGGGCCACCAGATCGGGGCGCCAGTGCCCCACGGCTTCGACGGCGTCGTCGGCGCTGCGGCATTCGGCCACCACATCGAGATCGGACTCCATCTCGATCAGCCGCTTGAAGCCCTCGCGAACGATGGCATGGTCATCAACCAGAACGATGCTGTACATCCGCCTACTTTACACAGAGCGGGAGCCCTTCTGTACATTCCGGCCGCTCGCGCCCCTGAACACCCGCACGGGGCGCGCATGTAACATTCATCCATGCGATCGAAACTCCTGCACCTGCCTGACTCCGGGCCCATCATTGCCGCGGGCTATCTGCTGCTCTGGCTGTTGCTGTGGTCGACCGTCCAGCCCTACTGGATGCTGCCTTACGGCCTGCGTTTCGGCACCTTGCTGCTGACACCGGTGCGTTATTGGGGCTGGCTGCTGGGCGCCGAGCTGGCCGCGACCACCGGCATCGCGCTCGCCCACGGCATGCCACTGGGCTGGCTGGGCTTCGCCATTGGCGAGGTGCCGGAGCCGCTGGTAATGGCCGGTGGCCTGTGGCTGCTGCGCCGGTTCAACCTGCATGCCAGCCTGCAAAGCCCGCAGGAAGTGACCCGACTGATGCTGTCGGTGGTTCTGGTGGTTTCCGCGACGACCGCCGTCGACGCCGCCCTGCTGGCGATGGTCAGCACCCCGAGCTCCCCCGAATTGCTGGCTCGCATGCTTGGCGAGGAGTTGCTCAGCCAGTATCTGGGCATCCTCCTGATCGTGCCGTTGATGATCATGGTCCTGCGCACGCGAATCGAGCAGCGCGCGCTGGCCAGTCTGGTCATGGACGGCCTGCTGGTCATGCTGCCGTCGATGACCATCCTGCTGGTGCTGTCGGAACAGGCCGCGCCGCAACCGCAGTTCGCCCGGGTACTCTCGCTGGCCCCGGTATTGTTCTTCGCTTTCCGCCACGGCTGGCGAGGAGCCAGCCTGGCCATGTTGACCACCAGCCTGGGCATGACCCTGGTGGATCAGCATCTCGGCCACGCCCCCACGACGGCCGCGGCCTACCTGTTCCTGGCCGTGGCAGGCACCGGCGCGCTGATGCTCGGCTCGGCCACGGACGCCCTGCGCCGCAGCAGCGCGCGGGTGGCAGAGCAGAATGTCTACCTCGGCGCCGTCAACCGCCGCCTCGACCAGCTGGCCCATCAATTGCGGGACGCCGCGCGCGGCAACCTGCAGGCCGACGAAAACCAGCGCCGCCATCTGGCCGCCGAACTGCATGACGAGCTCGGCCAGAACATCACCGCGATCCAGACCCACGTGAAGCTGGCCCAGGCACGCCTGCACCAGGCCGGGATGGAGGACATCAGTACCTCGATCAACACCATCCTCGCGCACATGCGGCGGGCCCTGCATCGACTGCTCGACGACCTGCGCCCGGCCGTGCTGGACGAGTTCGGGCTGCTGCGCGCGCTCGATGAGGGGCCGATTCGCGACCTGCTGAATGCGGCCGGGATGACGTATCACACCCAGTTGCATGGCGACCCGCGCCTGCTGGACGACGACACCCGCACCGCCATTTATCGGCTGGTGCAGGAGAGTGCCACCAACGCCGTCAAGCATGCCCGGGCCAGCGAGTTCCGGCTGCGCCTGCGCATCGGCGAACGCCAGGGCATCGCCGTGGCCCTGCTGGACGTCCGCGACGATGGCGCAGGCCTGCCCAGCCGGCTGCCGCGTGGCGGTCGTGGGCTGCAAGGCATGCGTGACCGCGTCACGTCACTGGGTGGGCAGTTCCGGCTGCGTCCCGCCGCTACCGGTGTCCATCTGCGCATCTTGCTGCGAAGCAGCACATGTGCGGTGGAAGATCAGCGAGTGTCCTAGGAATTTTTCTGATACCGCAAACGTGAAGCTCTCGTTACGATCAATTCATCGATGTGGGGGAGCCGTCATCGCAAGATGACGGATCAGGGTAGCCGTGGGGACGGCGGCCCTGAAAAAACGGCAGGATGCCGTTTCGCCGCTACCTGGCGAGAGTCATGAGGCAACAGCGAGCCATTCGCTTGCCGATCGACAGGTAGAGGAGCAGCCGCGGGCGGACAGGAGTCCTCCTCGCGGCTTTTTTATGCTTGTCGTTTGCCCTTTCGGAGAACTGACGGCAGAGATGGACGCCGCGGCGGTCTGCTCAGCCTTTGCGGGAACGCTGCTTGGGCCTCACATAGAGCACCAGGTTGTGATCCTCGATCACATAGCCGTGCTTGGCCGCAATTTCATGCTGGAGACGCTCGATCTCCTCGCTGACGAACTCGATGACCTTTCCGCTGTCCACATCAATCATGTGATCGTGGTGTTTGCCACGGTCAAGTTCGTAGACGGCCTGGCCACCTTCAAAATTGTGCTTGACGATGATGCCGGCCGCCTCGAACTGGGTCAGCACCCGGTAGACGGTGGCCAGTCCGATGTCTTCCTGGTGGGCAAGCAGCTTCTTGTAGACGTCCTCGGCGCTGAGATGCTGCACGCCCTCCTCGTCGAAAATCTGCAGGATGCGCATGCGCGGATGCGTCACCTTGAGGCCAACCCTGCGCAGCTCTCTGGTTTCCTGTTCCATGCCTCATCCTCGCACACGGCCTTTTCGGGCCGGTAGTGTATCATCCGACACCTTCACGATCCGGACGCAACACGCATGCAAAAGCTGATTACCCTGCTGGTTTTCACCATGCTGGCGCTCTCTCTCGCCGGCTGCCACATCGTCTACAAGCCCGACGTACAGCAAGGCAATCTGCTGGACAAGAAAACGGTGGATCAGCTCAAGCCCGGAATGACCAAGCATCAGGTGCTGGTGCTGATGGGAACGCCCTCGGTGAACAGCCCATTCGATCAGAGCCGCTGGGACTACGTTTCGACTTTTTCGCATCGTGGCGCCCCGATGAAGGTGCGCACGTTCACGCTGACCTTCAACAACGACATCCTGGTGCGTACCGAAGGTGACTTCTTTGCGCAGGATGCCCAGCAACTGGTCAAGGACAGCAAGAAGTACAACGCCGGCTATCCGGCCAACGAAACCGAAGGCGACAAGAACACCTCGCCGGATGCCAAGAAGGACAACGGCGGTTTCGGACAGGGCAGCAACGACGGCCACTGATCGGACGACGGCCTGACTGCACCTGGCTCAACGGGCACGTCGCCGACGTGCCTCCATCGGATCGAGCAACAAGGGGCGATATATCTCGACCCTGTCGCCATCGCGAAGTACGTGATCCGGCGCTACCTTGCGTGAAAACAGGCCCAGACGTTCGGGACTGATCGTGCCCTCGGGGAGTGCCTCGGCCATCCCCGAAGCGGCAATGGCCTGGGCCACCGTGGCACCCTGGACCAGATCGACCGGGCGTCGCAGGGCATGCTCCGATTCAGCGCAAATGACTTCCACCCGGATCGTGGCCTCATCCATAAACGCGTCCGGCCTCCCGGCAGAAGTCATCCACCATGCGCCCGGCCAGCCCCTGGAAGCCCAGCTTCAGGGCGCTGCCACCAAGCCGACCGGCATAGTCGAAGTCCAGCGCGAAAGCGACCTTGCACCCCGCCTCACCCAGCGCGGTGAAATCCCATACGCCTTCGAGGCTGCGGAACGGCCCGTCTACCAGATCCATCTGCAGACGCCGCGGCGGGTCGATCGTGTTTCGCGTCGTGAAGCTCTGCCGGAAGCCCGCGAACTTGAGATCGAGTCGCGCCACCAGCACATGCTCCGAGCGCTCCAGAATTTCCGCACCGGCACACCAGGAGAAGCGCTTTGGGTATGCTTCAACTTCATTGACCAGGTCGAACATCTGCGCTGGCGAATATTTCACCAGCGCGCTGCGACGGATTTCGATCACGACAACCTCTTCGGCTTGTGCATTCATCCGTGAATGCGACAGATCAAGTGAGCGTCCTGCCTGGACGCAATCTCAACAAAGCGTCGCCCCGATGGGCGCGACGGGCAATGCGGCCGCCCAGAGGCCCGAAGTTTAGCGGACATGGCCAAGAGCAAGGAAAAGGACAACAAGGGAGGCGGGACCATCGCGCTGAACAAGCGCGCCCGTTTCGAGTACCACATCGACCAGCGCTTCGAAGCTGGCGTCGCGTTGCAGGGCTGGGAATTGAAGGCGCTGCGTGCAGGTCGCATCAATTTCGGCGACAGCTATGCGGTGGTACTGAAGAACGAGATATTCCTGGTGGGAACCTCGATCCCTCCGCTGATCAGTGCTTCCACCCACGTGATCGCCGAGGACCGGCGCACGCGCAAGCTGCTCCTTCATCGCAAGGAGATCGATCAGCTGGTCGGTGCCGTCGAACGCAAGGGCTACACCCTGGTGCCGACCGCGATGTACTGGAAAGGCAACAAGGTGAAGGTCGAGATCGGCCTGGCCCGCGGCAAGCAGGAACACGACAAGCGCGACACCGAGAAGCAGCGCGACTGGCAGATCGAAAAGCAGCGCACCATGCGATCGCACAACCGCGCAGCCTGAAACTTCGGCAAGGCACCAAAGAAAAAAACCCCCGATCGCTCGGGGGTTTTCTTGTTGGTGGAGGTGGCGGGAGTCGAACCCGCGTCCGAAGGCGTTAAATGCCCGGATCTACATGCTTAGCTCGCCGTTCGATCTCGTTCCGCGACAAGTACGGTGGGCAAAACGCACCGCGGAACCAGCCTGATTGATTTAGCCTAGAACCGCCAGGCGGCAGCGTTCGGCGATCTCATGATAATGACCCTACACCGACGAGCATGAGCACAAGTGGGTTCGGGGCTTACGCCTTAAGCGGCGAGAGCGTAGTTGTCGTCGTTGGCAACTATGAGTTTGCTGCTGGATTAAC
>Ga0209941_1000213_pt1 | contig 100946 bp, 117 predicted proteins | sample ThiBiot_300_plan_FD_183945 | JGI IMG/M metagenome (GOLD analysis project Ga0209941, IMG submission 183945) | Wastewater bioreactor microbial communities from Cape Town, South Africa - Thiocy_solids_1 (SPAdes) | ecosystem: Engineered > Bioremediation > Thiocyanate > Unclassified | place: South...
CGTGGTCATGAGCGATCCAAACAAGGTGGCCGCGGCGGCGCCACTGACGGTGAGTCCCGCCAGCACGAACAGCGGTGCCGCCATACCGGGCTTCGGCGTGGCCGATGGCAGCAACCCCGCGTTCTTCAGCCCCAGCTCGGTCGTGTTTTCCTCGCCCACCAGCTACAGCATCGATGGCGGGCCGGCGCAGGTGTACACGCCGGGCACACCGATCACGCACAACGGCTGGAGCCTCAAGCTCGATGGCGCGCCGGCGGCGGGAGACGCTTTCAGCATCGCCGCCAACACCAATGCGCGCGGCGACAACAGCAATGCGCTGGCACTCGGCAAGGTCGCCAACCAGGGGGTGCTGGATGGCGGCGCAACCAACGTCGGCCGTGCCTACAGCCAGATGGTCACCCAGATCGGCAGTGCCGGCGCGGTGGCCAGTGCGGACCAGACCACCCAGCAGGCCGTGTTCAACCAGGCCATGACGGCGCAGCAAAGCGTCTCCGGCGTGAACCTGGACGAGGAGGCGGCCAACCTCGTGCGCTACCAGCAGGCCTACCAGGCCTCGGCGCAGGTCATCAGCACGGCCAGCACCCTGTTCCAGTCGTTGCTCACCGCCGTGCAGTCGGTCTAGGAGATCCCCCATGCGCGTTTCCACCGTCTGGATGCAGCAGCAGTCCCTGAACACCATGCTCGACCGGCAGAGCAACATTGCCACGCTGAACCAGCAGCTCAGCACCGGCAAGCGCATCACCCAGCCGTCCGACGATCCGGTCGGCGCGGCGCGCGCGCTGGACCTCGGCCACCAGATTGCCGATACCGCGCAGTACCAGCGCAACATCACCGCGGCCAATGCGCGCCTCAGCCTGGAAGACCAGAGCCTGGGCAACGTCACCAACGTGCTGCAGCGCGTGCGTACCCTGGTGCTGCAGGCGGTCAATGGCTCGCAATCCGATGCCACCCGCGGCGACATCGCCGCCGAACTGGTGCAGTTGCGCCAGCAGTTGCTCGGTCAGGCCAACAGCCAGGACAGCCAGGGCGAGTACATCTACGCCGGCAACCGCACCGGCAGCGCACCGTTTGCCACCCAGGGCGCCACCACCTACATGGGCGATGAGGGGCAGCGCATGGTCGCCGCCGGCGCCGGGCTGCAGGTCGCCACCGGCGACCCGGGCAGTGCGGTGTTCGCGAACATCCCCACCGGCAACGGCACGTTCACGGTCAGCGCCGGCGCCACCAATGCCGGCAGCGTGGTGGCAGGCGCCACCAGCGTCAGCGACCCCTCGGCCAGCCCCTCGGCCTGGGATGGCGGCGGCTACAGCATCGTGTTCACGGCGGCCGACGCCTACGAGGTGCGCGACGCCGGCAACGTCGTGGTGGACACCGGCAGCTACGACCCGGCCCACGGCGGCACCATCACCTTCCGTGGCGCGCAGCTCGCGCTCACCGGTACGCCGGTCGCGGGCGACAGCCTCGCCATTGCGCCGTCCACGAACCAGGACGTGTTCAGTACGCTGCAAAACCTGGTCACCACCCTGCAGATGCCGAACGGTGGCGGCGCGGACATGCAGAACGCGATGAACGCGCAGCTCATGAACCTCGACCAGGCGATGGGCAACGTGACGCGCACGCGTGGCCTGGTCGGAGCACGCATGAATACGCTCGACCAGCAGCAGGGCCTGAACAACGACCTCACCCTGCAATACAAGTCCTCGTTGTCCGATGTGCAGGACGTGAACTATTACGACGCGGTCAGCCAGCTCAATGCGCAGACCACGGCGCTGCAGGCGGCACAACTCACTTTCAGCAAAATGCAGACGTCCAAATTGTTCGATTATTTGCGTTGACAAGTCTCAAGTTTTGGCGTTGGGGGTCGAAACAGTTCACAAGGCGGAAACATCCCAGTTGGACTTCCGCCGGATTGTCAACGCCGACCACAGGTCGGCAACCCAACCCGATCCGGAGATACTCCAATGGTCATGAGCGTCATCACCAACATCAACTCGCTGGTTGCCCAGAACAATCTGGCAACTTCGCAGAGCAAACTCGCCACGGCGATCCAGCGCCTGTCCTCGGGCATGCGCATCAACAGTGCAAAGGACGACGCCGCCGGCCTCGCCATTTCCACGCGCTTCACCACCCAGATCAACGGCCTGAACCAGGCCGTGGCGAATGCCAATGACGGCATCTCGCTGGCGCAGACCACCGAGTCGGCGTTGAACGAAGTCACCAACAACCTGCAGCGCATCCGCACCCTGGCCGTGCAGTCGGCGAACGCGACGAACTCCGATTCCGACCGCGCCGCGCTGGACGCCGAAGTGCAGCAGCGTCTGGATGAGATCACCCGTATCGCCACGCAGACCACGTTCAACGGCCGGCATGTGCTGGATGGCTCGTTTGGCACGGCAGCGTTCCAGGTCGGCGCCAACGTCGGCGAGACCATTTCGGTGGACATGACCAAGGGCGTCAAGACCAGCCAGATCGGCCAGGTCGCCTCGGTCAGCAGCAGCGCCGCATTCTCCAAGGGCGTAACGATCAATAGCGGCGACCTGGTCGTCAATTTGGCCACTGGCCCCACGACCGCGAACGTGGCCGCCGGCACCTACACCTCGGTCCAGTCCCTGGCGGATGCGATCAACGCGGCTGCCGTGAAGGCCGGCGGCTCGGGTGATGTGGCGAGCGTCGATTCCACCACCGGAAATCTCACACTCGCCAATCCCACCACGGGTGGCAACGTGACCTTTACCGGCGCCATGGCCGCTGCCGGCAAGATTGGTACGGCCGCCCTGGCTGTTGGTAGCGCACTTGCCGGTACGGCGACCAATGTTGGCGACATCGTGCTCGCTGCGAACGACCTCAAGTTTGCCGTTGGTGACGGCGCCGCGGTGGCCATCGACGCCGGCACCTATCACGGCGTGCAGGAGCTGGCCGATGCGATCAACGGCAAGGGCATCAATGGCCTGCATGCCTCGGTCGATGCCAGCAACAAGCTGCAGATCACCTCGCAGGATGCCATCACCGTCACCGCCACCACCGCAGGCGCCGCGGCCTCGAAGTTGACCGCAGGCACCACCGCCATCGGCGGTGACCTCACCACGGTCAACATCAAGGACGTGGCCAGCGCCAACGACGCCATCAGCCGCGTCGATGCGGCGCTGACCTCGGTCAGCTCGCTGCGCGGCGACCTCGGCGCGATCCAGAACCGTTTCAGTTCCACCATTGCCAACCTGCAAAGCATCTCGCAGAACCTGACCTCGTCGCGCAGCCAGATCCTGGATGCGGACTTTGCCCAGGAGACGGCGAACATGACCAGCGCAAGCATCCTGCAACAGGCCGGTGTCTCGGTCCTGGCCCAGGCGAATGCTTCCACGCAGGCGGTGTTGAAGCTCCTGCAGTAATTGTTCGATCCCCGGTGGCCGCGGCATGACGCGGCCACCGTTTCCATTTCAAGGATCCCACGTCCATGGCCATCACCGTAGGCTCGACCGCACCGACCACCGGCTTGATCACCTCCCTGGGCGTGGGTTCCGGCATTGACGTCAACTCGCTGGTCACCCAGCTGGTGACGGCGAAGAAGACTCCGCAGCAAAACCAGATCACCGCTGATACGACGACAGCCAACACGCAGCTCTCGGCCCTCGGCCAGGTGAGCGCGGCGCTGTCGGCCCTGCAGTCGGCGATGGCCCCGCTCACTGATGGCAGTGCGCTCTCCGCGCGCGCGGTCAGCACCGGCGATGCCGCTGTGCTGGGCGCCACCAGCAGCGGCGCGCCGGTCAACGGCAGCTACCAGATCGAAGTCACCCAGCTCGCCACCGGCCTCAAGGCCGCCTCCGGCGCGTTCACGAATTCCAGTGCGGCGGTCGGCACCGGCACCCTGACCATCGCGATTGGTGGCCAGTCGATGCAGCTCACGCTCGACAGTAGCAACAACTCGCTGGCGGCGATCCGCGACGCGATCAACCAGTCCGCCGACAATCCCGGCGTCAGCGCCACGATCGTCAACGGCACGGATGGCGCGCACCTGGTGTTGAGCGGCACGCGCACGGGTGCGGCCAATGGCTTCACCGTATCCAGCAGTGGCGGCGATGGCGGCCTGGCCGCCCTCAACTACGATGCCGGCGCCAGCAGCGGCAATGCGCTCAACGTGATTGCCGCGGCGCAGGATGCCGAATACACCATCGACGGTCTGGCCGGGCACAGCGCGGGCAATTCCGTGGGCAACGCGATCGACGGCCTCACGCTCAACCTGGCCGGCACCGGCACCAGCACGCTCAGCGTATCCGCTGACAGCAGCAAGGCCACCTCGGCCCTGAGCAACCTGGTCAAGACCTACAACAGCTTCGTCGGCATCTACCAGAGCCTGACCCGCTACGATCCGACCGGGGTCAGCACCGGCGCGCTGATTGGCGATGCCACGCTGAACAGCATCAGCAGCAAACTGGCGACGATCGTCGGTGGTTCGGCCAATGGCGGTTCGCTGGCCTCGCTTGGCATCTCGTTGCAGGTGGACGGCACGCTCGCGCTGGACAGTGACAAGCTGGCCACCGCGCTGGCCGATGGCGGCAAGCAGGCGGCTACCCTGTTTGGCGGTGCAGGCGGCTACGCGGCACAGCTCAACTCGCAGTTGAGCCAGTGGAGCGGCACCTCCGGCGTGCTGGCCAACCGCAGCGCCAGCCTTACCCAGCAACTGAAGGATCTGGGCGCCCAGCAGACGGCGTTGAACGCGCGCATGGACAGCCTCACGGCAATGTACACGGCGCAGTTCAACGCGCTGGACACGCTGATGAGCAAGCTCAACAGCACCAGTTCCTACCTGCAGCAGCAGTTCGACGCGATGAACAACACCGGCAGCAGCAAGAGCAAGTAAGCCGGCATACTACGGAGGGCACGGGCATGGGTTTTGGTTACGGCGCAGGCGCCTATCAGCAGGTCCGCTCACGCGGCGGCGTGGAAGGCGCCAACCCACATGCCCTGATCACGCTGCTCATGGATGGCGCCCTGGAGCGCATCGTGCAGGCCCGCGGACATATGCAGCGCGGTGAGATTGCCGCCAAGGGCGAGAGTATCTCGCGCTGCATCGACATCCTGGGCGGCCTGCGCGACAGCCTGGACCGCAAGGTGGACGAACAACTCGTCGACCGCCTGGACTCCTTGTATGAATACATGAGCCGCCGCCTGGTGCAGGCCAATCTGCGCGACGACCTGCACACGCTCGATGAGGTGGCCAAGCTGCTGACGCAGGTGCGCGACAGCTGGGCCAAGGTGGCGCCGACACCCGCGGGGGCGCCGCCGCGCGCCGTCAGCGCATGAGCGGGACCCTGGCCAGGGCGCTTGCGATCAGCCAGCAGATGCTGGTGGCAGCCCAGGCGACCGAATGGGCCACGGTGTTCGCACTGCATGCCGAGCGCGAACCGCTGTTGCTCGGTGCGCATGCGCCCGACGGTGCCACGCGCAACCAGCTCGCGCAGATCCTGGCATGCAATCGCGAGTTGGAATCCCACGTGGCGCGCGCGCGCGACACGGCCGCTGCCAACTGGCAGCGCGAGCACGCCCGCGACCAGGCCATCGCCGCCTACGTCCAATGAGCCTCGCCCGCGGGCGGGCACTGCTCTCGTCTCGGCTTGCAGCCGCGTCTCCAAAGATCAAGAGCTTTCGTAAGCCCTGTCTTGATAATTCCAGGGGAGAAGGCTTGATAACTGGGAAATTGAGGGACACAAGGGGCAATAACGGGAAGCCAGAATGAAAACTACTTTCGCACAGTGAAAGGGCTTCCGGCTACTCGTCTGCGCTGAAAAGAGAAGGCTGGCGGCGGGCGACGTCGACGGCACCCACGCGGCGGATGATCGCGTAGATGGTGGTGGCGTGGAGTCCGTGCTGGTGCGCGAGGGCGTCGATATCGGCGCCAGCGGCGGCGGCCGCAGCGATGGCCTGGTCGCGTTCGCTGATGCGCTGAGCGGTCCAGATAGGGAGATAGAACTGCTGGCCGGCGTAGGCGTCGCAGAGGCGGCGCACGATCTGCGTGCCCAGGTCACCGGCCTGGGCGGCCGGCATGCCCTGCTCCGCCAGCGTGTCGCTGACGATCTCCGACCAGTCGCGGATGAGCTCGGGGATGCGGTCGGCCGGCTTGGCCATCAGTAACTCACGCCCAGCCGACCGAGCCACTGCTTGAGGTGCTCGATGACCTTGCCGGCGACAGAGCGCGGCAGCAGGTTGGGATCATCCCAACCGACCTTGTTGGGGTGGTAGACCGCCGACTGGCTGCGTACGTATGCGCGGAGGGCCTTGTCGCTGCCGTCATGGGCGCCACCTGCCTGCGCCAGGCGCGTCCACAGGTGGCGGATCAGCGCAGCCTGGGTGCCCTTGCGGTAAGCCGGGCGGCGATGGCTGGCGTGGCGTGGGTCTTTCCAGCCGCATGCGGCCAGGTGCTTCAGCACGGCCTCGCGGCCGGCGTTGTCCAGGTCTTTGGCAGAGCGCACGCGGGCGATGGTCCACAGCATGTCGCGGTAAGTGGAATCGTCCATGCCAAGCTGCGTGGCCGCGATGTGGATCATCGCCAGGTGGCCATTGCGGCCAGGTGCCGGTTTGCGCGCGGCGGTCATCGCACCACTCCCCCGGCGCCGACTATCCAGGTCTGCACTGCGCACGCTGCCTCGATATATGCAGGCGACGGCGTCTTCGTGATTTCCTGGCCCGGCACGTAGGTAGCCCAGATGCGATCACGTAACACCTTCGGCAACGCGAACCAGTGCGCCTTGCAGCCCCACATATTCGGCGGCACAACGCGCTTGCAGCCAGGCCAATGGCAGGTGTGTGTGTTCGCGCGGGAGAGGGTCATGGCACGACCCCGCCGGCGCCGACGATCCAGATCGTCACGCACGGCACCAGGTTGATGCAGAGGCGGCGGTTGGCCTGCGACCAGTGCACGCCGATCCAGAGGCTGCCCCAGCGGCAGAGGATGCCGGCCTTCATGTGCCCTGTTCCAACAAGTGGGTCGAGCTGCCGCCGACGCCACGATGCAGTTTCGCTGACGCGCCCGCCACGAAGCCGGCGGCGGCATCGTCGACTGTGGTCTTTCCGTGTTTGGTCAGATCGCGGCCGGCGCCAGTCGTGCTGTCTGGATAGCGGAGCCTGAAGACATCATCAATGGCCAGGCGCTTGGCCTCCGGCACCTCGACCTCCGGGAACAAGTGCCCGATGGCCTGGACCCATCCGCGCGCGAAGACCTCGCCGCGCGCTTCGCGGTTGCCGCGCTTGCGGATCCGTGCCACATATTTGAAGCGGGCAGCGTCCAGCTGGCGTCGCAGCACGGTGTACGCGTACGCCGAAACCTCGGCATTGCCGTCGCAGCCGTAGAAGCGGATGACGGTTGAAGCGACGTGCGGGTTGCTACCGCCGGTGATGATGAACTTAGAGCCGAAGCCATCGGCGACCAATTGCGCCAAGTAGCAAATGCTCACCGGCGGCATTGCGCCGCGGCAGCGTGTGTTGACCTCGGCTTCGTCAACGTCCATCGCTTCGGCATGGCTGATGCCGTGAGCGCGCATCATGGCCTGGGCCTGGCGTAGTGCCGCGGCGGCTTCGTTCGTATTGGACGATGCTGCGAGGCGCAAGCACGCCTTGACGTTGCGAAGGATGTGCTGGCGATCCATCACTCGCCCCCCGCTGACAGGGAGGGCAATCCGGCGATGCTATGGATCGCTGGCTGGGACGGGGCGGCGGCGAGCATGGCTCGATAGCCTTCCCGCACTGATTCAGCCGCGCTGTTCTGTCGACGTCGCGCACCCTCTTTGACCATTGCGTCTGTCGGCTCAATCGGCACCAACTTCCACCCCTCAGGCACACTCACGCGCTCGGCTTCCAACTTCCGCACCGCCTCGATTACCCACGGGGCGCATTCGACGTTCGGGCGCAGACGGGATGACAGCGAGCCGTCACCCTGCTTGTTCGGCTCCGGCTTGGCAATGTTGGCGTCAATGACGTCCGCAAGTTCGTTGTGCGTGTTCGCCCATGTGGTATTTCCGTCCAATGCGGCAGCCTCGGCCGAGAACCGATGCCAGTCGCGGACGTCCAGCAGTGTCAGGTTCCTCGACCCATTCATGCCACACCGCCTTGCGGCCGCGGGATGCCGAACCACTCCGCGAGTTTGTGGAGCAGGCGTTCGAGCTCCAGCGTCATCAGTGCGAAGCTGGCGTCCAGCTCGGCGGTGGCGTCGTATGTCGAGTCGGCCAGCTCATCCACCACGACGTCCAGGAACTTGAGCTTGCGAATTACTAGGTCTTCGCCGAGCACGAAGCTGATGCGTTCATCGAACACCAGGCCGAGGGCGAACACCTGCTTACCGCTGCGGAGGTGCTCCTTCACCTCGTCGCTGTCGAGATCCACATTGCGGCCTTTCCAGCGGCTGCCCGCGGGGGTGGCCGGGTCACGCAACTCGCATTCATCACCCAGCGCCAGCTTGGCCGGCAGCGTGCCGTTGGCAAGCCAATCGGTGAGCAGAATACGTGTGCCCCTCTCGGGCGCCGGCGGCACCGCGGGGAAGCTTCCGAGTGCCTGGCGGATCTGTGTTACCGCGTTCTCAGCCGCCTTGCGGCTGGCGGTGTCGAGCACCAGCCAGCCGTTTTCCATGTCCGCGTAACCGGATAGCCGCGAGCTACGCACGAACGCGCGCAGCAGCAGCTCGGTGAGCAGATCGTCCCTGAGCAGCTTGCGCTCGCGACCACCAACCCTGCGACCCTGATCGTGGGCGATCTGTTGGACCTTGCGTTGCAGCTCGTCGTTGACGACCGCTGCCGGCAGCAGCTTGTCCTGACCACCGATGGTGAACAACGTGCAATGCCCCGTCGTACGGACCAGCGGCGCAGACTCTTGGCCACCGATCGGCGGCACGAAACCACGTGTGGCCAATTCCATTGGTCCGACTGCGCGCAGGCGATGGTCAGCGAGCGCCTCGCCCAACCGGGACAGGTCGGCACCGACGACTGGAGAAAACCGGAACAGCGAGAGGTTACGGAAGAACATGGTTGTGCTCCTATTGGGCGAGCGGCGAACGTTCGCCGCTCAGGTTCTGGCGCATGCACTGCGCGGTGACGTATTGACTCGGAACGCCGACGCGCACACGGTTGGTGGCCACCTCACGATGGAGATGGACATGCAAGATCTTGAACACTTCGGCAACGTTGGCGAGTTGGACACTGCGCTGCGTATGGTTGAATCGGAATTGCCCGCGAGCAGCAGCTGCTTGCAAAGCGTGTTGGCGGTGGCGGTCTATGCCGTCCACCAGATCGTCGCGGCGATCGACCGGCACGCCCCTCCGCGCCCGGATTGATTTGTCGCGGTCGTCGCGCGCGCGCATTTTCACAATCCCCCACGGGTGCCGTCGGTCGCCGCTGTTGCGGTGATCCGCGTTCCCCTGTTGCTGGCCAGATGCGAAACCGCGCCCTTGATCGCCGTCTGCCACGCCGGCACCTCACGGCCATGCTTGTCCAGCAACACCCACAGCCGCGCGCGTTGGCCACTGCGCACCTTGCCGCCAGCCTTGATCACGGCCAGGACTTGGGCCTTCCTGGTCAAGGTGGGGAGCGGCGAACGTTCGCCGCTCATGCCTGGACCGCCTCGACATCTTCATCGTTGATTAGGGCGGCGATCAGCTTGTCGAGCTCGCCGTCGACGGGCTTCAGCACCACCGCGTCGATGTCGTCGGCGATGCGTACGCCCAGGCGCTTGAGATCGCCGGCGGCGAGATTGGACAGCGCGGCAGCGACTGGCTTGTCTGTGGTCTTGATCAGCGTCTCTGCCTGGTCCGGGAGCAGCTTGCGGATCAGCCGCACCACGTTGTCGGCGTCGCCGATTTCCAGCTTGCCGCGCTGCTTCATCCAGCCGACCTTGATGCCGTGCAGGACGCGGGTCTTTGGCGACTTGAACTCGTCCTTGCTGACCTCGATTGCTTCCTTCAGCTCGCCGTGGGCAGCGGTGAAGCGCGCCAGGGAATTCTTGATGCCCTGGATACGACGGCGTTTGGCGGATTCCTGCTCGTCGCGGAGATCCTGCAGCCGGCTGGCCAGTTCGTCGCGGGCGCTCGCAAAAACCTTAGCGCGTGACTCGATTTCCTGCATTTGCATGGTGGTCAATCCTCGTATTTGGTGCCGCAGAACGGGCAATGGGTGGCGATGGTGATGGGCTGTTGCCGGCGCCCTGCGGAGTCGGTGAATTCGACGCGAACCAACACGCGCGGCACGCCGTTGCGGCCGTGCTCGTCGAGCGCCGTCATGGTCTTGAGCTGGGTGCCGCCAATGCGCAGCTGGCGGTTGACGGTGCTGATGCACGTGCAAGTCATGCCCGCGCCTCGCGGTCCAGCAGCAGCTTCAGCGCGCCCTGGGCTTGCTCAACGGTCAGTCCGGAGACCCATTCGTCAACCGTCGGCCAATCGCACGCATTCAGCGGTGCATGCACGCCAGCGGCATAGAAGACCGCGCGCCAAGCCGTGCCGGTGCGATCGTTTGCGCTGAGCCTGGCCGGTACCAACCCGCCCCGCGCCAGGCATCGAAGCAACTTCGCGCGTTGCGCACTGGTCGCGCGCTTTGGCTTTGCGTGTGGGCTCTGGCGGTTGACGTTGCGGACACCGGTGCAGGTCATGCCAGCACCTCGCCGAAGGCACGGCCGGACCAGTAGGCAGCGAGGGCACGATGGGCGTCAGCGGCGGCGCGATGGGCATCATCGCCAGCGGTGCTGTGGTCGCACACCACATAGCCGTCGGCTCGAACCAACGCGTTGAAACACAGTTGAGCGAAGTTGGCGATGCGGCGCTTTTTCTCCGCGGTGAGTTCGCTCATGACGGCAACCTCATCTGCCCGACCAGGTCGGGAATCGATACCCGCTTCATGGCGCTGATCTGCTGGAGTCCGGACATCGAACGCGACTTGAGGAAGCTGCAGGTTTCCTCCAGCTCTTCGGCGCTGTCGGCGAGGAAGTAGCCATCGCGCGGATGCGCGCAGACGTGGTGGCCGGCCATGCGCAGCTCGACGACCAGGGTGCGCAGCGCACGCTCGTCGCCAGTGGTGGGTGGCACACCCAACACCTGACGACAGAGCGCGGTCGCGGTGACGCCGTGGCGGCGCCCGATGTGCTGCCGCAGCGCGGCGAGCAAGGTGTCACGGGTGAGTTCGTTAGGCATCGAGGGCCTCCGGGGGAAAGTCGATTTCGGCGAGGCGGAGTTCCGCCTTCGCGCGGTCGATCAAGCCGAGGCGGAAATCGCCACGGACCTGCGAGAGTTTTTCGACGCGCTGCATGCGCTCATCTGCGGCGGCGCGGTGCTGGCCTTTCTGGCGGCTGACTTCGACCGCCTGCTCGGCTTTGGCGGCGCCGCGCTCCGCGGCGGCAAAGACGATTTCCAATAGGTAACCGTGGGACTTCAACGGGAGCGTCAGCTTGTCGTTGTTGCGCAGATCCACCATCTGCTCGAGCGCGGTGCGCCACAGGTCAATCGGCGCCTGGCGCACGTTGCCATTACGGGTGACGGTGCCCGCGTCGAGCATGGGCACCAGCTCGGCCATGATCCGGTCGGCGCGGTCGTGCGCAAGCGCGCGGCCCTTGGCGCGGAACATCCCCAGGTACTGGGCCCAGAGGCCCGCGAGCGGTGCCGGCATGTGCAGCGCGTGCAGCAGTGCGCTACGGGACGCGTCCATCTGCAGGGCGACGTCCAGGCTGAAGGTGGCGCAGCAGCTGGGGCACGTGATGCGCATTGCTACCTCCGGCTCGGCAGCGGTGCGTCGGCGCGGTTACGTTTGCGGCTGCCGTGCCAGAGCTTCTGGATCAGGATGGCGCCGCGCTGGCGCATCGAATGCTCCATGCGGCGTTCGCAGCGATGCAGCTTCGGCTCGGGAAATTCGCGAGCCTCAATGCGCTCGACACGGTCAAGCATCTGGTGCGGGTACGCGAGGAACGCCTCCAGGGAGATGCCGTGGCCGCGCACGTTGCGCGCGACATAGATGTCGGCCCAGTGGTTGAGGGTTTCGTCGGGGTAGCGTTTCGTCATGAGTTGCGCTCCTGTGGAGACTGGCCCCGGACGGCCCGCCAGGCCGCGAGCCAGCGAAATGACGTGGCACGGCTCACATCGAACTGGCACTCGATGTCGAACGCGCTGGGTTCGCGACGCAGCTGCTGCGCCCAGGTGACGAAGCGCAGCGCCAATTCGAAACTGTGGGCGACACCAGCGATGCGTATGCCCAGCTGCGCGAACTGGTGAGACCGTTGGCGGGCGCGAACGGTGTTCATGGCGTTGCCAGCTCGGGGCTGATCAACGCCCTCGCCAACGCGCGCGCCTGATCGCCGGTGATCGCGTTGAGCACGTCGTCGATGCGATCGCCGACCTGCCACGTGGTGATGCCAGCGCGTTCGCAATACGGCAGCAGCTCCACGGTGACGTGCAGCGAGCTGATCTCCAGCTCGGTCAGCAGGCAGCGGACGTGCAGGCGCTGGTGCGGGGTAGACGCGGCCATCAGACCCTGCCCACCAACTCGCCGCTGATCTTGTCCAGCCCCAGCTCCACCGCCTGGTTCATGCACTTGACGATCAGGTTCTGCACCACCAGCGGGTACATCTGCGTCTCCACCTCGTTGGTGCCGGGGCGGCGGCGCGTGAGGCGGGCGCGGATGGCGTCGTAGGCGTCGGCCTCGAACAGGTCGGCCGGCCTGGCACCGACGCGCTTGAACTTGAGCGTGAGGTATTCCTCCAGGTTGCCGTTGAGCGGCTTGAGCCTGGCCTGTTCGATACGGCGGATCACCTCGCGGATGTCCGGGTTGCGGCGCTCGTCGAGCAGATTGGCCAGCTCGGGCTGCCCGATCAGCACAATGCCGAGCAGCTTCTTGAAGCCGTCCTCCAGCTCCCAGAATCGCTTCAGGTATTTCAGCGTGTATTTGTTGAGGTCGTGGGCCTCTTCGATCATCAGCACGTGCGAAATGCCGGTGTCGGCACTACTGGCCAGCAGGCGTTCCACTTGGCGCGCCTTGGCCTCCTTGCTGAGCCTGGGAACCTCGGTGCTGATGTCGGCGATGATCGCGTCGCAGATGTGCGAAGTGGTGAGCTCGCGCTTGTCCACGGTCTTCACGTTGATGATGACGATAGGCTCGTCGTCGCGGCGGATGCGGTCCACCAGGTCGCGCCGCAGCGTGCTCTTGCCGCTGCCGGATTCGCCGATGATGGCGACGAAGCCACCGTGTTTGGCTGCGTAGTACATGGACTCACGCACGTAGCGCTGGTCCTTGCTGAGATAGACATCCTGCGGGCCTTGCACGTCATCCACGAACGGGTGGCGCGCTAGGCGGAAGTGATCGCGTGCAGCGGGACTAAGCATTTCTGCCTCCGGGAGGTTGAAGTCGTCGGCCGATGGAGTCTCGGCAATGGGTTTAGCGGCGGCGAATACGCCGCGCGTATCTGTGGGGGTGTGCTCGACCGTTTCGCCTTCGAGCATCCAGGCGGTGGCGATCTCGGCCTCGGGCACGGCGCGACCGCGTAGGAACTCGGCTACCTGTGCCTTGACGGTTTCCGGCCGCATCGTGCGCGGCCATGCGTGTCGCGTGAGCAAGCTAGACAGCGTGCTGGGCGCCAGCATGGCGCCTGCCCGGCCGCCGGCCTCGTAGGTCATTGCGCGGCGCAGATCGCTCTGCGAAATGCCGTGGCGCAACAGCAAGGCGTGCAGCTGATAGGGCTTTTCGCTGCGCTCGCTGGTGATGGGTCGGCCCATACGCGCCATGTCATTGCTCCAGGGCGAATGTGGCCGGCCTGGCTTCATGCACGCGTCGCACGTGGGTGGTGCGCTTGAGCTTGAGAAGCTGGCCAGGCACGTAGCCTTCGCTGTCGTGATTGACAGCGACCACGACGGCCCATGCAATTTCGCCATCGGGCGCGTCGGCGCCGGCGTACGACATCAGCACCAGCACTTCGCTGGTGGAATCGAGGCGGATGAAATGCTGCCCAGGTCGCAGCAGCGCGACAGGGGTGAGCGGTGTCTTTACGGCGACAGGAGCGGGTACGGCAATGGCTTGTGCGTGCATGCTGATCTCCAGATCAGTGGGTGGAGCAACGGATTACAGGCGTGAGGTGAACTCCTCGCGCTGCGGGTTGAAGTGGGTGGGCAGGAGCCGCTGGTCGTCGGCTGCGATTGCCGCCTTGACCGCGTCCAGAACGTTGGTGTCCTGGGTAGCAGCGAGCCGCTCAGAATCGACCCGGCGCATGTGCTGCTGCAGCGCAGTCAGGTCGGTGTATAGCGGCTCATCTGCAGCGCCGGTGGTGGCGGGCATGTCCCGTGGCGCGAGCGCCAAGCGCTCCACCTGCCGCAGAAACACGATGGGCGTGGCGCCGAACAACATGCGCGTATGGCCGGTCGGGTAGTACTCGGGCTCGCCGCGACCGACGCGGCAGGCCACCACCACCACGGCCAGCAGCGCGTCGGGGTTGAAACGCGCCGCGGGAAGGATCTCTGCATCCCGGCCGGCACACTTGAGTGCGCACACGCACTCGATCAGGTCTGGGCCCAGCGGGACGAACAGGTCGTCGGCCGACGCTTCGGCCAGCAGGTTCGGGGTGTCGATATTGAATGTCGCTTGCATGCTTGCTCTCCTTGGGTCAGCTGACGACCGACAGGCGCGGACGCGTCGTCGGTGCGGGGTCGGTGATGCGCAGTGCCAGCGCATCGATATCGGATTCGGCGATGCCGTCCGGGTACCACTCACGGACCAGGGCGGCCTCGGCGGGGTCGACAGCTCGGCCCAGGCGTGCGCGCAGCTCGAACAGCGCCTGCACATGGGTGAGCGGCTTCAGATCGACGTGCACCGGATCGGGCACGTCCATGTCGGTGCCGCGACGCAGGATGTGGCTGGGCGCGGCAGCGGCCTTTTCGTGGATGTGCTTGAACGGGTCGATCTTGCCGTCGAAGGCCAAGCGGCCCTTGTTGCGCGCGGCGATGGCATCGAGCGTGTCACGCTCGCCGTAGGTGGCCTCGTTGAGGTCTTTGCGTGCGGTGTCGACGTCGGTGTCGGGCTTGCTGGCGTAGCTTTCGCCGAAGGCTGGCGCGTTGACGAAAAAGCCCGCGTTGTCGGTGGCGATCGGCTCGCATTCGACATAGCGCGTCGAGCCATCCTCGGCCTCGCCGATGATGAAGATGCTGGGTGCGCGGTACGGGTTGACGGCCACGGTGACCGACTCGCCCACACGCACGTTCGGCACGGCCTCCACCGAATACACCGCCGGCTGGTAGCCCTTCGGCGTGAACTGCACGGTGAGGTTGCCCTTGACGACGCGGCTCACCGGCTTGCTGTGCATCAACACCTGGCACAGCTCGACGGGCGGGCACAGGCGCAACTGCTCCTGGCGGATCGTTTGCCACAGACCGTCGCGCGTGTGTTTGTGGCGGCTGTGGATCGCGGTGCCGTTAAACGCGCGCAGCCACTGGTCCATCTCGGCATTGAGCTGCTCGACGCTGTTGATGCGAGCGAACGTCAGCACACCCTCGAACTTGCGCTCGATGATGTTGTGCACGCCCTCGACCTGGCCCTTGGCGCGCGGGTTGCCCGGCACGTGCGTCCAGTGGCGGATCATCAGCGCCGTGAGCAGCGCGCCGATGGCGTGGCTCATGTTGGCGCTGCCGGCGTCCCAGACCAGCATCCACGGCACGCCATGCATGACGTGGCCGTTGTCGGCTGACATCGCCCACATCATGAATTCGAACAGCGTGGCCTGGTCTTCGCCGGCCACGTTGTAGTAGCGCGACAGCACGTTGCCGGTGTAGTGATCCGTGCAGGCGTAGCGCATCACGCGTTGGTTGCTGACCTTGGCCAGGTCCACCGGCTTGCGCACGTTGAACTTGCGCTCGTCCATCACGCCGACGCGGCCGTTGCGCAGGTAGTACAAGACGCACACCGACGCATCGAGCTCCCACACGTGGTTCGGGTGGTTGCTGCGCATGTTGACGTGGGGCGATGGGCGGGCGAGCTGCCGCGGATGGCAGTCGTGCCGGCGCATCAGGCGCAGCATGGTTTCCGAGGAGACGCGCTCGGCCAGCAGCCCGTTGGCCAGGGCCATGTCGATGGCATCGCCGACCGGAAGCAGCTCTTTGCCGGTCTGCCGCTGCGACGCGCGCAGGATGCCCGCTACCGCCATGACCTCGGCTTCCGTGACACGGCTGTCGCCCTTGTCGGTGCGCAGCTTGCGGCCACTGCTCCAGCCCACGGCGCGCAGACGGTCGTACAGGGTCGGCTTGCTCACGCCGAGCCAGCGCGCGGCTTCATCGATCAATGGCCCGCGCTGGCCATGCCCGGCCGCGTGCAAGCGGCTGGCCACGCTGCGCAGGTAATCCATCTGAGCGAGCTCCCCCTGGTGCACGGTTATTCGCCCAGCAGGTCGGCGAGGTCGCGGAGCTGATCGGCCGCCCAGCGGGCGTTGCCGTCCAGCCGCTCGGCAATGTCGCCCTCAACCGCGGCGCCAGCATCGGCATACAACTGTTCGACGTCGCCGAATGCCTTGCGCAGTCGGGCGATGTGCGAGGCGGCCTCGACCACCGCCTCGTCGGCATCGCGCAGGATGTCTTCCGCGGCAGCGCGCAACTTGTTCGCATCGCTGCCCCGGCGCTTGTCGCGGGTGAGCTTGTTGATGCGTTCGTCCTTCGCGCGGATGATCTCCTCGTCGGTGCTTTTTTCGTCCTGGCGCTCGGCGCGTTCGGCGCGCAGCGTGGCCTTGAGCTCGCGCACCGACATGCTGTCCACCTCGTCGAGCGTGAGGCCGGCAAGTGTGCCGCCGTGCTCCAGGGCGTCGAGCGTGTCGTCGTCTTCGCTGAGCAGCTCCAGCACCTTCGAGCTTCCCAGCGTTTGCAGCTTCGGCAGTCCCTGCACTTTCACCGCGGTCTGAATGGCGCGACGCGCGAAACGCTCGCTCAGATCCAGGCGATCGAGCACCCCGCGGTACGTGGTGGGATCCTCGCGCTCGCGGATCTCGGCCAACATCACGCCGATCTCGATTAGGCGTTGCCCCGTTTCCTGCATGTTGAGGCGGATGCGCGCCACGTACGACTCGACGTGGTACGGCATCACGATGCCAAGGGTTTCCTCGACCGCCGAAACGTTGGCGGCAATCTTCTTCAGCGCGTCGCCGGCGGCGATCAGCTCGCCGTGGTTGATGGTCTTGTCGACCGCGTTGAGCTCGTCTGCGGTGCGTGCTTTGCTGGGGCGTGCCATGTGTTGCTCCTTGGGGTTAACGATCGACGCTGAAGCGTTGTGCGGTCTCGTCGACACGCTTGCGGGCTTCACCGAGTGAGTTGAGAACGCGCAGCGCGATCTGGCCCACGCGCGGGGTGATGCGCCAGGCACCGGTGTCGAGCGTCTCGGCCATGCCGGCCTCGCGCAGGTTGGCCAGGTCGCGGGTGACATTGCTGGCGCTGGTGTGCACGGCCTTGGCCACCTCGCCGGGCGCCAGGCCCATCACTTCGTGGCCGGCGAGCAGCATCAGGATTTTCAACACGCGCTGCTGTGCGGCGTTGATGTAGTTGGGTGCACTCATGACAGGGGCAGCTCCGGTTGGGCGTGCCGCTCGACTTGCGCGCGCTCATGCGCCAGCCGGGTCATCGCGGCGGTGAGGTGGTCAGCCGTGTCGGCCGCATCGGCCTTACCCTCGGCGAAGCGCAGCAGCGCTCCGATCGCCGCCGTGCACGATTCCTGCAGGGCGTGGATGTCGCTACCAAGCGGCAGCCGTCCAGTGGGCATGTCGATCACCAGCTTGCGTGCGCTGGTGGCCAAATATTCCGTGATGTAGCAGCGGCCGCACGCGAGCTCGAAGCCCGCGATCTTCTTTGCGGGGATGCTGCCGGACTCGATCCACTTGTAGATCGTCCACTTCGATTCGCCGACCAGGTCGCCGATGCGCTCCACCGACGAGCGGTCGTTTTCCTGGGCGAACTTCACGCAGCCCTCGACCGCTTCCTGCAGGCTGGCGGGTCGCCAGGTCTTCCAATTGCGGCGGCTCATTGCGCACCCCGCATGGCAGCTGGGCTGGCGAAGGTCCAAACTCGGCCGGGATTTGCCCTTGTGCAAATCGCTTGCAGCGGGTGAAATGGTGGCCGCCAGGTTGAACTGGGCTCACACCAAAGGACTGCGCACATGACACAAGACGAATTCACGGAGCTCTCGGCGCGCTGCGAGGCGGTGACCCGCGTCGTACTGCACCTAGCCGTGTCGTTGGAGGAGCGCGGCGTCATCGACGGCCACCGGCTTCAGGAGAACTTGCTGGACACGCTCCCGCAGGGTTCGCCGCTGATGGATCGAACGGCGCAACTGCTGCAGGAGGTGGTGGGCACCTATTCGGACGCGCGTAGCCGGCGCCGAACAATGGCTTTGTGGTCGGGAAACCGGCCGGATCGAAACGATGGCTAGACATGCTCTCCCCCTGTGGATGCATGGGTTAACCTGCCGCGCTCATGGCGGCGAGGGTGTAGGCCGGTGCGACCGGCGGCGTGATGCCGACCAGCAACGCGTCGCCGGTCAGCAGCGCCAGCTCGGCCTCGCGGGCGTCCGGCGTGTAGAACACGTGCGTCACGGTCAGGAAGCGGTGAAGCGGATTGCCCGGCTCCCGGCTGGCGTACATCAAGTTCTGGGCGGCCTTGTCCAAGCGAAGCTGGAACAGGCCAATGGGCTCGCCGCCGCGCCGCGTGGTGTGCAACTGCGCGTGGTGCCTGGCATCGGCGAAGGTGAAGGTGTGAGTTGTGGACATGCATGTGCTCCGTGTGGGCATGACTCAGCCCAACGCCGCGCGAAGCGCGTCGAGGGCCTTGGAAACGCGATAGGTAATGGGCTTGGCGTAGTGCTGTGGCCACAGTTCGCACAGCTTCAACCCCGTGAACCATGCGATTTGTCGTTCGACATGGTCGCTACGACGTTTGCCGTTGATTACGTCGAACACCAGCTTGGGCGAAGCACCGATGTGTCGCGCAACGTGGGACGGCGTGAATGGCATGGAGGGCTCGGTCTCAGCCAGTTTCAGAGCCGCCTTGATGAATATCGGATGCATGCGGTGCGCTCCTCCCTAACCTGCCAAGGCGCGAAGCGCCTCGGTGATCTGGGCGGGAGAGGCATGGCGGCGGCGCGTCGGTTCGCGGACGTGCCACTGTGGCCACAGTTCTTCGAGCGGCATCTGCAGAATTGCGGCGATGCGGTTCTCGATCTTGCGACTACGCCCACGGCCATTGATGACCATGTTCACCGTGCTGCGGCTGATCGAGTTGCCGCGCCCCTTTTTGAATTCACGCGCGATATCGGCTTGCGTGTAACCGTTGAGCGCCAAGCCATACTTGATCACCAAGGCACGTTCCTTCGCGGCCAATTCAGCGGGTGCGTTGGTATTCATTGGTCTCCTCAACCGACAGCGGCGAACGTTTGCCGCTTACATGTTCAATTCACGAGTGTATTGAACATGTGTATTGATCATATGTCAAGGGCCGCGTCGTGGGGGCGTCGACATGCATCCCGCTGAGATCAAGATGGCGCTCGAGATCAAGGGCTATTCGCAGGCCGCAGTCGCCGACGCATGTGGCGTGGGGCGCTCAGCCGTCGGCATGGTTGTCAACGGCCGCGGACGCAGCAGACAGGTCGAGGAGTGGATCGCGACGGCCACCGGGCGCACGTTGCTGGAGCTGTGGCCGCAGTGGTATGGCGAAGGCGAATTGACGCTCTCGGATGATGAGCGCCAGCTTGTGCTGGCCTATCGCAAGATGAGCGCCGTTGATCGTCTGCAGTTGCTAGCGACGACGCAGCGGGGCGTGTCGCAAGGCCGCCAAGTGCATGCGGTTGGAGGAAGTGTCGCGGCAGGCGGCGATGTCAACATCGGCAGCAAGAGCGGGCGTCGAAGAAAGTAAAGACGCCTTGGTACAAGATAGCTTCGACGATCAAAACAGGGGAGACCAACAATGTACTTCTACCGCTTCGCGGCGCTCTTCGTCGTTTGTGTGTTGCTCACTGGGTGCAAGGCGATGATGTATCACCCCTTCGGCTATTTGACGCAGACATCAAACGTGGAGCCGCAGGCGGCGTTCGATCAGGCCGCGCTGCAGAACGGGATACGTCCGGGCCACGCGATCGTTCGAGGCCAGGCATTTTCCAAGACTGTGGGTGGTGACGTGAAATATGGCGCAGGCAACGACGTCCTGTTGCTGCCGAGTACCGACTACGCCAACCAGTGCATCCGCATTCTTGCGACGGCAACGTCGGATTGCGGCACGAAACTGAAGCCCTATGTGCGCGTCGTGCAAGCGGATGGGGAAGGAAGGTTCGAGTTCAACGGTGTGGCTCCGGGTTCGTACATCGTCACCACGATCATCACTTGGGGCGTCCCAACGGGTTATGGAATCCGCCAGACCGGCGGCCCGGTGACCGCGATCGCGAACGTTGTCAACGACACTGACGAAGTGACAGTAAGCGTGCATTGATTGAGCGGCACACGCGGCTCCTGGCACGGACCGTGCTGCATCTCGGCTAGGGTGTAATCGGGGGCGGGGATGGTGCAGGGATGCGGCAACAACGTACGTAATATTGTCGCAAATCGACACAGCGTGGCAGCAGGGCGCGACATCAACCTCATCATCTACCATGACCTTGCCGAGCGGCTCGAACACCGCGCGCACCATCCTTGCGCTGTAAGCTGCCAGTGGTGCGGGTTGCGCGGACAGCCCCCGCTCACGGATGCGTGCCTGTATTGCGGCGCGCGCATCGGGAGGACGCGCAAGCGACCGTATTTGCTCGCCCTCCTGTGTGCCTGGGCGGGCCGCAAACTTTGCGGCGTTGTATGCTGGGCGGGCGGTGAGGGAGACCGCCATTAGTAGCCGGCGCTAAAAGACCGCGCACCTTTCATCGGGCACTTTGTGCCCCATGAACAAGCACTCGTTTCTGGGACTCCTTTGGCTCCGCCTGGTGGCGGCCTGGCCAATGCTGCGCGATAAGCTGCGCGCCACCCCACTGCTGCTGCTGGGCTCGGTCACGTTCGGCGTTGTCCTGCTGATGAACCCGGCAAAAGTCGGGTTGCTGATTTGGGGTGCCAGCCGCATCGGCTTGTACGCCTATCTGGGTTACTGGGTCGATCGCGTCCTGTTTCCGGACGCGCGCCCGCACGTGCTCACCGGTATCGCCCAAGGTACGGCGTGGAAGCGGCGCGCGTTGATCGTGGCCGCCGCGCTCCTCGCCGGGGCGTTGCTGCCGTGAGGCTCTGCACCTGGTGCATGGCGTTTGGCATTGCGTTGATGCTGCTGAGCTTGCTGCGCATGGTGTACGACATCCGTCAGCGTCGCGACGGGGTCGTGCCGAAGCGCGGCGCGTGGATGCGCACGTGGGTAATGTATTGGATCGGCGTTGTCGCGTTTTTGGGTTCCGGACTGCCGACCAATGCGGCGCCCGCTGTGCACATCCCCACGTCGTCGGTGCGCTATCGCGTGCAGCTGGAGCGTGCGGCGGGCTCGCAGTGGGGAATCAATGCGCCGGTGGCTCGCATAGCCGCGCAGTTGCACCAGGAGTCGGGGTGGAATCCGCAGGCGCGCAGCGTCTTCGCGCAGGGGCTGTCGCAGTTCACGCCGCGCACCGCGGCATGGATCCCTGAGATCTGCCCCTCGCTCGGCGAGCCGGACCCGTGGGACCCGGCGTGGTCAATACACGCCGCCGTCTGCTACGACGGCTGGCTACTCGATCGAGCGCCTGGCACAACCACATGCGATCGCTGGGCGATGACGCTCAGCGCATACAACGGAGGTGAGGTCGCGCGTGACCGCGAACGCACCGCAGCCTACGAGGCGCGCGATTCGCCCGACCGTTGGTTTGGCCAGGTGGAGCGGTACCGGTCACGCAGTGCCGCCGCCTGGCGTGAAAACCGCAACTACGTGCGCCGGATCCTGCTTGTGCTGGAGCCGGCGTACATCACCGCAGGTTGGCCCGGAACGGTGGCTTGCTGATGAAATACGTCTGCGCGTTAGCAGTGATGTTGGCACTGGCCGGCGCGCTGGAATGGCACGGCCACAACCGTGGTTACGAGGCCGGGGTGGCGGACACCAACCAAGCCGCGGACAAAAAGGTGAACGCCGCCAAGGCAACAGCTGCGGAGGCCATCGCCGCGCGCGACGCCACGGCCCTGACGCTGGCCAATGTGGAGCGCACGTTGTCGGCAAAGAAGGACGAACTGAAGCTGGCCAACTTCTATGCCGACGCCGCGATGGACGAAAGCGCCGGGCTGCGAAAAAAACTGGCGACGAAGACTACCGCACGTGAAATCGACTTGAGGAAAGCTGCTCATGATTCGCCCGCTTGTGCCGACCTTGCTCGTCTGCCTATTTGTCCTGCCGTTGCTGAGCGGCTGTGGGGAAAAGCGTTCGGCAATCCGGCCGACGCCCGTCGTTGAGGTACCGGTCCCGGCATACCGGCCGTTACCTGCAGCGTTGACCGTGCCGATCGCCGAGCCGGCGCCACCGGCTGCGCGTTGCAGCTGGCTTGGCCGTCCGACTGTGTGCGCGTTCGACGGGTTGGCGCAGATCACGCTATGGCGCGGCAAGTTGCAGCAGTGCAACGCGGACCGCGCGACCTCGGCGAAAGTAACCCAACCACCAGGGGACAAGTAATGCAGTGGCAGGACATTGGTCAGCTCGCCGCCGTGATATCTGCGATCTGCGCGATCGTGGCTGCCACGGTGAGCGTGCTGATATGGCGCAAGGCGCGCGCCGGCGATCTATCCAAGCAGATCAGTGACGGGGACCGCGATGTGAAGAAGCACACCGATCGATCCGTCGCCGGCGTCAACCAGCGGTTGTCAACGATGGACGCGCGAATGAGCGGGGTCGAAGACGGCGTAGCTCGCATCGAGCAGCAACAACAGCACAACCTCACCGCGCGCGACCTGGGTGCAGTACACGAAAAGATCAACCGACTGGCCGAGAACCTCGCAGCCAACACCGCCTCGACGCAGGGCATGCGCGAGCAGCTCGGCGTCATCCATCGCCTACTGATGAGCAAGCCATGAATATCGTCGAAGAACAGGGCAAGTTCCGCCGCGGCCGCATCCTGCGGATCCTCGCCGAGAGCAACAGCCAGGGCGCCAGCGCGCCGCTGATCCGCTCGATGGTGCGCAGCTGGGGTTACAAGGCCGACAGCGACACGGTGGCGATCGACCTGGCCTGGCTGAGCCGCCACGGCTTTGCCACGCTGCGCGAGGTGGGTGGCATCGAGATGTCGTGCATTACCCAGAGCGGCCGCGAGATCGTCTGTGGCGATTTGACGGTGCCGGGCGTCGCCCTGCTGGATGATTGACATGGGGCGCCGATCCTCCATCGAGCAGCTGCCGAAGGAACTGGCAGACCTGTGCCACCGCCTGATTCGCGACGGGCGCACGATCCACGAGATCACCGACGCGCTGAACGGCCTTGATGCCGACGTGAGCAAGTCGGCAGTGGGCCGCTACGTGAAGGGCGCGCGCGCGCAGATGGAGCACTACCGCGAGGCTCAGGCGGTGGCCGGCCAATGGGTGAGCCAGTTGAGCGAGGATCCCGGCAGCGACGTGAGCGCGCTCCTGGCGGAAATGCTCAAGACGGTCGCCTTCCGCACCATCGCCGACATCGGCAGCGAGGATGGTCCCTTGGGCAAGGACGGCAAGCCGGCGCGGCCCAAGGCGATGGACATCATGCTGCTCGCCAAGTCGATCCGCGACATGGAAGCGTCGACGAAGGCGAGCATGGAGCGCCGCGAGAAGATCGAGCGCCAGGCGCTGGAGCGCCAAGCCAAGGCCGCCGAAAAGGTGGCGAAGAAGCAAGGCATGTCGTCCGAGCATTGGGCGCAGCTGCGCGCGCAGTTCCTCGGCATCCCAGTCGAGGGTGAGGTTACGCAGTGACGCCGGAGGAACGCGAAGAAGCCCTGCACCTGGTCGCCGAGAAACAGGCCGAGCGGGCGGGCGTGGCATTGGCGCAGGCGCCGGCCTCTGAGATCCCCAGCATCCTGTTGCCCTACCAGGTGCGCTGGCACCTGGACACTGCTGACGTGCGCATCTGTGACAAGGGCCGGCGCATCGGTTTCACCTGGGGCGCCTGGGCGCCGGAGGCCGTGGGCGAAGCGGCCCGCGACCAGGGGGGCATGGACCAGTTCTACATGGGCTACAACCAGGGCATGGCCGCCGAATTCATCGGCGACTGCGCGAACTTCGCGCGTTGGTTCGGCGTGGCCTGCAGCCAGATTGATGTGGCCTTCGAGAAGGCGATCATCGACAACGAGCGCCGCGATGTGGTGCGCTACAAGATCACGCTGGCGAGCCACCACAAGATCGAGGCGCTTTCCGCCATGCCGTACAACTGGCGCGGACGCCAAGGCCACGCTCGGATCGACGAGGCGGGGCACATCGACAACCTGGGCCCGGTGATCGACGGCGCGATGGCGTACCTGATCTGGGGCGGTCGCGTGTCGATCGGCGGCACCCATAACGGCGAAGACAACCCGTTCAACGATCTGCTCAAGGACGTGAAGGCCGGCAAGCTGCCGTGGTCGCATCACCACGTGCCTTTCAGCCAGGCCGTGCGCGAAGGGCTATACAAGCGCATCTGCCTGGTCACCAAGAAGCCGTGGTCACCGGAAGCCGAAGCCGCTTTCATCGCCGACGTGCGGAGCAAATACCGCACCAACGAAGCCGCCGATGAAGAGCTCGAATGTATCCCCATGCGCGGCACCGGCGTCTATTTCAGTCGGCTGTTGCTGGAGAAGTGCCAGGTCGAGGATGTGCGGATCCTGCACTTCAACAAGCCGGCCAACTTCGTTCTAGATCCGGACCGCCTGCGCATCACCCAGGAGTGGGTCGACGATGTACTGCAACCTGCAGTACAGGCGCTGCCACAAGACAGGCGAACCGTCTTCGGCCAGGACTTCGCCCGCGACGGCGACCTGTCGCCCATAGTGATCGGCCAGTCGGTCCCTGGCGGGCGCAAGTGGCGCACGCCGTTCCGCATCGAGCTGCGCAAGATTCCGTTCGATTGCCAGAAGCTGATCGTGGCGTGGCTACTGACGAACCTGCCGCTGTTCCATCACGCGAAGTTCGACGCCCGCGGCAACGGCCAAAGCCACGCGGAGGCCGCGTTGCAGCTGGTCGGCCCGCAACGCGTGGAATGTGTGCAGCTCACGGGTGGCTGGTATGACACCTGGTTCCCGCGCTACCACCAGGCGTTCGAGGATGGCGACATCCAGACCTTCGGTGACGAAGACTGGATTGCCGACCACCGCAGCGTGGTCCTGGTGAAGGGCTCGCCGCGGATGAGCGATGCGCGCACCAAGGGTAGCGACGGCGGCGATCGCCACGGCGATACCGCGGTCGCCGGCCTGATGATGTGGGCCGCCGCGCGCGAGGAAGCAGCACCCGCTGCCGGTGAAACAGTCGACGCCGATCAGGACACCTACCGCGCTGGCGGCTTTGGTCGCCGTGCATCGGCCATGTTCGGAAATCGGGCCGACGCCCAACGCGGCCCTGTAAGCCGCTCGGAGCGTCTGGGCCGCCACGATGGGACACGGTGAGGCCATGAACAGCGCTGCGAAAATTCACGAAAAGTCTGAGGGCGGTTTTTGGTCCCGTCTCGCGGGTGTATTCGGCGGATCGACCACCGAAACGGCCAAAGAAGCCGCGAAACCGCTGCGCGAAGCCTCTGGTGCCACCGTGGACGCCGACGACGATCAATGGCGGCGGCTGACCGCGGACGGCAACCGCGACCTGGCACCGATGACCCAAGACCGCATGCAACGTCTGGCGCATTACCAGTGGGAGACGAACCTGCTCGCCAACCGCTTGGTCGAGCTCGTCGTGGCTTACCTGCTGGCCGGTGGCGTCAAGCTGACGATTGCCGACGATGATGCGCAAGCAGCGCTGAACCGACACTGGGACGATGGCCTGAATGCCTGGGACCTGAAGCTGCCCAAACGCGTACGTGAGCTGGGCCTGTTCGGCGAGCAATGCTTCCCGTGCTTCCGTGACGAAAACACCGGCTTCGTGCGTCTTGGCTACCTCGACCCAGCGCTGATCGAGACGGTGGTAATGGACCCCGAGAACCGCGAGCAGCCGATCGGCATCGTGACCAAGCGCGACAAGCGCGGCGATGCGCGACGGTACCGCATCATCGTCAACGTTCCGGAAACCGCGTTTACACAGCGCACACAGAAAATCCGCGCCACGTTCGACACGGGCGATTGCTTTTTCTACCGGGTGAACGATCTCAGCAGCAGCACGCGCGGGCGCAGCGATCTGCTGGCGCAGATCGACTGGCTGGATGCGTACGACCAATTCCTGTTCGGCGAGCTTGACCGCGCCGGCTTCATGCGCGCGTTCGTGTGGGATGTGACGCTGACAGGGGCATCGCCGGACGACGTGAAGGCACGCGCAAAGTCGATCACCGCGCCGAAGCCAGGCAGCGTGCGCGTACATAACGAATCCGAAGCATGGGAGCCGAAGGCGCCCGAGCTGGCGGCGGTGGATGCCGCTGCCGGCGCCCAGCTGTTCCGCAACCACGTGTTGGGCGGCGCGACGATTCCCGAGCACTGGTACGGCGGTGGCGGTGACGTGAACCGCAGCACCGGTGAGTCGATGAGCGAGCCGACCGAAAAGATGCTGGCCATGCGGCAAAAAGCAGTGGGGTACATGCTCACCGATATCGGCCGCTACGTGGTGCGCGCGCACTGGGGCGTGCTCGACGAGGAGCTGACCACAAAACAAGCCGACATGCTGGGTACGCTCACCTGCGCCTGGCCGGAGATGACCAGCAAAGACATCACGAAGTACGCCAGCGCCATGCAACAGATCACGGCCGCTGCTGCCGGCCTGCTCGCCGATGGCCTTGTGACCCGCGCAACAGCCTTGCGCCTGGTAACAGCGATGGCGGAGCGGCTGGGCGTGGAGATCGACGTCGACGTGGAGCTGACCAAGGCTCAGAAGGAACTGGCCGACCGCGGTGGCGATGACTTGCTGGGCCATCCGCTGCGCACACGGCCACCAGCGCCGGAGCCTGCCGCTGACGTCGCTGCGGAGTAACCGATGGATCCTGAGGAGCAGGCGCGTCGCTTCGCTGCTGCGGCGAAGGCCGAGGCCAAGCGGCTGCCCCGCATCCAGGCCGATACGCTAGGTGAGATCGTCAAGCAGCTGCACATCGCAGAAGGCCGCACGATCATCGCGCTGCAGGCGCACCCCACAGAAGCCGCGCAACGCCGTCTGCGCCAGCTGCTGGCAGAGTTGGAACGCACGATCGAGGATTTCCGCGTAGCCACCACCAGTGCGGCTACCCAGGGCGCGGACCAGGGCTGGCAGGCCGGCATTCGAACGATCAGTGCGCCGTTCGACGCGGCTGGCGTGTCCGTGCTGGGCGCCCGCATCAACGCAGGCGCGCTGCTGGCCACCAAAAAGTTCATGACTGATCGCATCGAAGACATCAGCCTGCGCGCGCTCAACCGGCTCAACGCAGCACTGACACAGCAGATCATCGGCGCCGCCCCGCTTGCCGACACGATCACCCAGGTGCAGGAGATCATGGGCGGCGTGCCGCGGCAGCGCGCAATGACCGTGGCCTATACCGAGATCGGCCGCGTGCATTCGGTGGCCCAGGATGAGTCACTGCAGCAAGCCGGCGACGTGGTTCCGAACCTGCACAAACGCTGGCTGAAAAGTGGCAAGCTGCACCCCCGCGAATCGCATGTCGCGGCACACAATCAGATCCGGCGTTACGATGAAGCGTACGTGGTCGGCGGTGAGTCGTTGCGGTATCCACGCGACCCGAACGGCTCGGCTGGCAACACGATCAACTGCGGCTGCCTGAGCATTCCGGTCGTCGATGGTTCGAGCTTCGGCGCCAGCACCATCCGCCTGAGTCCGCAAGGCGGCATACGCAAGCTTCCCACCTCCGCCTGATAGAGCGGAGGCGTTAGTAGCGCGCGCTAAAAGACTGGGCGACAACAACAAGGCAAATTCACTCCACACCGCGCTTTCGGCGCGTACCGCGCATGCGATTGGAGATGACGATGCCTCAAAAGTTGAGCGATGCGGACCAGGCTGCGGCTGACAAGGCTGAGGCCGAACGGCCCGCAGCCGAGGACCAAGCTGTTGATCGACCGATCGGCACCCGCGATGCGCCGAGCAAGGCCACCACGAAGGCCAGGCTGGCAAAGATCGGTGTGGAGGTTCTCGCCGAAGCGAAGGTCGCCGAGGGCCTGATCTGTCGCGTGCTGCAGGACGCGAAGCGTGTGTGGAAGGAATTCTTCCATGAAGCTTAAGCCGATCCCGGCGGCGGGCATCGTCGGCGAGGCCGCGCTGCGTGAGGCGGCGGCCGGCGAATTCGGCCAGATCAGCCAGCTGGTGCGCAGCGCGATCTACAAGATCGACCCAGCCAGCAGTTATGTCTCCGCGCTCTATGCCGACCGCGCGGTGGTCGCCAAGGACAACGGCCGCCTGTATGCGTATCCGTACACCATCGGCGATGACAACCAGGTCACCCTTGGCGCCCCCTACGAAGTGGTCTCGCAGCACGTGCCGGCATCCTTCACAGCGCCCGCGCGTGAGGCCGTATCCCATACAACCCCGAAGCCCGAGCGTGACGCGGCGGGCGGTGGCGACAAGAACAACAACGCCACCGCCCTGCAGGGCGAGTTCTTCATTGAAGCCATCGCACCGGCCGAGGGCCAGAAGCCCTCACGCTACCTGGTGCGGGTGATCAAGGCTGGCACCTCGCTCAACAACGTCACGTATCCGCGCGACGTGCTGCGCGAAGCCACCCCGTTGTTCGACGGCGCGCGCGTGTTCGTCAAGTCCGACGCCGAGCACCTCAAGGGGGGCGGCAAGGACGTGCGTCAGCTGGTCGGCCGACTCAGCGAGGCCAAGTTCGTCGAGGCTGGCGTTGGCGAGATTCAGGCGGTGCTCGACGTGTTCGAGTCCGCCGACGTCGCACCGATGTTGCGCGAGGCGGTGGAGCGAGGCATGACCGACCTGTTCGGCCTGTCGATCGATGCCACCGGCCGCAGCAAACAAACCGGCAAATTCCGCGAGGCCACCAAGCTGACGAAGGTGGCCAGCGTGGACTTGATCATCGAGCCCGGCGCCGGCGGGCAACTCATCCGTTTTGCTGAAGCCCACAACGAGGAAGACACCATGCTGCGCTCGCAGATGATCAAAGAGATTGGCACCCGCGATGCGAAGCGGGCCGAGGGGCTGGCCAACGCCAGCGACGACGACGTGCTTGCCGCGTACCGCGAGGCGGTGGCGATTACGCCGGAAGACAAGGCCGGCGGGGCCACTGGCATCACCCAGGAGCAGCTGGTCGAGCACACCCGCATGATCGAGGCGCGCGCCGATGCCCGCGTCACGATTGCGCAGAGCAAGCTGCCGCTGGTCACCCAGTTGCGCCTGGGCGAGCAGTTCCGCGAGACCAAGAGCTTCACTGCGGCCGACGTGGACGCGGCGATCAAGGCAGAACGCGAATACCTGGGCAAGGTGGTCGACGGCGCCAAGGTCACCGGCCTCGGCCAGTTCATCGAAGCCGGCGAGAGCCGTGCCGACAAGGTCAACAAGATGCTGGACGATTTCTTCGACCCGTCGAAGCCGGCAATGTCGTTCCGCGAGTGCTACATCGAGATCACCGGCGACCGTCGGGTGACCGGCATGCTGCACGACATGGACGAGGGGCGCCTGCGCGAAGCTGCCGGCGAACGCGCGTTTCGCGAGGCGGTCAGCGCCAGCACCTTCGGCGACGTCCTGGGCGATTCGATCACCCGTGCGATGATCCGCGATTACGGCAACCTGACCAGCTGGAGCGACTGGCGCTGGCTGTGCGACGTGGTGCCGGTGACCGACTTCCGCACGCAGGAACGCACCCGCATCGGCGGTTTCGGCAACCTGCCGGCCGTGGCCGAGGGCGCGGCCTACACCGAGTTGTCCGCGCCGGGCGACGAAGCCGCCAGCTACGCCATCAGCAAGCGCGGCGGCCTGCAGACCGTGACGCTGGAGGCTATCGCCAACGACGACGTCGGCCTGCTGCGTCGCATCCCGCGCATGCTGGCCACGGCCGCGGGTCGCACGCTCTATGAGTTCGTCTATGGGTTCGTGGACGGCAACGCGGCGATCTACGACAGCGTTGCGCTGTTCCACGCCACGCACGCCAACCTGGGCACGGCCGCGCTCGACGCGACCAGCCTGGCCGCGGCCCGCCTGGCCATGTTCAAGCAGACCGAGCTCTCCAGCGCCAAACGACTTGGCATCCCGCTGCGCCACCTGGCCATCCCGAGCGACCTGGAAACCACTGCCCACGACCTGTTCGCGCGCAGCACCAACCTGGACAAGACCTTTGTCCAGAGCATGGACCCCACGGTGCATGTGGTTACCCACTGGACGGACGCCAACAACTGGTACGCCACGGCCGACAACGCCGACGTGCCGCTGATTGAGCTGGGCTTCTACGGCGGCCAGCAAGACCCCGAGCTTTTCGTGCAGGACCAGCCGACCTCCGGCAGCGTGTTCAGCAACGACAAGATCACCTACAAGATCCGGCACATCTACAGCGGTGCCGTGCGTGACTACCGCGGCTTCTACGGCGCCATCGTCGCCTAACCAGTGCGTGCCTGGCCACGGATGGCCATCTTTTCCTGATCGACAACGACCTGACCAATGCCCCTGGCCGATTATCAAACGCGTGTGGATGACCTGGTGCGCGATCGCGACAATGTCATATCCGATCCGCAGCGCGACGCCGCGATCGATACGGCGCTCGCGGTTTATTCGGCAGACCGGCCGCGCCAAGTCGTGGTCGACGTTACATCCGGTGGCGGCCAGCGTATCGACCTGCCGGCCGGTTGGGTCGATGACAGCTCCACCCTCGTCGCCGTCGAGTTTCCCATTGACCAGGTGCCCGCCAGCGAATTGCCGTTGGCGGACGTGCGCATCTACAACGCGCCGAGCGGCCGCAAGATCGAGTTGCCGATCCCCACGGCCGATGGCGACGTGCTGCGGCTGACCTATACCGCGGCGCAGCTGCTCGATGCCACCGACGACACGGTGCCATTGCATCACCGTAACGCGGTGGCCAGCCTGGCCGCCAGCCTGCTGTGTACGCAGCTGGCCATCTATTACGCAACAGAGGGCGAGCCGAGCATCGCCGCCGACACGGTCGACCGCAAAAACAAAAGTGACCGCTTCCGGCTGCTGGCAAAAGACCTTGCTGCGGCCTATTCGCGCGTCGTCGGCTCGCCGCCGAGCGATCGCAACAAGGGCGCCAGCGTGACCGTGCCAATGGAGCGCAACAACGCGCTGGGCGGCAAGCGCCTGTTCCATCCCACCCGCGATTGGCCCCGCTGATGGATATCGTCGTCGACACCAGCCAGGTCGCGCAGCTCGCGGAGCTGTGGCAGCGCGCGCCGGACATCACCCGCCAGGAAATGCTGCGCACGATCACGGAGTGCGACCTGCTGACCCAGGGCGAGCTGATGCAATCGTTGCCGCGCGGCGCCGGCGGCGTGCATGGTGTCGGTCTGGCCGGCACGATCTTTCGCGAAGAGCAGCCTTTGGCAGACAACGTGCTCGGCCTGGTCGCCACGAAAGAGCCGTACGCCGAGTACCTGGAGATGGGCACGCGGCCGCACCGCGTGGGGCCGAAGGCGATCGATGCCCTGGTCGACTGGGTCGAAGCGCGCATTGGCCTTCACGAAGATGAGGCCGAAGACATGGCGCAGGGCATCGCCTGGAAAATCCGCAAGCGCGGCACCAAGGCGAACCCGGTGTGGCAACAGACCTATCAGCGCCTGCAGGGTGAATACCTGGTGAAGTTCCAAGCTGCCGTGCAGCGCATTACCGCGCGCTTGGTGGGAGGTGCCGCATGAGTGCGGCGCAGATCCGCGCGGCGATCGTAGCCACGATGCAGACCGTTGCCGACATCGGTGTCGTGCATAACCGTGAGCGCTATATCAAGGATTTGTCCGGATTGAAGACACTGTATGTGCCGGTGGGCACGTCACAGCTGCGCGGCTGGTTTGTGCGCCGGCAAGAGCTGGCCGAGCGCGATCGCATCCTGCCGCGCTCAATCGAATACACGCGCTGGCGCATTCAGGGAGTGATGGCGTTCGACGACGCCAATGCGAGCGAGCTCGTGTTCGACCAACTGATCGAAGACCTGCGCGATGCGTTTCGCGCCAACGACACGTTGGACGGCACGGTCAGCCAGTGCGCGCTGCCCGATGGCAGCGAGGCCGGCCTGCAGCTGGTCGAGGCCGGCCCGGTGAGCTTTGCCGGTGTGATCTGCCACGGCGCGCGGCTCTCCCTTACCACCCAATTGCTCCGTTAGAGGATCCCGACGATGACCACCGAGTATCGCGACCAGGATGGCAAGCTCCTGCGCACCGACAAGGGCACCCAGCCTGCCGTGCGCCAGAAGGCCGTCCCGACCAAATCCACCCCGGCACCTGCGCCGGCTGCGCCGGCTGCCCCGGCCAAAAAGGAGAAGTAAGCCATGTCACTGCGATCCAAAACCCTCCTGGTGCTCGCGCTGGCGGAAGTCACCTACGGCACCGCCGTGGCGGCGGCCGGCAGCGGCGCCATCGTTACCAGCAACGCTCAGCTGAGCCCGCTCGAAGGCAACACGGTCAGCCGCAACCTGGACCGACCGACGTTCGGCAACGACCTGCAGCTGCACGTGGGCGTGCACTGCATGCTGCAGTTCGATGTCGAGCTGGTCGGCAGCGGCGCGCTGGGCACCGCGCCGGCGTGGGGCTCCTTGCTGAAGGCCTGCGGAGTGAAGGAAACCGTCGTTGCCGTGACCTCGGTCGTCTATACGCCGGACACGCCCAGCACGGAATCCCTGACGCTGTATTTCAACATGGACGGCCAGCAGCACATGCTGACCGGTGCTCGTGGCACCTTCCAGATGAAGGTCGAGAGTGGCCAGATCCCGCACCTGACCTTCCAGTTCACCGGCATCTGGAACACGCCCACCAGCACCGCGGCCGTGTCGCCCACCGGCTGGAGCGCGTTCAAGGTGCCGACCCCGGTCACGTTCGACAACACGCAGGAGGTCAGCGTCCACGCGATCGCCAGCGTGTTCAAAACCTTCGACTTCGACCAGGGCAACACCGTCACGTACTTCGACAACCCTGGCGAGCAGGAGGTGACCATCACCAACCGCGAAAGCAAGGGCAGCGTCTCGATCCTGGCGCCGACGATTGCGACGAAGGATTACTTCACCGCAACCAAGGCCAACACCCTTGGTGCCTTCAGCTTCAGCCACGGCACCGACGACACCCTGCGCGTTGCGTTCGCCAGCAGCCAAATGCAGTTGTTGCAGCCGAAGTATGGGAACGACTCCGATCGCGCCACGCTCGATGCGCAGCTTGCCTTCGTGCCCACCGATACCGGTGACGACGAGTGGGAGCTGCGCCTGGAAGCCGCGGCGTAGCCGACGCGGCGTGATTCCCCCGACAGGCCCGCCGCCGACATGGGGCGGGCATTTTCCGCCACGCAACGCCGTTGCACCTCACCCAAGGATCCGCACACATGAGTCTCAAGCTGAAAATGACCGAATCGTTCAAGGCACGCGTCAGCGTCCCCGTATTGAGCGACGACGCCGACCGCGAGCAGGAAGCGTCTTTCGTCGCCGAGTTCAAACACCTGGACCGCGCGCAGTTCGACGCGTTGATGGCCAAGTCACCGAGCGACGCCGAGTTTCTCGACGAAGTGTTGATCGGCGTTGCAGAAGTGGCGAACGGAGACGGCAGTCCGATTGGGTTCGCCGAAGCCAAGGAGGCGATCAAGAACGATCTGGCGTACAGCGGAGCCACCGTGCGCGCGTTCATGGAGAAGCTGAGCGGTGCTGCGGCAAAAAACTCGAATCGGTCGCGCGCGCGCTGAACACGAGCGGGTCCGTCGACGACGACGAAGGCCCCTCGCTTGCCCAGCAGCTCGCAGCGGCCGGCGCACCGACCGAGATCGTGGCAGACGCCGAAGCGGCGCCGGTGGTGGACAGCAGCATTGAAGTACTCGCATGCAACTGGCTTACGGTCGAGGTGTTCCAGACGTGCCAGCTGGGCTTTGCGAACGGCGCTGGCGGCGCTATCTGCCTGGGCATTCCCGCCACGGAGATCCATGCCGCGCTGCAACTGCAGCGCGTGCCACGGCCGCACTGGCGTGAGGTGGCCGCCGGCATCCAGCTGATGGGCCGCGTCGCGGCGTCGACGATCAACGCGGCCATCGAACGCGCCACGAAACACTGACCGCAGGCAGGGACATGGCCACCAATTTCACCGTAGGCGTTCGCTTCACCGGCAACAGCAGCGACCTGAATGCCGCGGCGAAGGAAGCCGTCAACGCCGAACGTGAAGTGGGACTTGCCGGCCAGCAGGCGGGCGACCAGGCCACCCGTGGTCTCAAGCCAGTCACCAATACGGTTGAAGGCATCGGCAACTCGGTACGCCGCACGCTGGCGACGCTGGTCGCGGGCATCGGCGTCGTACAGACGGTTCGCGGCCTGGCCAGCATGGCTGACCAGTACGCCAACATCGGCGCGCAGTTGCGGTTGGCGTCCGGTGGCACCGTCTCGTTTGCCCAGGCGCAGGAACAAGCCCTTGGCGTGGCGCAGCGCACTGCGTCCAGCCTGGGAACCACGGCGGACCTGATCGGCAAGCTGTCCACCAGTTTCCGTAGCTTGGGCGGCGACGCGCGGACATCCTTCAATGTCGCTGTCGGGCTATCGGAGACGATCAGCCAGGCGGTGGCGCTTTCCGGCGCGTCGGCCGCGGCCGCGTCCGCAGCGATTACCCAGCTTGGCCAGGGCCTTGCGAGCGGCACGCTGCGCGGCGACGAGCTCAACAGCGTGCTCGAACAGACGCCGCGTCTCGCGCAAGCGATCGCCCAGGGCATGGGCATCACGGTCGGTCAACTGCGGGCATTGGGCGCACAGGGAAAGATCACCGCGCAGCAGATCCTCGACGCCTTGATCAAGCAGCGGGAGCAAGTGGCGCGCGAATATAGTCAGCTGCCGCTGACCATTGGCCGCGCCTGGTCGCAACTGCAGAACTCGGTGTTGAGCTACGTCGGCACGGCGGATCAGGCCAACAGCGTGTCACGCAAGGTCGCCGATGCAATTTCGGGTGTTGCGCGGCACGTCGATGACATCGCACGCGCAGTCGTCACGCTGGGCCAGATCGTGGCCACCGTATACGCCACCAAGATGATCTATGCGGGTCTGGCGTGGATCGCCAACCTGCGCGCGCAGTCTGCTGCGGTGGACGCCAACGGCATAGCCGTGAAGGGCTGGGCCGCAAAAACGGCCACCAGCTTCGCCAATGCACGCGCGAGCATCGGTCTGGTCGGCATCGCGTTCAACGTGTTGGGCTCGGCTATTGTCGGCTGGCAGATCGGTACCTACCTACGTGGCCAATTCCTGGAGGTGCGCCTCGCTGGCATCGCCCTGGTCGATGGCTTGCTGGTCGTATGGGAAAGGATCAAGGAGGGCGCCAGCCTGGCGTTCACCGCGGTCACGTTTGTCGCCAAGGGGTCGTTCAACGACATCCGTGCCGGCGCGGTAGACATGTTCAGCACGCTCGGCGGCGCCTTGGCGAAGCTACCGAATTCGATGGCGAAGACAATCGGTGCGGCATGGTTGGGTTTGTCCGCGGGCTTGCGCACGGCCAAGACGGATGCTTCGGCGTACGCCGTCGCCGCGGCCGGGATTCGCGCCGAGACCGAAAAGAACATTACCGCCATCCATCGAACGACAGATGAGATGGTGGATTACGAAAGCGCACAGGAAAATGCCAAGGCCGCGACGAAGAGCAATGCTCAGGCGAATGACGACCTGCGTAAGCAGGCCGAAGAGCTGGCTGCGCAGCTGAAGCAGACCACTGCGGCAACCGGTGACCAAACACAAGCGAATAAGGCGGCCGCCGATGCCGCCCGTGAGTTGGCCCGCGCAAACGCCGAAATCATCAGTGGCCAGGCCGCGCTTGATGAACAGATCGATCAACTGCGCGACAAGCTGGCGGGCTTGAGCGATCAGCAGATCGAATACAACGCCGGTGTGCGCGAGGCCGCTAACGCATATGCCGATTGGGTTCGGGCAGGTGTGCCGGTATCGCAGGCCATGCAGGATCTGCAACGGCGCTACGACACGCTCAACGACCGGCTGCAGGTGAAGAACGAACTCGACGCGAAAAACAACCAGGAAACGCCGGAAACGGTCAAGAGCTACGAAACGCAGACCAGCGCGGCCGAGCGCTACTACCAGGTGATTTCGCAGGGCGCGAAGACTGCCGCTGACACCATCGGAGACTATTTCGTCCGCAACGTGAGGGGCATCAAGGATCTGTGGCGTGGTCTGGCCGATGCCGCCAAGTCGATCGTGGCCCAGATCATCAGCACGTGGCTGCAATTGCGTGTGCTGCAGCCGTTGTTGGCGAACATGTTTCCAGGCATCGGATTACTTGGCGTCGCCGGCTCACTGGCACCCCACACCGCGGCGGCGACGGGAGTCGGTAGCGGAATCAGCACTGCCCTCGGCGGCGCCGGCGGATCCGGTGGAGGTCTCGGCAGCTATCCGGGCTTCATCTCCAGCATCGGAGCGGCCAAGAACGCGTATACATGGGCGTCGACGGGCGGCCTCTGGGGCAGCGCGCCAGCGTCGGCGCCCGGCATGTACGGCCCGTACGCGTCGGGCTACAAGGGCATGCAGACCGGTCTCGGCTTCACCGGCCCCACAGGCCCCTACGGTGGCACGCTGGGTGGGTTCAGCACCATCGGCCTTGCCGGTGGTGCGCTGGGTGCCATGTGGGGCCTGGGGCGCGGCAGCGGCGGCCTCAGCACCGCAGCGTCCACCGCCACCGGCGCCATCGGCGGGTATGCAGCCGGCACCGCCATTGCCACCACGATCTCCAGTGGCGTCGCTGCCGGTATGGCTGCCATCCCGGTGGTGGGCTGGGTCGCCCTGGCCGCGATGGCGATCGACCAGGTCAGCGGTGGCAAGCTGTTCGGCACGAAGTACCAGACAGCGGCATCCGATGCGACGCTCAGCCTCGGCGCCGGCGGCGCGGATGCCTCGGCATCGCTGTACCAGACGAAGCAGCGCGCGCTGTTCGGCGGCCGCAAGACGCGCGTGGTCGACCAAGCCGTGTCCCCAGAGATGCTCGCGGCGGCGAACGCGCTGTACGACGGCGTCGAGAAAACGATGGTGCAAGGCGCGCAGAAGCTGGGCGTCGACGTGCCAGCGATGATCGAAGCCAGCCTCAACACGCACACCACGTACAACGACAAGGGTCAGGTGCGCGCGACGGAGTACGTCGTCAACTACCTGGGTCAGACGTGGAAAGAGGCGACCGCCGAAGCGGCCGCGCAACGCATCGGCGCCGAAGCCCTGGTCGCGACCGTCGCGAAGTCCGCCGGCGACGTCGCCCAGCAGATCGCCGAACAGTGGCGCGGCAGCGCGGACACCTTGCTCGACGGCGCGCAGACGATGCTCGCCGCGCAGGCCGACATCAACCGCGGCAACAGCCTGGTCGCGCTCGGCGCCAGTGCCACGCTCGCCCAGGTGGTCAAGTTCACCCAGGGCTTGCAACAGGAAGGCGAGAAGCTCGCGGATACGTACGCACGGTTGGCGCAGGCCAGCGCGGCATACACCCAGTTCGTCGGCCAGTTCGCGCCGCAGGCCACCGGCTTCGGCGCAAGCCTGCAGGCGATCAACCAGCAGATGCTGGCCAACATCGACCAGGCGAACACGCTGGCCCAGGCCGCCGGCATGCAGGGTGCGGCCGAGACGGACCTGGCCAACATCCACCGCTCGGCCGCCGAGCAGGCCGCTGCGGCGATCGCGCAGCTGAGCTCCGCGGCGCAGGACCTGGCCAGCAAGCTCTACGGCGCCACGAGCAACACCCTGGCGAGCGTCAACGCGCAGATCGACAAGTTGACCGCCAAGACCCAAACGGCCGCGCAGCTCGCCATCGGCGACAACTCGCCGCTCAACGACAAGGCCAAGCTCGACATCGCGCTCAAGGGCCTGCGCAGCGGCATCACCAGTGCCAACGATGTGCTCGCGTTGGGCCGCAAGCTGTACGCCTCGAGCGCGGATTACACCGGGCTGTACAACAAGGTCAGCGAGATCCTGCAGCTGCCCGGCGCGACCGGCGGCCAGAGCATCGACAGCGCGCTCACCGACTACAACAAGCTGATCGGCCAGCGCGACCAGCTGCAGGCGCAAGCCGACGCGATGGGCCGGTTCACGGATGCCAAAACGCTGGCGCAGTACGTCGCGGATATCAGCACCACGCACGGCATCGGCTTCGGCGAAGCGGCCAGCGGCCTGGGCTTTTCGCTCGCCGACCTCGGTAAAGACCTCGGGCTCACGAACGTGGCCGGTTACCTGCAGACGCTGCAGCAGCAGGACCTCGCTGGCACCACGCTCACCGCCAGCAGCTCGATCGTCGACGCGATCCGCCAGCTCGGCCATGACCTGATCGCCACGATCACCGGCGCGCCGATCGCGTTGCCGGGCCCCGGCTCCGCCGTATCCGTCACGTCGTCGACGCCCGAGCAGCTGGCGTTGCTCCAGAAGCTCAGCAGCCAGCTCGACCAGGTCATCAAGCACACCGGCGACACCGCCCAGACGAACGACAAAATGGCGAAGTCCGGTGCCGGCGATACCCTGCGCGCCCTGGCCGGCAGCTCGCGGGCTGCGCTGTGAGCCGGCGCATCGTGCTGGTCGACATCGGCCAGGGCATGACGCTGCGCGGCGTGCTGCCCAGCGTCGCGCTGTTCGCGGCCTACAGTGCTCATGTCGTCGCTCGTGGCGGGCAAGGCCCATATGTCTACACGATCACCGCTGGCGCGGCCGCACTGGAAGCAGCCGGCATCTATCTCGACAGCCCCACGGGTGAGCTGATTTCGAGCCGCGTGGCGTTGGGCGGCACGTTCCCGCTCACGATCAGGGCCACGTCGATCACCGGCGCATATGTCGAGCGGTCTTTTGCGATCGTGGTGATCGCTGAGCCGCTGTCGCTCAGCGGCACGTACCCGGACGCGGTGGTCGGTGTTGACTACCTCGCAGATCTGCAAATCAGCGGCGGCGACGGCAACTACAGCAACCCGCGCGCGATTTCTGGGGCGCTGCCGGCGGGGTTCGCACTGAGCATCGTCGGTTCGCTGCTGCGGTTGAGCGGGAAGGCGACGGCAGCAATGTCCCGCACCACTGTCGTGGTCGCCGTCGACAGTGCCGGCGGCACGGCAACAAGTACGCAGGCGATCAAGGTCACCGACCTGTCGCCACCGCAGTTCTCGGACTGGCGCTACTTGCAGACGCTGCTGTCCGACAACACCAATTACTCCGCGCCGGCGTTCGACGATTCGGCGTGGCCAATTGGACCGGCGCCGTTCGGCAACATTCGGCCAGGGGCATCGGACGACGGGGCGCTTGCCCATGCCTTCGATAGCCGCTTCTCGCCGACGATCGCGACCACCGTCAATCTGGACCAGAGGCTCTGGATTCGGCGCAAGCTCACCCTGTCGTCCGTGCCGCCACTCGGCATCAAAATGACCGGGTTCTTCGATAATGGTTACGTGATGTACCTCAACGGCGCGGTGGTCTCGCAGAACACCACCGGGCTGCAAAGCGGCGTGACCGCCAATATTTCATCCCAGGCGCTTCTGGCTGGCGACAACGTGATCGCGGTACGGTGCGACGACGATTCGGCGACGTCTTCCACCGATGCGTCCTACTTCGATTTCCTGCTGGACGTCACGAAGGAAAGCGACATCACTACGTCGCTGTTGAATTTCGGCGGCGCCAACGGCTCCACCGTGTTCACCGATACCGCGGCCGCCCGCACCTGGACGGCATCGGGCAATGCCCAGATCGATACCTCGCTGGGCTACAACGCCGGGAAATTCGATGGTAGCGGCGACTATCTCTCGACGCCCGTGTCTCCTGGCTTTGATTTCGGCACCGGGGACTTCACCATCGAGTTCTGGTTCCTGGTCAATTCGCTTTCCACGCAGCAGACGCTGTTCGACAACCGCAACGGGGATTCGGCCGGGGGGCTGGTCATGTACGCGCTGTCGTACGCCGGGTCCCCGCGCGTGTGGATCTATGGAAGCTCGGCAAATCGAGGCTCATCACCTGCAACGCTGACAACCGGCGCGATGTGCCACACGGCATATTGCGTGAAGCAGGGCGTCGCCACCGTCTACCTCAACGGTGTCGGCGGTGCGCCGGTGACCTTGCCCGGCGGATTCACGTTCCCGTGCACCGGCGCACCGCGCATCGGCTCGCAGTGGAATGGCACCAATTTCCTCAACGGCTTCGTCAGGGCATTCCGGGTCACGAAGGGCTATTGCCGCTACAACGGCGCATTCACCCCTCCCGCCGCGCCGTTCCCGAACCCATGACGCCGCGCTACGCCATCTTCGACCAGGCACGCCTCGGCGCCGATCTCGAGCTGGAGCAATCCGGCACGGTGCTCGCCGTCAACGCGATCGCGGACATCAATCGCACCGCGCTCGCGCTGTTCCCGGAGAGTGTTGGCCGCTGGAACGCGGAGCTGATCGTCTATGGCGTCGGCGACCTGCTCGCGAGCGTCGGCATTGCTACGGCCGCCGCTTCGCTCGCAACGTACGCAGGCGGCGACGCCATCGGTTATGGCTACCGCCTCGACCTCGGCCAGATCCACAACGGTGGCGCGAGCGTTGCCAGCGTGCCGGTGGCGGCCAAGGGCGATGTAATCGGAGTGCTGCTCGACCTCACCGCCTCGCAGCCGACCGTGACCTGGTCCCGCAACGGCACGCCGGTGCACACCGCGGCATTGCCATCGGCAGGACCGTGGATGTTGGCCGCCAGTCTGGGCGGGAGCGAGGCCTATGGCCTGCGCTGCTTCCTCAACGCCGGCCAGCGTGCGATCGAGTTCGCGCCGCCGGGCGACGACGGCTGGTACGAGCCGCCGCAGGAGATCAGCGGCGTGCACATTGCCAGCGAGGACTGGCTGTCGTTGCCCACCGATGCGGTGCCGAATGACCGCTACAACGGCCTGCTGGCCGGCGACAACAACGAATTGCGGGCGGTGCGCTCGCTGGACTTCTGGCCCTGGCAGCGTGGCGTGAAGACCGGCGCAATGGTGCTGACCGCGCTCGATGCCGACAACACGTTCCTCGAGCTTCTGAGCAGCGACGCCAGGGACCTGCCGGTTACCGTGAGTGCGTTGGCACCAGGGGACAGCTACGGCGACCGCGTGCCGCTGTACACCGCTGTGATCGACAACGTGGCGACCGTCGATGACCTGAGCGTGAAGCTCACTTGCCGTGATCCGCTCGGCCTGCTCGATGTGCCGCTGCAGCGTTGGATGATCCGTCCGGACGCGGATCCGGCCGCCGCGAACCAGCCGCGGCCGATCGTGCTCGGTGCCTGCCGCAACGTGCCCACTGTGATGACCGATGCGCCCAACCTGGTCTACATGGCCACGGACGCGCCGATCCTTGGCATCGGCTACGTGCGCGACTCCGGCTACCCGCTCAATCCCGCCGCGGCGCCGCCCGATTTCACGCTCGATGCGACCAAAACGGCGCTGCTGTTGCACGCATCGCCCACTGGCAAGGTCACTGCGGACCTGTCCAGCGTCGGCGGCGACCAGCTGCCACAGCCCAGCGACGACATCCTCGACGGCGCCGGCAATCCGCCCACCGGCACCGACGGCAGCGCGCCCACCGGCATGACGACGGGCGGCGATACCCCGCCGGTGATGGCCGGCGGCAAGATCACGTTCCCGCAGGAGTCCACCAGCGCGACGATCAAGGTGCAGGGCGACATCGCCACCAACAATTACGGCGGCTACCTCACTTCGCGTGCGTGCGTCCGTATTTCTTGGCGCGACGCCAGCGGCGCCGAGATCGGTTGGTCCGATGGCCCGGACGTGAAGGACACCACGGCCACGGCTACCTACACCGCGACTAAGACGGCTCCCGCCGGCGCGTCGTTTGGTGTGATGGAGTTTGCTGCCTACAGCCACGGCACGGGCACCGCGACCTTTAGCAACGCTAAGGCGTGGTATGTGATGCCGGATTCTTCGCTGGTCGAAATCCCGCTCAAGAACCCGACATTCGTCGACAACGCGGGCTGGTATACGGATCTCAGCCCTGCCGGCAACCTGTTCGAGTTCCATCCCGGCTACGTGCTCAAGCAGCCGGACACGAGCAGCGTGGGCTTGCATTCCGCAGCCCTGCGCAATGCGTACCTGGCGCTGGATATCCCCTCGACCACCGGCCTCGGCTGGCTCAAGCTGACATCGATCACGAAGTACGGATCCGGCAAGAGTTACCGCATCACGGTCACGATCCCGGATCTCCCGGAGGGCTACGCCAAGATCGCCCTGGCCACCGGCACGACGCCGGACACGATCATTGCCTCGTGGACGAAAGCTGGCGTTTACACGTTGACGCTCACCAACGCCGACGGGGTCGACCACGACCTGTATCTGCTCGGCGTGCCCTTGGTGCCGGGGACCATGCCCGTGCCACCCAGCGTCGGGATGATCCAGATTGTCCAATACGACGACACCTACAACCCGGATCCCATCAGCCTGGTGCCAGCGACCCTGCAGAGCATCAAGCTCGCCGATTACCTGCACCAGATCCTCGATGTCCGCGGCGGCCAGGTCGACGTCGCGTGGTCGCAGGCGGATGCGCAGGCCATCGACACCGACAGCGGGTACGCCGGCTTGGGCGTGTATCTCGCCGGCGGCGAGAGCGTGGCGCAGGCGCTGGACGTAGCCCTGGCCAGCTACACGGCGTGCAAGTGGGCCGATGCCGCTGGCGTGTTGCGATTCACTCGCCTGGTTGCACCGGAGGATGCGGGTGCACCGGTTGGTACGATCGACATCAACGCGATGTCGGGCGACCTGCTGCCCACGATGGACACGGCGCCGGGCCTCACGACCCAGATGGGGGTGCGCCGCAACTGGGCCGCGCTGAGCGACGGCGACCTGGTCAGCGCCAGTACCAACTTCCCGCTCTCGGTGCGGCAATCCATGCTGCGCCAGTACCAAGAGGTGGTGAGTACAGCGCAGCCCCTGTCTGGCGCCTACCGGCACGCGCTGTACGCGACGCCGGCGGCGAGCTGTTTCGACCAAGCCACAGATGGCCAGGCCGAAATTGACCGCATCGGGAAGATCTACACCGTGCCGCGCTGGTTCTACTCGGTCGCGGTCGAGCTCGAGGCGCTTCCCGGGCTGGACCTTGGCCAAGTGTGGACGCTGACATACCCGAAGTACGGCCTGCTGGGCGGCAAGCCGGTGCTGGTGATCGACTTCGAGCCGGACCTGCTCGCCGGCACCGCAACTATCATCTGCTGGGGCTGATGCCATGCTGATTTCGTACAACCGACCCACGGATATCGCCTGGAGCCTGATCGGCGCCGGCGCAGCCTGGCTCACCGACGCTGGCGTGCTGACCAACGGCCGCCCGGCGGCGGCGGCCCGCCTGCAGTGGCTCACCGGCACGCAGACCACGGCGAGCGTGCTGACCCTGCGTGGCACGTGGGCCACGGCGCTGGTGCCGCGGGTTGTCTGCCTGCTGGGCCTGACGCTGCCCGTCGGAACGCTGATCACGCTCGCGTTCCGTCGCGCAGCCGACGCCGGCTACACGTACCTGGCCGACGAGCCCAGCCAACGCGTCGTGCAGCTTCCCGACGGCTCGCGCTGCGCCTGGTTCGTGCTGGACGCTGGCCTGGACGCCGTGATCGGTGTGGAATACCGCATTGCGAACGACATCAACGGCGCGGCGTCGATCGCCGCCGACAGCACGTTCGATGTCGGCGAAGCGTGGGTCGGTCCAGCGGTAGATATCCCGCACGAAGCGGGCTGGGCACGTGGCCGTATCGATCCCACAGCTCTGCGTCGGTCAAAAGGTGGCCAGCTGTTCGGAATGCCGGCGCGGAGCTGGCGCAACTTGCAGGTCCATTTCACCGTTGCCCCAGCGGCAGAGGTCGATGGTTCGGGCCTGGCCAACGGCGCGGACTGGGAGCAAATCGAGTCGGCACTTGTTGCAGCAGCGCGCTGCTGTGCGATCCCGCGGTGGATCGGTCAGACACCCGACTACCTCCAGCGGACCGCGTTATTCGCGGCCGCCGTCCAACAAGGCAACGTGCAGCACGTCGCCGGCAATCTGTACAGCCGCGACTACACGTTCGAAGAGATGCCCGCCATGCCGGCTTGAGCCGACAAAGACAGCGACGGCCGGCGTGCGTCAACACGCCAGCCGTCGAGAACAACGCAGATTGCACCTGCGAGCCCCCCGAGGCTGCCTGCCCTGTCGACAGAGCCAGGCCAGCCTATCAACGTTTCGTCACACGAAAAATGCTTGCATGATGCAAACAAACCCTGCGCCGATCATTCCCTGGCTCGGCGGCAAGCGCCGCCTCGCTGAGCGCATCTTCCCGTTCTTCCCACCGCACAAGTGCTACGTCGAGGCTTTCGCCGGCGGCGCAGCGCTCTTTTTCCTGCGTCCACAAGCCGCCGAGGCTGAGGTGCTCAACGACGTCAATGGCGATCTGGTCAACCTCTACCGTGTTGTCCAGAACCATCTCGAAGAGTTCGTTCGCCAGTTCAAGTGGGCGCTCACAAGCCGGGTGGTGTTCGAGTGGCTCAAGATGACGCGACCGGAGACTCTCACCGATATCCAGCGTGCAGCGCGGTTCTACTACCTCCAGCAGGCGGCCTTCGGTGGCCGCGTCGATGGCCAATCCTTCGGCACGGCGACCACGGCGCCGCCGGGGCTCAATCTGCTGCGCCTGGAGGAGACGCTGTCAGCGGCGCACTTGCGGTTGGCCAGCGTGTACATCGAGCATCTGCCCTGGCAGGAATGCCTGAAGCGCTACGATCGGCCACACACGCTGTTTTACCTGGACCCGCCGTACTGGCAGACGGAAGGGTACGGCGTCGAGTTCGGGTGGGAGCAGTACGAGGAGCTGGCCAGCACGATCGGTCAGTTGCAGGGCAAGGCGATCATCAGCCTTGGCGACCATCCTGACATCCGGCGGCTGTTCGCAGCGTTCCACACCGAGACGACAGACATCCGCTACACGGTCGGCATGGGGAAGGGAGCCGAACGAACTGAGCTCTTGATCTTCAGCTGGGACATCGCGGCCGAGCCGGCGGGCTTGTTCTGAGGCATGATTTGCACATCACGGCATTCCTTTGCGCGGTGTGCAAATTTTCTATGAGCGAGTTATCAAGCCGATGGGCCGCGAATTATCAAGGCGCGCGTTACTTTCGTGCGCCTCCGGCGCCCGAGTCACTTTCTCTTTGAGTGGCCAAAGAGAAAGTAACCAAAGAGAAAAGCCACCCCGTTTGGCGCTTTCCGGGCATCCTGCCCGGAAAGTGCGTGAGGGCCGGCCGGGCTTTTCGGCGGTACGTCCATGTACCGTCGAAAAAGGCTCGACCTCCTGTCGAGCCCCCTTCGGGCCTGATCGTCCGATCCTCACCGCCGCACAGGGGGCCCAAGAGCGGGCGGTCCATCGGGCAACCGCTCCTGCGTTGCCTCTACTCAGGCATCCATGCCTTCGCCTGGACCGCACTCGGTGCAAGAGCACGAAGCGGCGGACTGGCCGGCCTTTCGAGTAGTGCGCGCAGGAGCGCGCTCGCTCTTTGGGGTCCCCTGTGCGGCGGTGAGACGGGGTCGACAGGCCGCGTAGCGGGCATCGGCAGGAAGCCGATGCCTTTTCGACGGCATATGGACGTGCCGCCGAAAAGCCCGACCCCGGCTCACGGACTTGCCGCCCAGGGATGGGCGGCAAGCGCCAAACGGGGTGTCGTTTTCTCTTGGTTACTTCTCTTTTGGACAAGCAAAAGAGAAGTGACTCGGGCGCCAGAGGCGCACGAAAGCTCTACAGGTTATTGATCCAAGCACCGGCGCATGCCGAAACAAGGGCATCGCCCACCACAAGCGGGCTCCGCAACATTTGCAAAGCCTGGCCCCGACAAGGCCCGGCTCCGCGCCACAGTGGGCAGGGTAATGATCTAATGCTTGCGGACACACCGCCTTCCTGACACCGAGGAGCCACGATGAGCGCCGAGCATTGGGACGATTTCGAGCAGCGCGTGAGTTGCGAGGAGAGCCTGCACGTGGACAGCGAGCCGCTGGTCTGGCCCCCGTCGTCCAGCCGGCAGCTGCGCATGGTGGAGCGCAACGTCACCGCGCTGACCGCGATTGCCGCGCTCGAGGAGCGTGCGCTGGAAACGGCGGACGACGACAACCCCCTGATGCAGGAGATGCTGCGGCTGGATGCCAAGCTCACCGCGCTGGTCGACATCGTCAACCAGTTGCTGGTGCCGACGAGCGTACTGCCGCCGCGGCAACTGCTGCGCTTCAACGTGGTGGGCGCGCTGCTGCCGGCGGCGCTCGTCCCCGGCGGCGAGGCGATCATCCTGCGTCCACGCTTCGACGCCTGTCCTGGCCTGCACCTGGAGCTCGCGGCGCAGGTGGAACGTCGATTCCCTGACGGCCGTGTGTTTGTCGTCTTTGCGTTGCTGGGTGACGCGCTGGGTGACGCGATTGGTCGCCTGGTCTTTCGTCATCACCGACGAAAAGTGGCAGAAGCGCGTCAGCTTGCCGGCTGAGTCAAGGCTCAGTCATGTGACGCAGTTCACGCCTGCAACGTCCCCATGAAGTTTTTTTGACGCGCTGCAAAACCGGCGGCGGGCGCCCGGCGCTGCCGGTTGATGTCAAAAAACGTCATATATATCAATAATATACGATTTCACATCGGGCGCTGCCCGGCGGCGCCCGGGAGCGCGACGGCAATGTTCCCTTGGGTCCGGTGACGCTTTCCCGCCAGCCCTGGCATGCGGCTGGCCCTGTTATTGCTCTGTCGTTCAGCGAGCCGGCGACGTAAAGCCGACGGGCGCGAGGCAACGCGGGTCACCCGCCTGCCCGAGCATGATCAGGAAGGAGAATGGGGATGGACAAGTACGATTTTCTCGTGATCGAGTCGGACCAGGTGCGCCTGGCCGTGGTGCTGTCGGCGCTGCAGTTTCTTGGCTACCAGCCACAGGATGGCGCGCTGTGTGCACTGGCCGATGTGGCCACGCATGCCTGGCGCGGGGTTTTCGTCGGCACCGTCGCGGTGGCCGCCGAGGCCGAGCGGCAGTTGACCCTGCTGGGCGACGATGCGGCCCACGTGCCGATGCTGGTTGCCGCCGATTCGGCATGGGCAGCACGTTTTGCCAGTGCCGCTTCCACTTTTGCCGCGCGCAGCGCCGCCGTCGACTTCCCTTTGCGTTACGAACAAATGGCTGATGCGCTGCGCAACGCCAGCGGCAAGGCCCTGAGCCGTGTCGGCAACGCCACGCGCCTGATTGGCGAGTCGGTGGCGATGACCCGGGTCACCGGCCTGATCCGCCAGGTGGCGCCGTTCGATTCCAGCGTGCTGGTGCTGGGTGAGTCCGGCACCGGCAAGGAAATGGTTGCCCGTGCCATTCACCAGATGTCGCCGCGTCGTGACCGGCCGTTCGTTGCCATCAACTGCGGCGCGATTCCCGCCGAGCTGCTGGAAAGCGAATTGTTTGGCCACGAGAAGGGTGCATTCACGGGTGCCATCAGCTCACGCAAGGGCCGCTTCGAGATGGCCGAGGGCGGCACCCTGTTCCTTGACGAGATCGGCGACATGAGCCTGCCGATGCAGGTCAAGTTGCTGCGCGTGCTGCAGGAGCGTGTGTTCGAGCGCGTCGGCGGCAACAAGACGCAGCGCTGCGACGTGCGCATCATTGCCGCCACCCACCGCAACCTGGAGCAGTCGATCCACGACGGGGGCTTCCGCGAGGATCTCTATTACCGCCTGAGCGTGTTCCCGCTCGACCTGCCGCCGCTGCGCGAACGCCTGGAGGACCTGCCGCTGCTGATTGCCGAGTTCAACCAGCGCCTGGGCCAGCGCGGGCTTGGCGCGGTGCGCTTCAGCACCGCTGCGATGCAGGCCCTGCACGCCTATGCCTGGCCGGGCAACGTGCGCGAACTGTCGAACCTGGCCGAGCGCATGGCCATCATGTTTCCGCACGGCGAGGTGCGGGTGCGCCAATTGCCGGAGAAATACCGCGGTCCCGAACGGGCCGAGGAATCGCCGCTGGGCACGCTGTCGCCGCTGCTGCCCGAGGAGGGCCTGGGCGCCCTGATCGGCATGCCGCTGGGCGGCGCCGAAACTTTGGGCATCCTGCCCGAGGATGGCCTGGACCTGAAGGATCACCTGGCTGACATCGAGGTGGGACTGATCCGCCAGGCGCTCGACGCGACCGGCGGCGTGGTCGCCCATGCGGCGCGGCTGCTGCACATGCAGCGCACCACCCTGGTGGAGAAGCTGCGCAAATACGGCATGCAGGGCAGCATGGCCGCCTAGACGGCCATCCAACCGGCTACCCATCTCGAGGTGTCATTCCCGCCGCTCCTCGTCTCGTGGTTCCCACTGCACTCCACTCGTCATTCGCGCGGTCCCTTCCTCCTCGTCATTCCCGCTTGACCAGCCTTCGGCTGTTGAAGAGCGCCTCGCGGGAACGACGAAACGGGAAGCCGCAGGAATGAAGAAAGGGAAGCGGGGGCGGCATCAGTCCATGGCACGGCTCGTGCATCCATCACCGTAAACCCGTCACGCGGCGGGATTCCGACACTCCGGCTCGACGGTGCGCCTCGATGAATACGATGAACACGATCGACGTCAACAACCTGCTGGCGCAGATGCGCCAGATGAGCGGCCAGATCCGGAGTACCGGCATCGCCCCGCCGGAGACGGCGTTCAAGCCTGCCGCCGCGAGCCCGCAAAGCGACTTCTCGGCGCTGCTGCACAAGTCGATTGCCGCGGTGGGCGAGACCCAGATGGAAGCCGGGCGCATGGCCGCCAGTTTCGAGCGCGGCGACAAGGGCGCCGACCTCGGCCGCACCATGATCGCGGTGCAGAAGGCCGACCTGTCGTTGCGCACCATGGTGGCGGTGCAAAGCAAGCTGGTCGATGCCTACAAGGAAATCATGAACATGCCGGTGTGACGCCGGCCTGCCGCACGCGCTCCCCCTCATTCCTAGACGACGAACGACACCATGGCCGATAACGCCGTCGCGACCACCGAAAGCGGTTCGCGGCTGGATCCCTGGAAGCAGCTGACGCAGAACCCGGCGACGCGCCAACTGGTGCTGCTGGTGGCGGTGGCGGCTGCCGTGGCGCTCGGCGTGGCGGTCGTGCTGTGGTCGCGCGGCCCGAACTACGGCCTGCTGTACGCGGGCCTGGACCAGAAGGATGCCTCGGCCATTGCCCAGGAGCTGCAGGCGACCCATGCCCAGTACAAGCTTGGCGCCGACGGCACCTCGATCATGGCGCCGATGGCCGACCTGGCCGCGCTGCGCCTGCAACTGGCCGCGCGTGGCCTGCCGCAGGGCAGCGCGGCGATGAATGCGACAGACGCCGCGAATTCGCCGTTTGGCATGAGCGACCTGGCCGAGCGCACGCGCAACCAGGAGCGGCTGGAAGCCGATCTCAGCGCCACCATTGGCGGCTTGCAGTCGATCCGCGCCGCGCGCGTGCACCTGGCGCTGCCCAAGCCTTCCGCCTTCATCCGTGACAGCCGGCCAGCCAGCGCCTCGGTGCTGGTGTCGCTGTACCAGGGGCGCAAGCTCGATGCCGGACAAGTCGCCGCGATCGTCCACCTGGTCGCCGCAAGCGTGCCCGAGCTCGATGCGCGCGAGGTCTCGGTGGTGGACCAGCAAGGCCAACTGCTGACACCCGACCCGAACAGTGCCGACGCCATCGACGACAGTCGGCTGCGCATCACCACCCGCATGGAGAACACCTACGCGCAGCGCATCGAGGACATCCTCACCCCGCTCGTGGGCCAGGGTCGCGTGCGCGCGCAGGTCTATGCCGATGTGGATTTCAGCCAGAGCGAGAAGGCCACCGAGACCTTCAACCCGGACAAGCCGGCCCTGCGCAGCGAGCAGGTCAGCAGCGAACACCGCGCCGCTGGCGGCGTCGATGGTGGCGTGCCCGGCGCGCTGAGCAACCAGCCGCCGGTCGCCGTGCCGCAGGCCACGGCGGCCAATCCCAACGCCGCCAAGGTGGCCGCGGGCAAACCCGCCACGACGGCGAGCACGGCAACGGTCGCGCAAGGCGACAGCTCGAGCAGCGCCACGCGCAACTACGAATTGGACCGCACCATCAGCCATGTGCGCGACCCGGCCGGCCGGCTGGCACGGCTCACCGTGGCGGTGGTGCTGGACGACAAGCTGGTCACCACGCCGGCCACCACGGTCGATGGCAAGGCCCAGGCGGCGACGCAGAAGAGCGTGCCCTTCACTGCAGACGAGCTGGCCCATCTCACCGCGCTGACCAAGAACGCCGTGGGCTTCGATGCGGCGCGCGGCGACAGCGTCAGCGTGGTCAACCAGTCCTTCCAGCCGGGGCCGAACATCCAGGCCCTGCCCGAGCTGCCGCTCTGGCAACGCCCGGGCGTGCTGGACCTCATCAAGCAGGGGCTTGGCGTCGGCCTGGCGCTGCTGGTTGCCTTTGGGCTGCTGCGCCCGGTGCTGAAGGGCCTGCTGCGCAGCGATTCGCGCCAGCTTGCCCTGGCCGGCGCCGGCCCGATGCCGACCATCCAGGTACGCACCGAGGACGTGCCGGACGCGCAGGCTGCGCCGGCTGCGCCGGCGCAGCTCGGGTCCGCCGCCCCGGCGATGCAGGCAACGCTCAATTATGAGAAGCGGGTCGAATCGGCGCGGCGCATGGTGGGGGAGAATTCCAAGCAGGTCGCGCAGGTCGTAAAGAACTGGGTGAACGAAGATGCCGGCTGAGCCAAAACAAGTCCCGATTGAAGGCCCACAGCGTGCGGCCATCCTGTTGCTGACCCTGGGCGAGGAGGATGCCGCCGAGGTCCTGAAGCACCTCAGCGCGCGTGACGTGCAGACCGTCGGCACGGCCATGGCCGGGCTGAGCCGGGTCAGCCGGGAACAAGTGGAAAGCGTGCTCGACCGCCTGTCCGACGACATGGGCCAGCAAACCGCGCTGGGCATGGGCACCGAGGACTACATCCGCAAGATGCTGGTCAGCGCCCTGGGCGAGAGCAAGGCCGGGGGCCTGATCGACCGCGTGTTGCTTGGGCATTCCAGCAAGGGCATGGAGTCCCTGAAGTGGATGGAGAGCCGGGCGATCGCGGAAATGGTGGCCCAGGAGCACCCGCAGATCATTGCCCTGGTGCTGGCCCATCTGGATCCGGACCAGGCGGCCGAAGTGATCGGCTACCTGCCCGACCGCATGCGCAGCGACGTGGTGATGCGCGTGGCCACCCTGGATGGGGTGCAGCCGCAGGCATTGAGCGAGCTTGGTGCGGTCATGCAGAGCCAGTTTTCCGGCAACGCCAAGAGCATGAAGTCGGCCAAGATCGGTGGCCTCAAGGCCGCCGCCAACATCCTCAATGCCATGGAAGGCAGCCGCGAGACCGAGATCATGGCCTCGATCAAGGGCCAGGACGAAGCGTTGGGCGGCCATATCGAAGACCTGATGTTCGTCTTCGAGGACCTGCTGGAAATTGACGACAAGGGCCTGCAGCTGCTGCTGCGCGAGGTGCCGTCGCCAACCCTGGTGACCGCGCTCAAGGGCGCCGAGCCGGCGATGCGCGACAAGATCTTCGCCAACATGTCCAAGCGTGCCGCGGACATGATGCGCGACGACCTCGAGGTCAAGGGCCCGGTGCGCCTGAGCGAGGTGGATGCCGCGCAGAAGGAAGTGCTGATGGCCGCGCGCAAGTTGGCCGACAGCGGCCAGCTCAATCTGTCCGGCGGCGGTGAGGAGTTCGTCTGATGGCGGCCGTGCTGGGCGAGGAGGCGGTGGCGATCCAGCGCTGGGTATTGCCGGATATCGGCAGGACGGCGATTGCCGAGCTTGCCGCCAATGCCGCCGAGGCTCCCACTGTGCAGGAGCTGGCCGAGATCGAAGCGCAGGCGCGCGCCGAGGGCTTTGCCGCCGGCCATGTCGAGGGCTTGGCGGCGGCACAGGCGGACATAAGCCGGCAGCGCGCCCAACTCGAGGCCTTGTTCGAGGCCGCGGCCAGGCCACTGCAGGCACTGGACGAGCAGACCGGACAGGCGCTGGCCGCACTGGCCATGCTGGTTGCCCGCCGCGTGCTGGCCAGCGAGCTGCGCGTGGCCCCCGAACTGGTGTTGCGCGCCGTGCAGCAGGCCGTGGCTGCCGTACCGGCGGCCGGCGGGCAGGGCTTGCGCGTGCACGTGCATCAGCAGGACTTGCCGCTGCTGCAGGCGGCAGCAACCGCCGACAGCCATTGGGAGTGCGTCGCCGACCCGCAACTGGCGCGCGGCGACTGCGTGCTGGAAAGCGCGCGCTCGCACCTGGATGCGCGCGTGGAGACCCGCCTGGCCGCCGTCATCGACGCCGTGCTTGGCGACGCCGCCGAGCCGGTTGGGGACGTGGCATGAACGCCGCGCAGGTGCTGGCCGAGCGCCACGCGCGGTGGCGCGGACAGCTTGCCCAGCGCGCGGCGCGGGCCGAAGGCATCCGCACGCTGACGGTCGAGGGCTGCCTGCGGCGCGTGGTGGGGCTGACCCTGGAAGCCGAGGGTTGCGAGGCCGCGCTCGGCGCCCGCTGTCTGGTGGATGCGGTCAACGGCGCGCAACTGGATACCGAGGTGGTCGGCTTTGCCGACGAGCGCCTGCTGCTGATGCCGGTGGGCGACATGCAGGGCGTGTTGCCCAATGCGCGAGTCCGGCCCTGTGCCCGGCGCGGCGGCCTGCCGGTCGGGGAGGCCCTGCTGGGCCGGGTCATGGGCGCCGACGGCGTGCCGCTGGACGATCTCGGCCCCCTGGGCACGGAGCGCCAGGCCGCCTTGCAGCGCGAACCGATCAACCCCATGGCGCGCAAGCCGATCGACACACCGCTCGACGTCGGCGTGCGTGCCATCAACGCCCTGCTTACCGTTGGCCGCGGCCAGCGCCTGGGCCTGTTTGCCGGGTCGGGCGTGGGCAAATCCATGCTGCTCGGCATGATGACGCGCTATACGAATGCCGACGTGGTGGTGGTTGGCCTGGTCGGCGAGCGTGGCCGCGAGGTCAAGGAATTCGTCGAGCACACGCTGGGCGAGGCTGGCCGGCGGCGTGCCGTCATCGTTGCGGCCCCGGCCGATGCGCCACCGTTGAAGCGCCTGCGCGGCGCGCAGTACGCCACTGCCATTGCCGAGTATTTTCGCGACCAGGGCAAGCGCGTGCTGCTGCTGATGGACTCGCTGACGCGCTACGCCCAGGCCCAGCGCGAGATCGCCCTGGCCATTGGCGAGCCGCCGGCGACCAAGGGCTATCCGCCGTCCGTGTTCGCCATGCTGCCGGCCCTGGTCGAGCGCGCCGGCAACGATGCCGAGGGCCGCGGCTCGATCACCGCGTTCTACACCGTGCTGACCGAGGGCGACGACTACCGTCATGACCCGATTGCCGATGCCGCGCGGGCCATCCTGGACGGCCACATCGTGCTGTCGCGCGACCTGGCCGAGGCTGGGCATTACCCCGCGATCGACATCGAGGCCTCGATCAGCCGGGTGATGCCGTCCATCGCCAGCCGTGGGCATTTCCGCTCGGCGCAGCGCTTCCGCCAGGTATATTCGGCGTATCGCCAGCAACGCGACCTGATTGCCGTCGGTGCCTACCAGAAGGGTTCGGACCCGCAGGTGGACCAGGCCATCGAGCTGTGGCCCGAGCTGCGCGAGTTCCTGCAGCAGGACGTCGATGAGCGGGCCGACCTGGATACCGCGGTCAAGCTGCTCGACACCCTGGCCGCCCAGGTGCACGCATGAAATCGCGAGCGACCAGGCTGCAGCCGGCGGTCGAGCAGGCCCACGACCGCAGTGAGGATGCCCTGGGGCGCCTGGCCGAGCAGCAGCAGCTGCTTGCCGCGGGCCAGCATCAGCTGGAGGAACTCAAGCGCTATCGCATCGAATACGCGACTCCGGGCACGGGAGGGCAATCGGTGAGCGCCTTGCTCAACCGCCAGAGTTTCGTCGAGCGTATCGATCGCGCCATCGTCCAGCACACGCGTGACCTGGCACGACTCGAACGGGGCCTGGACCAGGCACGCGAGCAGTGGCGCCTGGCGCATGCGCGGGAAAGCGCCTTGAGCAGCGTGGTCGAGCAGCACCGCGAGCGCGAGCGCCAGGCCGAGGACCGCCATGAACAGGCGGAAGTCGACGAGCGCATGCAGTACCGGAAGCTGCCGCGATGAGCGCCCTTGCCGTCGCGCAGGTCCATTTTTCCTGCGGCCCGCTGCATCGCCTGTGCGGCCGCCCCACGTTCCATGGAGCTGCCTGACATGCCAGCACAGAGCGTTGCCACCCCGGTTGCCCAAACCCCTGCATCCACCGCCGTGCCGCGTTCGGCGCCCGCTGCAGGACACGATGCCGATGGCGCCGGTGGCCAGTTTGGGCGCCAGCTCGACGCGGCCCGCGGCCAGCAGGACAGTGGCGCCGCCACTGCCACGCCGGACGCTGCGGTCGCGGCTGCGCCCGGTCCCGCCAGTGCGGCGATTGCCGTCGCCCCGGATGGTGCGGATGCGGATGCCGGCCATCCTGGCGACGGGGGCGTCCATGCCGGACGCGACGATGAGACCGATGAGGACCTGGCCCGGTCCGTGTCGGCGGCGCTGCTGCCGGTGTTTGGCGCCGCCCTGCCGGGAGCCATGGCCCATCGCGGGGCCCTGGCCTCCAGTGCTGGCGCCCAGTTGGGCGTGCACGCCGCGGTCGCTTCCGGCATTGCCGACGCCGCGCGCATGCTGCTGGCCCGGGCCGCGGATGCCGCGGCCGGGGAGCGGGTTTCGGGTACCAACGCCGGCGTCGATGGTGGCGTCGCGCCGGGCCTGCAGGCCGTGCTGTCTGCCGTGCGCGGGGCGGGGCTGGATGACGCCCATGCCGGTTCCGGCGTCACGGGCGCAGCCAGTATGCCCGCGACCCAGTTGGCACCCCTGCCTGCACCGGCTGCCGGCACGCACCTGTTGGCCATGGCCGCGCCGCTGGGCTCGGATGGCTTCCACCAGGAGCTGGCGACGCAGGTCAACTGGCTGGCGGGGCAGGACGTGAAACAGGCGCGGATCCGGATCCACCCGGAGGACCTGGGGCCGATCGACCTCAAGGTCAGCGTGTCCCACGAGCATGTCGACGTGGTCTTCAGCGTGCAGCATCCGGGCACCCTGCAGGCCCTGCAGCAGAGCCTGCCGCAGCTCGGCCAGATGCTGGCCCAGCATGGCCTGTCGCTCGGCCATGCCGAGGTCGGCCAGCACGGCGGCAACGACGCCTCGACGCCGCACCATGGCGGTACGGCGTCTGTGGTGGATGAGCCCGTCGAGATGCAGGTCTCAGGCATCAGCACCGTCACCGGTGCACCCAAGCTGCTGGACGCATTCGCCTGAGGCCGCGGGGTCGAACCCGGCCTCATTTCCAACCCGTCTCTCCACAGGACTGTGCCGGCGTGGCCGGCAAGGGCAGCTGCTGCCTCCGGTGTCCAGGCCCGGGGGCTCTGGCTCTTCGGCAACGACGCCGGAAGCCAGGTCGCCTGACTGAAGCACCGTTCCTCTCCCGGCGCCGACGGCAAACCGGCGGGTGTCAAGAAAGCGCCATGACGTGCGCGTCGGAGACGCGGCGCCGGGCGGCGGACGCGCCGCGCATGGCGGATTCCCGACGTGGCACGCCGATTGCATCAATGCATGGCAACGGGGCCGCGTGATCGGACCCATGACCGCAACGCACGCCTATCCGGGATCGAGCATGGCAGAGGAAGTCAACGAGCTGGTCCCGCCAGCCGTGGTGAAGAAACGCAAGTGGCCGCTGTTGCTTGCTGGCCTGGTGGTTTTGCTGGCCGGCATCGGCGGCGGCTATTTCTACTTCGCCAGGCAGGCGGCGCCGAGCCATGCCAACGAGCCGAAGAAGCAGGCCGTGGAGGTTTCCAAGGCCGAGCTGTATCTGGCGCTGGAGCCGGCCTTTGTGGTGAATTTCAACGAAGGCGAGTCATCGCGCTACCTGCAGGTGGCAATCACGCTGATGGCGCACGACGACAAGGCCATCGATACCGCCAAGGCCGCCGACCCGGTGATCCGCGACGCCATGGTCTCCCTGCTCAGCAACCAGAAGGTCGCCGAGGTCGGTACGCCGGCAGGGCGCAAGAAATTGCAGGCCGAGGCGCTGGCCGCGGTGCAGAAGGTCGTGCAGGCCCGGCTCGGCCGGCCTGGCATCGAGGCGCTGTACTTCACCAGTTTCGTGATCCAGTGAGGGGACTGCGCCGATGAGCGATCTCTTGTCCCAGGATGAAATCGATGCCCTGCTGGATGGTGTGGAGGGCGGTTCGGTGGCCACCGGCAATGACGAGCCATTGCCGCCCGGCGCGGTCAGCGGCTTCGACTTCGCCCACCAGGACCGCATCGTGCGCGGCCGCCTGCCAACCCTGGAAATGGTCAACGAGCGCTTCGCCCGCTTTTTCCGCACCGGGGTTTTCAACATCCTGCGCAAATCCTGCGAGGTCTCGGTGCTGGGCGTGACCATGGTCAAGTACGCCGAATACGTGCACAGCCTGGCCTTGCCCAGCAACATGAACACGCTGCACATCAGCCCCTGGCGCGGTACCGCGCTGGCGGTGTTCGAGCCGCGCCTGGTGTTCAGCGTGATCGACAACTATTTCGGCGGCGGCGGCCGCTACAAGGCGCGCATCGAGGGGCGCGATTTCACCCCGACCGAGAACCGCGTCATCCGCATCATGCTCGACGAGCTGTTCAAGGCCATGATCGAAGCCTGGGCACCGGTGCAGGCGCTGCAGTTCGAATACGTCGGCTCCGAGATCAATCCGCAGTTTGCCAATATCGTCAGCCCCACCGAGACCGTCGTCGTCTCGCGTTTCCGGGTCGAGCTGGATGGGGGCGGTGGCGAGGTCCACCTGACGCTGCCCTACGCGATGATCGAACCATTGCGCACCCTGCTCGATGCCGGCGTGCAGAGCGACCGCACCGACAGTGACGGCCGCTGGGCCGAACTGTTGCGCCAGGAAGTGATGGACGCCGAGTTGAACCTGAGCTCGATGCTGCTCGAGGCGCGCATGAGCATCGGTGAATTCCTGCACTTGCGTCCAGGCGACGTGATCCCCGTGCAGTTGCCGGAACTGACCACGGTGTATGCCGAGGACGTGCCGGTGTTCCGTGGCCACTATGGCCAGTCCAACGGCTTCAATGCCGTTGCCTTCCATGCCCAGGCCGAGCGCCGCCGGCGCGTCGGTGACGACGGCAAATCCCAACGCAAGAGTCAGCCATGAACGAGACTGCCGAGCAAGATTCCACTGCCACCGTTGCCGGAGCGGACGCCGGCGCCGGCGAGCGCGTCGCTTTCGATCCCCTGCACGGAGGCGCCACCGGCATAGGGGGCGTCCACCTGGACATGATCCTGGACGTTCCGGTGACCCTGGCCATGGAAGTGGGCCGCACCCGCATCAGCATCCGCAACCTGCTGCAGCTCAACCAGGGCTCGGTGGTGGAACTCGACCGCGCTGCCGGCGAGCCGTTGGACGTCTTCGTCAACGGCACCCTGGTGGCCCATGCCGAGGTGGTGGTGATCAACGAGAAGTTTGGCATCCGCCTGACCGACGTGATCAGCCCCGCCGAGCGCGTACGCAAGCTGCGCTGATGTTTGCCCTCGCTCTCGCACTCGACCAGGCGCCGCTCGCGGCAGCCAGCGAGTTCAATGCCGGCGGCGAACTGCTGCGCGTGCTGCTCAGCCTGGCCGGCATCATCGTGCTGATCTTCGCCGCCGGCTGGTTCAGCCGCCGCCTGCAGCACGGCCGCGGCAGTGGCGGGCGGCGCATCCGCTGCGTGGAAACCTTCACCCTGGGTACGCGCGAGCGCATCGTGCTGCTGGAGGCGGACGGCCAGCGCCTGCTGGTCGGCACCGGTGCCGGGGGCATGCGTACGCTGCACGTCTATGCGCCCGGCGCCGACGAGACGGGCCACTTGCCGCAGCCGACATCGTCGCCAGCGGCGGCGCGTCCGGCATTTGCCGAGCTGCTCGCGCGCTGGAAGATCCGCTCATGAAATGCACGCGCTGGATGATCCTGCTGGCCCTGCTCGTGCTGCCGGCCCTGGCCAGTGCCGCGACACCCGGCATCCCGCTGCTGAACGTGCAGCCGGCGGCCGGTGGTGGGCAGAGCTGGACGCTGTCGCTGCAGGTGCTGGCGCTGATGACCGCGCTCACTCTGCTGCCCGCCGCGGCGCTGATGATGACCTCGTTCACGCGCATCATCATCGTGCTCGGCTTCCTGCGCCAGGCGCTGGGCACGCAGTCGACGCCGCCCAACCAGGTGCTGCTGGGACTGGCCCTGTTCCTGACCCTGTTCGTGATGTCGCCGGTGCTGAACAAGTCCTACACCGACGGCATCAAGCCGTACATGGATGGCCAGGTGAGCGCCGAGGTGGCGTTGCCTGCCGCGGCGACGCCGTTCAAGCTGTTCATGCTCGAACAGACCCGCGACGCGGACCTGCAGCTGTTCACTCGGCTGGCCAAGGAGCAACCCTATGCGAGCAAGGCCGACGTGCCGTTCAAGGTGGCCATGCCGGCGTTCCTCACCAGCGAGCTGAAGACCGCGTTCCAGATGGGCTTCATGCTGTTCGTGCCGTTCCTCATCATCGACCTGGTGGTGGCGAGCGTGCTGATGTCGATGGGCATGATGATGGTCTCGCCCATGATCATCTCGCTGCCGTTCAAGATCATGCTGTTCGTCCTGGTGGACGGCTGGACGTTGCTCCTCGGCACCCTGGCCGGCAGCTTCTACACATGACCTCCGCATCGCTGCGCTCGGCTTCTCCTTTTTGTGGGAGCCCGCTCGCGGGGGATACCCTCGTCTCCGCTTGCGCCGGAATTCTTTCAAGATCAAGAACATTTCGTGCGCCTTCGGCGCGCGAGTCACTTTCTCTTTGTGTGGCCAAAGAGAAAGTAACCCAAGAGAAAGGCCACCCCGCTTGGCGCTTTCCGGGCATCCTGCCCGGAAAGTGCGTGAGGGCCGGCCGGGTTTTTCGGCGGTACGTCCATGTACCGTCGAAAAAGGCTCGACCTCCTGTCGAGCCCCCTGCGGGCCTTCTCGTCCGACCCTCACCGCCGCACAGGGGCCCCCGAAGAGCGGGCGGTCCATCCTGGACCGCACTCGGTGCAAAAGCACGAAGCGGCGGCCTCGCCAGCTCTTCGAGGAGTGCGCGCAGGATGCGCGCCCGCTTTTGGGGGCCCCTGTGCGGCGGTGAGACGGAGACGACAGGCCGCGTCAGCGGGCATCGGCAGGAGGCCGATGCCTTTTCGACGGTACAGGGAGGTGCCGCCGAAAAGCCCGGCTCCGGCTCACGGACTTTCCACCCATGGATGGGTGGAAAGCGCCAAGCGGGGTGGCCTTTCTCTTGGGTTACTTTCTCTTTGGCCACACAAAGAGAAAGTGACTCGGCTGCCGAAGGCAGACGAAAGCTCTTGGCCTTTGCACCCACGACAACAAAAGCATCGCCCGCCCACAAGGGATTCCCTTCGGTCACAAGCGGGCTCCCACAAGAAAAAACGGGTAGTGCCCGCGCTGTGGGTGCTGGAGAGCGGCCAAGCGGCCAAGACCGCGGGGAGGGCGTATGACGCCGGAGTCGGTGATGGCGTTTGGGCAGCATGCGATGTATGTCGCCATGCTGGTGTCCGGGCCGCTGCTGCTCACCGCGCTGGCGGTGGGCCTGCTGGTGGGCGTGATCCAGGCTGCCACGCAGATCAACGAGATGACGTTGAGCTTCATCCCCAAGCTGCTGGCCATGGCCTTGGTGGCCCTGGTCGCAGGCCCGTGGATGCTGCGCCTGCTGGTGCAGTTCACGCGTCAACTGATCGAGGGCCTGCCGGGGGCAATCCGGTGAACGCGCTGGACCTGGCGCAGTTGCAGCTGTGGTTGGGCAGCGTGCTGTGGGCCTTGGGCCGGGTGACCGGCCTCTTCCTTGTGGCACCCGTGTTCAGTTCCAGCATGGTGCCGGTGCGCGTGCGCATAGGCCTGGTGGTGCTGCTGACGATGGTGCTGGCGCCACTGGCGCAGAGCCCGATCGACCCCTTGAGCGGCGCCGGCGTGGTGGCCATGCTGGGCCAGGTGTTGATTGGCGCGGCGGTCGGCTTCGTGCTGCGCATGGCGTTCGAGGCCGTGACGCTCGGTGGCGAGCTGGTGTCGCAGGCCATGAGCCTGGGCTTTGCCTCGGTCGCTGACCCGCAGACCGGCGCCAGCTCCACCGTGCTGAGCCAGTTCTACCTGCTGCTGGTGACCTTGTTGTTCGTGGTGATGGACGGCCATTTGCGCGTGATTGCGCTGCTCGCCGACAGCTTCCACAGCCTGCCGCCGGGCGAGCTGGCGATCAACGCGAACGGCTTGTACGCAGTGGCCGGCTTTGCCGCGGAACTTTTTGCCGGCGGCGTGCGCGTGGCCTTGCCGGCAATGACCTCGCTGCTGGTGGTGAATATCGGCTTTGCCGCGATCAGCCGCGCCGCGCCGTCGATGAACCTGTTCGCGGTGGGCTTCCCGATCACCATCACCCTGGGTTTCATCGCGCTGTGGTTGTCCCTGCGCAGCCTGCCGGGAGCATTCGATGCGCTGCAGGACAGCGCGTGGGACCTGATGCGCAACCTGGTCGGAGGCTGAGGCATGGCCGAGGGCAGCGACCAGGAGAAAACCGAACAGCCAACCGAAAAACGCCTGCGCGAATCGCGCGAGAAGGGTGAGGTTGCCCGCTCGCGCGACCTCTCGGGCGCGATGGTGGTGCTGGCCGGCGTGCTGGCCCTGATCGGCACGGGCGACAACGCCTGGCGCCATGCGCAGCGGCTGTTTGCGCTTGGCATGAATTACTCGCGCGAGGCGCTGCTGACCGACGCGCTGCCGGGGCGGACGTTGCACGCGGCCGTGTTCGAGGCCCTGGGCCTGTTCTGGCCGATCGCGCTGGCGACCGTGCTGGCGACGCTGGTTGGTCCCATCCTGCTCGGTGGGCTCAATTTCAGCGTCCAGGCGCTGGAACCCAAGTTCGAGCGCCTGGACCCGATCAAGGGACTGGGCAAGATCTTCGCCGTCCGCGGCCTGGTCGAGCTGGGCAAGGCCCTGCTCAAGCTGCTCTTCATCGGCCTGGTGCTGGCCCTGCTGCTGCGCAACTGGAATGAACAGTTGCAGGGCACCGGGCGTGGCTCGGTCATGGCTGGCATTGCCCAGGCGCTGCAGCTGATGGCGCGTGCCGGCTTGTGGTTTGGCGGCGTGCTCGCCTTCATCGGCGCGATCGATGCGATCTGGCAGAAGTACGACCACAACAAGAACCTGCGCATGACCCTGCAGGAAGTTCGCGACGAAATGAAGGAGACCGAGGGCAACCCGGAGATGAAGGGGCGTATCCGCCAGGTACAGCAGGCGCAGGCCCGGCAACGCATGATGGAGGAGCTGCCAAAGGCCGACGTGGTGGTGGTCAACCCGACCCACTTTGCCGTGGCGCTGCGCTACGACGACAGCCGCATGGGCGCGCCGCGCGTCATCGCCAAGGGCATCGACGTGCTGGCCGCGCAAATCCGCCTGGTGGCGGCCAGCCACCACATCCCCATGGTCGAGGCGCCGCCGTTGGCACGCGCCTTGTATGCAACAACCCGGCTGGGACACGAAATCCCGGCGGCGTTGTACGTGGCAGTGGCCCAGATCCTGGCCTACGTCTACCAGCTCAAGCAGGCCGCGGAGCGCGGGGACACGCCACCGGCAGCGCCTTCGCCACAGGTCGATCCCGACCTGATGGGGCCGTATCGCGAGCGTTGACGAGTCAAATCCATGACAGGCACCGAGGTCCTAGGCAACTTCAAGCTCATTGCCCGACGGGGAATTGGCGCACCGGTGATGTTGCTGGTGATGCTGGCGATGCTGATGCTGCCGCTGCCGCCGTTCCTGCTCGACATCCTGTTCAGTTTCAACATCGCGCTGTCCCTGGTGATCCTGCTGGCCGTGGTCTACGTCATGCGGCCGCTGGAATTTGCCGCATTCCCCACCGTGGTGCTGATGGCGACGTTGCTGCGCCTGGCGCTCAACATTGCTTCCACCCGCGTCGTGCTGATGCATGGCCACGACGGTCCGGGCGCGGCGGGCAAGGTCATCCAGGCGTTTGGCGAGTTCGTCATCGGCGGCAATTTCGCCGTCGGCCTGGTGGTGTTCGCGATCATCACCATCATCAATTTCGTGGTGGTGACCAAGGGTGCCACGCGCGTGTCCGAAGTCACCGCGCGCTTCACCCTGGACGCGATGCCCGGCAAGCAGATGGCGATCGACGCCGACCTCAACGCCGGCCTGCTCACCCAGGACCAGGCGCGCGAGCGGCGCCAGGAAGTGCGCGAGGAGGCGGACTTCTACGGCTCGATGGATGGCGCCTCGAAGTTCGTGCGCGGCGACGCCACCGCCGGCATCCTGATCCTGCTGATCAACATCGTCGGCGGCTTCTTCATCGGCGTGATGCAGCACGGCCTGTCCGCCAGCGAAGCCGGCCGGACCTATACCCTGCTGACCATCGGCGATGGCCTCGTGGCGCAGGTGCCTGCGTTGATGCTCTCGGTGGCGGCGGCAATCATCGTCACCCGCGTGTCCAAGGCCCAGGACATGGGCAAGCAGGTCATCGGCCAGGTCTTTGGCCAGCCACGCGCACTGGGCGTGGCCGCGGCGGTGCTCCTGGTCATGGGCATGATTCCGGGCATGCCGAACCTGGCCTTCCTGCTGCTTGGCGCGAGTTGCGCCGGCGCTGGATGGCTGTTGCTCAAGCGCCAGCGCGAAACCCGGGCCAGGCTGGCCGAGGTGGTGCCCGAGGCGCCGGCAGCGGTGGTGCCCGCCGAGCGCATGGAGCTGGGCTGGGAGGACGTGACCAGTGTCGATCCGCTGGGCCTGGAAGTCGGCTATCGCCTGATCCCGCTGGTGGACACCCACCAGGGCGGGGAACTGATGGGGCGTATCAAGTCGGTGCGCCGCAAGCTGACGCAGGAGCTGGGCTTCCTGGTCCCGGCCGTCCACATCCGCGACAACCTCGACCTGAGTCCCAACGCCTACCGCATCACCCTGATGGGGGTACCGATGGGCGAGGCGGAGATCCACAACGAACGCCTGCTGGCGATCAACCCCGGCCAGGTGCACGGCACCCTGGAAGGCATTGCCACGCAGGATCCGGCCTTCGGCCTGGAGGCGGTGTGGATTGAGCTGGGGCAGCGCGAGCTGGCGCAGAGCTATGGCTATACCGTGGTCGACCCGGCCACGGTGATCGCCACCCACCTCTCGCACATCCTGCAGGGCCATGCCCACGAATTGCTGAGCCACCAGGACGTGCAGCAGCTGCTGGACCGCCTGGCGACCACGGCGCCCAAGCTGGTCGAGGACCTGGTGCCCAAGCGGCTGTCGCTGGGTGTCGTGGTCAAGGTGCTGCAGAACCTGCTGGCCGAGCGCGTGCCGATCCGCAACATGCGCAGCATCGTCGAATCCTTGGCGGAGCATGCGTCGCAAAGTCAGGATCCTGGCGTTTTGACCGGTGCGGTCCGCGTGGCCCTGGGCCGGCAGATCGTACAGGAGATCACCGGGCTGGGCACCGAGGTGCCGGTGATCACCCTGGCGCCGGAGCTCGAACAGATCCTGATCAACTCGCTTGCGGCGGGGGGCAGCGTGGCGGGCGCCGCGGTGGAACCGGGGCTTGCCGACCGCCTGCAGCAAAGCGTGGCCGAGGTGGCACGGCGCCAGGAAATGCATGGCGAACCTGCGGTGTTGCTTGTGGCGCCGCAGCTGCGGCCATGGCTGGCGCGCTTTACCCAGCATGTGGCACAGAACCTGCACGTACTGGCCTACAACGAGGTCCCTGACAACCGCCGCGTGCGCCTCGTACAGGCCCTTGGGGGCTGAGCAGCGATATGAAGCCGGGAATCGGGAATGGGTATGAAGCCGGGAATCGGGAGTAGGGAATCGGGAATCGGAAGAGCGGTGACGCGGCGGGCTTGCCGCGATGCGGCTTTGCCCGATTCCCGATTCCCCATTCCCGATTCCCACTTGCAGAGCAAGCAGCGGAGCAAGCAATGAAGATCAAGCGATTCACCGCCGCCGACATGCGCCAGGCCATGGGCCTGGTTCGGGACGAGCAGGGACCGGATGCGGTCATCCTGTCGACCCGGCGCATTGCCGACGGTATCGAGGTCATTGCCGCGATCGATTACGACGAGAGCCTGGTCAACGATGCCGTCCGGCGTCCTGCGGCCCCGGCAGCAAGCCCTGTACCGGCCAGCCCCGCGCGCACGCCCACAGCTTCGTGCCGAAACGCACCCGCGCCGGCAGCGGGCCCCTTGCAGACGCCTGACGCGCCCGCTTCGGCCAGAACACCGCCAGCGTCCCACGCCCGCGCCCCGCGCACGTCTGCGTCGGCGGCGGCTGTTCCCGCATCGCCTATGGCCCCGTCTGCGACCGAGGGAAGTTCCTCGCGGACGACCGATGCTTTGCGCAATCCTTCCCCCGCGCCCGCAGCCATCGAGCAGGCGGCGCTGGAAACCGCGCGCATGCGCGAGGAGCTGGGCAGCCTGCGCGCCATGCTGGAGACGCAGTTGTCCAGCCTGGCGTGGAACGACATGGAGCGGCGCCAGCCGCTGCAGGCCGGCGTGCTGCGCGAGATGACCCGCATCGGCATCGATGCCGACGTCGCCCGCGCCCTGGTCGCCGAATTGCCGGCCAAGGTCAGCGCCGACCAGGCACGCTACCTGCCGCTTGGCCTGCTGGCCCGAAACATCGCCATCAGCAGCCGCGCCCAGGCCGAAGGCCCGACGGTGACGGCCCTGGTCGGCCCCACCGGAGTGGGCAAGACCACCACCGTGGCCAAGCTCGCGGCCCGCGCCGTGCTGCGCGTGGGTGCGGAGAAGGTGGCCCTGGTCAGCACCGACCACTACCGCATTGGCGCCGCCGCCCAGCTCGAGCACTACGGCCGGCTGCTCGGCGTGCGCGTGTACCCCGCCTACGACGCGCAAAGCCTGTGCAAGGTGCTGGAGCTGCTGCGCGATTGCCACACCGTGCTGATCGATACCGCCGGCATCGCGGTCAGCGATCCGCGGCTGCAGCAGCAGATGGAAATCTTCGCCCACGCCGGCGGCCTGCGCACCTGCCTGGTGCTGGCCGCCAATGCGCAGTCCGAGGCGCTGGACGCGGCGGAGCAGGCCTATCGCCCGCTCAACCCGGGTGGCTGCATCCTGACCAAGCTCGACGAGGCGCCAAGCCTCGGCGGCGCGCTGTCGCTGCTGATCCGGCGGCGCCTGCCGCTGGACTACACCACCGACGGCCAGCGCGTGCCCGAGGACATTGCCCAGGCCGATGCCCGCAAGCTGGTGTGCTTTGCGGTGCAGTCCTCGCGCGCCGCGGTGCCCGATGCCGGCCTGCTGGCCGAGCGCTTCGGACTGGAGTTGGCCGAGGCATGAATGGAGTGGATGTCATGGATCAGGCCGCGGGCCTCAAGACCTTGTTTGCTCCCGGGCACGAGCCTGGTGGGGCGCCGCCCGATGCAGTCGCCGAGGTGCCGGCCGGCAGGCCGGCGGGTGGCATGGCGCGCCAGCAGTGCCGGGCGATCGCGGTGTCCGGTGGCAAGGGCGGCGTGGGCAAGAGCACGGTCGCGGTCAATCTCGGCATGGCGCTGTCCATTGCTGGCAACGATGTCATGCTGCTGGACGCCGACATGGGCCTGGCCAATGTCGACGTACTGCTTGGCTTGACCGCAACGCGGCACATTGGCCACCTGCTGGACGGCAGCGCGACGCTGGAGGAGCTGGTGCTGGAAGCGCCGCACGGCCTGCGTGTCATCCCGGCCGGCTCCGGCGCGCGCCGCCTGGCGCAACTGCCGAACAGCGAGCACGCGGCAATCATCCGCGCCTTCGACGGACTGGCCCGGCCGCCGCGATACCTGCTGGTGGACACCGCTGCCGGCCTCTCCGACAACGTGTCGATGTTTGCCGCTGCCGCCGACGATGTACTGCTGGTGGTGTGCGACGAGCCGGCGTCGCTGACCGACACCTATGCGGTGATCAAGGTGCTCAGCCGTGATTTCGGCGTGCGCCGGTTCCGCATGGTGGCCAACATGATGCAGAACGAGGGCAGCGCGCGGCAGTTGCACCGCAAGCTGTCGCGGGTGTGCGACCGCTTCCTCGAGGTGGTGATCGATTTCAGTGGCTGGATTCCCCATGACGAGCGCCTGCGCCAGGCCATTCGCCGGCAAAGCGCGGTGGTGGATCTGTGGCCGTCGAGCCGCTCGGCGCTGGCGTTCAGGCAACTGGCTGGCGCGGTCGACAGCTGGGCACAGGCCGGGCGTGCCGGCACCGACCGGATCGCATTCTTTGGTGACCGGGCGTTGCCCGCAAGCAGGATGAAGACATGAGTGTGGCCTCGGAATACCTACAGCACTCGCGGGACAGCGCGGAGGAGCTGGTGCGCCGGCATGCGCCGCTGGTCAGGCGCATCGCCTATCACCTGATGGGCCGCCTGCCGGCAAGCGTGGACGTCAACGACCTGATCCAGGCCGGAATGCTGGGCCTGCTCGAGGCAGCGCGGAATTTCGCCACCGACCGCGGCGCCAGCTTCGAGACTTTTGCCGGCATCCGCGTGCGCGGTGCCATGCTAGACGAATTGCGCCGCGCCGACTGGACCCCGCGCTCAGTGCACCGCAAGTCCCGCGAGGTGGCCGAGGTCATCCGCCAGATCGAGGCGGAAACCGGTGCCGACGCCGAGGACGGCGAGATCATGCGCCGGCTTGGTCTGAGCGCCGACGAATACCACCAGGTGCTGGCCGACGCCGCGTGCGCCCGCCTGCTCAGCCTCACCGCCGCCGATGACGATGGCGAGGGTGCGGTGCTCGAGGTGGCCGACCAGTCGTCGCCGGAGCCGCTCGAGGACATCGAGCGTACGCACCTCAAGGGAGCCCTCGCGACTGCCATTGCCGGCCTGCCGGAGCGTGAGCAGATGGTCATGTCCCTGTACTACGAACAGGAGCTCAACCTGCGGGAGATTGGGGCCGTGCTTGGCGTGACCGAGTCGCGGGTTTGCCAGATCCATGGCCAGGCGGTCGTGCGTCTGCGGGCGCGCCTGACCGATTGGCGCGACTGAAGGGCGGCAGTGCCGAGCGTGGGACGACAGGCCATGGGACCGGTGGAGAACATGCTGGACAAGAATATGCGAATCCTCGTGGTCGACGACTTTTCCACCATGCGCCGGATCGTGCGCAATCTGCTGATCGACCTCGGCATCCGGCCCAAGATGATCCAGGAGGCCGACGACGGCAACAATGCCATGGCCATGCTGCGCAACGTGCGCTTCGACCTGGTGATCACCGACTGGAACATGCCGAACATGAGCGGCATCGACCTGCTGCGCAGCATCCGCGAGTGGGACAAGATCAAGACCCTGCCGGTGCTGATGGTCACCGCGGAAAACAACCGCGAGCAGATCATCGCTGCCGCGCAGGCCGGGGTGAACGGCTTCGTGGTCAAGCCGTTCAGCGCGGCCACCCTGGAGCAGAAGATCAACCGCATCTTCGAGCGCCTGGCAGTGAGCGAGGCCAGCGCATGAGCACGCCTTACCGACTGGGTTTGGACGATGACCTGCCGCAGGCGTTGCGCGAGCTGCTCGACAGCACCGACGGCCCGGCTTTCGAGCGCGCGCTGGACGCCATCGTGCACCAGCGCGAACGCGATGTGTTCCGCACCCTGGGGCAACTTGCCCGCGATCTGCATGAGACCCTGCGCCGGTTCAGCGCCGAGTTTGCGCGTGATGGCGTGGCCTACGTCGCCGCGGACGCACGCCAGGAGCTCGAGGCGGCGCTGGAGATGAGCGCGCAGGCGGCCAACCGCAGCCTGGATTTTGCCGAGCGCATGCGCCCCGACGCCGATGCGCTGGTGCAGCACGCGCTGGCCGAGCTCGAGCGCACTGCCGACGACGACCCGGCCTTGCCGCTGGCGCGCCGGGCGCTGGAGTTTGGCCTGGCTACGCGCACGGCGCTGGCTGACATGGTGCTGGCGCAGTCCTGGCAGGACCTGAGCGGACGGCGCATCCACAAGGCGGCCGCGTTCATCGGCAACGTGGAGTCTGCCCTCCTCGAGCTGGTGCGCCTGACCGGCGAGCTGGTGGGTGAGGAAGCCCATGGCACGGCACCAGCGGTGTCCAGCCAGGCCGATGCCGATCGCCTATTGGCCGAATTCGGCTTTTGAGGAGCGGACATGGATGACGCACAGGACAATGCGCTGCTGGGTGATTTCCTGGTCGAGACCGAGGAGCTGCTGCAACGCCTGGGCGCACAGCTGATCCGCCTGGAAGCCGCACCCGCCGACCAGGACTTGCTGGATGCGGCCTTTCGCGGGTTCCACTCGATAAAGGGGGGCGCCGGCTTCCTGGATCTGGACGCGGTGGTGGTGGTCTGCCACCACGCCGAGGAGCTGCTCAAGGCGGCCCGCCAGCGCCGCGTGGTGCTGGCCACGCCCGGACTCGACGCCCTGCTCGACGCCGTGGACGCGATCATCGTCGCGCTGGCTGAGGTGGCCGCAGGCAACCAGGCAACGGCACCGGCGGACTCCCTCCTGCGGCGGCTGTGGCCAGCGGCGCCTGCGGCTGCCATCGAGCCTCCGGTGCGCGTCGTCGCCCCGGCCGCTGCGGCCATGGGCGACGATGAGTTCGAGGCCCTGCTGGACAGCCTGCACGGCCCCGCTGCTCCCGGCAGCGACGCCGCGCCGCACGGATTGCCAATACAGGCCGCAACCCCGAGCATGGTGCACGTGCCCGTGGCGCGCCTGGATGAACTGGACTTGCGTGTCGCGGCACTGGAAGCGGCATGTGGACGTCTGGACGGCCTCGCACGGCGTGACGCCGACGGTGTCCTGGCGCTGACCGTTGCCGAGCTCGGTCGCGCCGCCACGGACTTGCGTGCCACCGCGCAGGGCCTGCGCCTGCAGCCGGCCGGCGTGGTGTTCAGGCGCTTTCCCAGGGTCGTGCGCAACCTTGCACGCAAGCTCGGCAAGGACGTCGAGCTGGTCATCGCAGGCGCCGATGTCGATCTCGACCGCAGTGCCGCCGATGCGCTGGCCGACGCGCTGGTGCACCTGCTGCGCAATGCCGTGGATCACGGCATCGGCACGCCGGAGGAACGCCGCCACCGTGGCATGCCGGCGCGCGGCCGCATCACTCTCGAGGCCAGCCGTCGCGACGGCTGCGTGCTCGTCACCGTCAGCGACGACGGGCGCGGCATCGACCCGGCGGCATTGCGTCGCCGCGCCGTTGACCAGGGCCTGCTCGATGCCGTCGACGCGGCCCGCCTCGACGTGGGGGGCTGCCTCGACCTGGTGTTTCGCCCGGGCTTCAGCACGGCCATGGTGGCTTCCGAGATTTCCGGGCGCGGCTTCGGCATGGACGTGGTCAGGACGCGATTGGCGGAGCTGGGCGGCAGCGTCGAGCTGCGCTCGACTCCCGGCCACGGCACCCAGGTGGAACTGCGCATTCCCCAGCCGCGGGCGATGCCTGCCGCGGCGGCCGCATGGACGTCCAAACCAGCCGGTGCCGTCCCGGCCCGCCAGTCGATGAAGGCCTGAGGCATGGACAAGATAAGCACCGTTGGTACCGCGTTGGGCATCGTCGTGCTGTTGGTCGGCACGGTGCTGAAGGGCTCCACGATCGGTGCCCTGTGGAATCCGGCGGCGTTCGTGATCGTCATCTTCGGCACGTTCGCCGCCCTGCTGGTGCAGACCCAGGGGCACGTGCTCAAGCGCGCGATGTCGATGGTGTCGATGATCTACCGGCGGCCACGCCACCGTCCGGAAGACCTGATCGCGCGTATTGTCGGCTGGAGCGAGATCGCGCGCCGCCAGGGCCTGCTCGGGCTGGAGTCGCAGCTGGAGTCGGAGCGCGACGCGTTCGTCAGCAAGGGCCTGCAGCTGCTCATCGACGGTGGCGAGCCCGAGGCCATCCGCAGCGTGCTGGAGGTCGACCTGGACACGCGCGAGGCGGTCGACATGGCCGGCGCGAAGGTCTATGAGAATGCCGGCATCTATTCGCCGACCCTGGGCATCATCGGTGCGGTGATGGGGCTGATGGCGGTGATGCAGAACCTGTCCGATCCGAGCAAGCTCGGCCATGGCATTGCCGCGGCCTTCGTGGCGACGATCTACGGCGTGGCCCTGGCCAACATGTTCATGCTGCCGATGTCCGCGCGGCTGAAGGCGCTGATCGGCAAGCAGTCCCAGTTGCGTGAAATCGTCATCGAGGGCCTGGTGTCGATTGCCCAGGGCGACAATCCGCGACAGATCGAATCGCGCCTGCAGGGCTACCTGGAATGAGGCGCAAGCACCACGACGAGCACGTCAACCACGAGGCCTGGGCGATCCCGTATGCGGACCTGATGACCTTGCTGCTGGCGTTCTTCGTGGTGATGTATGCGGTTTCGGTGGTCAACGAGGGCAAGTACCGTGTGGCCTCCGAGGCGCTGGCCGAGGCCTTCAACGGCAGCAACGCCGTGCTCGTGCGCGACGCCGCGAGCAAGCTGCCGCCCAAGTCACCCGCCTCCTCGCGGCCGTTGCCGGCTGCGGCGGCCTCGAGCGCAAGCGTGAGTCCGCCCGACGACCTGCAGCGCATCGAGGACCTCGTGCGCAAGGCGCTGCAGCCGCTGATCGACCGCAAGCTGGTGGTGGTGCGTGGTGGTCCGGACCGGCTGGAAATCGAGATCCGCACCGATGTCTTGTTTCCCAGCGGCGTGGCCAGTCTGTCGACGCCGGCGCAGGCGGTGCTGAGCAGCATGGCCGGCATCCTGGCCCCGTTCGGCAATGCCCTGCGCATCGAGGGTTTCACCGACAACGTGCCGATCGCCACGGCGGCCTTCCCATCCAACTGGGAGCTGTCGGCGGCGCGGGCGGCGAGCGTGGCGCGCCTGTTCGCCGAACACGGCATCGACCCGGATCGCCTGGGTATCGTCGGCTGGGGCGAGGTGCGCCCGATCGCCGACAATGCCACGTCCGAGGGGCGCAACCAGAATCGCCGTGTGCTGCTGGTGGTCATGGGTGGGCGCGGGCCGCCCGCACCGCGTCCCGTCCAGGATCTCCAGCACCTTGCGGCGGGGCGCTCGCCGCTGCTGGCCAGGAGCGCGACGGTCGCTGCCGCATCGGGCCCGGTCCCGGCACCTGCGGGTTCGACGGCGGTCCTGACCGTCCAGGCCGCGGACCAGGCCGCTGCCGAACCCGCGGCGGCGGGTCCCACGCTGGCCGCGACACGTCCCGGCGCAGAGCCGAAGCTGGCGGCTCCGGCAGCACAGTCCAAGCGGGCGGCAGTCCAGGGCAGCCCGCCGGACGCCCGGCCGTCGGGCAGGCTACGATAGGCGCCTGGCGGCTGGTCGCGTGCCTGGCGCAGTCCGGGCACGCTCGGCGCGAGCGGGGAGCGACGGATGTGGCTTGAAATTTGTGTGGCAGTGCTGGTGCTGGTGGTGCTGTTCCAGGCCCTTGTGCTGGCCATGCTTTGGCGTCAGGCAAGGCAGTTGCGCGTGGCGCTGGCGCTGATCGGGCGCAGCGCGACACACATCACCACCGACGTGCCGACCTCGATGCTGGTCGCGGCGCTGGGGCGGCTCGAGCATCGGCTCGGCCTCCTCGAACTGCCGGCCAGCAGCCCGGCCCAGTCGTCCTATGCGCTGGCCCAGAAGCTTGCCCGCCAGGGCGCCGATGTGGAACAGTTGGTGGTGCGCTGCGGACTGTCCCCGGATGAAGCCCGGCTGGTCGTGCAGATGCATTCCGGCGCCGCCTGAGAGCCCGGGCCGGTCAGGATTCGGCGGCGTCCCACACTGCGGACAGCACGCTCGCGGCGGCGGCGTACAGCAACACCGGCACGTCGTTGCGCATGCGCAGGGAAGCCAGCAGCGCGGCAATCTGCGGATCGTGGTGCAGCGGGATGCCGAGTGCGGCAGCGCGTGCCAGCAGCGCTTCCAGCGCCTCGGCCGGCATCGCCGGCAGCTGGCTCTCGCCGCTGGCCAGGCGCAGGTTGACCCGCCGTTGCGCGGGGGGTGGCAGCGCGGTCACGCCGTGGCCTGCAGCAGGATGGCGCTGTGCCGGCTTTGCGGCTTGGGCATGCCCAACTGGCAACTGAGCTGGTCGAGCAGCAGCCCGCAGGCCGCCAGGCGCTGGCGCAGTGGCGTGAACTGTCGTTCCAGCTGCTCTACCGTCGCGGCACGCTCCGCCCACAGGCGCACCGACAGGCGCGGCTCGCGCAGCTGCAGCTCTCCCTGCACCGGTCCGAGTGCCGGCAGATCCAGCGCAAAGCCGAGGATCCAGCCGTTGCTGCCGTCCTCGGCGGTGTCGGCAATCGGCTCCAGCTGCAGTTGCAACACGTCCTGGCCGTCAGCGCCGCGCACCGGAATTTCGACCATCCAGGCCGGGGCCGTGCTGGCTTCCATCTGCACCACTTCCAGTCGCGCCAGGGCCGCTTTCACGTCGGCATGCAACCGGGTGACCAGGGGTGCGGCGTCGGCGTTGTCGGCTGCCGCCACCAACGCCGCCAGCGCCGCCGGAGGTACCCGTGGCTGCGCCTGCAGGCCGGTCTGCTGCAGCGGTGGCGCGGCATCGCTGCGGCCCAGCGGCGGCGGCGCCGGTGCCTGCTGGTCGAGCAGCCCGGCCACGCGCAACAAGGCCCCCTTCCAGTCGTCCGCCAGCAGCGCCGGCAGGTTGGGCGGCGCCCGGGCCAGCTGCGATTCCAGGAACAGTCCGCTGCGCTGTATCGCCGTGCGCAGGCCTTCGCCCTTGGTCAGGTCGCCCGGTGTGGGCATGGCGTGCTCGAGCATGGCCAGGGCCGTGCGCAAGGTCGGCGGCAGCTGGCGCACCATGGGCCGCTGGGCCAGGGCAGCCACCGTGGCCAGCAGGCTGGCGTAGCCGTTCTGCTGCGGCAGGAGTTCGCGCAGCACACGCTGGAAGGTCGGTTCCGCCGAGTGGGCGGAGAGCATCTCGAGCTGGGGCTGGGGGCCGAGGCTGAGCACGCGCACCTGGAACTGGGCCGGCAGGCTGTTGCCGGGGACCTCGGTCTCCACCGCCAGCGCACCGATCTGCAACACCAGCAGGCCCTGCGGATTGACGCCGAGCGGTCGCGCCGACAAAACCGCGCCAATGCGCCAGCTCTGCGCGGTCGTGCCCGCAGCGGCGCCGGCCCAGGTGAGCGCGGCAAGGCTGGTGGGTTGAATGATCATGACATTGCTGCGCTCAGGTATCCGGTGCGGCGCGACTCGTGCTCTGCAAGCACATCGGCTGCCGGGAATGAAACTTGAGCCGCATGGCCCGGTGCCCGTGCCGTCGCTGCGCTGCCCCGATCGTGACGCCAGCAGTGGCTGCCTTTACCGTGTGCCTGGCGGCTTGGCGACAGGCGGCACGCGTCCAGGGGTCACCGCCGCGACTGTGCCGCGTGCTCGATGAACCACAGGCCGGCAAACAGCTTCGGATCCACCGAATAGCCCGCAGCGGCCCGGTCGAACAGCCATTGGCCGGCCTCGCCGCGTGGCACCTCGTGCACGGTGATGTCCTCGGTGGCATCGCCGCCGCCCGGGCCGACCCTGCGTAGCCCCCAGGCGCGGACGAACTCGATCATTTCGGTGCTCATGCCCGAGGACGAGGGGCCGCGGTGCACGAACTCCAGCCGCTCGCAGCGGTAGCCGGTCTCCTCCTCCAGCTCGCGTCCGGCCGCCTGCAGCGCACTTTCTTCCGTCATGCCCGGCACGTCGCCGACCAGGCCGGCTGGCATCTCGATCGTGGCGCATTGGATGGAGACGCGGTACTGCTCGACGAACAGCACCTTGTCCTCGTCGGTGACGGCAAGGATGATGACCGCCCCGCCGGGGTTGTTGCGTTCTGCGTATTCCCAGCGCCCCCGGCGGCGCAGGCTCAGCCACTTGCCGGCATACAGGGTTTCCACCGGCGCGCCGGCGTCGGCAGGAATGGGACGGGACGGGACGGGTTGGGCAGGGTTGTCGGGGGCACGCATGCCATGCAGTGTGCCACGCCCGGGCACGATTGCGCCGCTTGGCGCTCAGCGCTCAGCGCCGCAGCGCGTGCAGCCGGCTGCGCAGCGGTGGGCCGAGGCGCAGCTGGCCACACAGGGCGTCGAGCGCCTCCGGCTCGCTGGGACCACGTTGCAGGGCCTGCGTGTTGGCCGCACCCGGAGCCTCCAGCGCGATGCGGGTGAGGCTGCGGTACAGCCGCGCCTGTTCGGCGTGCACGCGCAGTTGCGCGGCACAGGCCGCCGCGCCGCGCAGATGCAGCGTGGGCACTTCATCGATCCGCGCCAGCAGCTGTTCCAGGCTGCCGAAATGGCCGAGCAGGGCGGCTGCAGTCTTGGCTCCGATCCCTGGCACGCCGGGGATATTGTCCGCGGCGTCGCCACACAGGGCCAGGTAATCTGCCACCTGCTGCGGCTGCACGCCCAGCCTCGCCAGCACGCCGGCCGGACCGTAGCGCAGGCCGCGGGCATAGTCCCACTGCTCGTCCGTGGCCCCGAGCAGCTGGCCGAAATCCTTGTCGGCGGAGACGATGACGCTGCGCACGCCGAGCGCGCGCATGCTCCACGCCGTGCTGCCGATCAGGTCGTCGGCCTCGTAGCTGTGGTCGATCAGCACGCGGACGCCAAGTGCGCCGGTGAGCGCGCGGCAGTGCCGGAACTGGCGCTCCAGCTCCGGTGGCGGCAATTCGCGGTTGGCCTTGTAGGAGGGGTAGATCAGGTTGCGGAACGAGCTGGTCAGCGATGCGTCGAAGGCTACGGCAATGAGCTCGGCCTGGGTACGTTCGAGCAGCTCGCACAGGAACCGCGCATAGCCGTGTACCGCGTTGCTGGGATAGCCTTCGGCGTCGGTCAGCGTGCTGGGCAGGGAGTGCCAGGCGCGGAACACATACATGCTGCCGTCGACGAGGTAGGCCGCAGGTGACTCCGGCGCGCCGGGGCCTACGCTGTCCATGTGCCCAACACTTCTTCCAGCGGGGGGCGGTCACGATCCGGCACCTCGTCCTGCGCCGTGCCGATGTGCACGAAGCCGATGACGTGTTCGTTCGCCGCCAGACCAAGCAGGCGGGATGCGTCGGGGTCGTAGGCGGCCCATCCGGTGAGCCATTGCGCGCCAAACCCCAGGGCGTAGGCGCCGAGCAGCAGGTTGTGCGCCACGCAGCCCGCACTCAGCCTCTGTTCGATTTCCGGCACCTTGCCGCGCTCCTGCAGCCGCGCGACCACGGCCACGACCAGTGGTGCGTAGCTGTAGCGCAGGCGTTCCTTTTCCAGTTTCGCCGGCGACATGTCCGGGCGCTTGCGCAAGGCCAGCTCGACCAGCCGTTCGCCCCAGATGCGCTTGTTCTCGCCCTGCAGGCGGATCAGCCGAAACGGCACCAGCTTGCCGTGGTCGGGAACGCGGACTGCCGCGGCAAAGAGCCGCTGCAGTTGGCCCTCGTCCGGCGCCGGCCCGCCAAGGTGGCGCGACGGCACCGAATGGCGCAATTCCAGCAAGGACAGGAGATCGGGCATGCGGGTTTCCGGAAACATCAATGGTCATGCTAACGGATGACCGCACCCATCGCCTGCCCACAGGGGATTCCCTTCGGCCACGCGCGGGCTCGCACAACCATGGGCATGTCCCCGCGACTGCCTGCGGGTTCCTACACATGCCTGTCTGCGTCCCGTTAAGATACCGGGACACGCCGGAGGGACGTCATGCCGATCACCATAGCTGCCTTGCGCGAGACCGCCAGTGGAGAGCGCCGCGTCGCGATCACCCCGGAGGTGGCCAGGAAATTCCACGGCAAGGGGCTCAAGGTCCTGCTGGAACACGACGCCGGCCGGGCGGCAGGATTCCCCGACAGCGCCTATGCCGACGTCGAGTTTGCCGACGCAGCTGCCGTGCTCGCGCGTGCGGACCTGCTGGCCTGCGTGCTGCCGCCAGGGGATGCGGTGCTGGGCGGCCTGCACGAGGGCGCCGTGGTGGTCGGCCAGTTGCATCCGCACGGTGCGACGGCGCGCCTGGCCACGCTGGCCGGGCACAAGCTCACCGCCTTCGCGCTGGAATTGCTGCCGCGCATCACCCGCGGCCAGGCGATGGACGTGCTCAGCTCGCAGGCGGCGGTGGCGGGTTACCGCGCCATGCTGATCGCCGCCGAGGCGGCGCCGAAATTCTTTCCCATGCTGACCACGGCGGCGGGCACCATCCGGCCGTCCAGGGTGCTGGTGATCGGCGCCGGCGTGGCCGGGCTGCAGGCAATCGCCACGGCGCGCCGCCTGGGTGCGCAGATCGAGGGCTACGACGTGCGCCCGGAAACGCGCGAGCAGGTGGAGTCGCTCGGGGCGAAGTTCCTCGAGCTCGGGGTCAGCGCGGCCGGCAGCGGCGGCTATGCCCGCGAGTTGTCCGCCGAGGAGAAGGCGGCGCAGCAGCAGGCGCTTGCCGAGCACCTGAAGTCGCTGGACGTGGTGGTGACCACGGCGGCGATTCCCGGGCGGCCGGCACCGAAGATCCTGAGCAAGGCCATGGTCGAGGGCATGAAGCCGGGCGCGCTGATCGTCGACCTGGCCGCCGAGGGTGGTGGCAACTGCGAGCTCACGCGCGCCGGGGAGCGGGTCGAGCATGCCGACGTGGTGATCCTGGGGCCGGTCAACCTGCCGGCGGGCGCGCCGCTGCATGCCTCAGAGATGTATGCGCGCAATATCCACAACTTCGTCGAGCTGCTGGTCAAGGATGGCGCCCTGCAGCCCGACTTCGAGGACGAGCTGGTGGCCAAGTGCTGCGTGAGCCACGACGGGGAGACGCGCTTCAGCGCCTGAGGGACCAAGGGGACGGGGCAAATCGGGTTGCAAGCTGATTTGCCCCGTCCCCATCAATGCGGATCAACGCGGTACCGGAGCTGACGGGGCAGGCGGAACGGGGGCCGAGCCGGCACTGGCCGGCATCGACCAGCGCAGGCGCTGCTTGGGCGGCATGGCACGCCATTCACGCAACAATTTGTCACGCTCGGCAGGGGGCAATTGCTGGAAACGCTTGAATGTTTCGTGCAGCTGCGCGCGCTGCGCGGGCGAAAGCTCGCGGAACTTGCGTTGATTGTCGCGGGCGCGGCTGCGTTCGTCCGGCGTCATCTGCTCCCAATGCTGCAGGTGCTTGCGCACGGCAGCCTGCTCTTCCGGGCCAAATGTTTCCCAGCGTTTGGCGCGTTCGAGCATATGCGCCTGGTGCCGTGGCGGGATGCTGTCCCAGCGTGGTTGCATGGGTGCAAGCAGGTCGCGTTGTTCCGGGCTGAGCGTGCTCCACGGGTGTGGAGTCGCCGAGGTGGCGGAGGCCGGCGCGCGTTGGGCCGCCGCCGGCGGTGCGCCGACGCCACAACCCAGGGCGAGGACAAACAGGGCGCAGACGAGTGGGCGGGACGGCTTCACGGCGGGCTCAGTGCCTCCCGGCGGTCTGGTCGGTGCTGGCCAGCCACCCGTAGAAATCCAGGTTCTGGTACAGCACAGGGTCGGTTTGCGCCGCATCCGGCGGCAGCTCGTTGTCCAAATCACTGCCTTGCGCGGTGCCGGCGGTTCCGGCTGGCAGCGGTGGCTGCATGGGTTGCCACAGCGTCACTGCGGCGAGGACGACCGCGGCGCACGCGCCGCTGGGAATCAGCCACCGTGCGCCGCTGCCGAAGTGGCGGCGCTCCCCGGCGTGGGCTGCCGTCAGGGCGCGCAGGCGCGCGGCCTGCAGGCGTGTGCCGACGGCCGGATCGAGCCGTTCGGCGGCTTTGCCGTAGAGCTCGTGGGCACGCTGTGCCAGGTGGGTGTCATGGGCGCTCATCGCCAATCCTCCAGTTGATCGCGCAGGTGTTGCATGGCGCGCGACAGATGCGTTTTGACGCTGCCCTGGGAGCAGTGCATGGCGCGCGCCGTGTCGGCCACGTCCAGCCCCTCCAGGATGCGGAACATGAACGCCTCGCGCTGGCGTCGCGGCAGCTTGCGCACCGCGACGCTCATCGCGGCGTAGGCCTGGGCGTCGCCAAGCTGGTCCAGCGGCCCGGGGCCCTGGTCGGCCGGATCCCACACCGGGAGTTCGTCGCCATTGCCATCCTGCCCGCCGCCAAGCCAGCCGACGACGATCGAGCGCACCTTGCGCCGGCGCTGCAGGTCGACGATGCGCCGGCGCAGGATGCCCCAGAACAACGGCGCCCATTCTTCCGGCGGCTTGTCCCGGTAGTGCTGGGCCAGGCGCAACATGGCGTCCTGTACCGCATCCATCGCGTCCTCGCGCTGGCGCAGCTGCATTTCGGCCAGGCGGAAGGCACGGTGCTCGATCTGGGCCAGGAACGCGTTCAGCGAGGTTGCCGATACCCGCTCGACGGCGCCTTCGAGTGGCGCCGCGGTCAGGGCGCCAACTGCCGCGTTCACGGTGTTCCCGTCCGTATCGCCATCGGCGGCATGCTTCGACTCCATCATGTGGGCTGCTTCTGGTTCAACGCGGCATGCTCGCGTGGGTTGACGCACATCCGTATGATGCACGGACATCGGGGATATCAGCGAGGGCGGTCATGATCGATGGATTCTTGGCACTGTACATCTTCATGCTGGCGGCATTCACCGGATACGAGATCATCGCCCGCGTGCCGGTGATCCTGCATACGCCGCTGATGTCCGGCTCGAATTTCGTGCATGGCATCGTCCTGGTCGGAGCCATGGTGGCCCTGGGCCATGCGGTGGGCCCGGTCGAGATTGCCATCGGCGTGGTGGCGGTCCTGCTGGCCGCGGGCAACGTTGCCGGAGGCTACGTGGTCACCGAACGCATGCTGGAGATGTTCAAGTCCAGCAAGGCGCCGGCAGGGGAGAAAAAGCCATGACGCTGCCGGCTTGGGTGCCGACCCTGGTCGATGCGGTGTATTTCATTGCCGCGGTCCTGTTCATCTGGGGCCTCAAGCGCATGAGCTCGCCACGCACGGCGCGCAATGGCATTGTCTGGGCCGGCGCCGGCATGGCGGCGGCAATCATCGCGACCTTTTTCCTGCCCGGCATGCACAACCTGGGCTGGATGCTTGGCGCCATCATCGTCGGCGTCGTCGTGTCCTGGGTGGTCGGGCGCCGCGTGGCGATGACCGCGATGCCGCAGATGGTGGCATTGTTCAACGGCATGGGCGGCGGCGCCGCGGCGGCGATCGGCGCGGTCGAGTTGATCAAGTTCAACGTCGCGGCGCTGGCGGCCGGCCAGGCGGCAACGGCCGCGGCGCTGCTGCCGGGCGCGGATGTCCTGGCACCGACCCTGACCCCGGTCGAGCTGACCCTGGCCTTCGTCGGCGTGCTGATCGGCGCGGTGTCCTTTACCGGTTCGCTGATCGCCTTTGCCAAGCTGCAGGGCTGGATGGACCGCCGCTTCGTGTTCCCGCTGCAGCGCTGGGTGAACCTGGCCTTGTTTGTCGCCACGCTGGTGTGCGGCGCCATGGCGCTGGCCGCGGCGGTCCACGGCCAGGCGTTTGCCTGGAACTGGCTGGTGGCATTCTTCGTGCTGGCACTGGTGGTGGGCGTGGCCATGACCCTGCCGATCGGTGGCGCCGACATGCCGGTGGTCATTTCCATGTACAACGCGTTCACCGGCCTGGCGGTGGCGTTCGAGGGCTTCGTGCTGCAGAACGAGGCGATGATCATCGCCGGCATGGTGGTGGGCGCAGCCGGCACCTTGCTGACCCAGTTGATGGCCAAGGCCATGAACCGTTCGCTGGCCAACGTGTTGTTCGGCAATTTCGGTGCCGGCGGTGGCGCAGACCAGGCGCAGGCGATCGCCGGCGCCATGAAGCCGATCGACGCCAGCGATGCGGCGGTGATGATGGCCTACGCCGAGCGCGTGGCGATCGTGCCCGGCTACGGCATGGCCGTGGCCCAGGCCCAGCACAAGGTGTGGGAGTTCGCCAAGCTGCTGCTCGAGCGCGGCGTCAAGGTGAAATTTGCCATCCACCCGGTGGCCGGGCGCATGCCCGGGCACATGAACGTGCTGCTGGCCGAGGCGGGCGTGCCCTACGATTTGATTGCCGACATGGACGACATCAACCCCGAGTTCCCGAACACCGACGTCGCCCTGGTGATCGGCGCCAACGACGTGGTCAATCCCGTGGCGCGCACCGACAAGGGCTCACCGATCTACGGCATGCCGATCCTGGACGTGTCCAAGGCCAGGAACGTGATCGTGATCAAGCGCGGGCGCGGCACCGGCTTCGCCGGCATCGAGAACGCGCTGTTCTACGCCGACAACACCCGCATGCTGTACGGCGACGGCCAGGCTGCGGCCGGGCAGCTGGTCACCGAACTGAAATCCCTGGACACCTGAGGCGGGAGAACAAAAGGGGGCGGCGGCAATCAGGCCTTGACCTGATTGCCGCCGTCCCCTTTGCGTCTGCGCAGCGGCGGCAGCGCGACGACCACGGCCAGGACCACCGCGGCGCCATACCAGGCCAATGCGCCGGCAGGCACGCCCAGCCGCACCAGCGCCCACAGCATGCCGGGCCCGGCGGCGCCCAGCGCCTGGCGCAGGCTGATGCCCATCGAGCCGGCCAATTGCAGGCCGACGAACACCACGTCCACACACAAGGCAGCCAGCAGCGTGGACAGCACGGCCACCGTGGCGCAGGTCAACCCCGGCGCACGCGTGGTCGCGCGCAGGGCCCAGGCCAGCAGCAGGCCCACGAGCGGGGCGAAGACCTCCGGTGGCTGACGGAAATACAGCGTCGCCACCAGCCAGGCCACGCCTGCCGACAGGCCCAGCGTGAGGATGCTGAGGAGTGCCGACATGCCGGTGAGAAGCCAGCGCAGGCGCATCAGGACTGCTGGGCTGCGGTGTGGATTGGCATGCGGATTTCCTGGCGAAAGGTCGCCATCATAGCGTGCGCGCGTGCGGGCTTCGTGCGCCAGGCGGCGGCGATGGCCTGATCTGGGACAAGCAAAGCGGCGCAGCCCTTTGCATAATAGAAACTTTGACGCGGGGCCAACCCCGGGTCGGCAACTGGCTGGTGATACGCATGGGCGGTTTCAGTTTGAACAGCGAACCCTTCACCCTGGTGCGCGATTGCGACGCCGTGATGGTGCCGCAAGGCGAAGAGGTGGTGTTGCCGGCCGGGCAGATCGGCTACATCACCCAGGCGCTGGGAGGCAGCTTCACCGTGTACGTGGAGGGCAACCTGTTCCGCGTGGCCGGCGACGATGCCGATGCGCTGGGCAAGGAACCGCCGCCACCGCTGGAGTTGCCGCCGAACGCCACCACCGCCGACGTGGAGAAGCTGGCCTGGGAGCAGTTGCGCGCGGTGTTCGACCCGGAGATCCCGGTCAACGTGGTCGATCTCGGCCTCGTCTACGACCTCAGCATGGAACAGCTGCCCAACGGCGACCGCACGGTCTACGTCAAGCTGACCCTGACGGCGCCAGGCTGCGGCATGGGCGACATCCTGGTCGAGGACGCACGCACCAAGCTGCTGATGATCCCGACCCTGGTCAAGGCCGACGTCGACCTGGTGTTCGATCCGCCCTGGAGCTACGAGATGATGTCCGACGAGGCGCGCCTCGAAACCGGCATGGTCTGAGCGCGGCAGCTCCCATTCCGACTGGCAGCGTGGCGGAGGTGCCGCGCCTCAGCCGCCTGCCTCCTCGAAGCGGTTGGCGGCGCGGTTCTTGCGCACCTTGGCGGGGTCCCAGACGCGGCCGTTCATCGTGATGTAGACGCCCGCGGGCAAGGTCTGCACCGCGGCCACCGCGCAGCCAATGTTGAAGACCGCGTCCGAGCCCTGGAAGCGCGCCGGATTCAGTGCGCCGGTCAACACGATCACCTTGTCCCTGATGCTGGCCAGCTCCCTCGCGGTGTCCACCATGGTGTCGGTGCCGTGCGTGACCAGCACGTGCCGGTCGGTCTGCCGTTCGATCGTGGCGCGCACCAGGGCGCGGTCCTCGGGTTCCATCTGCAGGCTGTCCTTGCGCATGAGCGGGACGATGGTGAACTCGAAGCCGACCCCGAGCTGGGTCAGGATGTCGCCGATTTGCGGCGCACCGATCTTGTAGTCCGACTTCGCGTCGAAGTAGATCTTGTCGATGGTGCCGCCGGTGGTGATGATCGTCAGATGCTGCATGGTGCCTGGCACACGGGAAGTGCCTGCAGTTTAGCCTGTGCCGGCATCGCCATGTGAGGGGTGCCGGCGCCTGGCGCCCGATCCGTGCGCGGACTCCCGGCTGCCGTGGCCTCGATCTGTGGTGGCTGGGCGGCGGCCGCTTATGACTTCCAGCACATTGAGCAGGGGCGTCGTCGCAGTACGGTCCCCGTGCGGTTCCGCGTGTTCCGCCTGCTCCTCCCCACGCTTCACGAGAGATATTCCGATGTCCATGTCAAGCCGTGTGCTGCACGTATTGCTGGCTGCCGCCTTGTTGCTGGTCGTGTCGGCCGCATGTGCGGCGACGGTGCCGGCCAATGAATTGACCAGTGCCTTGCACTGGCGCAGCGTGGGGCCCTATCTCGGCGGGCGCGTGACCAGTGTGGCCGGCGTCGCCGCGCAGCCAAGTCTTTATTACGCGGCGTATGCCGGGGGCGGCGTATGGAAGACGGAGGATTACGGGCACAACTGGAAAAACATCAGCGACAAATATTTCAGGAACAACAATATCGGCGCCATTGCCGTGGCGCCCTCCAACCCGGACATCATCTACGCCGGCACCGGTGATTCTGCCCCGCGCAACACCTTCCTGACCGGTGAGGGAATGTACAAGTCCACGGATGCCGGAAAGACCTGGGCCTTCATCGGTTTGGGCAATACCCACATCATCAGCTGGATCCTCGTCGATCCCAGGAACCCCGATGTGCTGTACGTGGCGGCACTCGGACATTTCTATGGGCCAAATCCCGAGCGCGGCGTATTCAAGAGCACCGATGGCGGCAAGACCTGGAACAAGGTCCTGTATGTCAACGATAAGACCGGAGCCATCACCATGGCGATGGATCCGGCCAATCCGCAGGTGGTTTATGCCGCGATGTGGGAGGCCTACCGACGGCCCTGGACACTTTCCAGCGGTGGCCCGGGGAGCGGCATCTACAAGACCACCGATGGCGGCGCGCATTGGGTCAACATCACGCACAACCAGGGCTTGCCGACCGGCATCTTCGGCAAGGTGGGCCTGGCCGTGGCGCCGGGCGCGCCCAATGTCGTCTATGCACTGGTGCAGGCCAAGACCAGCGTTCCGGGCAAGCCCGGAGGTTTATTCCGCTCGGACAACGGCGGCCAGACCTGGACGCTGATGAACAACAGCCTGGATATCACGCAGCGCGCCTTCTACTACGCACGCGTCTTCGTCGATCCCAAGGATGCCGACACCATTTATCTGCCCAATGCCGATGTGTTCGTCTCGCACGACGCCGGCAAGACCCTCAGCAAGCTCAAGCCGCCGCACGGCGACAACCACGCGTTCTGGATCAATCCCGACCATCCGCAGATCCTGATCGAAGGCAACGATGGCGGCGCCACCGTGTCGCTGGATGGCGGCAAGACCTGGAGCACCGAGGACAACCAGCCAACCGGGCAGTTCTATCACGCGAATCTCGACAACCAGTTTCCGTTCCGCATCTACGGCGCACAGCAGGATCGTGGTTCGGTGTATGCGCCGAGTGCGGTTCCGGCAGGCGGGATCCCGGCCGTCTGGCGCAGCGTGAAGGGCGGGGAAGCGAGCTGGGTCGTCCCGACGCCGGGGCAGCCCTGGATCACCTACGGCAGCGGCTACTACACGCAGGAGTGGCGGGAGGACCGGCGGACGGGGCTGGCCACCCAGGTCCCCGCGTGGGGGCAATGGAACTTCGGCTCGGCGGCGACCGAGACCAAGTATCGCTTTGGCTGGTGGTACCACCCTAAGGTGTTTGCCCCGCACAACCCGAAGGAGTTGCTGCTGGGCGCCAACGTGGTGTTTGAGACCCTGGACCAGGGCGTCCACTGGAAGGTCATCAGCCCCGACCTCACGCGCAATGACAAGAGCAGGCAGCAGCGTCCGGGTGGTCCGATCAGCGCGGACGTGACCGGCGAGGAGGTCTTCGGCACGCTTTCCTCGATTGCCTTCTCTCCGCTGAGCGACAAGGTCATCTGGACGGGCTCGGATGATGGTCTCGTGCACCTCACCACGGACGCCGGCGGCCATTGGCAGGGTGTGCGCCCGCCGCAGTTGCCGGCCTCGTCCACCATCACCAGCATCGAACCCTCGCATTCGAAGGAGGGCACGGTCTATGTGTCGGCCAGCCGCTACCAGTGGGATGACTTCCATCCCTACGTGTACAAGACCACCGACTCCGGCAGCCACTGGACCGCGATCACCACGGGCTTGCCCGCGGATCAGTATGTCGAGAGTGTGCGCGAGGATCCAAACGATCCCAGCCTGCTGTTCGCGGGCACCAGCGCGACGGTCTACATGAGCCTGGATGGCGGCGCGCACTGGCAGCCACTCTCGCTCAACCTGCCGGCGGTGCGCGTGACCGATATCGAGATCCAGCCCGAACAGCACGCGGTGGTGCTCTCGACGTTTGGACGCGCGTTCTGGGTGCTCGACAACCTGCAGTTCCTGGAGCAATTGAGTGCAGCCAGGGTGGCGAGCGATGCGCCCTATCTGTTCAAGCCGCAACAGACCTGGTTGGTGACGCGCCGCACGAGCGGGTTCGGTGCGCAGGCGGCACCCAATACGGGCGAGAACCTCCCGCCCGGAGCCGCGGTGTTCTTCCACCTGCCGGCTGACTACAACGGCAGGCAGCCGGTGCAGTTGAGCTTTGCCGATGCCTCAGGCAAGGAGATCCGCAGCTTCACCCTGCCGCAACAGCCCAAGGCGACCAAGCCCACATCCGGCGAGGGCGCTGCCAAGGTGGCTGAACTGCATCCGGGAATGAACCGGTTCCTGTGGAATCTGCGTTATCCGGATGCGGTCGACGTCAAGGGCATCTACGAAAGTCCCCACAGCCAGGGCGCGCGGCCGCCGGTAGGTCCGCAAGTGGTGCCGGGTACGTACTATGTCCAGCTGAGCTATGCGGGACACACACAACGGCAACCGTTCGTGGTCAAACTCGATCCGCGCCTGGGCACGACGCCGGCCCAGCTGCAGCAACGCTTCGATCTGCTCATGCAGCTCCGGGACGCGATGGGTCAACTCGGCACGGCACTGAACCAGGCGCTGGATGCCCGCAGCGAGCTGGAGCACGCCGTCGCCGGCAAGCACGATTCCAGCAACGCGGCAGCGCAAGCCCTGGCTGGCTTGAACCGTGATATCGACGAGATGGTGAATCTGCGGATCCAGTCGGACGAAGGCGCCCTCGTGTATGCCGGCAAGTTGCGTGCGCGCCTGTCCTGGCTGGTGGACACGGTGAGCGCGTCATTCGTGGCGCCGACGCCGGCGATGGTCGATGCGGCGGACACGTACATGAGCCAGGAGCGCGAGGGCGTTGCCCGCCTGCATGCGGATGTCGCGGGGGCCAGGGCGGCGCTGCACTGAGACGTTGGCTTGCCGGACGGCGGCCGACGTCGTGTCTGTCGTCTGGCGGTCGGCCGTCGCTTCCTGCATCCGGCTGCACTGTTGCCACCGCGGCGGCTTCCCGGCCCGCCTCTGGGACGTGCCGCTCCCGCAACCGATGGCTCAGCGCAGCAGCAGCGCGGTGTTGTCGGCCTCTGGCGCTGCCAGCCGGTCCAGGCCGTGGGCGAGGAAGCGCTGCAGCGCGGCGGCAGGCCACAGCTCCCCCCCGCGCATGGACCAGGTCACCTGCCGGGCGAGCAGGCCCGCGGCGGCACAGCGGGCCAGGGTGAGGGCCAGGCCGCGCGCGCCGGCCTGCAGCGCATCCGGCGTGCCTGCGGACTGTTCCACGAAGTGCTGCGCTCGCTCGAGCGTGTCCTGGATCAGGCCGGCGGCGTGCCTGGTTTCGGTGCCGCTGGCCCAGTTGGCGACGACGCCACGCAACGCGCCGAGGCTGCCGCCGCCGATCGCACGCAGGCTGTCCAGTGACAGCACGTTCGTCGTGCCTTCCCAGATCGGGTAGACCTGTGCGTCGCGCAGCAATTGCGGCAGGCCGGTGTCTTCGATGTAGCCGGCCCCGCCAAAGCATTCCAGCGCCTCCGAGCAGATCGCGACCGCGAGCTTTCCGGTCCACAGCTTGGCCAGCGGTGTCAGCAGGCGCAGCGCCGCGGCTTCGTCGTCGGTCGCGGCACCATGTTCCACGCGACCCAGCAGGTGGGCCACCTCGAACGCCAGCGCAAACGCGCCGGCAAACTCGGCATGCATGTCCGCCAGCGTGTGCGCGTGCAGCGGCTGTTCGATCAATGGGCGGCCAAACGCCTGACGCCGTCGCGCGTAATCCTGCGCCAGCGCAATCGCGCGCGCCATGCTCGCCACGGCGCAGACTGCGTTCCAGGTGCGGGTGATGTTGAGCACCGGGGCAATCTGCCGCACGCCGTGGGCAAGCTCGCCCACAGGCCAGGCTGGCAGACCCTGCAGATGGATTTCCGCGGTGGGCAGCTCGCGCGTGCCGAGCTTGTCCTTCAGGCGGTCGATCACCAGTTCCGGCCGGCGTTGCGGACCGTCCATGGTCTCGGTGTAGAAGAGCGCCAGCGCGTCGTTGCCTGCGGCTGCACCTTCCGGCCGCGCGAGGGCCAGGGCCGCCTCGCCGACCACCGCCGAGCTGAACCATTTGCGCCCGTACAGCCGCCATTGGCCGGTCCCATCGCGGCGCGCCGTGGTTTCGCTGTGGCTGACGTCCGAGCCGCCGATGGTCTCCGTCATCCACTGTCCGCTCAGCCACAGGCTGGCGGGGTCGCCGCTGAGGAAATGCGGCAGTGCGCGGGCCATCAGCTCGCGGTTGGCCGCGGCCTTGAGCGCGGTGGCCGCGCCATCGGTCATCGCCAGCGGGCAGGTGTAGAACTCGCTGGCGAGGTGGTAGAGATAGACGCGGGCGAATTCCTCCAGCCGCGCATGCTCGCTGTCGGCATGTCCGGAACTCAGCACGCGGCACGCCGTGGTGATGCGCGGGCCGTCCAGCCAGGCCGGAGTCAGCTCGATGCGGTCGATGCGCTCGCCCCACGGTCCCCACTGGGCAAGCACCGGCTGGCGTGGGGTGCCGGCGCCCGCGCGCTGGAAAGCGAGGAGCGCGTAGTCGCCGAGTGCGTTGAGATCGGCATCCAGCGCCCCGCGCCGTTCGGGCGGCAGCACCCGGTCGAGCAGGCCCGGCAGCAGGGGATCGCTGCGGTACGGGTGGGCAAGTCGTGGGGCGTCTTGCAGGAAGGCCATGGCGCGCTCGGGGACGCGAGGGGTGACCCGAGTATAGGCGGCGCGCGTGCGACCCGCAGCACTGGCATCATCGGCGGATGCCATGCGAGGGACTGCCATGAACTTTTCCCAGGCGATGCGCAGCGTCATCCGCGACGGCGACTCCTGGCGTGGCGAGGTCGGTACGGACTGGTTGCAGGGTCGCAGTGCGTTCGGCGGCCTGCAGGCGGCGCTTGGCTTGCGCGCGATGCGCGGGCTGGTGCCGGTGGAGCTGGCGCTGCGCACGCTGCAGGTCACGTTCCTAGCGCCCGTGCCCGCGGGCAGTGTCGCGATCCGCGCCGCCTGCCTGCGCAAGGGAAGCAGCACGATGCACGTCGAGGCGGGTTTGTACGCCGGCGGGCAGCTGCTGTGCCGGCTGCTGGGCGTGTTCGGCTGCGCCCGGCCATCCGTGCTGGACTTCCAGCCCAGGCAGCAGGCGGTGGACGTGCCGGCGGCGCGGGAAGTGCCCTACGTCCCGGCGGCCATGCCGGCATTCTTCCAGCACTTTCGTGTGCGCTGGCTGCGCGGCGACCTGCCGTTCAGCGGCGGCACGCAGCGCGAGGCCGTCGTGCAAGTCTCGCTGCGCGACGACGGCCCGCCCGATGAAACCCATGTCCTTGCATTCGCCGATTTCATTCCGCCGTTGGCGCTGGGCATGTTCACGCAGCCGACCGCAGGCAGCTCGCTCACCTGGATGCTGGAACTGCTGCGCACGCGCTACGACGACCTCGGCCTCGATGACTGGCGTATCGACGCCACCCTGCTCGCCGCCCGCGATGGCTACACCAACCAGAGCGTGATGCTCTGGGGCCCGCACGGCGAGCCGCTGGCGCTGAGCCGGCAGAGCATGGTGGTATTCGGGTAAGGCACCGGGGTGTCTTCCAAGCCGTGTGGCGCCACATTTGTCCGCGCAGGAACCATGTGGATTGGATGGGGGAATGGGACTGCGGCCATGCAGGTGCGCCGTTGGCTCGACCCGATTTCCTTTGTGGCGCTTGTGCCGGCACTGCGGGATAGGTTGCGGGACTACACTCCACCGAGGAATCGACTTTGCGTTGGGGAAACTGTGAACAACTGTCGTCATCCCTGCCGTCGCGGCAATGTCGGTCAAGAGCGAGCTGGTTCAGGCCATCCTTGAGAACGCATACCAACCATGTTGCCGACGATCAGACAAATTGAGTCCGCAGCGCACCATGTCTACTCGGTGCTGTCCCCAACGCCTCAGTACTGTTGGCCCTTGCTATCGGCGAGGCTCGGCGCCGAGGTATGGCTAAAGCACGAGAACCATACGCCTGTGGGCGCGTTCAAGGTTCGCGGTGGCTTGGTGTACTTCGCCGACCTCGCAAATAGCGGTGGCACACGCGAGGTGATAACAGCAACCCGTGGCAATCACGGCCAGTCCGTGGCGCTTGCTGCAAAGCGGCACGGGTTTTCAAGCACCATCGTTGTCCCTACAGGGAACAGCGTGGAGAAAAATGCCGCAATGCGGGCGCTTGGGGCCAAGCTTATCGAGTACGGCGATGATTTCCAGGCCGCAAGAGAGCATGCCATCTCCGTGTCGGAAGTATCTGGCGACCACATGGTTCCGTCATTTCACGACCTGCTGGTGCGAGGAGTTGCAACGTACTCTTTGGAACTTTTCCGCGCCATTGACGGCATTGACCGCATGTATGTCCCAATCGGGCTTGGCTCCGGCATTTGTGGCGCAATTGCAGTACGCAACGCACTGAGCCCGAGCACAGAGATGGTCGGGGTGGTTTCCGCGCATGCGCGTGCCTATGCACTTTCATTCGCGTCAAAGCAGCAGACGGAATCGCCCACCTCAACGGTGCTGGCGGATGGCATGGCATGCCGCGTTCCGCAGCCGGAAGCTTTGGACGCCATCTGGCGGTATGTGGACCACATCGTAGAAGTGACAGATGAGGAGATTGCCCAGGCCATGCGGGCCATCTACGAGTGCACGCACAATTGCGCGGAAGGATCAGGTGCCGCAGCAATCGCTGCGATCACCAAAGAGCGGGGTCAGTTGGGCAGCAAGAAAGTCGCGGCAGTGCTGACCGGATCCAACGTAGATCGTGAGATCTTCGCCAATGTCCTTGCTGGTAATCGCAAAGAGGAGAACGGTGTCAGGTGCACTTAACCACGAAGAAGTGGAAGAAGTGAACCTGACACTGAGGTTTCCCCACGAATCCGCTAGTCGGATCAAGGGTTTGGCAGTGAACCTGACACCGTTCCGCCGTTCCGCATTTGCTGGTGGAGGGCCAAGCGCGACCGGCGACACCTATGCTGGCGGCATATTCCGTGCGACCCGGATAGCCCCATCACCCAGCTCGGGTGCGTATGTGTTTCCGGCGGTCGTCAACCTTGCCGGCATCCGCACCGCAGAAGGTGAGCTTGACGGTACTTACCGAACGAGCTGCGATATTCTTGTGCGTTGGAGGAAGAAAAGAGCAGGAAGGTCGGGGGCAGGCCACTTATCTACCGCGAAGAAGTGAATCTGACGCCGTTCGCTAGTTCTCACACACGCGGCAAGGGGAATGCTCAGGTGAATCTGGATCAAGCCGAAAAGATCGTGACGCAGCTGCTCGCGCCGCTGCCGTTGGGCAGATTTCTCGACGAGATCCTGGGCAAGACGTTCTTCTTCGTCGGCGACGCCGCCGGACGCGACTGGCGTGCGGCGCTCCTGGGCGGCGATCCGGAAGACGCGATCCTTGCCGATTATGCGCGCCTCGCCCCACATCTGGGCAGCCATGCCGCGGCGCCGACCGGACCGATCCCGACGCTGGAAGCGCTCGGCGACGCCACCGCCTTCAAGGCCAAGATCGACGCCTTCCACGCGCGCGGCTACACCGTCAGGCTGCCGGCGATGCGCGCGATCAATCCCGCGCTCGAGACTGTGGTGCGCGCGCTCGAGGCGATGTTCCTGGTGCCCGTCGGCGCGGAGGTGTTCTGGAGCCGCGGCGGCGCGCGTGCGCCGGCCCATCATGACGATTTCGACCTGATCGTGGCGCAGATCAAGGGCACCAAGCGCTGGTACATCTCGACCGACCGTTCGGAGCTGCCCAATGTGTGGCGCGGCATCCCCGAGGGCGAGGAGACGATCGAGCGTTTCGCCGTCGTCGACATCGCGCCCGGAAACCTCCTGTACCTGCCGCGCGGTACCAAGCACTGCGTCGATGCCACGAGCGACGCGATCCACGTCTCGATCGGCTTCACGCCGGTGACGCTGCGCGAGGCGCTGATCGCCTGCATCGACCGCCTCTCCGACATTGAGCGGCCGTTGCGCGAGAGCATCGGCGAGCGCATGGCGCGGCAGAGCGAGAGTGGCAAGTTCGGCAATGTCCCCGCCCATGTGCGCGGCGGTGTCGCGGCGCTCGCCCACTACTGCGGGATGGACGGCTTCGTCGCCGATGCCCTGCAGCAGCGCGCCTCGCAGACGGTAGGCAAGCTCGACAAGCTGCGCCCGGCCATGGCGCCGGCGCGGCTCACGCTCGCGAGCCGGCTGCGCCAGAACCCGCTCTGCATCCATCACCTGAGCGGCAACCAGACCAAGATCGATTTCGCCTATCCCGGCGGCCACCACTACCTGCACCGCGGCGCCGAGGAGGCGATCTCCTTTGTCGCGCGCACACAGAGCTTCCGCGCCCGCGACATCCCCGGCGCGGTCGGCGACGAGGTGCGGCTGGCGCTCGCGGAACGGCTCCTGGCGAGCGGCATCCTGGAGCTGGAGGGGGAGTGACGCGCCATTCTTCGGAGAACGGTGTCAGGTTCACTTGACTACACTTGACTATCCACGAAGAAGTGAACCCGACACCGTTCCGGGATTCACATGCAGGTAGGAGTTTATGGAGATTCGGAAAGCTGTTGAGGGCGATGTCGACGCGCTCTGGGAGCTGATGAGGGAGCTGGCGGTATTTGAAAAATACATCGACGCCTTCGCCATCACGCCCGATATCGCGCGCGCGAGCGGGTTCCGGAAGAATCCACCGGACTTCTACAGCATCGTCGCGGAAGAGGCAGGGAAGCTCTGTGGGATGCTGGTGTATTACTTCCTTCCCTATACGGCGCAGGCGCGGCCGGCCATCTACATGAAGGAGTTGTTTGTCGCCGAGGCACACAGGGGTCGCGGCCTGGGCGAGCGGCTCATGCGCGCCTTGGAAGCCGAAGCGAAGGCAACTGGCTGCACGACGATAAAGTGGACAGTGGGACCGTGGAACCTGCCGGGGATCAGGTTCTACGAGAGGCTCGGCGCGAAAGAGAACACGGACTGGCTGGACTTCGAATGGCATGTTGCGACGCCGGAGTCCGGGCCGTAGGAACAGTGTCAGGTTCACCTGTCGCCTGCCAGGAAATGGACTTGGCACCGTTCACTGGCGGTTGACTCCGGGGCGGCTCACTCGGCAGCAAGCGCGGCCAGCCTGGCGATGGTGTTGATATTGCGCGCCGTGCCGGTTTTTGCCGCGGGGATCAGCAGGCGCGAGTCGGCCATGCCCTTGCCATAGTGCACGTAGATTTCGCGCTTGCCGCAGGCCAGTCGTTCTTGCTGACGATGCCTGACGTCGTCAAGTGCGCCGGCGCCGGGCGGTTGGTCGAGAAAAATCGCGACCACGCGGTTGCCCGGCGCATCCGGAAAAGGATTGTCGGCCAGCACCCGGACCATTTCGTCGGCGCTGCGTACCAGCACGTCGACTGCCTTGCCGGCGTAGTCGTGCAGCGCCTGCCCCAGCTTTTTCTTGATGGCGGTTTCGCCGAGCCTGCTGGTGAAGAGCAGGTTGCCGCTGGCGATGTACGTGCGGACATTCGCAAAACCGGCCGCCTCGGCCATGGCCTTGAGCTCGCTCATGGGCAGTTTGCCGGTGCCGCCGACGTTGACGGCGCGAAGCAGGGCGACATGGCGGGTCATCGCGGCCGCCTGGCCCCGATCCCTAGCACGACGATCAAGCCGACGGTCAGCACGATCTCGATGCATGCCAGCGGCCGCTCGGGCGCGGAGCTCCAGGCCTCGGCGACGCCGTGGCAGAAGTAGAACAGGCTGAGCATGCCTACCCACAGCAGGGCGCGCGTCACGTTGCGCAGCGCCAGCAGCGGCAACAGCAACGGGATGACAGTGAGCGCCAGCGCCACGGCGACCGGCATGTACTGCGGCGGAAACAGCCATGCATGCCAGATCGGTTGCAGCGCGACCAGGGCGGCCCACGCGAGCAGCCCCAGCTTTTGCTCGCCGGGCAGGGCCGCGTATCGGGTCACGGGGTGGCGGCCAGCTTGCGTGCCGTCTCGGCCAGGCGACGGCCAAGCGCGCGGGCCAGTTCGCGCTCGTGCTTGCTGATCGGTGCCGCGCCATCGGCGCCGGCGACATGGCTGGCACCGTAGGGCGTGCCGCCGGTACCGGTGGCGTGCAGCGCCGGTTCGGTGAACGGCAAACCCACCAGCACCATGCCGTGGTGCAGCAGCGGCAGCGCCATGCTCAGCAAGGTTGATTCCTGGCCGCCATGCATGGTGCTGGTGCTGGTGAACACCGCAGCCGGCTTGCCGACCATGACCCCGCTGGCCCACTCGCTGCCGGTACTGTCGAGGAAGTATTTGAGCGGCGCGGCCATGTTGCCGAAGCGCGTGGGGCTGCCCAGGGCCAGGCCCACGCAGGCCAGCAGGTCCTCGCGCGTGACGTAGGGCGCGCCGTCGTCGGGTTCCGGCGACTGCGCCACCTGGGTGACTGGCGCGACTGGCGGCACCTGGCGGATGCGCGCCTGCATGCCGGGCACTTCGCCGACGCCGCGCGCCACCAGGCGCGCCAGCTGGGCGGTGTGCCCGCTGCGGCTGTAGTACAGGACGAGGATGTCGCGTGTCATGGATGCGTTCTGGGCAGTGGCGTTCACGCGGCTGGGACATCGGCAGGCGTTGGGTTAGTGTACCGGTCGAACCCTGCCCGTGGCCGGACCGGCGCCGCGCACCACCAGGAGCCTGGGCCGAAGAAACGTTCGAGGCGAGAAGGCCTATGTGCGAGGACAGTTTTTTGACGATGCGCGAGCCCATCGTGGTCCCATGGGCCAAGCGAGTAGCGGCGGACAGTGGACTGCGCAGAGGGCTTCGCAGCCCGCACGGCTTCTACGGCCCAGGCGCCCAGGGACGCTCATGACCCGACGTTTCGATCGCGATCGCACCCGCAGCTTTGCGCTCTTCGTGTGGGGCCGCTTCGTCGACGACAAGTGCTTCGAGACTGCCGGCGCGCTGGCCTATACGACCCTGGTGTCGCTGGTGCCGTTGACCGTGGCGGTGTTCGCCATGTTTGCGGCGTTCCCGGTGTTCCAGCCGGCACGCGACACCTTGATCGACTTCGTGTTCGCCAACTTCGTGCCCGCCGCCGGCGAGGCCGTGCAGCGCGCCATGCTCGGCTTTGCCGACAACGCCAGCAAGCTCACCGGCATCAGCATCGTGGTGATGCTGTTCAGTGCGCTGGCAATGATGATCAGCATCGAGGACCGGCTCAACCGCATCTGGCGGGTGCCCGCACCGCGCAGCTGGGGTTCGCGCATCCTGCTGTATTGGGCGGCGTTGACCCTGGGGCCGATCCTGGTGGTGGGCGGCATCGCCATCACCTCCTATGTCACCGCCATGCCCTTGCTGCATGGCGCGATCGGACAGGTGGGTGCGCTCGCCCAGAGCCTGCTCAGCACGCTGCCGTTCCTGGTGACGTTCTTCACCCTGTGGCTGATGTACACCGGCATTCCCAGCTGCGCGGTGCCACGCCGGGATGCGGCGGTCGGTGCGTTGCTGGGCGCCATCCTGTTCGAGGTGGCGCGCTGGGGCTTTTCGGTATTCGTCCAGCACGCGCAGACCTACCAGCAGATCTACGGTGTGCTTGCCGCCATTCCCATTTTCCTGCTGTGGATCTACCTGTCCTGGGTCATCGTGATCTTCAGCGCGTCGATTGCCGCCTCGCTCTCGGCTTTCGACTATGCCGGGCCGCCGCGGCAACTGCCGGCGGACGCCGGGTTCCTGGGCCTGCTGGTGGTCCTGGGGCATTTTGTCGACGCGCAGCGTCGCGGCGAGCGCGTCGCGGCCCAGGACATCCGCACGGCCGAACCCTGTCTGCCCAGCACGCTGATCGACGATTGTCTCGACGACCTGCGCCGGGCCGGCCTGGTCGAGGCAAACGAGGATGGCGGGTGGCTGCTGGTGCACAGCCTGGACAGCGCCGACCTGCTGCGCGTCTACCAGCACTCGAGCCACCGCCTGCCGTTGCGTCCCCTGGAGGCTGCGGCCACACTCGGCATCGAGCTGCCGGCACCGTTGCTGGACCTGCTCGATGGGCTGGCCGATGTCCTGGCGACACGCTTGGGAGCGTGCCTGGAACAGGTCTATCCTCGGCAGTCCGCCCCTGCCGGCACCGATGCCACGGAGATGAACGCGTGAGCCCATTGCGCCTGTTGTGCACCCCTTTCGCGCTGTTGTGCCTGCTGCTGCCCATGGCGGCGCCGGCGGCGATGCCCACGCATCCGCAATTGCGCGTGACCACGCTGGACGGCCAGGACTTCGACCTGGCGGCGCAGCGGGGAAACTGGGTGATCGTCAATTTCTGGGCGACCTGGTGCGCGCCATGCATCGAGGAAATGCCCGACATCTCGCATTTCGTCGCCAGCCGCAAGAACGTGCGCGCCATTGGCCTGGCCTACCAGGACAACGACGAGGCGGAGATCAAGGCCTTCCTGCGCAAGCACCCCGTGGATTATCCGATCGCCAAGGTCGGCCTGGACCATCCGCCAGCGGATTTCGAGGAACCGCGGGGTCTGCCGACCACCTGGGTGATCGACCCGGCCGGCAAGGTCGCCGCGCACATCGTGGGCCCGCTGACGCCAGCCAAGCTGGCCGCGGTGATCGGCGGCAAGTGATGGCCACGGCCAGGTTCATGGTGGCCGGCCGCGTGCAGGGCGTGTTCTACCGCGCCAGCACGCGCGAGCAGGCCATCCGCCTCGGCCTCGACGGACACGCGCGGAATCTTGCCGACGGCACGGTCGAGGTCCTGGCCAGCGGTACGGAAGAGGCCCTCGCCGCGCTGCAGCGCTGGCTGCAGCAGGGGCCACCGGCGGCCCGGGTCGAGAGCGTGAGGCGTGAGGATGCCGGGCTCGTCGTGGCGCCCGGCTTTCGCTGCGCCTGAGGCGCGGCCCTGCGTTTCAGTCGGCGCCCAGGGCCTGCAGCTGATCGGCCTGGTATTCGCGGTTGAGCGCGTCGACCAGCTCGCCGAGGTCGCCCTGCATGATGTCGGACAGGCGATAAAGGGTGAGGTTGATGCGGTGGTCGGTGACCCGGCCCTGCGGAAAATTGTAGGTGCGGATGCGCTGGCTGCGGTCGCCGGAGCCGACCTGCAGGCGTCGCGACTCGGAGCGCTCACTCTGCTGCCGGTCGCGTTCGCTGTCGAGCAGCCGCGCCTGCAGCAGGCTCATGGCGCGCGCGCGGTTCTTGTGCTGGCTGCGCTCCTCCTGGCACTCGACCACGGTGCCGGTGGGCAGGTGGGTGATGCGGATCGCCGACTCGGTCTTGTTGACGTGCTGGCCGCCGGCACCGGACGAGCGGAAGGTGTCGATCTTCAGGTCGGCCGGATTGATCTCGATGGTGTCGATCTCGGTCGGCACCGGCATGATTGCCACGGTTGCGGCGGAGGTGTGGATGCGGCCCTGGGCCTCGGTTTCCGGCACCCGCTGGACGCGGTGCGTACCGGATTCGAACTTGAGCTGCGAGTAGGCGCCCTTGCCCTCGATGCGCGTGACCACCTCCTTGTAGCCGCCGTGCTCGCCGGCATGCTCGCTCAGGATCTCCATTTGCCAGCGACGGCTCTCGGCGAAGCGCAGGTACATGCGCAGCAGGTCGCCGGCAAACAGCGCCGCCTCGTCGCCACCCGTGCCGGCGCGGATTTCCAGGTACAGGTCGGCGTCGTCGCGTGGGTCCCTTGGCAGCAGCAGGCGCTGCAGGTCGCGCTCGAGCTCGGGCAATTGCCGCTGCAGGCGCTGGACGTCGTCGGCGGCCAGCTCGCGGAATTCCGCATCGTCCAGCATGGACTGCGCCTCGGCCAGCTCGCGCTCAACCTGGTCGTGGGCGTGCAGCGCCTGGGCCACGGCGTCGAGCTGGGCGTATTCCTGGGCCAGGGCGCGGTAGCGGGTGTTGTCGTCGTGGACGTCCGGCTGCGCCAGCAGGCGGCCGAGTTCCTCATGGCGTTCGACCAGGGCTTCGAGCTTGCGGCGGATGGATGGAGTCATGAGGGCAGGCTGGCGGCAGACTGACGGCTGTGGTGGGCATCGCGCGGGACGTCGTCGGCACGATCCGCGCTGTGCACCACGACGTGGCGCAGATCGGTGGGATGGCGGAAGCGCGGTCGGTAGAGAGGGCTGGCGCCGTGCATGACGCACCCCCTGCGGCCTGGAGTTTCGCCCGGCACCTAGTGCAGTTCCCCGTTGTCCGTTTCGTAGAGGCGCTCGGCGGCGTGCAGCAGTTCGGTATCGCCGTTCAATGCGGCCTCGCGCAGGCGCGCGCTGGGATGGTGCAGCAACTTGTTGGTCAGGGTATGGGCCAGGAACTGCAGTGCCTCGTCGGCCGGCCTGCCGTGGGCAAGCATGTGCTGGGCCTTGGCCAGCACCTCGTCGCGATAGACCTCCGCATGATGGCGCATCTCCAGTGCCGGGTTCCTGATCGACAACGCCTGGCGCCAGGACATGTAGCGCTGCACCTGGAGGTCGATGATGGCTTCGGCCTCGCGCGCCGCAGTGACGCGCGAGTAGCGGTTGTCGTCGATGACCTGGCGCAGGTCGTCGATGTCGTACAGGTACACGTCGGACAGCTCACCCACGCTGGGCTCGATGTCGCGCGGCATGGCCAGATCGACCATGAACATGGGCTTGCGCCGGCGCGCGGCCAGCGCCTGCTCGACCATCCCGCGGCTGACGAGAGGCTGCCGCGAGGCGGTGGACGAGATCACGATGTCGGCTTCGGCCAGATGCTGCGGGAGGTCGGCCAGGGTGGTGGCGTAGCCGCCGTACTGGCTGGCGAGCTCACGTGCAGTCTCGGCTGTGCGGTTGACCACGATGAGCCGGGCCACGTGCTGTTCGGCCAGGTGGCGGGCAACCAGCTCGATGGTGTCGCCGGCACCGATCAGCAGCACGCAGGCCTGTTTCAGGTCGGTGAATACCTGCTCGGCCAGGCGCACCGCGGTAAACGCCACGGAGACGGTGTTGGCGCCGATACGGGTATCCGTGCGTACCCGCTTGGCTACCGCGAACGTGTGCTGCAACAGCCGGTCCAGCGGTGCGCGCAGCGTCTGCGCGGCGTGCGCCTGGCGGTAGGCGTCCTTGACCTGGCCGAGGATCTGCGGCTCGCCCAGGACCATGGAGTCCAGTCCGGTGGCGACGCGGAACACATGGCGCACGGCATCCTGGTCCTGGTAGCGGTACAGGAACTCATCCAGCCGGCCCGCGGTCAGATGCTGGTGTCGTTCCAGCCACGATTGCGGCACGTTCTCGGCCCCCTTGGCCACTCCGGCGTAGATTTCGGTGCGGTTGCAGGTGGACAGGATCAACGCTTCCTCGACCCCCTGCTGCTGGCCGAGCTCGGTCAGGGCCACCGTCGCGGCATCGGCGTCCAGCGCCACCTGCTCGCGCAGGCTGACCGGTGCGGTACGGTGGTTGAGCCCTAGGGCGATCAGCGGCATGGCGCGGCGGGCGGCATGGCGAAGACGACTGCTCGACAAAGGCCGTCGGCTGCGTAGGCTAAGCTTTGATGCAAGCTCGCCGCATGGCGACCCCAAACGGTCGGATCGTGGAAGCAAATGAACATTAGTCTGCGGAACCGTTCTGGCGAGTTCAGGCGATGGCGCCATTTTACGGCACTGCTGCCGTTGGCGCTGGGCCTGGGTGCTTGTGCCGCAGTGCCCAGCCAGCCACCGGCTCCCCCGCGTGTCGCCACCGCCCAGCCGTTGGCTCAGGCGCAGGTTCCCGTTCCGGATGCGCAGCACGACCTGCTCGCGCAGCTCCTGGCTGGCGAATTGGCCTTGACGCACACCGATCTGGCGGCAGCTGCAGGCTATTACGGCCGTGCCATGCTGCTCAGCGACGATCCCAAGGTCGCGGCCCGCGCCGCGGAACTGGCGCTGGCCGTGCACGACGACGGTGCCGCCACGCGGGCCCTGGAACGCTGGCAGGCGCTGGGTGCGAAGCCGGTTGTCCTCGCCCAGGCGCGCGCGCAGCTGGCCCTGGACCAGGGCGACGCCGCTGCCGCCCGGCGCGAGCTCGAGACCGTGCTTGCCGCAGGTGACCAGGACGCGTGGCGCCGCTTCGGGCAGGTCCTGCTGGGCGCCCGCGACCAGGCCCAGGCGGCGCGCCTGTTGCAGGCACTGGCCACGCCGCAGCAGTTGCAGGCCGCAGACGTCAAGGCGTGGCTGGCGATGAGCGAGCTTGGGACCAAGTTTGGCAACATGGCCTATGCCGTGCGTGTGGCCGAGGCGGCCGTGCAGCGCTTCGGCAGTGCCGACGCCTATGCCTGGGAAGCGCGGCTGAAGTTCGACCAGGGCGATGCCGCCGGCGCCAGCGCGCTGCTGGCCAAGGCGGTGGCCAAGGCGCCACGGGACATCCCCCTGCGCCTGACCTATGCGCGGGTGCTGGCCCAGGGCGGCAAGCATGCCGAGGCGGCCCGGGTGCTCGAGCGTGGCCCGCAGGATCCGGATACCTACGCCTTGCGTGCGGCGCTGGCCAGCGCCGCCAAGGACAACCAGGCGCTCGCCGCGCTCTACCGGCAGCTGAGGGGCGCCTCCGAGCAGGTGCGTACGCAAAACGCCTTCCTCCTCGGCCAACTGGCGGAGACGCAGCATCGCCAGGCCGAGGCCCTGGACTGGTATGCGCGGGTCGATGACGACAGCCCGCATGCCTTTGCCGCCGACCTGCGTACGGCCGCCATCCTGCACCAGCAGGGGCGCACAGCCGAGGCGCACCAGCTGCTGGAAGGCCTGCAATTGACCCATCTCGAGGAACCCGCGGAGTTGCGCCAGGCGTTCCAGCTGGATGCCGAGTTGTACCTGGACGAGCAGAAGTATGCCGACGCCGAGGCGGCGTTCGGCCGTGCGCTGCAGGTGGTGCCAGACGACCCCGCGCTGCTGTACGGTCGGGGCCTGACCTATGCGCAGGCGGGAAACATCGATCGCGCCATTGCCGACTTCCGGCGCCTGCTCGAGCTCAAGCCCGGTGACGTCGACGCCAGCAACGCCCTGGGCTACACGCTGGCCGATGCCAACCGCGACCTGCCGGAGGCGGAACGCCTGATCCAGGTCGCGCGCAAGGCCCGACCGGACGATCCGACCATTGCCGACTCGTGGGGCTGGCTGCAGTACCGGCTGGGGCACCTGGCGCAGGCGGAGGAGACCTTGCGTGGCGCCTGGGGCCGGCAGAAGGACCCGGATATCGGCGTGCACCTGGGCGAGGTGCTGGCCAGCCAGGGCAACCTGCAGGCCGCGCGGCAGGTGTTCGATGCGGTGCGCCGCATCGATCCCAACAATGCCGCCTTGCGCGCGGCGCTGCGGCGGCTGCGCCTGTGAGGTTGGCCGCGCGTTGTTTGCTGGTACTCGCGCCGCTGCTGCTGGCCGCGTGCGCGCCGGCCGTGCGCGTCAAGGGCGACGCCGCCATGTACGCCGCCCAGGCGGCACGGGAGGCGGCGCTGGCACACGCCGACCACTGGACGCTGACCGGACGCCTGGGCTTGAGCTCGGCCACCGCCGGCGGCAGCGGAAGTTTCACCTGGGTGCAAAACGGCGAGCAGTACGTCTTTGATTTGCGCGGCCCGCTCGCCAGCAAGAGTTTCCGGCTGAGCGGCGGCCCGCAGGGCGCGCTGCTCGAAGGCCTCGAACAGGGGCCGGTGCGCGGTGCCGATGCCGAGCAATTGATGCGCAAGGCGCTGGGCTGGGTCGTGCCGTTGCGCGACTTGCGGGCCTGGGTGCTCGGCCTGCGTGCGGACGGCGGCCCGGCGGAACTGAGTTTCGGCGCCGATGGCTTGCCCTCGCTGCTGCGCCAGGATGGCTGGTCAGTCGACTACCGGCAGTGGGACCTGCAGCGCCAGCCGCCACTGCCGGAGAAGATCTTCGCGCGCAAGGATGCCTACCAGGTCAAGCTGGTCGTCGAGTCGTGGCAATTCCCGTGAGGCGGGCGGCACTTGCCGGTGCGGCACGGGTTGCGACCGCGTGGGCAACGGCGTGGCGTGGCATGCGCCGGCACCCGGATGGCGGCGGCGCGCGCTGATGGATTTCGGCATCGCGCGCGCGCGCCACGACGAAGTCGACGCCATGTGCGCGGTCGAGCGGGCGGCGCTGCAGGGCTTTCGCGGCCACCGCGCCTGGCCGTACTACGCCGCCATGGCGATACCACCGGCCGTGCTGCAGCATGCCGTGGCGCGCGGCCTGGTGTGGGCGGCGCATGACCACACTGGTGCCACGACTGGCTTCGTGTGGCTGGAAGCCGAGGCGTCGCCGGACTCGATCGCCATTGCCGAGATTGACGTGCTGCCCGAGCATGGCCGCCAGGGCGTGGGTGCGGCACTCCTCGAACATGCCTGCGCCTGGGCCCGCGCCGCCGGCTATCGGCAGG